>Ga0206829_10035_pt2 | contig 51141 bp, 46 predicted proteins | sample Alteio_BWOrgCont_75_FD_152862 | JGI IMG/M metagenome (GOLD analysis project Ga0206829, IMG submission 152862) | Enriched cells from forest soil in Barre Woods Harvard Forest LTER site, Petersham, Massachusetts, United States -... | ecosystem: Environmental > Terrestrial > Soil > Temperate forest >... | reverse complement strand
TTGAGTTGATAAAGATGGTTCCATCTTATGATTACTGGATAGCGAAAGGCTTTATTCTATTGGGCGATGACTACATGATGATGGATGATGCATTCCAGGCAAAACATACCTGGCAAAGCATTATTGAAAACTATGAAGGTGCCGATTTGAAAGCAATTGCACAAAAGAAATTAGATGATTTGAAAAAGAAGGAAGAAGATCAATTGCCAAAGGAAAAGAAAGTGGAGCCGGAGAAAGATGATCAAGATAAATAGTAGTATGAATCACTTTGTAAGTCATAAAATGAATGAAATGATGAAATCAAAATATATAATCCTGATGATGGTATTGCTCTTTGCTGGCGGGCATACCTGCTTCTCGCAAACCAATAAAAAGAGACAGATGCCCAAGCAGAAAATTGATAAAGCAGTTAAGGCAAAGAATGATTCGACCATCGCTGCTACTGCTTCCGATACCATTACCAATGCCCCTATAAATTCACCTTCAAAAGTTACTGACAAGAAACAGGAAAAGAAAGATGTCAAGGATGAGGAAGTGGAATTATCAAGACCCTATCAGCCGACATTATCAGAAGGATACAAGATCAGCAACAGCCCTCAAATAGAACAGGCAAAGTTGGAAGTTCCGAAGATGGAATATTCAGTAACCCCCAAGGCTTTCCCTACGTGGTATGATGTTTTGCCTATTAATGCCGCTAAGAAGAAAGAAGAAAAACCAGAACCTCAATCAGGTAATATGGTTAAGTTAGGGTATGGGAATTATGATAATGCTTATGGAGAATTATTCCTGAATAATACTATTAATAAGGACTATTCCATAGGAGCGCATTTGAAACATTTTTCCTCTTCCGGACAAATTACTGACTATCCAAACAGTCAATTCAGCAATGACTTAATTGATGTTTATGGAAAGAGTTATATGGACAATGAAACAGTGTCCGGGGAATTGAATTACAGAAGGAATGCCGTTAATTATTATGGATATTATTACCCTGATTCAATATTAAATGGTGGTAACAATAAGCAAGTGTTTAATCTCCTCAATGCCCAAGTGGATTTCTTGAGCAGCAACATTGACAGGACAAAATTCTCCCATGATATCAACCTTGGTTTTTATTCTTTGGGAGATAATTTTGGTAGCCAGGAGAATGGATTTGCATTGAATGCTTTATTAAAATCTTCTCTTGGAAAAGGTCAATGGTTGACCGGAAATATCCTTGCTGATTATTCCGGCTTTAAATCTGATTCATTTGGAAATATATCAAGTACTTTAATTGGCATTACTCCTCAATATGCCTTTAAACAGGGCGATTTGAACATAGGCATTGGTTTCAACGGACAGCTTGAAGATAATGGAAAGAGTAAGGCACACCTGTATCCAAAGATAGATTTCAGTTATGCTTTTGCTGATAATTCTTTAAAGTTTTATGCCACCTTCACAGGGGAGACGGTGAAGAATACTTTCAAATCATTCGCGACAGAGAACCCTTTTATAAATACTCAATTATTAGCCCTTGAAAACACGAATAACAGGAAAGATATTTATGCTGGTATCAGGGGAAGTTTATCCAATTCGATGTCATTTAATTTAAGAGCAGGTTATAAGGATGTTGCCAATATGCCTTTCTATACCAGTTACTCAATTGGAGATATTCCACAAAACAAATTCTTGGTAAATTATGATACCTTGCAAGTGATTAATGGGCATCTCGAATTGAGTTATCAGCAAAGCGAACAGCTTCGGATAATTTTGAGTGGAGATTACAATCATTATACTGTGACTACTCAGCCTTATGCATGGTATAAACCCAATGAAACAATTAACCTGGGAATGGTCTATAACATAGATAAATTTACTATAAAATGTGATTTATCCTTCTTGTCAGACCGATATGCAAATCCCGGCTTCTTGTTTATTAATAATGCCCCGACTTCAATAGATTTAAAGAGTATTGTGGATGGTAATATTGGTGTGGAATATCATTATTCCAAGACACTTTCCTTCTTTGTGAACATCAATAATATTGCCAATTCACAATACGAATTATGGTATCTGTATCCTGTCCAAAGATTCAATCTTTTGGGAGGATTCAGTTTTGCTTTTTGATTAAAAGATCAGTCTGTTTTTCTTTGCAATTTTACAAAAGCAAGGAGGGCAGTGATAAAAGAAAGAGGGCTGATGAATGTGTTATTCATCAGCCCTCCGACATTTATTTCCTTTTTCAGGATTAGTCTATAAACTGAAAAGAATAATGACCGGCAGTGGTCAAACTGTCATTCTGAACCATGACATATCTGCAAAGACCGATATTCCCAAGCAATGATGCTGCGAAAGTCCTTGTCTCGCCTGCTGCTATCGTTACAAAAAGTCCGATGGCATCTTCAGGAAAACGTACCACAAAAAACTTCAAATCTACCGTGCCGTCATTGATTACTTCAATAGTATCGGTAGGTATCAAAGTGCGGCTTGCTATTTTATCACGACGATGCTCCACGATTCCATTTTTAAACAGCATTTGTTCTGTCCTCGTCTGGATCGTTTCTCTGTCAATAATAGAATCCATCTGTGCATTCGTCCAGGGAAAACTCAACATTAATCCAAAGCCTTGAAACATCGCATTGGCATTGGCATTGGCAACTCTGGCTGTTTCAAGATTCCCGGGAGCCGCTTTTTTAGTGCTTTTTTTACTAACTACTCCTGCTTCTGCGCTGCTGATTAAAACATAAAAAGCTTCGATAATAGCTCTCAAAGCGTCCAATTCGGTATAAGCAGTCATGGCTTGGGTGAGCAGTAAAATAGCATTAATTCTCGTATCCATTGGTCCATTGGTAATCGCTGCATGCCCTCCGATCCAGCAGGTTTCATATTCCACCGTTCCTTTCTTATGAATCGCCTGGAATGCAACATCCCAATCGCTGATTTCGGTGTGATTCAGTTGCACAGCCAATTCATCTTTCGTAAATACTTTGCCATGCACGTTTCCTGCGGCACTGCGGTTCAGGTTGAATTTAATAACATAATCCAGTTGTTTCGGATGACTAATCACATAAATGGCTGCAGCATTGGGATCGGTAAGGCGAATCTCATTCAAACCAAGATCGTAGTAAGTGCCGACACGCATCATCTTGGTGTAGTTCTTTTTTGTGGAATTGTTGAAGTAATTGTCGAAAGGTGGGAATTTCATTTTTTAATTTATTTAATTTTTCTAAAAGGTTAGGGAGTTCATCGCGAACTCGGGGTGCAAAGATACTACTAATATTACCAATTAATGTCATTTGAAAAAATCTTTCTGAAAACTTCCATAATAATCCATCATTCCAGGATAAAATCTTTGGAAACAAAATTCCACAAAATAATGTATGGAAGGCATATCTTCCTTCCGATGCCTTCCAAATGGATGTACGGATGGCATGTCTTGCTGCCGATGCCTTCCAAATGGATGTACGGATGGCATGTCTTGCTGCCGATGCCTTCCAAATGGATGTACGGGAGGCATCAGCAGCATCCGAAAGCTTCCGGAGATGTCTATGGGAGGCATCGGCAGCTTCCGAAAGCTTCCGGAGACGTATCTGGGAGGCATCGGCAGCAAGCTTTGCCTCCCATAGACGTGTATGGAAGGAAATGCGAGATTCGACTATGAAAAGGACAAATATAGCGGGGAATATGCTTGAAACACTCCTATTATATGTACACATTTTTTCATTGCCCCTTGCTTGAATGAATTCTATTTTCCTAATTTTGCTGGATAATAATTTAAAAATAGATGGAAGCAATAGTAAACAAAATAGATGAATTAGCAGGTGAATTAAAGCGTTTGCTGCCAATGAAACCGGAGTACCAACAAAGGCTGGATAAAAAATTCAGGCTTGAATTTAATTATAATTCCAATCACATAGAAGGAAATACGCTTACTTACGGCGAAACGGAATTGCTTTTATACCGCGATCATACCAATGGCATCCATACTTTAAGGGAATATGAGGAAATGAAAGCGCATGATCTGGCATATTTTTTAATTCAGGATTGGGCGAAAGAAAAGGAGCGTCCTTTGACGGAATCAGACATTAAAGAATTGAATAAAATCATTTTGGTTAAGCCCTTTTGGAAGGAGGCAATTACTCCTGATAATAAACCTACAAGGCGGTTAATAAAAGTTGGCGATTATAAAGAATTTCCCAACTCTGTTCTTTTGGAAAATGGTGAATTATTTGAATATGCATCACCCACCGATACCCCGATATTGATGGGCGAAATGATGGATTGGTACAGGAATGAAATCCAGAAAGGGGAGTTGCATCCCGCAGTATTAGCGGCTTTCCTGCATTATAAATTTGTTCGTATTCATCCATTCGATGATGGTAATGGAAGGGTATCCCGTTTGCTGATGAACTATGTTTTATTACAAAATAATTACCCTCCGGTTATTGTTAAAACATCGGATAAGAAAAATTATATCGGGGCATTAAATAATGCGGATGCCGGCAATCTTGAAGCATTCTTTGAATACATCTCCAGGCAATTAGTTTGGAGCTTGGAGCTTTCGATTAAGGCAGCAAAAGGAGAGAGCATCGAAGAGCCGGATGACCTGGATAAACAGATAGAATTATTGAACAGGAAATTGGTTTCTAAAGATGAAATCAAGAAGAAAAAGTCGAGAGAAGTTATTCAAGAAACCTTTACGAATTCTTTGGAACCTTTATTAAAGACTATTGAAGAACGGCTTGGGAAGTTTGATCATTTCTTTTTTGAGAAGGAACACAGATATTTTATTAATGATACAATCCCAACCACTTTAAAAAATTGCGGGACCTATCCAGAATTGAATAATATAAGAGTTAATTTTGGATGGAGAGGTTTCAAGAAAGGTGGAGTCAAAACGTTTCATTTAGGTATTGAATTGAAGGCTGACTTTAATGATTTCACCTATACTTTAAAGGGAAATGGCATTGAAAAACCAATACATAAAACCTATTCAGAATCTTTTACAGAAGAAGAATGCAAAGCCATTGCCAATGAAATCGGGAATCATGTTCTTGAGGAAATAGAAAGGATGTTTGCATCCGAACAATAACTCATTGATGAGGATAAAGAGATTTTGGGAATAGGAAAAATGATAGTAGAATAAAATAATTTATAAATCAACTAATAATAATTTAAAGAAATGAAAACTAAAAATGTACTAATGATTGTAATCGCATTCGCCTTAACTGGCTTGAGTGCAAAGGCTCAACTGAAATTCCAGAAATGTATCGGCGGCGCACTCGGCGATGATTATGGAAATTGCATCCAGCAAACCGCCGACAGTGGCTATATCATCGCCGGATATACCACCTCATTTGGTGCCGGAAACTATGATGTATATCTCATAAAATTGGATGCCAATGGAGATACTTCATGGACCAAAACTTATGGAGACACCTTGAATGATATGGCGAATTTTGTACGCCAGACAAGGGATGGCGGATACATCATCGCCGGTCAGACTTATAATTATGGTGCTGGTGAATATGACATGCTGGTCATCAAAACCGATGCCTCGGGCGACACGATGTGGACAAAGGTTTATGGACATCCATATAACGATAATGCGACTTCTATTGAGCAAACCAGCGATGGCGGATATATCGTCGGAGGCACAATGGATATAGGTGGTTTGGGCTATCTGGAAGCTGCATTAATGAAGTTGGACAGTGTGGGGAATGTGGCGTGGATAAGGCTGTTTAGCTACTTGTATAATTTTGTTGCCAACGATGTTCATCAGACTTCTGATGGTGGATATATCCTTGTTGGGTCTGCCATTTACAGTAATTACAATCATGTTTACATGGTCAAAACGGATGCTTCCGGCGATACCCTATGGACAAAATATTATGGCGGCGGCGGACAGGATTGGGGCAATCAGATTCAACAAACTTCCGACAATGGATTTGTCATAATCGGGGAGACCACAAGCTTCGGTGCGGGATCAGGCGATGTCTATGTTATCAAGACCGATTCCTTGGGCTTGGCACTATGGTCAAAGGTCTATGGGAGCACGAATGTAGATGTAGGATATTCTATAAAACAAACGCCAGATGGAGGTTATATCTTGGGTGGTGTATCACAAAGTTTCGGTCCCAATCCGGTGAATTGTTATTTAATAAAAATTAATTCAAGCGGCATTCCTGCATGGTCGAAAATCTACGGTGGAAGCGGCTCCAGCTTTGGGTATTCTGTTGATATTACAACAGACGGAGGATATGTGCTGGCAGGAAATAATACGGGCTTGGGTGCAGGTGGCTCCGATGTTTATATCATTAAGACAGATGGCTTGGGCAGCAGTGGTTGTATTGATAGCAGCGTTACCACTGTTTATTCAACTCCCCAAACACAATTATTGACAAATGTTACCTCCATTGACTCGGTGGTAAATGCCGCTACTGCTGCGCCATTCATTAATCATGGAGGCACCGTTTCAGACCTTTGCAATAATGTCGGCATCAAAGAAATTGTTTCCAAAATAGGTATCTCTCTTGCTCCCAATCCATTCACCACCCAAACAATTTTAACCCTTCAAGGCACCTATAACAACCCATCGTTATTCATTTACAACTTGCTCGGTCAGGAGGTAAGAAACATAGCGGTCGGCACGAATTCACAAATAACTATTAACAGAGAACATCTCGCATGCGGTATGTATTTCTATAAACTTATTGATGAGAATAAAGAGGTCATCGGCATTGGGAAGATGATTGCTGAATAAAAAAGGAAAAGCCTTCCAAAGATTGTTTGGAAGGCTTTAAAATTCTGAAATTAAATTCTATTATTCTCCTTTTAAGCTCGCCACCAGGTATTCTCGATTAAGACGAGCGATGTGAGCTACTGATATTTCTTTAGGACATTCAGCTTCGCAAGCACCTGTGTTGGAGCAATTTCCAAAGCCTGCATCATCCATTGTCTGAACCATTTTAAGAACACGTTCGGTGCGCTCCACTTGCCCCTGTGGCAACAATGCCAATTGGGACACCTTAGCAGAAACAAACAACATAGCCGAGGCATTCTTGCACGCCGCAACACATGCCCCACAGCCTATACATGCTGCGCCATCCATAGCTTCATCGGCTACGGGCTTCGGAATAAGAATGGAATTTGCTTCGGCAGGACTACCAGTATTCACAGACACAAAACCGCCTGCCTGCATAATCTTATCAAAGGCAGTACGATCAACAACCAAATCCTTCACCACCGGAAATCCTTTGGCTCTCCAAGGCTCGATAGTGATGGTTTCGCCATCCTTGAAATGACGCATGTGAAGCTGGCAAGTAGTAGTGCCCGCTAAAGGACCGTGTGCCCTGCCATTGATATACATAGAGCACATCCCACAGATGCCTTCACGGCAATCATGATCGAATGCGATTGGTTCTTTATTCTCTTTGATTAATTTCTCATTCAGCACATCCATCATCTCCAGGAAGGACATGTGGGTGCTTACACCATCGAGTTTATAGGATTCAAATTTGCCTTGGGAGGTGGGATTTGATTGTCTCCAGATTTTTAGGGTTAGGTTTAGGGTATCGGTCATAATATTAGGTAAAAGGGTATATGTTATAAGGTATAAGGTTGGAACTACTTATTCATAATTTCTTTCTGCGAGATGAATCTCTTCAAATTTAAGAGGCTCTTTGTGGAGCTTGGCGGGCTGGTTGTCGCCTTGGAATTCCCAGGCGGCTACGTATGCAAAGTTGTTGTCATCACGCTTGGCTTCGCCTTTGTCGGTGGCGCTTTCTTCGCGGAAATGACCGCCACAGCTTTCTTTGCGGTTCAGGGCATCATCAATCATTAGTTCTCCCAATTCGAGGAAGTCGGCGACGCGGGCGGCTTTCTCTAATTCTGTATTGAATTCAAAGGCAGTACCCGGAATTTTTACATCTTTCCAGAATTCTTCACGGATTTGTTGCACCATTACCTTGGCTTTCATTAAGCCTTCTTCATTCCGTGCCATTCCACAATAATCCCACATTACCTTGCCTAATTTCTTGTGAAAATCATCTACCGTTTGATTGCCTTTAATGGAAAGTAATTTATCAATTCTTTCTTTGACATTGTTCTCTGCTTCGGCAAATGCAGGATGATCGGTTGGGATGGCTTTGGTCATGATTTCACCGGAAAGATAGTCGCCGATGGTATATGGAATTACATAATATCCATCAGCAAGACCTTGCATCAAAGCAGAGGCACCAAGGCGATTGGCACCATGATCAGAGAAGTTGCATTCGCCGGTGGCATAGAGACCTTTGACGGTGGTCATTAAATTATAATCAACCCAAAGTCCGCCCATAGTATAGTGAACGGCAGGATAGATTCGCATGGGAGTTTTATAAGGATCTTCGCCTGTAATCTTTTCATACATTTCAAAAAGATTTCCATAGCGGGCTGCAATCACCGGCTGACCTAAACGTGCGATGGCATCACGGAAATCAAGATATACCGCAAGACCCGAAGGACCAACGCCTTTGCCTTCATCGCATGCTTGTTTGGCAGCGCGGGAGGCGACATCTCGAGGGACGAGATTTCCGAAGGCAGGATATCTTCTTTCTAAATAATAATCGCGTTCGTTCTCTGGAATATCAATTGGTTTGCGAGTATCTTTTTCTTTCATGGGGACCCAGATTCGACCATCATTACGAAGAGATTCAGACATCAAAGTAAGCTTGGATTGATAGTCGCCAGAGACAGGAATGCAGGTGGGATGTATCTGTGTGAAGCAAGGATTCCCAAAGGCGGCACCTTTCTTATAAGCCTTCCAATTGGCGGTAACATTGCAACCCATTGCATTGGTGGAGAGGAAGAAAACATTGCCATAGCCGCCAGTAGCCAATACTACTGCATGACCGAAATGACGCTCTAATTTTCCAGTAACTAAATCACGAGCGATGATGCCACGAGCCTTGCCATCAATCATCACCACCTCAAGCATTTCATGGCGGTTATACATCTGAACCTGTTTCTTTCCAATCTGACGACTTAGAGCACTATAGGCACCCAATAACAACTGCTGACCAGTCTGTCCGCGGGCATAGAAAGTTCTTGAAACCTGCACGCCACCGAAGGAACGATTGTCAAGAGTACCGCCGTATTCACGGGCAAAAGGAACGCCTTGCGCCACGCATTGATCAATGATACTTGCACTGACTTCTGCAAGGCGATAAACATTGGCTTCGCGAGAGCGGAAGTCGCCGCCCTTGATGGTATCATAGAACAAACGATAGGTGCTATCGCCGTCATTCTGGTAGTTCTTGGCAGCATTGATACCGCCTTGAGCTGCGATACTATGCGCACGACGCGGGCTGTCCTGAAAACAAAATACTTTTACCTTATAACCCAACTCTGCAAGACTTGCGGCGGCAGAAGCACCTGCTAATCCGCTACCTACCACGATAACTTCCAGATGGCGTTTGTTGGCGGGGTTCACGAGCTTTACTGTCGAGCGATATTTAGTCCACTTCTCGGCTAATGGTCCTGGTGGAATCTTTGAATCTAATGTTATCATATTCGGGGTGTTATTTAAGGATTTCAAAAAAGAAAAGTATCGGGAACATTCCAAAGCCAATCGTCATGATTAATGCAAAGCCTGTTCCGCAGGCTTTGAAGATTGGAGCGTATTGTTTATTGCTGATTCCTAAAGATTTAAAAGCCGACTGCGCCCCATGATTAAGGTGCATTCCCAAAAATAAAACGGACAGAATATAAAATGCACTATACCACCAATCCTTGAAAGCGATGACCACACTCTGATACATACTTTCGGGGGCATCGAGGAAGCGATGGGCAAAGAAAAAAGTCCTCAAATGAATGATTAAAAAGAACAGAATAACGCTCCCCGTCAAACCCATATTCCGCGAAAACCAAGTGCTGTTTTCATTGCCTTTATTCACCGCATAGCCTATTGGGCGGGCTTTCCTGTTCGCAAGGGTAAGAAACAATCCATCAACAGCATGAATGATGATGCCGCCAAACAAAGCATATTCCACAATCCTGATCAAGAGGTTATGAGTCATGTCTTCGGTGTATTTATTGAAGGCTTCACCGCCATCGTTATAGAGCATCATTAAATTGCCATAAAGATGTTCGATGAGAAACATACATAGGAACAATCCGGTCATTGCCATCAAGGCTTTTCGTCCTACTGTGGGGTTAAAGATTTTGGTAAGGGTGGTCATAGGTGCTGTGAATTATTTTTGTGGCTGCAAAATTAAACTTTAAAGATGATATTCCAAATGACCAATAAAAAAACCGGACTAATTTTTCATTAGCCCGGTTTTTTAATAAATAACTAATCAAGTTATTATCTCACAACGTAGCTCATCATTAATTTGTGAATGTAATAGTCCGCCCATCCAAGTTCTGGGCCAAAAACTTTCAAGGAACCAGCGTAATTATCCCACTGATCAGAATCAGAAGTAGGACACAACAAATAAACATGATCTTTACCATTCTTGTATTCTAATAATAGACCACAAGGTTTGGTTTCACCATCTCTTATTACTCCAGAGAGGTTTAAAGTTTTTGATCCATCATGGTGCTGTCCGAAATCTACAAGTTTGTAACCGGCTTTTACTCCGATTCCAGCTTCAACCTGACTTTTGTAGCCTTTTGTAAAGTAAGTGTACTCTTCAGATGTGGTAGGCTTTTGGGCGTAACAATTTACTATTATCACTGATAATAATGCAACGATTAATTTTTTCATTTTTTTATAATTTTATTATGTTTAACTGTTTTTATATCGGGGCAAAATTAGAAAAAATTTAATGAAACAAAACAACCGGAGAAAAAAATCCTCTTATCCGGTTGTTTTATCAATTTAAATTTAATCGGTCACTATGACAAGATATTTAGATGCAGACCAAAACTTCTCGGGATTGGTGATGATCAATTTATCATACATCTTTTTATCATTCTTATCTAATTTATAAGAGCCGGCAGGGTGCGTGGTTATGAGTTCTGCATGCTTTGATTCGATTGTGATATTATTGGTTTGGGTGATATCAATCCTTGTAAAGGCATCGGTATTAAAATCATCTTTTACCTTTTCATTTCTTCCTATTCCGAGGAAGCCGCCGTCTTTATCCAATACTTTTTTAGCCTTCAATTCTTTATAGGTTCCGAGAATGTAGAATGCAGTATTAAGTTTGGTTGTTTGTTCGGCAATGGTTTGATTTTGCTTCTCTCCCGTGGCTTTCAGTTCTTCGATATTAGATTTCAATTTCACAACATTGGCATTCACGGCTACTAATTGTTTATTCAAATCCACCAATTCCGAATCCTTTGAAATCAATTGGCTCTTTAAGGTCTCAATCATTTTTTGCAGAGAACCGATTTTGTAATCCGACTGTCTTAATTTTTCATTCAGATAAGCGAGTTTTTGTTTGTTCTGATCCATGAAATCATTGATCAATTTGATGTCATCATTAATGCGTTCTTTAGCATTTTGCGACATTTCGCCATGACTTTTTGATTTTGCCACGATGATAGACTGGTGCTTCTTCACGGAGTCTAAATTCGCCTCGATTTCATTAAAGGAACCGACGAAGGAATTGATGGAAGAATCCTTTGAATTTTCCATAGACATCAGGGAATCCTGCGTCTTTTGCATTTGGGCGATTTTGTTTTCAGCCTCATGATCTTTGCACCCAAAAAACAGTGCGCTTACAAAAAGAATTAACAGATACTTTTTCATTTTTTTATTATTTTTAAGAGTTAAATTAGATAAATATTATTTAGCAGCATTCCCTGCAATTAGGGTGCCAAAATTAAAAAAATGTTGGTTAACTTAATCGGGTTGATAAAGTTCAATAGGTTTAGTAAGTTTAAAATTTGGAATTCGGTTATCCAAATCTTAATCAAATGGAAACAGAAATTTCATATTCCCAAATAGGATTCCAAATAAGCCTCTGCTATTTTCCAAAAGGAGATTAATTATTTCCACAAAAATTCCAAGCCCTTCCATAAACTTCCGAGGTCTTTCCATATCCGTTTTCTTTCCTTCCATAGATTCCAAAAATGCTTCCATAAACATATCAATCATTCCCAGGAGACTTGGAAAATCGTATGGAAATTTCTGAAAAACGTATGGAAATTACCCATCCGCGTATGGAAATTAGCCTCTGGCGTATGGAAATTACTCATCAGTTTATGGAAATTAGCCTCTGTTTTATGGAAATCTTTGATGTGTTTATGGAAGATTTCAGCCCTCATGTGGAAATAATCGGCTGTATTTCAGCTTATATCGAGTAAAATTCAAATTTTCAAAAATCTAAAGGCTTAAGTTTTGGGGTAAATTCTACAAAAGTCTCCTTCAAAAGTCTTTGAACTTTAAACCTTTTCTCCCCCGATTTACGTTCCCTTATCTAATTTTGACCGCTTGAATAATATTTTGAATTCTCTCAAAAACTTTCTTTTTAATAATTGGAATTCCATCTTTTCGAAGACCAGGAATGACTTTGTTTTTGATAAAAAGAACAAAAATTATGGGGCATATTTTCTTCGCAAGGGCTATTTTAAGACCTTAATTCGGAGTTATCTGATAGCAATTTTGTTCCTGCTTTTATTGGTTTATACCCCCTCGATTTTAGAAATTATTAATGAGCTCAGGAATAAGAATATTTTGACTGATAAAGAGATTTCGGAACTATCGAAGAGCACCGATATTGTATTGCAGCCGCCGCCGGAAATACAATTGGACATCACGAAACCTCCCGCCATTCCTCAAATAATCATTCAAAGGAAAGACACCATTCCGCCAAAGCCTAAAGAAAATAGTAGTCCGAAAGATACCGTAATTATTAATCAGGACAGCCTTCTTCTTGCAATGAAAGATTCACTCGAAAAGGATTCTTTGAATCGAATAAAAGATTCATCGGCACTTGCAAACGACATCATTAATACCAATGGAAGTTTGCGGATGAAAGTAGATGCAATGCCCGAGTTTCCCGGGGGCGCGATAGCATTGAGATTTTTTCTTAAGACGCATATCCAATACTCGCTGCGGGCAAAAGCGAGTAACACGATGGGCATCGTGAATGTTTCATTTGTTGTTGAGGCGGATGGGAGTTTGACGAACATCAGATTGCTCATGGCTGTGGGCAATGGTCTTGATGATGCCGTGATACAAATGATCCAGGCAATGCCTCACTGGAAGCCTGGAATGCGGCGTGGTAAACCGCAACGATTCCTGGTGAATCTTCCTGTGAATTTTACGCTAAAGGACAAATAAAAATTTTCATAATTGATTGTTTATTAATTTTGCAACATGAATAAAATTACTGAATCGGATTCTAACTATAATCATCTGGAAAAGATGAGCGTGAAAGACCTATTGACCAATATCAACAAGGAAGATAAGACTGTTCCTGATGCTATTGAAAAAGTAATTCCACAAATTGAATCCTTGGTGAATGCGATTGTGAAGAAAATGAAAAAAGGCGGACGATTGTTTTACATCGGAGCCGGTACCAGCGGGCGATTGGGGATTGTGGATGCGTCAGAAATACCTCCTACTTTTGGAATGGAGCATGGGAAAGTTATCGGGATCATCGCCGGTGGCGATTCTGCTATTCGCAAGGCAGTTGAATTCGCCGAAGATGATGAAAAGCAGGGCTGGAAGGACTTGCAAGCGTTTAAGATTAATAAAAAAGATATTTTGATAGGTGTTGCTGCCTCCGGAAGCACTCCTTATATTATAGGTGCTTTGAGAGATTGCAGGAAACATGACATTATCACCGGCACGATTGCTTGTAATAAAAAAACAAAGATTAGTAAACACTCTGATTATCCGATAGAGGTTATTGTGGGTCCTGAATTTGTTACCGGAAGTACACGGATGAAAGCCGGAACGGCACAGAAACTGGTGCTGAATATGATTTCTACTTCGGTGATGATTCAATTGGGAAGGATCAAAGGAAATAAGATGGTGGATATGCAACTTTCGAATAACAAACTTATCAAACGAGGTACCAAAATGTTGATGAAAGGTCTTGAGATAAATGAAAGTGAGGCGGCTAAACTCCTCAAGAAATATGGAAGCGTGAGGAAGGCAATGGAAGCAAGGAATAAAGTCAAATAGAGATTTTATATTTTATTTTAAATTCTTTTCTTTGCCGCCCCAAAAAGAATAATTACCATGAAAGACGAAGTATATAGCAAATTCAGGATTTTCGGCATCCCCATTTCGTATTGCGATACGAAGGAGGCATTGTTATTTGTAGAGAAATCCATTAAAAATAAGGAGACTAATTCTATCTTCACACCATGTCTGGAAAGCCTGGCATTGTATAATACCAATCCTGCTTTTGCTGAGGCTTCTGATAACGTTGACCTGTCTATCGTTGATGGAATTACCTTGGTTCAGATGAGCAGGTTGTCCGGGCATCCTTTGAAGGAAAGAATCACCGGTGCTACATTTGTGGTTGAGATCATTAAAGAATTTCATGACAGGGCAACATTCTTTGTGGTAGGAAGCAAGCCGGAGAACTTAGAAATTGCTTTTGCGAAACTTAAGAAAGATTATCCTACTATGAAGGGAATTGGGTATTATTCCCCGCCATTTTATCCGGGATTCTTCCCTAAGGAAGAAGGAGATGTCGTGATTAAAAAGATTAATGAAAGTGGTGCCAATGTTGTGTTCTTTGCCCTGGGGGCACCTAAGCAAGAGCTATTAATCCAAATGGTAAAACCTCATGTCAAGGCAAATATCCTGATGAGTTGCGGAGGGACATTTGAGTTTATCGGAGGAGTGGTTCCGAGGGCACCAAGAAAAGTTCAAAGAATGGGGATAGAATGGGCATATAGAATCTATACCGACCCTAAAAGAATGATCAGAAGATATTCGTGGCAGGCAAAAGTATTTGCAATAGTTGTCTTTAAAGCGATTTTAGGAATTAAAAGAAAATAGAACTTCTTTATACCTTAATCGTAAAAAAGTACGATGCAAGATATAGAACCATATTACAATTGGGAAAGCCTTTACAATTCGGCAGAGGATGAGCTGTCACCCTTCTATGGAAGGGAATACAGTGAATTTGAATATGTGAATACTATCTATAATTACTATATCCATCCGCAGTGGGATTATATCGGATCGCCCACTCTTTACATCAAAATTTTATTTGCTGATTATATTCAGGGATATGCAATTATCGAGATGATCGGTGAATGGAATGATGCCATAAATAATGACATCATGTTCCTTAAACGCGAAGTTGCTGATCTGCTTATTGCAGAGGGCATCAACAAGTTTATTTTGATTGGTGAGAATGTATTGAACTTTCATGTTTCAGATGATTCATACTATGAAGAGTGGTTTAATGATGTTGAAGATGGGTGGATAGTGGCATTAAATTTCCGCGAGCATGTGATAATCGAAATGGAGCGCGGCAACATTGATTATTATCTTGGAATGGGCGGTGAATTGGATACTGTGGAATGGCGCACTTACAATCCCATGCAGCTATTCGAAAGGATAGAAAAAGTTCTTACGAAACGGTTGAATTAATTAGACATCAACATATATAAAAATAAGAAGCCGTCCAAAAAAGCTGAACGACTTCTCACAAAACAAAACAACTACTCTTTATATACTTTTTTACTCTTTCTTAGCTTTGAGGTTATACATAACCATTGCTCCATACGATCCGATAGTTGTCAAAATCATGCCTCCGATAAATTTCATTCCAGGAAGATTATCACTCAAGAAACCAATCCTTACGGGGAACAGAAAAACAAGGACCATAATTACTACTGCTATTACTTTATTCTTATTCATTTTAAACGTTATTAATTACTGTTTTTTAACAATGCAAAATTAGATATAAAACCAAGTGAAAAATATGACCTATGTCAGATATTTACATGATCTTTATCAGTTCTTCCATTTTATACATCCAGTTCATGAAATCGTAATTAAAACTGGAAAATCTTCGCTTCGTTCCTTTGATAAAAGAAATCTTTCCTACTTTTGCCCTCTTATTAACAAAAGTAATTACTGCTATGAAAGATTCAATATTCTACTGTTCTCAATTCTTGTTTGTTGACTGCTGTTTTACTGCAATGGGCAAAACCAAACGATCAAAGATTCTCTCATTAAAGTAATTCCAATATACTAAAGAAGAAATCTCAGAGAATTGTTAGTATAAAATGTCAAAACTGTACCTCATACCAAGCCCCATAGGCAACCTCGAAGACATAACACTTCGGGCAATAAGAATCTTGAAAGAAGTGGATATTATCCTTGCCGAAGATAAAAGAACTACGGGCTTCCTGTTGAAGCATCATGGCATCCAGGCTAAGAAATTCTATTCGCATCATCAGCACAATGAACATGAAGGCGCAAGCGAAATAGTTGATAAAATGCTTGCCGGAGAAAATGCTGCTTTGGTAACCGATGCAGGCACTCCCGGCATTTCTGACCCGGGCTATTTAATCGTTCAGGAATGTTTGAAGCATGGAATAACAGTAGAATGCTTACCGGGCGCAACAGCCCTTATTCCAGCATTAATCAATTCAGGATTACCCGCTGACCGCTTCTGCTTTGAGGGATTCTTACCATTGAAAAAAGGAAGACAAACCCGACTCGCCTTATTAGCCGAAGAGACCCGCACCATGATATTCTATGAATCCCCATACCGATTAGTAAAGACGTTACAACAATTCTCTGACCTCTTCGGACCCGAAAGAAAAGCAAGTGTATCAAGAGAGCTTACCAAATTATTTGAAGAAAATAAACGTGGTACCTTGGCAGAACTCATCGAATACTTCTCAGCAAAAACTATCAAAGGTGAAATAGTAATAGTGGTCGCCGGGAAGGATTAATTTTCCTTATTATACTTTGGAATTTTTACGATGAAGGTAGTTCCGACACCCAGCGTGGTTTCAAAGGTTATTGAACCTCTCATGCTTTCAATGCTATTCTTTACGATAGCTAATCCAAGTCCCATTCCGGTAGTTTTTGTCGTAAAGTTCGGGTTGAATATCTTATCTGTTTTATCTTCAGGAATGCCACTTCCATTATCAGAAATTGAGACGATATAACTGTCTTGATTATCGCTGATAGTGATATTTATAATTCCCTTTTCTCCCTCTGGAATTGCTTGAATGCCGTTCTTAATGAGATTAGAGAAGGCTCTGGACAATTGCTCCTTATCCCCGAATAGCGGCAGGTTCGGAGCAATTCCTTCTTGAATATTTGGAATGTAGATGGAGTGGATTATTTTAATTCCTTCAGTATCTTTGTAAAGATTACAAGTGCCTTCAATGACTTCCGCGAGGTTTATAACTTCATTATTTATCTTCGGCATCTGCGCGAAGTTGGCGAATTCAGTGGCTATATTGGATAATGAATCAATTTGTTCGATGAGAGTTTTAGCAGTCTTCTCGATCATCTCTTGCATCTTATCCGGATGATTTTTCCATGTACGTTCGAGATGCTGGATGCTTAATTTCATGGGAGTTAAAGGGTTCTTTATTTCATGGGCAACTTGCTTTGCCATTTCTCTCCAGGCACTCTCCCGCTCTGATTTGACAAGGAGTTCGGCACTTGCAGCAAGTTCATTGACCATGCGATTATATTCATTGACCAAGGCGCCAATCTCATCTTTTCTGCTGACTAATATCAACTCATTTTTCTTTCCTAATCGAATATTGCTAATGCTGTTTCTAATAATCCTCAAAGGCTGCGTGATATAATTTGAAATGAATAAAGCCATGACAATAGCCAATGCAAATAATAGAATATAAAAATTAATCAAAGCCACCACGAAGCCCGAAATCTCATTTTTCAATTCGGTCTCTTTACTGAAATATGGAAGGTTCAAATACCCGATCACCTTGTTGCTTTGATTGCGAATCGGGACATAAGCGGCAATGTATTCCAGACTGCCAATTCTTTCATTCTGGATGTATTCAGTTCTTGGTTTTGTATTGAGATTCAGGAAGGCATCAGAATTCATTTTTGGAGAGATAATTCCTTCTTTATAAATCTTCGGTTGGGTTGAATAGAGCAGGTTTCCGGTCAGGTCATAGATGTTATAATCAGAGTTTGAATTGTTATATAACGCCGGCAATCCTCCGAGAGAATCAACATTCATGGAAGCATTTTTATTTCGTTCGCCATTCATTTCATTTTCTATTCCAACTAACAAAGAAGTGATGTGATCACTGATTTGTTGATACTGCTGATTGTTGTATTTCTTGATGATGTAGTAGATGGTCCCGGAACCTATAATCAGCAATGATAACGCCACCAAAGTCAGCATTGAGAATTGTATCCTGTTATTAAAATCAATTTGAATCTTTCTAAACTTTTCAGGATAATTTCTGAATGCCAAAACCATCAGATTGAAGATACAAAACAAGGTAAAGAGATATGAAAATAATGTAACATAATCTATCAAACCTTCTTTCTTTTTACTCATGACAATGGTCGAGGAATTACTCACTTTATAGATTAAATGATTATATTTATCCTTATCAATAAAAGCATGTTCATCTTTAAAATTTCCAAAGGAGGACGCAAATAAATAATACCGAAAATCCCCATTCTGATTGACAAGGGAATCATTGTTATATCTTGCATAAGAATACTTTGTGAAGTCTTTGGAATAGGGGATCACATCAGTTATAAGCAGTTCAGGAAAGCCACTCTTTTCCTGAACATATTTAGAATTGATATGAATGATTAAAGTTGATCGTTTCCTGTTTTTATTCTTTGAATCCATCACCATTAATCGGGCAATGTAACTTGTCCTTCCGGATGAATTATAAATAAAAAATAAATCGGGGCTTAACGTCTGACTCCCTTGCGCAGCAAGCAAACTATCATAGTATTGAATGTTTTTATCTGACAAAGAATCCCATAATTGCTTCCCCTTGGCATTGAATTCATCTATGGAAATATCATACCGATTCCAATAGCCGATAAAGTAGCTTTGATGAAATATTCTTTCCAGTTCGGCATCCGATTTATGAGCATGAAGAAAGAAGTTGGCGATGTTTTCATCCACCTTTATTTTCTCATCAATATCTTCATAGAGATGCTCGGCAATGTAATCTCTCTGCTTATCAATTTTGCTGGCAAGAATTATTCTTAGACTCTCTTCTTTTTGATTATTATAAGTAAATATTTTTATAGCGGAATAGGATGAAAAGAGGAAAATGATCAAGAGATAGGATGAATAATTAAAGAAGTTCGTTCTCTTCATCCTGATAAAATAACTGCAATAAAATATCGCCACAGCAAAGCTCGCGGTAGGCAAGTCCCAGCGTGATTCGCGGAGATTGACGATATATGTTATTATTAGAACGGAGGAAACATAAATCAATAATCGGATGAATGAAATATTCAAGCTGATGAATAATTTTACAAGGCTGTCGGCAATTAGATAAAAGGTGGTGAGCAGCAAACCGATGATGATAAATCCATAAAAACTCATGCTGTTGAGTTCAAAGATATTCCCGATATTGAAGGAGATGCTGGAGTTTATTATTAATCCATAAAAAAGATAATTGATCAGCCCGGCGCATTCAAAAAGGATGAAAAGACTTGTCGAAATAAAGAGAATGGAATAGAGTTTCCGGGAAGAAATAATCTTTATCCATCCTTCATTCTTCCATCTTTTGGTAAGGAACAGGGTGAGGTAAAATACTATTATTACATTCACAAAGAAGTCCCCCAGTGACTTTAAAAGAGTCGAACTTGCATAATATTCCGGGTCGAAAATCCTTTGTGTATAAAGGATTGCGGGGAATTTATTGTTCAATGAAATCAAGCGAAGAATAATTATTGCGGCACAATAAATCAACAAGGAAACATTCGTTTTGAACATTCCTGTCAGCACTATTCCGATATTGTAGAAAAAGAAAATAAGACATCCCAGGCTGATTAAATAGAGTAGCCAGAGAAGAGCGGAATCATCATTATTCCTGCTGCCATTCATGGGGAGCTTGAGGGAAAAGATAGTTTCATTTTTAAGGTTAAGGAAGGTGGGTTCTTTGGTAACTTTTGCGGTGATTAATTCTGTGCCTTCGGGAATATTCAGGCGAGGATTAAAGCTGTTTACCAAATAATTATTCTGAATGGAATACTCCGTCTTTATGGGGAATAGCGCAATATAGGTCTCCTCTCGTTTCGTTAGATATTCGGTAAGGTACCAGGCATTTTTCAGCTTGAAAAAAGACCTCCCGGACTTCACCGAATCGAGGGCATCTTCAAATGCGGAGGAAGAATTTGACCAATATTTTAAATCGTCTTTATCAAATAAAAGAAAGCTTATCCCCTCATGTTTTATGGTATCAATTTCTTCATTGAAATCTTTGCCATCATAGAAATTTTCAAGGGCGCGCCCCATCTCTTTCCCTTTGTCGTCAAGGGTTTGCTGAATGCTTTGCTGAACTTCCTTAGGATTAATATCATTGAAATGAACATGGTGTTGCAGGTAATTGGCAAACCAAAATATTCCCAATGAAAGGGATAGAAAAAGAAGGGATCGTTTCAAGAAATTATGCTTTTAATTATAACGCAAAGTTATAAAACAATAGTTCAGGAAAATCTGATTAAATATAATGACTGTCGGGTTATTTATACCAACAATATAATTACAGTATAAAAACTGTGTAAACTTGTCATTCCGACGAAGGAGGAATCTCATTGAAATATGGATAGGATTCCTCCTTCGTCGGAATGACAAGTTTACACAGTTTTTATACTGTAATTATATTGTTGGTTTATACAAACCGACAGTCATAATATATTTTTTAGGCAAAGAATTTTAAAGATGCGGAATGGTTTTTAATAACCCATCTTGACGGCATACATTGCAAGTTGTGTGAGCGAATGAATTCCTAACTGGAAGAAGATATTTTTGAGATGACTTACCAGCGTATTGAAGTTCATGTCCAATTCTTTCGCCATCAGCAGGCGGCTCAATCCCTTCTTAGAGATGGCAATGACCTTGCCTTCATCTTCCGTAAAATCGTTTTTATCAACTGAAAGTATGTTCATAATTGTTTTGGTATTTATTGGTAAAAGGTTTTTTATTTGAGGGGGTAATGATAGGGAAATGGCTTACCAAAGGCACTTCACAATTTCAGGGTAGAGCAAAAACTTTTCATCATTGGATAGGATAATAAGATCTTCTTCATAGGCAGTGGCAACCAGCAACCTGTCAAATGGATCGCGATGCTCCTCCAGCAAAGGGATTCTTTGATAAGAATAAATATGTTGGTTAGAAATGGGAATAAAGGTGAAATCATCTTTGAAGGCTTGATGATAAATCTCTATTACAGTTGCCTTACCGGAGATGCGTTTCCCCGTCTTTAGCTTAATAGCTATCTCCAATAAATTTATCAGACTAAAGAAAATTTCGTTTATAGGATTTTTAATTTTTTCAAGAATATGAAAAGGGATTTTAGGAGTACTATCTTGAAACCAAATCAAGCAATGGGTATCCAAAAGGTATTTTTTACCCATTACATGTAATCTTTCAAATCATCTAACGGCTCATTGAAATCATCCGAAATACTGATTCTTCCTTTTAACCCGCCAGGTACTCTTTCCTTCTTTACTTTTGGGGTTTCTTTTTCTTCGGATAAAAAAGTTACAATAACTTCTGTTCCTGATTTTACATGGGCTTCTTCTTTCAGAATAATGTGCCCTTCTTCATACACTCCTTTTATTGTAGTTAGCATCTTTATATTTATATTCTGCAAAATTACGAAAAGAAAAGGAGAGGACTTGATTGTTATTCCCAAAGAATAATTAATTTTGGGAAGTCTTATGAATGATATATCCTTCCATTTCAAAAAGTTCACTGTCTGCCAGGATAAATGTGCCATGAAAGTTGGTACAGATGCCGTCCTGCTTGGCTCCTGGGTGGATGCTCATGATGCTAAGACCGGTTTGGATATAGGCACCGGCACCGGTATCATCGCATTGATGATTGCTCAGAAAACTACTGCCATGATTGATGCAATTGACATTGATGAGAATGCTGTGATGCAGGCAAAGGACAATGTTTCCGAGTCTCCATGGAAGGACAGAATTAATGTCAGGCATATTTCCTTGCAAGATTATTGTCATGAATCAAAGACGAAATATGATCTCATCGTCAGCAATCCTCCCTACTTCGATGAGACCTTCAAACCCGCAGAGGAAGGGCGAAACAATGCCCGCCATACCGATAATCTTTCCTTTGAAGACCTGGCAAATGGTGTGCGGCTGTTGCTGAATGAGGAAGGAAAGTTCTATGTCATTCTTCCCCTTACCGAAGGCACACTCTTCATAGAAAAGATGAAGGTGGAAGGATTATTCCTGAATGAATTAGTCAATGTAAAACCCAAGATAGACCGCCCGGTAAAACGTCTGCTGATGCAGTTCTCCTTCCACCGAACTCCGCTAATCACGGGCGAACTCGTCATCCATCATGATGACCAAAGTTATTCAGATGACTATGTTGAATTGACTAAGGAATATTATCTATAGCGGTCTCCGTAAAGCGGATTCCATGATATTCTAATTCCTTTAATACAGGTTGATAGATGTCCTTGAAGACAGGAATCTGAACACCGACTTCCTTTATCTTATTGTTGAGAATCAGTTTCGAAGCGATGCCAAGAGGCAATCCCACAGTCTTCGCCATAGCCGTATAGACTTCATCATCGCCCTTCACTACCAAGGTAGATATAAGTTTCTTTTTCTTGCCCTCCATCACATATTCGAATTGATGTTGCATAATGATCATATCCTTATCGCCAGGCTTCAGCAACCATTTTCTTTCTAATAATTTTTGAAGGATATAAGCAGGTGTAGCCCTTGGTATTCCAATGATTTCATCACTGAATATACCCAGCCAGGAAACCTTCTGCATCACTTCAGAATTATGCTTCTCACCAATTAATTTTGCAAAGGTAGATTCAATGGTTTCTCCATTAATTACAGGAGGAAGGTAGGCTTTCATCATTTGCAAATAAGAAAGATGTTCGGAGTCTTCGATAACATAACTATCATCTGTCAAACCCGCTTGCACCAATGCATTCCATGCTTTACAATAACCTTGATTCCTTAAAGTTCCACGCAATATAGTCGGAACATTTTCTAAACCATAAGGCTTTCTATAAGATAAGGAATCTCTATTGGCATAGCCCTCAAATAGCCCATAACCCTCAACATTCAGCAACTCCGTCTGCATAAAAAGCCGGTTGTACGGAATGTATCGGTATTCATTATTCTCAATATACTTAGCCGTCCCCTGCCCTGCAAGAATCACATTGCGTGGGTTCCAGGTAAACTTATATCCCCATGGATTGTCGTTGTATTCCGGCGCAATCAATCCGCCTGTATAGGATTTGAATGCAAGAATAATCCCTCCATTTTCTTCTATCTCATTAATAATTTTTATGGCAGACAGATGATCAAGCCCGGGATCCAAGCCCATCTCATTCAAAAGAATAATCCCTGCATCCTGTGCGCCCTTATCCAATGATTTTATCTTTTCTGAAATATAGGAAGCAGTAACCATATTCTTCTTTAGCTCGACACAATCTTCGGCAACCAGGTAATGCAAATCCGGCGGCAGCATTGAGATGACGATATCAGAATGGATAATTTCTGTATGCCTTTGCTCTTTGTCATTCACATCAAATTGAATGGCTCGGCAGTTTAGCATTCCCTTGGTCTTTTGGAAAGCCGACTCCATCGAAACATCAGCAACGGTAATATTCCAAGCTTCTTTAGCAGAATTATCAGAAAGGTATTTAATCAACGAAGAAGAAGATCTTCCGGCACCTACTAAAAGGATATTTGACATAAAGGCTTAACTATTATTATTGAAAGATTTAATAATCTCCCCCTTTTTGAAGAATTATTTCATTAAGGCAATCTTCGTTGTAGCAATATTTCCATTGGAAATTAAGGTTGCATAATATATGCCGTCAGAAACCTTGAAACCTTGACTATTCCTGCCATCCCATACATAGTTATAATTACCGGAGGGTAAGGTCTTATTTTCTAACATTGTTATTTCTTTTCCATAAATATCCATTATCTTTAGAGAAACAGTTGCTGCATTATTCAAAGAGACATTTATGGTAGTAGTAGATGAGAAAGGATTTGGATAAGCATTGCCAAGAGAAAGATTAGCATTCGGTTTAATGTTTGGAATGCCGCTTGGATTGGGAAGATTGGTGCTGAAGACTCCATTACCATGAGTAGCAGCAACTACCAATCCATCTAACTGACGATAATCCAAATAATCAACAACGACATTACCAATGATGTCGGCTCCTTCCTGCGTCCAGACGGTGCTATCACCATTCAATTTTGTTGTGGAATAAAGTCCTGTGCTGGTACCTACAAAATAATAAACAGAATCTTGAGTAGGGATAATAGAAGCCCATCGGACAGAGGGTCCATCGCCCGAACCATCGGGATGTTCTTCGAGATTTCCACTTATAGAATTCCATGTATTTCCTGCATCATTTGTATAATAAATACTCTTGATATTATAGTTGGAAAAGGTTGCAATAGCTTCGGCTCCATCATCAGGATCCACAGCAATGGAACTCACATAAGCCCCTGGTGGAAGCCCCTTTCCAGACCAGATATTTACCGGAGTCGGATTGCCGACATCAGGATTATCAACACGAAATACTTGTCCGGTGCTTGAACCATAATAAAGAACATCCGAGTTCTTTCCTGCGCCAAGTGCGGAAAGATAACCGGAAACAGTTGTGTGAGTCATCTTCGTCCATGCAGTAGAAGTAGGAGCAAAACCAGGTGCTATGGACGGAAGATTATCATTTCTCCACACGCAAGTGCCACCAGCAAAATACATTCTATTGGAATTATTAGGGTCTAATAAAAATGGATTCACAAACAAATAACCTGAACCGCCCGCAGGATCTATTTCCGCTAAAGTCAAAGGATTGATAACCCCGGTATTGCTGATGTTTAGCCTTCCTGTAACGCCACCTTGAACAGAACCATAGTAGTATGCCTTTCCATCAGCAATCGCTGAATATGTTCCATCGGCTCCTGAAATCTGAAGCCAGGGAACAGTGCCTGATGTGTTGTTGGTAAAGAAGTTTCCATTATCCTGCAAACCCCCTACAATGATGGGATCATTAACGGTGGCATGATCCACAGCAATAGTGTAAAATTGCGAAGTCATATATCCATTATCCATCTTAATCCATGCGACCGTTGCGGCAGTGTTATCAAGGGTTCTCTGCACACCTCCATCGTCCCCGGTAATCATTTTATTTGGATTGGAAGGAAAGAATTCCAAAGCATGTTGATCAGGGTGGTGATTGGTATAACTTTCATCCACACCCAGCAACAAAGGATTCGTGGTGCCTAAGTTATATCCTCCGATTTCAGCGGTTGTAGTAGTGTCATTAAACCCATTTGTAGAGCGATAAATATCGGTGCCACCAAGAAACACAGTGCTGTCATTATCAGGCTTAACTTTGATGTATAAATCATAGGACCCCTGTGAACTGAAAGCCCCGTTACCACCAAGGTTTGGAATACTTTGAGAGAGATTGGTCCAGGAACCACCGGCACCGCTTCCATCGCCGGAGATGTAAACATATCTCCACAGATTATGTCCTAATTTTCCAAAGTTTGGAGTCTCTGAAATTACATACACAGTATCTTCGGCAGTGGGAGCCACCGCAAGCATGGTGCGGTGATAAAGTAGCGGGAATGTTGCAGGAATAATATTTGTCCAGGTAGTGCCGCTATCAGCAGATCGGAAGATTCCTTTGGTGGTGCCATCGCTGCTCAAAGCCGCATAGATAATACCTTTTGGGCTAATGTCGAAGTGAGAATAGGACGAGGCATTGTTGGGAATTCCCAAGACAGAATTCCAAGTGATGCCGCCATCCATTGACCGATAAATATGTCCATAAGTAGCAGCAAATACCACATCATGAATGGTGTCATTTGGATAGATTGCAACCTTCCATACATAATCGAAACTGTTGTTGAATGTTTGTGGGGAATCTGCCGCAGTAGCAGGAAGAAGCACCCATGTCAAACCGCTGTCAACAGACTTAAATATGCCATCGCCAAGAAATGGATCATTCTGAATACCGGCACTGTTTCCATCCGATTCCCCGGTTCCATAATACCAAACATTCTGATGATTAGGGCGAATATCCTGACTCAAACAGGATACGCTGTGCAGTTGCGAAAGAGCAGTGGTCTGGGTCCAAGTCGCACCTATATCTGTTGAAATCCACATGCCTCCAGATACGCCGCCGGCAAGGATTCGGTTCTCATTAGATACATCAATTCCTAATGCTCTCGTGCGTCCGCCCACATTAAAGGGACCTCTTTGAATCCATGTTTGAGAGGTGATATGTTTACTTCTTTCATTTGAATTTTCCCTCGCATATTTCTTTGGAAGCTTTGCGGCGAATACAAGTTCTTTAGACCTTATGCCTTTTGGCATCAAACCTGTCATCGGATCATGCTGGCGCATGAATTCATATTCGGCGCGTGTTTGATTGCCATCATTGGTTCCATTATCAGAATTCTTCATGGTAGAATGATATTCCTGGGTTTCGTTTAATGCCGGATCATTGGCTAATTTATTCAGGACATAAGCACAGACAATTACATTGATGAGGATAATCACTGTTATGATGAGGTAATACCATTTCTTTTTCATAGCTCTATTGTTTTTAATTATTTCTATGCCGCAAAATTATTAAAAATTTTGAAAGAGATATAACGGGATTTCCTTTGGATAGGGTTGCGGTGGCTCAAGATAGGGTTTTGGTTGCTCAAGATAGGGTTGCTGTTACTCAAGATTGGGTTTTGGTTGCTCAAGATTGGGTCTCGGTTCCTCAAGATAGGGTCTCGATTGCTCAAGATTGGGTTGCTGTTACTCAAGATTGGGTTGCTGTTGCTCAAGATTGGGTCGCGGTGGGTCAGGATTGGGTTGCGGTTGAATAATTTAGGGTTTATAATGGGAATTGGAGGGTTTTTGATGAAAATTTTCGGATTATGCCTGATTTATAAGGGAAAGGATTTAGAAATTATTTGAGAATTTTAAGTGTAAATTGGGTTTTATTTTCATAAATATCGCTTTTTATTTGGTATTATTTGTGCTATTGCAAAACTAATATATATCTTTGCGCCCCGAAACGGGATTAAAATTATCAAAATATGGATCAAGACAGTACAGACCACTTAAACCAGATGAATTCGTTTGATACGTTATTCAAGGTGCCGGGTAATGCGGGCGCGATTGCATTTAATGCCGCTTTTGCTGCGGAGAAATTATTGGAGGATGGGGATTTGGTGTTGGCAAAGGAGTGTGCTATAACGGCTAACGGTACTTCTGACGGGATCACCTTAGATAAGGATGGTGCGAAAAAAACGGCTGCGGATGCTTATGGTGAGACATGCGGTTTTGCTCATTCTTATTTTGTGAAAATAAAGAATGTAGCCAAGGCTAAGGAATATGAGAAATATACTTCGGGTTATTTAGTGCACTTGAAGGATGCTGATTTTGTGAGTAAGACGGGTTCTATTAATCTTGATCTTGGGACTTTTGTTGCTGACCCTGCTTCTATTCCTTATTTTGATGCTCCTTTGCTGGCTGCTGATTTGCTGTTGGTTGGGACTTTCGGCGAATGGATGGGGAAATATGATGTGAATGAAAATTCGATTAATGCTGCTAAAAAATTGTTTAAAACAAAATGGATTCCTGCAATGGATGTTCATTATGTAATCATGGAGGGCTTGCTGGGTAAGCTTGGTGCATATCCTACTTTTGTGGAATCTTATCTTAATATCCTTGACATGGTTCATACGGGGCACCGCAACCAGGGTGTAATTGTTACTGCGACGAGTTCTTTGGATGGTTCTTTTATTAAGGGTTTGGAGATTCATTTTGATGATTATCCTGTGGCTAATAAGATTGAATATACTAATAACATGGGGGTTTCGCCTACTGTGAGATTGATTACCGGACAATGGAATATGGTTTTCTTGCATCCTTTATTTGCTTCTAAAAGTCAGAAGGTTATTATCAGCCGGAAGCTGGGGGTGTTGCATATTAATGTTGTGTTGGTGCCTTTGTAGGGGGTTATAGAATAGGAAAAAATAGGAAGCCTCTGGATTATGAATCTGGAGGCTTTTTTGGTTATTAAATTATACTTTAATGATTACCTATTTTCAATATGTTTTTGGTGGAAGGTGATGCTTTGAAATATTACCTATTACCTATTTTGAATAAGGGTTAGGTATATTCTTATTTTTAATAAAATAATATATAAACGCTATTGCCATTATTGTAAATATTAAATAATCAATGATAGCCCAATAACATGGATTATAATTAGGAAGCAAAAAATAATGTTCATAGCCTTTCAAATAACGTAATTGTATAGTGTCACCTATATTAAAATCATAAGTGCTACTATGGAAAAATGATGAATAATTTTTTCCATCATAATCAAAGAACATGGTACTTTTATTATTTGAACTTTCATTTTTTGTAATACATACATTAACTATTTTCCCATTTGAATATACTTTATATTCATGAACAAAGGAGATACTTATAGGTATCGATAATCCTATAGGTATTAATGTTAAAATAGCCCAAAAGATTCTATTTTTCATATTTAGGAGGTTATACCCTCTCGTCTGAATGTTCCATAATTATAAGTATATGCACATTGCCAATACCCTGAACGAGATATCCCGCTCGTCCATAGAGTTGGGAATTTTTAATTCCGTTTCTTCCTCGCCTTAACAGACCTGCCGTATCATCTGTTTAAAAAATATTCTCTGAACTCGGCAATTTCTTTGTTTTCGATTTCTATATATTTTTCAAATATTTTATCCCCTACTTGCTTTCGCAACGCAGATATTCCTATATCTATCAACCGTAGTCCTGATGCAGTAAGTAAAATATTATCGAATGCCAAGCCTCCTATATTTGATGGTCTCTTTAGATCACGGTGAACAAATCCTTCTTTGTGCAACTGCATTAAGTCGTCTTCAAAAACATCCATCCATAGCTCGCGAATCTCAACTTCATAAGACCTGAAATCAAGTGGATATATTCGTTCCATAACGAGCATTTCCGCATCAATAGCTTCATTAAAATCAAGACGGATAAATTTTACGACTAAACTATTTATAGAATTTGCAAATTGCATTTTCTCCGCTTCACTGCCTATTTCGGATCGCGTATCACCGACAAATAATTTACCAACTTCGGTGTCACTTAAAACGATTACTGTATTATTTGCTCCGGCAGATAATTGTCGTGGATATTTCATTTAAAAAAGAAAAGATAATTATTATTTATCAATCTTGAATTTCTCGCGCCATTGCTCATTGAATGATTTGGCGGCTAACTTGGGCATCTCACGTCCTTCGCCCCATTGCTTTTTGAAGATTTATTCAGCATAAATTTTATCTATAAGGAAGTACATCCTCCAGCTTCAATTCAAATCCTTTCAAGACATCATCTCCCGTCAATATTTCATTAAAAGGAATTTGTACAGGCTGAATATTTGGTTTATAAATATGGGTAACTCTGTCAATCGGGTCAATCAACCAGCCCAGCAAACATCCATTCTCTACCCACTGTTCCATTTTGGTCTTGGTATCTTTCAAGTTATCACTTTCGGACAATAATTCAATAACAAAATCAGGGCAAATATGAGCAAATCGTTTTCTGTCTTCTTTAGAAAGGCTTTCATATTTTTCTTTTGCAATCCATGAAACATCCGGAGATAAAATTGCTTTATCAGGTAATGTGAATCCTGTATTAGAATCAAACGCATAGCCCAACTTAGATTGCTTATTCCAATTTCTTACTTCACTCCCAATCTCTAAATTAAAATTCCCGGTATCAGTTCCAGTAGGTGCCATAATTATTATGTTTTGATTTTTATCTCTCTCAATTCTCAATTCTTTATTCTTTGCACAAAGCATAAAAAATTGCTCCTCGCTAAGATTCACTGATTCCGTTTTTAAAGCTACTATTTCCATTTGGCTATTATGTATAGACTGCAAAGTTACTAAAATATTTGTTTATGAATAAAAATAGCCAAACATCTCAGTCATGCTATCTCTTCTTATTTCTTCTTTGATTATTTATCAATCTTGAATTTCTCGCGCCATTGCTCATTGAATGATTTGGCGGCTATCTTGGGCATCTCACGTCCTTCGCCCCATTGCTTTTTGAATAAGTTATTGAGCATAAAGTTTTTCATGGTTGCGCTCATGTTCATCTTCTTTCTTTTGAGGATGGTGCCCTTCCAAAAACTGTATGCCATGCGTTCGGTTTTCGTTGTCATGCCTTCATTCACAGCATCACGACGGTTGAAGAGAAGTTGTTTGTGGATGTCAATCTTTACCGGACAAACCTCTGTGCATTTGCCACAAAGGGATGATGCAAAACTTAGATGTTTGAACTCTTTCATGCCTTCAAGATGAGGCTCAATAACAGAGCCAATCGGACCGGTATAAGGAACCCCATAAGCATGTCCGCCGATGGTTTGATAGATGGGGCAGGCATTGAGACAGGCACCACAACGAATACATGCAAGAGCCTGTCGTTGCTCGGTTTGCTCTAATAAATTGCTCCTGCCATTATCTAATAAAACGACATACATCTCTTCGGGACCATCAGGTTCATCGGCTTGTTTCGGACCGGAGAGAATGGAATTATAGACGGTAATATTTTGTCCGGTGCCATGTGTGGAGAGCAATGGGAAGAACAAATCCAGATCAGTGAGCGAAGGAATTATCTTCTCAATCCCTACCACAACAATGTGAATCTTTGGGAAGGCAAAACTCATGAACGCATTGCCTTCATTCTCGGTGATAGCAACCGAACCTGTATCAGCAATCAGAAAATTAGCTCCTGTAATTCCAGCTTCTGCCGCTTGATATTTCTCGCGAAGTTTTGTTCTGACATAAGCCATAACCTCTGATGGAGTGATGGTTTCGGGCAATTGGAATTGCTCATTGAATAGCTTACCGACATCTTCTTTGGAGAGATGCATGGCAGGCGTAACGATGTGATAGGGAGGTTCTTTACGAAGCTGAACAATGTATTCTCCAAGGTCGGTTTCGCAAGGCTCGATGCCATTCTTGGCTAGAGCTTCATTGAGATGAATTTCTTCTGATGTGATAGACTTTCCTTTGACGACAATCTTTGCATTTGCTTTTTTGAGGATGGTCATTATTTCTTTGACAGCCTCGTCTGCATCCTGCGCCCAGATGACCTTTCCGCCACGCTTCACGAAGTTGAATTCAAATTCCAGAAGGTATTTATCGAGATTATCTATGGTCTTCCATTTGGTGTGAGCGGCACGTTCTTTGGCTAATTCAAGATTAGCATATTGCTTCTTTCCTTCCACAACTTTTTTGTCGTATTGACCGATATTAAACAACAACTTTTTGTGAAGAACTTTGTCCTTAGACTTTAATTCTGCTTGGTCAGAAAATATATCTTGTTGGCTTGCCATATTCGTTATTCGTTAATTGTTATTCGTTAATCGGGAGTTCAATTTTCTCAACCCTTGTCTGATGTCTCCCGCCTTCAAATGCAGTATTCAGGAAGGTTTTCACCATTTCATTAGCAGCCTCATTAGAAATAAATCTTGCTGGCAGGCAGATGATATTTGCATCATTATGCTTTCTGCACATAGCTGCTATTTCATTATTCCAGCAGAGTGCCGCACGAACTTTTCGATGGCGATTCGCACTGATGGAAACGCCAATGCCACTGCCACAAATCAGGATGCCTTTGACCTCTTGATTATTCTCTATGAAAGTGGCGAGGGGATGCACGTAATCGGGATAATCCACCGAGGCATCGGAATTGGTGCCGAAGTCCTGAACATCGTATCTTTCCTTAATTAGATATGCTTTCAATTCTTCCTTCAATTGAAAGCCGGCGTGGTCGCAGCCGATGACTATTTTCTTTTTTGAATCTTCCATTATTTTATTAATGGGACAAAATTACAAAACAATTGACAATTGATAATGGACAATTGACATCCGCACAATGTCAATTGTCAATTTTTGTAATGAGTTTTTTGATTAATGAATAGAACGAAACTATTGTCCAGGCGGCTTCTAAAACAATGAAGGGAACATAATTCAACAGGATGGAGGCAAGGCACGCAATCCCTGCTCCCACAAGGTTTAAGGAGATGTAGAGGATTCCATCAGAAGAAATTTTCTTCATAAGAATAAGAAGATAGGCAACCAATAAAATAGTTACTCCTATAACACCGGTCAAGTCGGTTATTGTCATTAGCAATGAAAATTCATAATGCGCAAAATTATATTTTATGCTGAGAATGGATTCAAACCAGAAGAGTTAAACTTTAAACTTTTCCTTAGGGAATGTCATAAATCTGCTGTAATTACCAAATTTTTCTTTTCTTTGCCCCCTCAATAAAATGCGATGGGAAGTAAAAAATCAGACCAAAAAGGTTATAAGGAATTAAATATCAGTGGATTTCAGATTTGCTATTTTAAGCTATATTTTGGTTTGGAGAATTTTAAAAACCATCGTAATTTTGCAGTGTTGAAATATTAAAGAGTATGAACACAGCAATACAAAATTCAAGAAACAGTCTAACGAAAATTAATATTTTATTAAGAATATTTTGTCGTTATAATAATTACACCTACTTTTGCTGCCCCAAAATTTACGGGCATTTCTTTAAAAGCATACAAATAACAAATTAAAAACATACGATATGATACAAAAACTATACGTTGTTATCTCCGTCTTCATCCTTTCGATTTCCTTTGCTATGGCTCAACAAGGGTCCATACAAGGAAAGATTGTTGACTCTACAAAAAATAATGAAGGAATTCCATTTGCGTCGGTAGTAGCTGAACTAAATGGTGTTCAAGTTGGTGGATGTAATACCGATATTGACGGTAATTACAGTATTAAACCTCTTGAGGCAGGACAGTATGACCTGAAAGTTAGTTATGTGGGTTTCCAACCTGTTGAAATTGTAGGAATCCCTGTTTATCCGGACAAAGTTACTTCTCGGGATATTGCCTTATCTCCAACAGTAAGGGAAATAAAAACCTTTATTCTGAAAGGTGATATCGTACCTGTTTTTGAAAAGGATAATGTGAAGTCTGAACAGATTCTTACCGCAGGAGATGTTGATAAGATGGCTATTCGTGATGTGAATTCATTCGCTGCTACTGCTGCAGGTGTTTATCAAAATGACGATGGTAGTTTATCTATTCGTGGTGCCAGACCTGAATATACCAAATATGTTGTAGATGGTATTCCAGTCATTGGTTCAAATAATGTTCCTAAGGCTGATATCGAACAGATTTCAGTTCTTACCGGTGGTATTCCTGCAAGCATAGGAGATGTCACCGGTGGAGTCGTTTCGGTAACTACCAAAGGACCTTCCAGAGAATATTCAGGCGGACTTGAAGCTTATTCTTCTTATGTGTTGGATCCTTATAATCAAAGATTAGTGGCAGCTAATTTCTCAGGTCCATTGATTTCTAAAATTGATCCTGTTACAAAAACGAAAAAACCTATTGCAGGATTCTTCCTGGTAGCAGAATATCAGGGTGCCAGGGATGCTAGCCCATCTTATGTAGGGACTTACGAGGTTAATAATGCTACCCTCCAGCAAATCCAGGCTAACCCTTTGATTCCAAGAGGACTGGGACAAGGATATAATTACAGCGCGGATTATATTACTGCTGACGACTTAAATAACCTTAAATACAGAGATAATGCTGCTACCAATACTTTCAGGTTTTCCGGAAAATTGGATTTCAAGCCTTCTCAAAACACAGACTTTATTTTAGGAGGCTCATTAGAGCATACAAAGCAAAATGATTGGATAAATGTTTATCAGATCATGAACTCTGCAAATAACCCTTCTGAAACAGATAATACATATAGGGTATTCGCAAGGTTCACACAAAGATTTAAAGCTGATACATCAGCTAAGAGCATTATCAAAAATGCTTTTTATTCTATTCAGGTAGATTATTCTCAAAACAATCAGACTATTGAAAGTTCTCAATATGGTACTAATATATTTGACTATGGTTATATCGGGAAATTCACTACATACAGAGATAGAACTTATGCTTATGGAAAAGATTCTGCAACCGGTCTGTCGGGATATTTGCAACAAACTTTTCAGGATACCTTAGTAACTTATACTCCTGGCAATGTAAACCCGATTACATCAAATTATGATGTGCAATATTATAAACTTGCCAATGGCAACACTGCCTTATATAATACCGAAAGCACAATTTCAAATCTTGGCGGATTATTGAATGGAGACCGTTCTTCTAATATTTATGGTTTAGATTATGGAACAGGCAGGGTTTATAATGGTTATTCTTTCTTTAACAACGGTCAATACAGAATTTCTGCAAATGGTTCTGCTGACATCGGAAAACATGCTATTTCTGTAGGTTTTGAATATGAGCAAAGTGTTAATAGAGATTATTCCCTGAACCCTGTGGGTATCTGGTATTTGATGAGACAATTGGCTAATCGTCAGATTTCCCAGTTGAATCACGCAGATACTCAAGTGGTGAGAGCTCCTGATGGAACTTTTCTTGATACTATAAACTATGGCAGGCTTTATGTTTCTTCTGAGCAATCTTCTTTTGACAAGAATCTTAGAGCTAAATTAGGGATGCCTGTCAATGGAACTAATTTTATTGACATTGATACTTATGATCCTTCGATGTTTTCATTAAGTATGTTCAGCCCTGACGAATTACTTAATAATAATAATAACTGGTCTCCTACTACTTCAGGCAGCGTAAGTTATTATGGATACGATATTTATGGTAATAAATTAACCAGCCAGCCGAGCTTCGATGATTTCTTCACCCAGAAAAATGCACAGGGGAATTATACCCGTGTCATTGGTGCTTTTGAACCTATATACATGGCGGGCTACATTCAGGATAAATTTGTTTTTAATGATTTAATCTTCAATGTCGGGCTGCGTGTGGACAGATATGATGCCAACCAAAAAGTCATGAAAGATCCTTATTCCCTATATGCCACACACAGTGCTGGCGATGTGCAGACTACCCAGTTGAGAGGCAATACCCCTCCGCCATCAAATATCGGCTCTAACTATGTCACTTATGTAAATGATCTGAACAGCCCTACTTCTGTCGTGGGTTACAGGGATCCTTCCACAAATACCTGGTATGATTCGCAAGGAAATTTGGTGAATGACCCAAGCATATTGGCTAAAGCGACTTCTACAGGTACGATTACACCTTATTTAATTAATCCTACTGATAATATCCAAAGTCCGAATTTTGTTCCTGGAAACAGTTTTGTGAATTATGTTCCACAAATTTCTGTCATGCCTCGTATCGCTTTTTCATTCCCTATTTCTGACGAGGCTTTGTTTTTTGCACATTATGATGTATTAACCCAGAGACCTACTTCTTTTGCTCAAACTGATCCTCGTGCATATTTCTTTATGAGCCAGGAAAGTGGTTCATTATTACAGAATCCAAATCTTCTTCCTGAAAAAACTATAGATTATGAATTAGGATTCAAACAAAAATTAAGCAGGAGTTCTTCCTTCACGCTGTCGGCTTTCTACAGGCAGTTGAGCAATAATATCGAAACGGTGGATATTTTGGATGCCTATCCTGTTTCCTATCTTTCGTTCGCGAATGTTGACTTCGGAACTGTGAAAGGAATGACATTCTCTTATGATTTGAGAAGAACTCAAAACTTCAGAATCACTGCCAGCTATACGCTTCAATTTGCTAATGGAACAGGTTCCGGAGCGACTTCAGGATTTAACGTTGTGAATACAGGCGAGCCAAATATCGTAGTGCCTATGCCATTGAATTTTGACCAGCGTCATGCCATCGTCACTTCGGTAGATTACCGTTTTGGTTCTGGCGTGGGTGATGATACTTATGACGGTCCGATATTATTTGGAAAGAAAATATTAAAAGGCACGGGCTTCAATTTTATCGTTCATGCAGGCTCCGGCACTCCTTATACAAGACAGAGCAATTATTATGCTACCCAGGATTTCACGGTAGCTGCAAGACCAGTATTAACGGGTGATATCAATGGTTCTCGTATGCCATGGCAAGAAAGAATTGACATGAAAATTGATAAAGATATCGTCCTGAAAACAGGCAGAAGAAATGGCGAAGACAAAAAGACATTATTCCTGAACATCTATCTCCAGGTAAATAATTTATTAAATACCATGAATATTCTCCATGTGTATGCCACTACTGGAAATCCAAATGACGACGGATATTTGTCAGCCGCATCGAGCCAGGTGGCGTTATCTCAACAAATCAGCCCGCAGACTTATGAGGCATTATATAAGGTGGCGGTAAATGCTCCTGGAAATTATGGTTTGCCACGAATGATAAAATTAGGGGCTTCGTTGAATTTCTAATCATGAATCAGAGAATAAATATCGGTATGTACGGCTTGAATAGGTCTGATAACAGGAAATATTGCTCCAATAGCATTCCTTTTTATTCCAATAGGTTTAGCTATTGCTCCAATAGCTCTTTCTATTGCTCCAATAGCTCTTTCTATTGCTCCGATAGTTCTTTCTTTTACTCCAATAGCTCTTTCTTTTGCTCCGATAGATGCATCTATTGGAACAAAAGATGCATCTTTTACTCCAATAGAAACATCTTTTACTCCAAAAGAAACATCTTTTATTCCAATAGAAATAGCTATTGCTCCAATGTTTCCTTCTCTATAAATGTTTCCACTATCGCCTACGATAGAATTTTCTTAAATATGAAATAAAAAATTAAACAAATAAAAATTAAATAAAATGAGTAGCTACCACAAAACACAGGTCATTAAAAAATTGAATCCAGCGTTACCTCCGGCATCTATCAAAGACCAAACCTTTACTATCGGAGAAAAACTTTCGTTGAGTGGAAATACAACTGTTGCAGCTACTGGTGCAGGAGTTAGCACAGGTTCCACAAATGTTGGCAATGCAGTTAATGGAAATAATTCCGCAAAAATTGCTGCTAAATCAAGTACAACAACTTTGAAAAACACCAAAAAATCTGCTTGTGATGTTGCAAATGCAGCAGGAGTTGTTCTTATGCAGCAGTTCCCTAATGATCCTGATCTTTGGATAACTTATGGTTTTGAAGTTACAGAAGAAATGGTTGCAGATATTGTTAAACCAGGTCAGGCAATTCATTGTTCTGCCAGCCAGGGCGATGATTTAGGAACAGCCGATATTCACCATGATCCTGTTCCTGATGCTGATGATTACCAGGTTTGGGTGACCAATGGTGTCGTTGGTGTAAGAAGCGGATATATTGATGTTACGAATTATGAAGAATCAACTTCCAAGAGTTCCACAACGGTAACTCTTCCTGCCGGATATATTGGAGTTCCTTTAAATTTTATCATTGTTGCCCGCAATTCTGCAGGCAGTGGAATAGATTCAGTTCCTTTCGGAGGAGGAAGAAAAATTAATTAAGAAAAGCGAAGTTTATAAAATGGATAATCAAAAATTATGAAGATGAAAAAAATAATTTTTACAACGGTTTTAATTTTCCTTGGCGCGGTATTTACTGCCGATGCTGTGGAAAATGTCGGAGGACCCGGTCACCGAGTAGTTGCGCCAGCACACGAAAAGGCTACAACCTGTAGCCCTGGTGAAGCTCAAACGGATCTTGATATTAACAATGTCAGGGCGCGTATTCTTACCAGCGGCGATATGTGGTGGGATTTGATCAGTGCCCGATATGAAGTGCCTAAAGGCGGAAATATATTTTCCAGTTTTGCAGGCTCAATATGGATAGGGGGACTTGATGCAGGTGGTCAATTGAAAGTGGCAGCTATGACCTATCGTCAAACTGGAGAAGATTATTGGCCCGGACCGATAAATAAAGCTACTGTTTCCACCACAGCCGCTATTTGCAGCCAATTTGACAAGCATTGGAAAATAACCCAGACCCAGGTTCAGGATTTTGTGAACTGGTATTGCAATCCTGGTCAATATCCAAATTATGGCTCGCCACCATTGGTAATTACCTCATGGCCCGGAAATTCTCCATTTGGAACAGGTCAGACACTGGCGCCTTTCTTTGATAATAATGGCGATGGAGTTTATGACTATACACAGGGCGATTATCCTTATTATAACATCACCACTTGCAATCATAAAGCAATAACAGGCTGTCCTCCTAATGCCCCGAATAGTTGCTTGCCAGCCGTAAATTATTTGTATGGTGATGAGACATTATGGTGGGTATTTAATGACGTTGGGAATATCCATAGTGAAACAGGTGCACAGCCTATCGGTGTGGAAATTCAGGCACAAGCATTCGCATTCCAAACAGGTGATGATATTAATAATGCGACATTTTATAATTATACCATCATCAATCGTTCTACCTTCACTTTGAATGACACCTGGATGGGTCAGTTCATGGATTTCGATTTGGGATTTCCTTTTGATGATTATACTGGATGCGATGTTTCGAGGGGGCTTGGAATAGGTTATAATGGCCAACCAATTGACGCATCTGGCGGTGGTGTAAATGGTTATGGAGCTAATCCTCCTGCTATCGGTTGCGATTTCTTCCGAGGTCCTTTCGCCGATGCTCATGACGGAATAGATAATAACAGAAATTGTGTGATTGATGAAAATTGCGAACAAATCATCATGTCTCAATTTATGTTTTTTAGAAATGATGGTTCTCTACAGGGGAATCCAACGGGTGGAAGTCAGTATTATGGTTATCTGAAAGGATATTGGAGAGATGGTACACACATTACTTTTGGGGGCAATGGTTATGGAGGCGCAACACAATGCCAGTTTATGTTTCCCGGAAGTTCGGATGATAAATATGGTTGGGGATTGGGAGGCACATGTGACAATCCGGTTACCGTTCCATTTGATTGGACAATGGATCAGGCAGGAATACCTTATGGTGATATGAGATTCTTATGTTCAGCAGGAAAATTCACTTTACAACCAGGTGCAGTAAATATTTTGACCATCGGTATCCCTTGGGCAAGAACAACTTCAGGCGGACCTTTAGCATCCGTTACTTTATTAAAGGCAGCTTCTGATAAAGCACAGGCTTTATTTGATAATTGCTTCGCAGTGTTGAATGGACCAGATGCACCGGATATGACAATTCGTGAATTAGATCAGGAACTGATTATTTCATTATCCAATCAATTCTCCTCAAATAATTATAAGGAAGAATATACAGAAAAGGATCCAACAATTATTTGTGATTCAGGTGTTAATTGTGATCATTATTACCATTTCCAAGGCTATCAGATTTTCCAATTGGCAAATTCTACAGTTTCTTATTCTGATATCTTCAATCCGTTTACAGGAGGATATAATACTGATAAAGGTCGTTTGATAGCACAATGTGATATTAAAGATGGGGTGGGACAGATTATAAACTATTATACCAATCCAGCATTGGGTGGTGCCTTGGTTCCTGTTGATGTTGTTGATGGTGCTGATGCCGGAATAGTTCATACTTTCAAAATTACAAATGATGCCTTTTCAGGAACCACTTTAGTTAATCATTTGCCATATTATTTCACAGTCATTGCTTATGGATATAATAACTATAAAACTTTTGTGCCCACAGATCCGAATGCATTGAATGGACAAAAAGTTCCTTATTTCCCAGGCAGGTTGAATGTGAAATCATATTCTGCTATTCCTCATAGTCCTTCCCCTCAAAATGGTGGACAGATACTTCAATCAGATTATGGTGCAGGTCCTCAACTGACCAGGATTCAAGGTCAGGGAAATGGTGGAATGATTTTGCAATTGACCCAACAGACAGTTGATGAGATTTTGAATAATACCAATACTCCAAATCGCTCCCTGAATCCAATTTATCAAGGTGGAGCAGGTCCTGTAAACATTAAAGTTTATGACCCTGTTGCTCTTCCAAATAATAATTTCAAAATTATCATTGGTGATTCTGCTACTTCTCCGGTATCAGGATCTTCAGGTTGGAAATTGGTAAATACAGATACTAAGGATACAGTAATTTCTGATACTACCCTTGCAATAGGCAATGAGCAGTTAATTCCAAATTGGGGACTTTCTTTAAATATTTCCCAGGTTCAACAACCCCATGTTGAGGTAAATGGATATAGCGGATACCTTTCCGGAACAATGACATTTGCCGATTCTACAAAAGCATGGCTGACCGGCGTTGCTAATCTTGATATACCAGCGTACCCGTTAAATTGGATTCGTTGTGGTACTTATGGACCTTGTTCTGGAACTCCAGTTACACAAGATTATTCCGCATCTACAGGGAGTTGTCCAAGCCTTACTTTCCTGGATTCAAATAGTATTTATGGTAAAATATTAAGCGGCACTTGGGCACCTTATCGTTTAGTTGATACAATAACTTTTGAAAATGGATTGTCCTTTGGAGGACCAGGATTAGGAGGCGGTAATCCCATTGCCAGTCAGATAATGAATAAGAATAGTCTAGATTCATTAGCCAGTGTTGATTTCATTATAACCTCTGATCAATCGAAATGGACAAGATGTGTTGTTGTTGAAGAGTCTGACGATTCTAAATTGTCAGAAGGTGGTGCCAATAAACTATTGAGACGTAAACATAGGTCGGTTGATAAGAATGGCAATACAGATCCTTCAAATGATACGGCATTGCTAAAAAACCCTAATGATGCAAATTATATTGATTCTGTCGGTATGGGTTGGTTCCCAGGTTATGCAATCAATTTAGAAACAGGTGAAAGGATGAATATTATCTTTGGTGAGGATTCCTGGTTAGTCGGTGATAATGGTGCTGACATGATATGGAATCCTACTTCAAATACTACAGATAACACAGGCAATCAATTTATATTTGGAGGAAGGCACTATGTTTATCTGATGCATGGAAAATCTGATGAAACACCGGCAGCAAATTATACAAACGGAATTTATGATTCTGGTAAATATTTTGATTCGTTATTCACTGTAGTTAATAATAGTTATACCAACACTATTGCATTGTTAAGAATATGGAAGGAAGCTATGTGGGTAACCATGCCTATGTTAGTTCAGGGTCAGCAGTTATTGGCTTCTGATGTCAAAATTGGTTTGCGTGTTGCTAAACCTTATAAACCTTATGATACTGCAACAGTAAATAAGGTGAACGACAATAATCCGATTTATACTTTCAACACTGGTAATCTTTATGATATTAGAAATGATGCAACGGCTGCTACAAGTGCGCTTGATTTGATTAATGTGGTTCCGAATCCATATTATGCTTTCTCTTCTTATGAAACAAATGCATTGACTAATACTGTTTATATCACCAACCTTCCTGCTAATTGTACCATAACTATTTATACGCTTAACGGAACATTAATCAGACAATATAATCGAGCGGTGGCTCAAGATAATTCTGAAGGTACTACAACTGATATAACTAATTTTGAAACTTCCCAGGCATGGGATCTCAAGAATACTAAAGGTGTACCTGTGGCAAGTGGGTTATATTTGATTCATGTTAAAACAAGTTATGGTGAAAGAACTTTAAAATGGTTCGGGGTGATACGTCCTCTTGACCTCGACACTTTCTAAAATTATTATTTACAAAAATTCAAGTCTTATTTATATGATACTAATGATAAAAAGAAACCTATTCATCCTGGTAATTATCGGGACAGCATTATTCTTTTCACAAAATACTTTAGCAGGAAATGATAATATCTCCGGACAGGCGGGTGCTACCGAATTATTGATTAATCCATGGGCACGCTCATCAGGATGGGGTGGTGCTAATTCGGGATCTGTGCATGGTCTGGAGGCGATGTTTCTAAACGTTGCGGGTATTTCATTCACTCAAAAAACGGAAGTTGTTTTTGCCAGCACTGATTATTTACAAGGGTCAGGAACAAGAATCAACGCTTTTGGTTTTACTCAAAGGGTGGGTGAAAGCGGCGTAATCGGTTTAGGGATTATGTCCATGTCTTTTGGTGATATTCCTATCACTACGAATAATCAACCTGAAGGCGGATTAGGAACCTATTCTCCGAACTTCATGAACATTGGGCTTTCTTATGCAAAAGCATTTTCCAATAGTATTTTCGCTGGAATTACAGCTAAAGTTATCTCTGAATCTATTCCTAATCTTACCTCTAATGGATTTTGTCTGGATGCCGGAATTCAATATGTAACAGGTTTGGGGAGAGATAAAACCGGTAAGAAGAAAACCGATAATCTTAAATTCGGAATCGCTCTCAAGAACGTAGGTCCTGCAATGGTTTATGGCGGCGACGGACTTTCTTTTAAATCTTATGGTCCGGGAACTACTACCTATCAAATGACCATTCAGGAACGGGCGCAGACTTATGAATTGCCTTCATTGGTAAATATCGGAGTGACTTATGATTTGAAACTTGCCCAAGATCACCGCTTGTCTATAGCTGGTAATTTTGGTTCTAATTCTTATACCAATGACCAATATACATTGGGTATGGAATATGGTTTTAAATCTTATTTCATGCTTCGTGGCGGCTTTGTTTATGAGAATGGAATTTTCAGCCAATCTACCAGGTTAACGGTATTTACAGGTCCCACTGCAGGTGTTACTTTCGAATTGCCACTTGGCAATGGCAAGACTTTCGGCATTGATTATGCTTATCGTGCCACGAATCCTTTTATGGGTTGTCATACTTTTGGTGCTCGTGTAAGCTTATAAAATAAACAAAAAAACATATATGCGGGAAGACTTCGGCAACGGAGTCTTCCTTTCGTTTTATAGTCTTATTCCAAACTTAAAAATTTTGAACCGAACAATAAATATTCTAATTTTGCATTTCAAACTCTATACAAATAAATAATCATGTCAAATATTTCTTATTACACCCCCGAAGGATTGAAAAAACTTCAAGATGAATTGAATCAACTGAAGAATGTCGAACGCCCAAGTATTTCCAAACAGATAGCAGAGGCAAGGGAAAAGGGCGACCTCTCTGAAAATGCCGAATACGATGCCGCTAAAGAGGCGCAAGGTATGCTCGAACTGAAGATTTCTAAAATGGAAGATATGGTGAGCAACGCCCGAATTATTGATGAATCAAAATTGGATTTGTCGAAAGCCCTGATCATGTCTATCGTGAAATTAAAGAACCTGAAGACCGGCACTATGGTCACTTATACGTTGGTGGCTGAGAGTGAATCGGATCTTAAATCAGGAAAAATATCTGTCAGCTCGCCCATTGGCAAGGGGTTGTTGGGCAAGAAGAAAGGTGATGTCGTTGATATTAACGTCCCTGCCGGTGTCATTCAATTCGAGATTTTAGAAATCTCCCGATAATTTAATTGCAATTAACCACAAATAAATTAATGAAAAGGTTCACCACAGATTGCTCGGATTTACACAGATTCCTCAAAGTTATAATCTGTGTAAATCCGGGCAATCTGTGGTGAAGCGAATCTTTATTATCTATAGTAAAATATAATTTATGGCTTCCATATTTACCAAAATCATTAACGGAGAAATTCCTTGTCATAAGATTGAGGAGAATGAGAATTGTTTTGCTTTTTTGGATATTAATCCATTAGTCAGAGGGCATGTGCTGGTGGTTCCTAAGATGGAGGTGGATTATCTTTTTGACGTGGAGGATGCTGTCCTACAGGACCTTTTCGTCTTCTCAAAACATATCGCCAAGGCTGTCGGGAAAGCCATTCCGTGTCTTAGGGTAGGGGTGGCGGTTATTGGTTTGGAGGTGCCGCATGCTCATATTCATTTGATACCATTGAATCATGTTGGCGATATTAATTTCAGCCGCCCGAAGCTGAAATTAAGCAATGAAGAATTAGCAGAAATAGCTGCTGCTATCAGGGCGAATCTTTAAGATTTTCTACATAAAAAGAAAGCCCTTCGATGCGTTATCGAAGGGCTTTCTGATTTCAATTAAGTTTTTCACTACACCACCGGAGGCGGCATCTGCTGCGGCTGATAAAGCACCGTGAAGATAGCCGAAGGATTAGCCAACTGGACGTTATTAATCACTCCATAAACAATCATGTCAACACTTTCAGCAGTATTAGGCGTTGTCGGAACGCGGTGATAATCGTAATGCGCTCCGGTGAAGGTTCTGATAAAAATCCAAGTGTTTGTGCCGGTAACTCTTGCGTAAAGATTTTTTGTCTTTACAAATTTTACACTGCTGTGAACTGCAATGTTTCCAATAGAAGTTTTCGCATCGCCATCAGGAATAAAGGTGGCTTGATTAAATGGAATTTCAGGAGTCAGGAAAGTCAGCAATTCACCAATTGCCACTGTCCAATTAGCTTTGTTTTTCATCATCGTGATTCTCAAAGCCTTCACAATTCCTTGAGCATCAGCAGGACATGCGCTGGTAGGAGCAGTTCCAAAATCAGCAGGAGCAGGGATCACCACAGTTGAGGTTGAAGCAGGACCAGTGCTAAAGGTATCGGTAAAAGCGGTCAGACTTTTATCGCTGGTGCCGCTTTGGTTCTGTGCATTCGACAGCCAAACCGACCAGAAATAGATGGCATGAATCGTATCCATCAAATCACTTGACAGACCAAATGCAGCAGCTAATGCCGGCAGTTTCTCGTGGAGGACAAGGTACTGTGCGTCCCATTCCTCCTTTGTTTTGTTACCATAATCTTGGTGTTCCATTTTTGTTTATTAAATTTAGTTATTAAAAATATATTTGCCCTGACTCTTGTCATGGGTTTTGAATTCAATTAAATACTGACCAAGTATCCATTTCTTGACTTCAAGGAATGAGTTTTCGGTTTCAAGAAACGATTCCTTGACTTCAAGAAAGGGATTCTTGACTTCAAGGAATGAGTTTTCGGTTTCAAGAAACGATTCCTTGACTTCAAGAAACGATTCCTTGACTTCAAGGAATGAGTTTCCGGTTTCAAGAAACGATTCCTTGACTTCAAGAAATGGATTCTTGACCTCAAGGAATGAGTTTCCGGTTTCAAGAAATGGATTCTTGACTTCAAGGAATGAGTTTTCGGTTTCAAGAAACGATTCCTTGACTTCAAGAAATGAAAAAATGAAGGCGAGAAATGTATTTCCGCCTTCGAGAAACCCTTTCTCGCCATCCGTTTTCAGCTTAAAAAAGGTATTTCCAAGCGTAAACTGACCTATTCCCCAAGATTTCAACTGGGAAAACAGCGCAACAGATACTATACTATAAGGAGTGCTACTCAATTCCATAATTCGAGGGTCTTAGCCTGTGGCATCGGAAAGTGAACCCTCAAAACTGGAAGATTGGACAGCGAACTTTTACTTACTATTGATGTGAAATTTTTCATCGCTGCAAACATACATAAAATAATGTTAATGGAATTTGGGGTATTCCACAAAAGAAAATTTCTTGACATCTCTAAACTATTTGTTAATTTTACCATCCTAAAGAAAAATTCACATTAAATAAAGACTAACAAAAATGAAAAAAATAAACTTGATTTTAGTGGTGCTGATGGCACTGATGGTAACTGGAATGAATGCACAAACGCAGCTTTGGGGAACAACTCAAAGGGGAGGAACAAACGATAGAGGAACTATTTTTGTAGCTGATGGAAATGGTAATAATTTCCATACCGTTTATTCAATGGTTGATTCTACTGGGACATTTCCTTTGGGAAGTATGCTAAGAGCAAACAATGGGAAATTTTATGGAGTAACCTATACAGGTGGATGTCAGGATAGTTGTGTTATTTTTAATTATGACCCTTTATCAGGAGTATTCCATAATATTCATGATTTTGAATGTGACTCCATAGAAGGATATTATGCAATGAGTGGAATGTATCTTGCCTCTGATGGGAACTTATATGGGTTATGTTCTCAAGGTGGCGTAAATGGCTGTGGCACTATTTATAAGGTTGATCCAAACACCAATATTTATACAGATATATTTGATTTTTCATCCACTACTGGTAAAAGTGCTTATGGAACATTAATTCAATATAGTAATGGCAAACTTTATGGAATGACTTATAATGGCGGGGCATACAATTCTGGAGTGCTTTTTAGTTTTGACCCTACAAACTCAACCTATACCTTATTACGTTCACTTCAAAGTCCATCAGGAATAGGACCAGGCAATACAGCATTACTTAATGCAACAAATGGACTCCTTTATGGAATGACAAATATTGGTGGAGCACATAGTGGAGGAGTAATTTTTAGTTATAATGTTGCCACCAATATATACACAGATATTTATGATTTTAATTCTTTGACAGGCGCAAATCCATCAGGCAGTTTAATTCAAGCAACAAATGGGCTACTGTATGGAATTACCGGAAGAAGTGGGGCAAATAATGAAGGGGTTATCTTCAATTATGATATTAACACCAATACTTATACAGACATATATGACTTTGACAGTATTAATGGATATGTACCTGTTCGAAGCCTAATGCAGGCAAGTAATGGCAAATTATATGGATTAGCAACTGGAGGAGGAGCACATAATTGCGGAGTAGCATTTAGTTATAATATCACTAATAATACTTTTACAAAGATATTTGACTTTGACAGTACCACAAGTGGAAGATGGCTTGATTGTGAATTAATCGAAACACCTTGGGTTACAGGTATTCAAAAAATAACTAATACCCCAACCCTCACCCTCTTCCCCAATCCGGCAAATATAACCATCACCCTTCATTCTCAAACTCCAATTCCCAACTCTCAATTAATCATTGAAGACGTTCTTGGGAATAAAATCTACCAACAACTCATAACTAATAACTCATCATTCACAACTCAAATAGATGTCTCCACATGGAGCGAAGGAGTCTATTTCTATGAGGTCAGAGGGGCGAATGATAGTGTGCGAGGAAAGTTTATAAAAGAATAGTTGTAGGTCGCCTGACCCTTAGGTTATAGACCTTAGACATAAATTTTTTTTCCTTTTCTCTTGTTTCAATCAAAATTTTTCTAAATTCGCCGCTCCAAATTTTTATAGAATCATACAATAAAAACCAGCCAATAGAAGTTATTAAGGACTTTCAAAAATAAAGGTAAGAGAATAAAAGGTAATAAATCCAACAAATAAATAAACTTAATTAAATACAAATAAAAATGAGTAAATCTAAAGAATCTTCCGGCAGTCTTCGTTCCATGTTTGCCGCAGTAGTTATCCCTGTGGCATTCGTTGTCGCTTTCATTATCTATGCTTATGTCCTTGGCGATCCTTCGCATTTTCAAGGAAATGATCCCGAGAAAAATCCTAATGACACCATGGGGATTATTCACAAAGGAGGTATTATCGTGCCTATTCTTATCGGGATGTTGATCCTTGTTATTACCTTTGCCATCGAGCGTATGCTTACTATTTCCAAGGCTAAAGGTTCTGGCAATGTGGAAGTTTTTGTGAAGAAAATCCGTGGTATGATGACCAGCGGCGACTTCAACGGTGCTGTTACCGAATGCGACCGTCAGAAAGGTTCTATCGCTAATGTAGTGCGCTCCGGTTTGAGCAAATACAAAGAAATGGAAAACGAACATGGCTTGGATAAAGAACGTAAAATCCTCGCTATCCAAAAAGATATTGAAGAGGCTACTCAATTGGAATTGCCTATGCTGGAAAAGAATTTGGTGATTATCTCTACCATCGCTTCTATCGCCACTTTGATGGGGCTGCTCGGAACTGTACTTGGTATGATTCGCGCCTTCAAAGCGTTGGCAGCGGCAGGTGCGCCAGATGCTATTGCTCTTTCTACAGGTATTTCTGAAGCTCTTATCAATACTGCTTTTGGTATCGGAACTTCAGCGATAGCTATTATCCTTTATAATTATTTCACCTCCAAGATAGATGGTTTGACTTATGGTATTGACGAAGCAGGTTTCAGCATCGTAAATACTTTTGCAGCTAAATACAAGGAAAACAATTAGGAATTAGAAATTAGGAATTAGGAGTCTTTACGAATCCTGGTTCCTAATTCCTAATTCGTAATTCCTAATTAAAAGGATATGCCTAAAGTAAAACCGCATAGAAGTTCGCCGACCTTGGATATGACTCCGATGGTTGATCTTGCGTTTTTGTTGGTAACGTTTTTTATGTTGACCACCAAATTCGCTCCCGAAGAACCCGTGCAAGTAGATATGCCCAAGTCACATGCTAATTTCCGTCTGCCGGATACCGATATTCTATTGCTTACTGTTTCTAAGGACGGCAAAGTATTCTTTGGTATGGATGGGAAATTCACCAAGCAAACCTTGCTGACGAATATGGGTAATGCACATAATATTAAATTCACTCCAGACCAGATAAATCGTTTTGCGGTATTGCCAAGTTTTGGGCTGCCTTTAAGCCAACTGCAATCTTATTTGGACATGGAAGCTGATGCACGGAAAGCAATTATTCAGCCTGGTATTCCAGCCGATTCATTGAATAATGAATTAGCTGATTGGATCATCTATTCAAGACTTGCAAACCCTAAGTTGAGAATTGCTATTAAAGGAGATTTGGATACCAAATTCCCTGTCATCAATAAAGTTATTGAAACATTGAAAAGCCAGGATGTAAATCATTTTAATCTCATCACCAACCTGATTGCTGAACCTGGAGTTAACGAACCTGATAATAAATAAATACTAAATACTATGTCAGAAGTACAACAGCAAGGCGGCGGTGATAAAAAAGGCGGTAAGGTCAGGAGTAAGAAACAATCTACCCGAATTGACATGACTCCAATGGTTGATTTGGCATTTCTTTTGTTGACATTTTTCATGCTTACTACAACATTCGCAAAGCCTAAAACAATGGAAATAGCAGTTCCAGAAAAGCCAAAAGATAATGCTCCCAAGCCCCCAGAAGTAAATGAAAAGAGAGTAATGAACCTGATTCTTGGCGATAAAGATAAAGTCTATTGGTGGATGGGAATCACAAAACCCGAAGTAAATACCACAACTTATTCCAAGGATGGTATTCGGAAGGTTGTATTGGAAAAAGAGAGAGATGTAGCTGCCATTATGAGAGGTCTTGGTAAAGATCCCGATAAATTCCCTATGGTGATATTGATTAAACCTGTGGATTCTTCGAGGTATAAAAACTTCGTGGATATTATGGATGAAATGAAGATTACCAAAGCACCCATTTATGCTTTGGTTCCTATTACTGCCGACGATAAAGCTCTGATTAAGGATAAATAATTTATGGAATTTAATCACTTTTTGCATCATTAAAGAAAAGGACAATGAAAAGTAATAATGTATTTTTAAACGATTGGGGCAATGAAGTTTCTACCGGCAGAAATGATATTGTTTTTGAAACAAGGAATCGTCAATATGGTGCTTATGATTTAAGAAGATTTTACGGAAAGCGAGCATCTGTTTCTTTTGGAATTACTTTAGGAATAGTATTTTTTGTATTGGCAATTCCATTAATCATAAAACTATTAAGTCCATCTGAAGATACCAACGCAAAGCACAGGACTAAGGAAGTGGTAACCGAATTAGGTCCGCCTCCTCCATTGGAAAAGGAGTTACCTCCTCCTCCAAAATTAAACATTCCAAAGCAAGTAGAGCAAGTTCGTTTTGTGCCCCCAAAGGTTGTTATCAAGCCTGTTGATGAGCCTGAACTTCCAAAAAATACCGAGCCACCTAAACCGCCACCTCCTCCTGATGCAACTCCAGGACCGGATACTACGGTTTATGCGGCACCTTCAGCACCTATTCCTCCGCCAAAGAAGCCGGAAGTCTATTCTTATGTGGAGCAAATGCCTTCCTTTCCTGGCGGTGAGGAGAAACTATTTCAATATTTGAATGATAATATGAAATATCCTTCTATGGCAAGAGAAACAAATATACAGGGAAAAGTATTCGTTAATTTTGTGGTTGATGAAGAAGGGAAAATCAGTAATGTAAAAGTTTTAAGAGGCATTGGTGCTGGTTGTGATGAGGAAGCAGTTAGGGTTGTAAAAGCAATGCCAAATTGGAAACCGGGTAAACAAAATGGACGTGCAGTACCTGTTTCATATAATTTACCAATACAATTTAAATTACAATAATATCAGTTTATAATTTAAGGTCTAAAGATATAGGTTGTTCGAGTTTGAAGAGCCGATATCTTTAGACCTTAATTATTAAAAACAAAAATATGGCTTCTTCCAACTTCGTAGATTATGTAAAGATTTGTTGCCGCACAGGTGCCGGTGGTCCGGGGGCGGTGCATTTTCATCGTGATAAATTAACCGCTAAAGGTGGACCTGATGGTGGTGATGGTGGCAGGGCAGGACATATCATTGTCAAAGGAAATAAACAAATGTGGACCCTATTGCATTTGAAATATCGTAAACATGTCCTTGGAACTCCCGGCGAGCGTGGTGGCAGCACTTTAAAAACCGGTGCTAATGGGAAGGATGATATTCTTGAAGTCCCTATTGGGACTATTGCGAAGGACTTTGAGACAGGTGAAGTTTTATTTGAAATTTCTGAGGACGGTCAAGAAGAAATCCTTTTGGAAGGCGGCAGAGGAGGGCAGGGAAATAATCATTTCAAATCTTCTACTAATCAAAGCCCGCGATACGCTCAACCTGGTGATCCCGCCAAGGAAGAATGGAAGATATTAGAATTAAAACTCCTTGCCGATGTGGGCTTGGTTGGGTTTCCTAATGCTGGGAAATCAACTTTGCTTTCAGTGGTTTCTGCCGCAAAACCAGAGATTGCCGATTATCCTTTCACAACCTTGGTTCCAAATCTCGGTATCGTATCTTACCATGAAAACAAATCTTTCGTGATGGCTGATATTCCAGGGATAATCGAAGGGGCGCATGAAGGAAAGGGACTCGGCACTCGCTTCTTGAGACATATAGAAAGGAACTCTGTTCTCTTGTTTATGATTCCTGCTGACAGCAAAAGCATCAAGAAGGATTATAAAATATTACTTAAAGAATTAAAGTTATATAATCCTGAACTATTAGATAAATCAAGGATTTTGGCTATTACAAAATCTGATTTGCTGGATGCTGAATTATTAAGAGAGATGAAAAAGGAAGTTCCGCGAGGCGTGTCTTCAGTATTTATTTCTTCGATTACAGAATCTGGAATTGCGAAGC
>Ga0206829_10040_pt1 | contig 51174 bp, 48 predicted proteins | sample Alteio_BWOrgCont_75_FD_152862 | JGI IMG/M metagenome (GOLD analysis project Ga0206829, IMG submission 152862) | Enriched cells from forest soil in Barre Woods Harvard Forest LTER site, Petersham, Massachusetts, United States -... | ecosystem: Environmental > Terrestrial > Soil > Temperate forest >... | reverse complement strand
GATACTTGCCTTTTGCGTGTATATCTTCTGCATGCACCACAGCTGTTTCGTAGCTGGACATTGCATAGTGTGGATACAAGGGGAGTAGTATTACTTCTTCCGTATCTGGTTGTTTTATTAAAATGTTGTCGTAAGCTTCTTTCATGCCTGGGTTGCCGTAGCGCATAGCTATTTCAACAGGTTCTTGCATTTGTGCCTGCACCAGCTTTTGCAATTGGCGTGTAAGTACAATAAGTGGCGATCCTTCTTTTGTCCATACAGATTTGTAAGCATGTGCTGATTTGGGCGATCGGAAAGGAACAATAATACCATTTACAAGAATAGAGCGCAGCAGGTACGGGGTATCTAACACCCTTTTATCCATCAAAAATTCTTTCAGATAGCTACTTACGTCTTTTACGTTAGTAGTGTCTGGTGAGCCAAGATTCATTAATACAACTGCCCGTTTTATATTGTCTGGCATTTTTTAAACTTATTTTTTGTTAGGCATGTATGTTAAACACGCCCAATTGTTTAACTGCAAATAAAGCAACAATATAAACATGATAAAGTTGTGTTTTTAAAATGACGAACATGTGACACAGAAATTACCTAGCAGGGGCATTGGAAACTACCTTTGCGCAAGCATTCACACTTCACTAACACATGGACAAAGATATCAGGAACATTAATGATTTCAGGATTGTGGGTATCAGTTATAAAAAAACAGATGCAGACATCAGAGGTCAGTTTGCTGTAAATAATGACCAGTACGTTCGTATTTTAACTATAGCGCCACAGTCTGGCATAAAAGAAATATTTATACTTTCTACCTGCAATCGCACCGAAATTTATGGTTTTGCATCTAATTACCGTCAAATGATGGATATGGTTTGTGCAGTTACTGAAGGCGATCCAACCCTTTTTGCAGAACTTGCCTATACTAAAAGCGGCCCCGATGCTATAGAACATCTCTTTAAAGTAAGTGCAGGTCTCGATTCTCAGATACTTGGTGATTATGAAATATTAGGGCAGATAAAAACAGCAGCACGCTTTTCTAAAGAGGCGGGATTTTTTGGTCCGTTTTTGGAAAGGTTGGTAAACAGTGTGCTGCAATCATCAAAAGCTATTAAGACTCACACAGCGCTTAGCGGTGGAACAGTATCTGTATCTTTTGCAGCTATACAATACATAAAAGAGCATGTTACAGATATTGCAAACAAGAAAATTGTATTGTTAGGTACCGGCAAAATGGGCCGTAATACTTGTAAAAACCTGGTGCATTATCTGAATACGAACCGTGTTACGCTCATTAATCGCACAGCGCAAAAGGCTGTACAACTGGCTACAGAACTTAATTTAAGCCATGCTCCGGTTGAGAAAATGGATGAAGAACTGCGTAGTGCTGATGTTATTATTGTTTCTACAAATGCAGCACATCCTGTTGTGTTGGCATCGCATGTAGCTGGCAGTGGTGAAAAAATGATCATAGATCTTTCAGTGCCGTGCAATGTGGAGCCTGCAGCGCAACAAGTACCGGGCGTTACTTTCATAAATATTGATGAATTATCCCGCATAAAAGATAAAACATTAGAAATGCGTCAAGGGGAAGTACCCAAGGCTATCAGCATTATTAATGAACATATTGCCGAATTTGACCAATGGTGCAACATGCGCAAGCATGTACCTATGCTGAAAGAGGTAAAACACAAGCTGAGAGAATTGAATAACGATGCTGGCAATGCGCTGGCATATAGCGGCCCTGATGAGGATGATAAAATACAAAAGGTGCTGAATGTAATGGCCATGAAGATGCGCAGCAAAAACACAATAGGCTGTCATTATATTGAAGCAATAAATGAATTTATAGCGTAATGCCCAAGATAAGAATAGGTACCAGGGAAAGCGAGCTGGCTGTATGGCAGGCAAACCGGGTGAAACAATTACTGGAAGCGGATGGACATGAGGCTGAACTGATTTTTATAAAAAGTGAAGGGGATACAGACCTTAAAACCCCGCTATACGAAATAGGGGTACAGGGCATTTTTACCAGGGCCCTGGATATAGCGCTGCTTAATAATAATATAGATATTGCCGTACACTCTATGAAAGATGTACCCACACAAATGCCAAATGGTATTGTATGTGCATCTATACTAAAGCGTGCATCCTATAAAGATCTTCTTGTTCCCAAAACAGATACTGCATTTTTAGATAGCACATTACCCGCAGTAATAGCTACCAGTAGCATACGCCGCAAAGCACAGTGGCTGAACAGGTATCCAGGTCATACCCTCGAAAATTTGCGTGGAAATGTAAATACCCGTTTGCAAAAGGTGAAGGATAACAATTGGAATGGGGCAATATTTGCGGCCGCAGGCCTGGAACGTATAAACCTGCGTCCTGCAAACGCTATTGAATTGGATTGGATGCTGCCAGCTCCTGCACAAGGCGCTATTATGGTGGTTTGTCGCGCAGATGATAATAACAGTCTCGATGCATGCAGCTCTTTTCACGATAACGAAACCACTTTGTGCACAGGATTGGAAAGAGATTTCCTACGAGCCTTGATGGGCGGCTGTGCCACACCAATAAGTGCTTTAGCGCAAATACAAAATGGGGTAGTTGTATTTGAAGGGAATATATTAAGTGTAGATGGCAGGGAAAAGCTGGAAGTGAAGCGATCTGTTCCGGTAGGTAGTGCGACTAATATTGGTAAAGATGCAGCCGAAGAATTATTACGTAAGGGGGGCAGAGCAATATTGGAAAGCGTTCGCAGTGCTTAATTGAAGCGTTACCTTTGCAGCTTTCAGGTTCATCTCACAAATAAACAAATGGCTTTAGCCAAAAATGGATAGAAACATATTAAGTACGTCGCCTTTACATCAGTCGCTTATAGATAAGCTGGGCGAGCACGGTATATCCGTAGATATTTCGTCCATGATAAATATTGAGCCGGTTAAGTCCGACTCAGTTACTAAGCAATTAAAGGAATTGTTTACACAACAGGCGACTGTTGTATTTACAAGTGTTAATGCAGTAGAGCATGTTATTGCGGCTACGGCAAAAGGTGCCAAGCTCGATTGGCGTATTTTCTGTACCAGTAAGGCTACAGCAGACGCAGTGAAAGATTTTTTTGGAGCAGATAAGATAGTGGCGATGGCCGATAACGCATCAAAACTAGCTGAGAAAATAATTAAGAACAAGTGCAAAAACGTCGTCTTTTTTTGTGGCAATAAGGCGCGGTATGAGCTGCCCGATAAACTAATAAAAGCTAAAATAGCTGTACAGAAAATTGTAGTGTATAATACGGTTGTTACTTCTGCAAAAATGACCAAATTCTACAATGCTATTTTGTTTTTTAGTCCCAGTGGTGTAGATAGTTTCTTAACAGAAAATGAATTTCCTACACGAACTGTTCTATTTGCAATAGGCGATACAACCGCCGATGCTTTAAAAGAAGTGACAAGAAATAGGATAATAATAAGCAGTGTACCCTCAAAGGAAAATATGGTGGAACTGGTTGTTGATTTTTTTGAACAATCTGAAAGCCGGTAAACAATAAATAATGAGTAATTTAAAAAACGACCTTTTATTAAGAGCCTTGCGTGGCGAAGCTGTAGAACGTCCTCCTGTGTGGATGATGCGCCAGGCTGGACGTTACCTGCCTGATTATATAAAGCTGCGTAATCAATATGATTTCTTTACCCGAGTACAGACCCCTGAATTGGCAAGTGCTATTACCTTGCAACCCGTAGATCAGGTAGGTGTGGATGCGGCTATCATATTTTCTGATATACTGGTGATACCGCAAGCTATGGGTATGACTGTGCTGATGGAAGAAGGTAAGGGGCCATTGTTGCCAGACGTGATAAAAACAAAAGCTGATATAGACAATCTGGTAACTGATGGGGTAGAGCATACCTTAAAGTATGTAATGGATGCCTTGTCACTTACAAAGCAGGAACTTAATGGACGTGTACCACTGATAGGCTTTGCCGGCGCCCCATGGACGTTGCTTTGTTACATGGTAGAAGGGAAAGGCAGTAAGTCGTTTGATAAGGCAAAGCAGTTTTGTTTTACTCAACCTGAATTAGCTCATAGTCTGCTGCAGAAGATCACAGATATGACCATTACATACCTGAAAGCCCAGATCAAAGCAGGCGCAGATACGGTGCAGGTTTTCGACAGTTGGAGTGGTATGCTGAGCCCCGCGGATTTCAATAATTTTGCGCGGCCATATTTAATACAAATAGCAGACGCAGTAAGTGAAGATGCACCGGTGATACTATTTCCTAAGGGTAGTTGGTATGCACTGGAAGGCTTGAGTAACAGCAGTGCCGCAGGTTTGGGTATAGATTGGACAGTAACACCACAGTTAGCAAGAAAACTAACAGGGGGTAACATTACACTGCAAGGCAATTTCGATCCTTCCCGTTTATTGGCTCCTATCAGCGAGATCAAGAAGTCGGTGAAGGAAATGATAGATGGTTTTGGTACACAGCGCTATATAGCTAACCTGGGGCATGGCATACTACCTAATGTACCGGTAGATCATGCACGGGCGTTTGTAGATGCCGTGAAAGAATATAGTATGACTACTGCGCAACAGATAGCATAAGGTACGTTTACTTACCCGGATTCCTGATAATTGCGCATTACATCTTTAAGTTATGGAGGCTAAAGAACAGTTTTTAGATTTTGTAAAAAGTTTGCAAAATGAGATCTGCGCGGCGCTTGAAGCTGCAGATGGTAAAGCTCGTTTTGTAGAAGATAAATGGCAGCGCCCGGAAGGCGGTGGTGGCATATCCAGGGTAATAGCCGATGGAAATGTTTTTGAGAAGGGTGGGGTAAATATCTCTGCTGTACATGGCGCTTTACCTGCACCAATGCAGCAATCATTTGGTGTACCTGAGAGTGACTTTTTTGCATGTGGTATATCGTTGGTCATCCACCCGGTTAACCCATTCGTGCCCACCGTGCATGCTAACTGGCGTTACTTCGAGCTGTATAACAAGCAAGGGCAAAAGCTGGATAGCTGGTATGGCGGCGGTAGCGACCTCACTCCTTATTATATATTTGAAGAGGATGGCAAGCATTTCCATACCACTTTAAAAAACGCGATGGATGTTTTTGATAAAGGATACTATCCCAAATTTAAAGTTCAATGTGATACATACTTTGTGAACACTCACAGGAATAATGAGACACGTGGTATTGGAGGCGTATTTTACGATTATCTGCGTCCTAAAGATGAGGTACATGGACAGGAACTATTTACCTTTCAGGAAGCCGTAGGGAAATCATTTCTACCTGCCTACCTACCTATTGTTGAGTGTAGGAAGGATATTCCATATACCGAACGTGAAACGAACTGGCAGGAGATTAGACGAGGACGGTATGTAGAGTTTAACCTGATACATGACAGGGGTACATTGTTTGGCTTAAAGACAAACGGCCGCACTGAAAGCATATTGATGAGTCTGCCTCCGCGTGCGCAGTGGAAATATGATTATCACCCTGAACCTAGTAGTAGGGAAGCTGAATTATTAGAATATTTGAAACCCAGGGATTGGGTGTAATTACTTTGAAAACGTTTTTATGCATTTAATAAGAAGGAACCGAATACTGCGCCAAACTCCTGCTATAAGGGCTATGGTGGCTGAGACAATATTAAAGCCTGCCGACTTTATAGCTCCCCTGTTTATAGTAGAAGGCACTAACGTGCAGGAGCCAATTTCTTCTATGACAGGCTATTACCGCCGCAGCATAGACCTCACAATAAAGGAAGTAAAAGAACTTTGGGCGTTAGGTGTACGGAGCGTGTTATTGTTTATAAAGTGTGATGACAACCTGAAGGATAACAGAGGTACCGAGGCTTTGAATCCTAATGGCCTGATGCAGCGTGCTATAAAGGCTATTAAAGATGCTTGCCCGGATACTATAGTAATGACCGATGTAGCATTAGATCCTTTTTCTGTCTATGGCCACGATGGTATAGTAGAAGGCACTGAAATTGTAAATGACCCTACTGTAGAAGTGCTTGCTGGCATGAGCCTGAGCCATGCGCAGGCAGGAGCTGATTTTGTAGCTCCTAGTGACATGATGGATGGTCGTATTATTGCCATACGCGATATACTGGAAAGTAATGGCTGTACCCGTACAGGTATTATGGCTTATAGCGCCAAGTATGCATCTTGCTTTTACGGTCCCTTCCGCGATGCACTGGATAGTGCGCCGGGTTTTGGTGACAAGAAGACCTACCAGATGGATTATGCCAACCGTATAGAGGCGGTAAAAGAAACCCTCATGGATATAGAGGAAGGTGCAGATATTGTTATGGTAAAGCCTGCAATGGCTTATCTTGACATTATCCGTGAAATAAAGAACGAAGTAACAGTTCCTGTAAGTGCCTACCACGTAAGCGGTGAATACGCCATGATAAAAGCTGCTGCTCAAATGGGCTGGCTGGATGAAAATAAAGCCATACTAGAGTCTATGACCAGCATAAAACGTGCTGGTGCAGACCTTATAGCCACTTACTTTGCTAAAGATGCAGCTATATTGCTGAACGCTTAAAACAATTCATTACAATTCTGAATTACCTTATTTATATGCCTGATACAATAGCTACTCCAACAACTACAGATAAAAGCAAACAACTTTTTGAACGCGCAAAACTATCTATTCCCGGTGGTGTGAATTCTCCCGTGCGTGCTTTTAAAAGCGTAGGCGGTACCCCTCTTTTTATGGAGAAGGCTAAAGGCGCTTACATGTATGATGCTGATGGTAATAAGTATATAGATTATATCAACTCATGGGGGCCAATGATACTTGGTCATGCTTATGAGCCTGTTATCAATGCTATAAAAGACCGTGTAGAACATTCTACATCGTTTGGTGCCCCAACAGAGCTAGAAGTGGAAATGGCGGAGCTTATAAAAAGCATGGCGCCCAATGTGGATCTGGTACGTATGGTAAGCAGTGGTACAGAGGCTTGTATGAGTGCTTTAAGGTTGGCCCGTGGCTATACTGGCCGCAATAAGTTTATAAAGTTCGAAGGGTGCTACCACGGCCACGCAGATGCTTTTTTGGTGAAGGCGGGTAGTGGGGTAGCCACCTTCAATATACAAACAGTGCCGGGCATAACGGCTGGTGTTTCGGCTGATACCTTGACAGCATCTTATAATGACCTTGAAGCCGTTGAGAAATTGGTAAAAGAAAATAAAGGTGAAATAGCGGCTATCATCATAGAACCTGTATGTGGTAATATGGGGTGCATATTGCCATTGCCTGGCTTTCTGGAAGGGCTGCGTAAAATATGTGATCAGGAAGGTATAGTTTATATTTTTGATGAGGTTATGACTGGTTTTCGCCTGGCTGCCGGTGGCGCTCAGGAAAGACTGAATATAAATGCTGATCTGGTTACCTACGGCAAAGTGATTGGCGGAGGCATGCCTGTTGGCGCTTTTGGGGGTAAGAAAGAGATCATGCAGCACATTGCACCGTTGGGCAATGTTTACCAGGCTGGTACGCTAAGTGGTAATCCTATAGCTATGATAGCAGGATACACTATGCTCAAAACATTGAAGGACAATCCGTCTATCTATACACAGCTGGAAGAGAAGACAGCCTTGTTGCACAATGGCCTTGATGAGGTACTGCAAAAGACTGGAGTGCCATATGTCATTAATAGGTTAGGGTCAATGATCAGTGTGCATTTTAGTAAGGTACCTGTGATCAATTTCGATTGTGCTGCGCAGGCCGACAATGCTTTGTTTAATAAGTATTTTCACTTTATGCTGGATAACGGAATATACCTTCCACCTTCAGCATACGAAAGCTGGTTCATTAGCAATGCATTGAGCACAAAAGATATTGAGAAGACTGTATCAGTAACCGAGGCTTTTTTCAGTGTACTATAGTTACGCCAGTTTCTTATTTGCATTACTGGTGTAGTACTGTTCCATCATGTTATATACAGTTTCTTTAAGGGCAGCTGCATCTTTCAGTGTTAGCCCTTCGGTAGAAACCGGGGGGAGGAAATGAAAGTGGATACGCATAGGCCTTGCCCAGAATTTTTTGTTGTGTGGTAATATCTTTCCTGTATTAAATATCAGCGCGGGCATTATAGGTTTTTGTGCCTTTATTGCTGTTATAAATGCACCATCAAAAAAAGGTTGTAGGGGCTTCCCTGTCTTATTCCTGGTTCCTTCAGGGTAAAGGCATAGGTGAATACCCATATCCAGCATTCGCTGCATTTGGGTGAAACTTTCTCTGCGGCTTTCTGTGCTGGTGCGATCTACCAATATAGAGCCTGTTTTATAAATGAGCCCAAATACCGGGGTACGCGACATCTCAATTTTTGCAAGGGTTTTATTGGGGCCAGGTATCCAGGGGGATGATACCGGAACATCTACCAATGAATTATGGTTGATAACAACCACATAATTTTCTCCTTCTTTAAAATATTCGGTGCCTCTTCTTCTAACCGGACAGCCAACAAGTGGCATAAAGACACCCATCCAGAGCCTGAACACGGGATGCAGGTATGCTGATCTTTGGGGCTCCTTCATATAAGATATGATCCATATCGGGATGATCACCACTAGCATAGTGATGATAAACAGCAACAGGAAGTACACCAGGTATAGCGCCCCTAAAATATTTTTTATGACTTTCATTTCTTTCTGTTCAATACGTTTACGACCAATCTATAGGGCGTTCTCCATGTTCTCTTAACCAGTTGTTGGCTTTGCTGAAGTGGTGGCTACCAAAGAACCCGTTGTATGCTGAAAATGGTGAAGGATGTGCTGCTTTTAGTACAAGGTGCTTTGTTGTATCTATCAAATCCTGTTTGCCTTGGGCAAACTTGCCCCACAGCATAAAAACGATCCTATCTCTGTCTTGTGAGATCTTCCTGATAACCGCATCTGTAAAGCGGTGCCAACCTATGGTGCTATGCGAATTAGGTTGATTGGCTTCTACCGTGAGTGACGCATTGAGTAACAATACACCCTGGTTGGCCCAGCGTTCCAGGTTGCCGTTTTGTAATGATATTTCTATTCCAAGGTCTTCCCTGATTTCTTTAAAGATGTTGACAAGAGAGGGTGGGGGCGCAACACCATCCGGTACCGAAAATGATAACCCCATAGCTTGTCCCACATTATGATATGGGTCCTGGCCCAGTATCACCACCTTTACTTTATGAAAAGGGGTATGTTCAAAAGCATTAAAAATGAGTTTCCCAGGAGGGTAAATTACTTTCCCCGCCTTTTTTTCTTCCTTTAGAAAATTAGCTATTTTCTTAAAATAATCTTCATCGAATTCACTTTTCAGCTCTTTCTTCCAGCCTGCTTCTATTTGTACATCCATGGCATTAATGTTATATGGCTGTGTGCTTTAGTTTTTAGATTGAGTGCGCTCAAGTATGCTGAAGCTTCCGCACATGCTGGCATGTTTTTGTTTCTGCTGTAGCACTATCAGGTAAATATCGGTTTTAGTGGGTGTGTAGTCAAACGTTATGTACCCCGGTTCCTCACCACGTTTTATTTCCTTTTTCATAACAGATTTATCGTCTCCGTCAAAAAGCTCAATAGATGACTTTGATGATATTTCGCTACCCATGTATAGCAATTGGTACAAGTGGCCTTTCTCCAGTTTTACTTCAATGCTATAGGGTGTTTCAGACTCCATGCTTACCATTGCATCTTTAAAGACTTTCATGCCTTTTTCAATAAAGCCATGCTTTACGTCGTCTATACGTAACACAATATCTTTGTCAATGCAACCTATAGCTGGCGCGGCCTCTTGCTGGGCAAATGTGATAAATGGTATAAAGGCAATAGCAATAATAATAAAAACGCTCTTCATGTTTATATGATATTTACAGGCAGCAATAAAAGTGGTCAAGGTTACTTAATATCTACGTCCAGTAGTTTCTTCCCTTCAAAAAATCCTTCCAGCCTGTCACCTACATTTACAGCGCCTACACCTGCTGGTGTGCCTGTAAAAATAAGGTCGCCGATATTTAATGTGAAAAATTTGGAAACATATTCTATCACTTTATCAATGCTGAATATCATGTCTTTGGTGTGGCCATCCTGCACCAGGTTGCCATTGTGCTTCAGTTGAAAATTCAGGTCATTCAAATTCATTTCGGGTGTAATTGGCAAAAAATCACCCACAGCGGCAGAATTGTCAAATGCCTTTGCAATTTCCCATGGTAAACCTTTTTGCTGTTGCTTGCGTTGCAGGTCACGGGCTGTAAAATCAATGCCCAGCGTTACTTCATCATAATATTTATCAGCAAATTTTGCCTGTATATAGCGGCCGTTCTTGCATATTTTATATACTATTTCGCATTCATACTGTAGGTCGTCAGTGATTTCTGGGTAGTAAAAGGGTTTCGCAGGCGGCAAAAAAGCATTTTTTGCCTTCATGAAAATTACTGGTTCAGTGGGTATATCATTGTTCAATTCTTTGGCGTGTTCGCTGTAATTTCGCCCTACACAAATTATTTTCATCTTTCCTTTTTTTATGGCCCGTGTAAAAATAAAGTTTCCTGCTGAAATGCCGTTACATACAGTAACAATTCCTGTACGCATAGGCGATGTTAACTATGGTGGCCACGTAGGTAACGATGCTATTCTTTCTATTATACATGAAGCCAGGGTGCAATTATTTAATCACTGGGGTTTCACAGAGTTGAATGCCGGTGGTAATGCACTCATTATGGCCGATGTGATGATAGCTTACCGGGGCGAAGCGTTTTATGGAGATATACTCACTATTAAGCTTTATGTTGAAGAAATTACAGCCCGCTCGTTTGATATATTATACCATATAACAACCCTACGCAATGGGAATATTACCGATATTGTCCATGCCAAAACCGGTTTGGTATGCTACAACTATGAAACCCACAAGACCGAAAATCTGAAACCAGCATTGGAGCATAAGTTAAAAGGCGGCATGTAGTTATCCTTCCCGCCATTCTTTGCCTGTCATGTTCAGGAACACATCTTCCAGGTTGGCGGCTTTCATTGCTTTAGGGCGTTGAAAACCTGTAGCCAATAGTTTATCTATTAACTCGGCAGGTGTGCTCAGCGCTATCATTTCGCCGCTGTCTATGATGGCAACACGCTCGCATAGTTCTTCGGCCTCATCCATGTAGTGAGTAGTGATAACAACGGTACAGCCACGCTCACGTAGTTGTTTAATGAGGTCCCAAAGGTTACGGCGCGCCTGCGGATCAAGTCCTGTTGTAGGCTCATCCAGGAATATAAGTTTGGGTTCGTTAATAAGCGTTGTAGCTATTGAAAACCGTTGCTTCTGTCCGCCGCTTAATTGTTTAAATTTGTTCTTGGCTTTTTCGCGCAGGTTCACAGTATCCAGCAATGCCATAGGATCGGTATCGCGATTGTACAGGCCGGCAAAGAGATTGATGATTTGTTTGAGGTTAAGGTTTGGATAATAACCAGCCGCCTGCAGTTGTACGCCTATTATATTCTTAATGGCTTGTGGCTCCTTATCCAGGTCCATACCATCTATAAACACTTGTCCTGATGTTTTTTCACGCAGGGTCTCCATGATCTCCAGCGTAGTTGTTTTACCGGCTCCGTTAGGCCCCAGTAAGCCAAATATCTCCCCTTCCTTCACGTCAAAACTGATGCCTTTCACAGCAGTGAAATCACCATATTTTTTTACCAGGTTATCTACTTTTATTATATGGTTGCTCATATTGAGTATCTATTTTTGAACTAATTACAGTACAGCAATCTTTCCATTGCAAATTACTTACAATTTGTCCAGCAGAAAGCAAGAACGGTTCAATTTGCCCTGAAAATCGAATGGGGTAGTGGCTTTGGTTATGTCTTTTATGTTGAAAACGGGTATCGCCTCGCGGTCCAGCACGAAATTCCGGTAGTTATTACTGAAGTAAATTTTCCCTGCATCTGTTGATGCTTTAAGCAGTTTTTTCAACAATGCTACATGGTCTCTTTGCACATCAAAGTCGCCTTCCATTCGCTTACTGTTCGAGAATGTGGGCGGATCGCAAACAATAAGATCGTAAGTGTTGGCTGGTATATCATTTATAAAATCCAACACATCTGTATGTATAAAATCGTGCTGGGTATCTTTATACAGCTTGTTGTACTGCATGTTTCGCTTAGCCCAGTTAAGGTAGGTTTTCGAAATATCTACCGACGTAACAGTTGCTGCGCCACCGGCTGCAGCATACACGCTAAACGACCCCGTGTAGCAAAACAGGTTGAGGACGTGTTTGCCTTTAGCCTCGTCGCGCACCATGCCGCGGGTAATGCGGTGATCGAGGAATAGCCCCGTATCCAGGTAGTCTGTAAGGTTGATGATAAAGCTTTGGCCACCCTCCGGTACAATACGCTCTTCTTTCCGCTCATCAAACTTCTCATATTGGCCCTGCCTGCCTGCTTTGCGCATGCGTTCCTTCATAAATATCACATCTGGCAATATCTGCAACACATCGGCTAGTATCTGTCGGCATTGCTGCAGCCAGGCATCGTGTGCATCATCTTCCATGCCGTGTTTGCGCTTGTATTCTGCAGCATGCACAGCTCCATTGTACCACTCTATAGCAAAAGGGAATTCGGGCAGGTCGTGATCGTAAAACCGGAAGCACGCCACATCCTGATTGCGCGCCAGCTTGCTGTAGTGCTTGTACACCTTGCGCATGCGGTTCTCAAACATCAGGAATTTATCGTCTGTACTCAAAAAAAATGTTGGATTGTTAGCAGCAAAAATAGCGAGTATTCCGTAGATACTATTTTCTGTTTTAGTATCGTCTTCTGAAAAAAAGTATAAGACTTTTTTCTAAAAATGAGATAATGCATTATCTTTGCTCTCCGTTAAAAGGAACACTGTCCGATTGTGTAATGGTAGCACAACAGATTCTGGTTCTGTTTGTCTTGGTTCGAGTCCAGGTCGGATAACATACAAAGTAAAACCCGCTACTGTAGCGGGTTTTGTTATTTTGCAGATTATAAATGATTTGTAATCACTTGATTTTCAGTATTGGCTGGTTCGAATCCAGATGGGTTTTATTTGAAAATGAAAGCCGTTGTAGGGGATGTTATAGAATCTTTGCATCCTCAATTGCGAGAGAACTCGACAATTTACGGAAAGCATTTAGCTGTTCTTGTAATGTTGCGGCAACTTGCTCGGCTGTGCCGATTGCGTCTACTCCCGCTATGAAGCGATGTGGTGGCTTTTCTAAGCTTGAGACAGTAATTAGTGCATTAGCAAGTTTAACCGGGTCGCCAGATTGTTGACCGTTTGCGCCTTTCCAAAACGCCAATTGTTGCTTTCTACCTTCGTCATAATCCGCTATTTCGTTTGCGCTATATTTTGTTGATTCTTCAGTCAACAATTCTGTGCGAAAAAAACCGGGATTAACGATGGTTGTTGTGATACCAAATTGTTCAACCTCAGTTTGAAGTGATTCCATCCAACCTTCAATGCCGAATTTAGAAGCCGCATATGCAGAACAGAAGGTATAACCAGTGAGGCCTGCTGTCGATGAGATTGTTATGATATGCCCTGAATGCTGTTTACGCATGACTGGTAAGACCGCTTTGGTGACTTTCATCGGGCCATACAAACTGGTTGCTAATTGGTTTTCAATTTCTTCCATAGACAATTCTTCAAAATAGCCGGCATTGAAATTTGCAGCGTTGTTGACCAATACATCTATTTGCCCGAATTTCTCAATCGCTGCTTTTACGGCCGCCTCTGCGTCTGCAGATTGGGTGATATCGAGTTTTACTGTAAGCAAGTTCTCGGATTCTCCAAGTGCCCTTTTGACCTTGTCAGTGTTGCGGCCTGTTGCCACTACTTTGTAGCCTGCCGCTAACGCAGCTATAGAAATATCCATACCCAGGCCGCGACCTGCGCCCGTAATGAACCAAACTTTGTTACTCATGTTATACTCGCTTTATGTTACTTGAAATTATTATATTGTTCATCCGTCACAGGTTCAAGCCAATTTACAACTCCTTTTTCCGTATTAATGCCAATTGCGTAATGCGCAAATCTTGAATCAGGTGAAGCGCCGTGCCAGTGTTTAACACCCGGCAAAACATTTACCACGTCACCAACTTTTATCTCGCGGATTGGTGAACCTTCTTCCTGGTAATAACCAACACCATTAGTCACGATCAGGATCTGGTTGCTTGGATGCGTATGCCAGTTGTTACGTGCACCAGGCTCAAACCTGACATCCCCGATATTGCAATTCGTGTTTTCATCTGGCGTAACCAGCATTTTTAACCACGCCGTACCGGTAAAATATTGGGCTAATACCGGGCCGAATCCTTCGGGTGTGGTCTGTATATTTTCTGTATTTTCCATTGCTCTAATGATTGCCTTTTTAAAATGTATAGTCAATTGAACTCATATGCGCTTCGCCCATGCGATCTCCATATACGGGGAACTTTGAAAGACTAGTATCCATCGCCTGAACATCATCTTTGGTTAGGTGGATATTTTGTGCGCCAAGATTTTCTAATAAATGTGTTTCGGTACGGGTGCCGGGAATAGGAACTATGCTTGGGCTTTTTGCCATCAGCCAGGCGAGGGCAATTTGCGAAGGCGTTGCGTTCTTTTTTGCAGCATAATCTTTCAGCCATTCGATGATAGGCATGTTCAGCGGCAAAAATTCTTTCGAGTAACGAGGAAATCCGGCTCTAAAATCTGATTTTTCGTCATATTTTGTAGTAGTATCATACTTGCCAGTTAAAAAGCCCGCGCCAACAGGCGACCAGGGCACAAAGCCAATGCCCAGTTCTTCACAGGTTTTTAGAACTCCGTTTAGTTCTACATTGCGTGTCCATAAAGAATATTCAGATTGTACAGCTGTTACCGCCTGAACTGCGTGTGCGCGGCGAATTGTTTTCACACTCGCCTCGGATAAGCCAAAATGCAGGACTTTTCCTTGCTGGATCAGTTCTTTGATAGTGCCCGCTACCTCTTCAATGGGCACATTGGGATCAACGCGATGCTGATAGTACAAATCAATATGATCTGTTCGGAGACGTTTTAAAGATTCCTCAACCACTCTTTTGATCCGTTCCGGGCGACTATCCAAAGCCACTGTACCATCAATAGCAAAGCCGAATTTGGTGGCGATCTTCACCTGGTCACGAAAAGGCTGTAGCGCTTCGCCGACCAATGTTTCATCTATGTACGGACCGTAAACTTCGGCTGTATCAAAAAACGTAATACCGTTTTCAAATGCTTTACGAATTGTTGCAATTGATTGCTGATGATCCGCTGGCGGGTTATAATTACCGGCCATATTCATACATCCAAGTCCGATTTCAGATACTTCCAGAGTACCCAATTTTCTTGTTTTCATACTATTGTTCTCTTTAATTTTATTGGAATAAATTGGAGAAGCACCCCATGATAATGGCGCGATTGCCAGACCGGCAGCCACAAGAGCTGACATAGCGAGAAAGTCGCGACGACTTATATCGCTTCTATTCCCACACATCATTTCGCCTTCCGGTACTTGCATCCTTTTCATGATACAAAGGTCACCTTCATGATATTATAGAAATAAAGAAAAACAAAGGGAAAAGTATAAATATCAAAGATGAGCAGCTCTTATCGCCTTGGGGACAAAACCCGTCTTCTTTTTAAAGAAGTTATTGAAGTAGGTAGGATATTCAAAGCCCAATGCATAAGCGACCTCAGCAATATTCCAATCAGTATGTTGCAACAGCGCTTTTGCTTCGCCTATAATTCTTTCGGAAATATGCGCTGTCGTGGGCTTGCCAGTCACTTCTTTTACTGCGCTATTTAGATAGTTGATGTGTACAGATAAATGTTTGGCATAGTCCTGGGCTGTCTTTAGTTCCAGCGGATGTGCGGTGTTTTCGATGGGAAACTGTCTTTCCAGCAATTCAAGAAATACCGCCGTAATTCTTTCAGCGGCATTTTTGTGTTTTGCATCGGTTTCTAATGGCTGCATTTTCATCGCCTCATGAATGATCAGGTTGATATAATTGCGTATCAAATCATCCTTAAAGCTATAATCCGTGTTTTGTTCGTCAATCATCTTCTCGAATAGTCTTGAAAGATTTTCCTGTTGCTCAATAGTCAAGTTGAAAATTGGTGTGCCGCCTAATTTAAACAAAGGAGAATGCTGCAAACTCTCAGAACGTTCACTATGTTTTATAAATTCCTCTGTAAACAAGCAGGTGTAACCATGGTGTACTGTGGTAATGGCTTCGCAAGAATAAGGTATGCGCGGGTTGCCAAAAAATAAAAAGGCATCATCCGTTTCAATACTGCGGTCAGCATAATAGAACGCGAACTTCCCTACAGTAATGTTGATTTTATAAAAGTCTTTGCGGCTGTAGCTGTGTCCACCTGAACTGCTATCGGTTTTATAGACTTTAAAACCTTTGAGTTTTAGCTCTGAATTGAAATCAGAAGTCGGTGTGCTCCGTTGCTTATCCATTCTCCAAAGTTAAGAAAAACAAATGCACTGCTACTGAATTTTGAAATTCCTACACCCTGATCTTTTTTGAAGTGATTTAGAAAATGGTACGAGAGTAGTACCCCAAAATTTCACTATTAGACTGCAATTTTCTTTAAATCGCTAATGAATTGGTTCGAGTCCAGGTCGGGATAACACAGAAAAGTAAAACCCGCTCTACGAGCGGGTTTTACTTTTTCAATCTCTTTTACTTAATTGTAATACTTGATTTTCAATGGTGCTTGGTTCGAGTCCAGAAGGCTGTGTCATAGACATCAAATCGTTGTCAATTTAAATTCCGGTAGTCATTTGGCGCAGTACCCACCTTCTGTTTGAAAAGTCGGGTAAAATGCTGTGGGTACTTGAAGCCCAAGCCATAGGCTATCTGACTAATCGATTGATCGGTGTCAAATACTCTGTCCTTCGCGATCTCTATCACTTTTGAGTGAATATAATCTTGTGCAGATTGCCCGGTTTCTTTTTTAATTAGGTCACCAAAGTAGTTTGGCGATACGCCCAATTCTATCGCACATGACTTTACCGTAGGCAATCCTTCGGTGAGTGGCTTGCTTGAAGCAAAATAGTCATGCAGCAAGTGTTCAAATCGTTCTACCAAACCTTTATGTTCGGTATCGCGCGTTATAAATTGCCTGTCGTAAAATCGGGTGCAGTAATTCAGGAATAACTCAATGTTGGACGCGATCAGTGTTTTGCTGTGCTTATCTATAGATCGCTCCAGCTCGTATTCGATCTTCTTAAAGCAATCTACAACGATCTGCCGCTCTCGCTCAGAAAGGTGCAGTGCCTCATTCACATCGTAAGAAAAGAAAGAGTAATCGCGTATATGTTTGGCTAAAGGTGTGCCAATGAGCAGATCGGGATGAAAAAGCAGCGCCCAGCCTTTCGCTGCAAAATTCGTTGCGTTGTTCTGGACTTCTATTACCTGACCGGGGCCTGTGAATACCAGCGTGCCTTCCTGGTAATCATAAGTCTTACGCCCGTATTTCAATTCACCGCAATTTAATTCCTTCAAGTAGATCGCATACAGCCCAAAATTGATTGCTTGGGCAGGCATTGCCTGGGCTTTGGATAGGTCAATGACTGTCACCAACGGGTGCAGCGTTTCTACACCGCGCATGGCATTATATTGTGCAACACTTTCCAGTTTCAGGATCGTTTTCATTTTCGGCATTTTGTCTCCTGCAAATTTACTTTATTCCCATGCGGTTCTATCATCATATAGGGTCAATCAGTGAATTTGGTATGTAATTCAGGAATGCGTATAAGGATTAACTCCTATGCCTGTCCGACCTTTGCGGTATCATTATTTCAAATAAAAATAGCTACAAAGAACATTTAGTTAAAATCAACTAAAAAGATAAAGAAAACGATTATGAAAGCTAACAAAGAAGTTGTCGTTCTTATCGGTTCAGGATCGATCGGCGTTGCCATTGCCCGCCGCGTTGGTGTGGGCAAACATATATTACTGGCAGATCTTCGCAAGGAAAACGCCGATGCCCCTGCAAAAGTAATGAGCGAAGCAGGTTATGAAGTTAGTACAACGGTGGTTGATATATCATCTAAAGACTCAATCCGTGATCTTGTCAAAAAAAGCAACTGCTTTGGGTGATGTTACAAGGCTTATTCACGCTGCTGGGGTGTCGCCATCACAAGCTGCACCTGCTACAATTCTCCATGTTGATTTGTATGGCACTGCACTGATACTGGAAGAATTCGGTAAGGTCATCGCCAAAGGCGGTTCAGGCGTGGTGATCGCATCCCAGTCGGGGCACCGTTTACCTGCTTTAACACCTGAACAGGATAAAGCTTTGGCAACCACACCGACAGAAGACTTGCTGTCGCTGCCGATGCTGCAAGCCGATAGGGTAACTGACCCGCTCAATGCCTATCAGATCGCCAAACGCGGCAATACGCTTCGTGTAATGGCTGAGGCAGTTAAATGGGGTAAATGCGGTGCAAGAATAAATGCCATTAGCCCGGGAATCATCATCACACCACTGGCCAAAGATGAACTCGACGGACCTCGCGGTGATGGTTACCGTAAAATGATCGAAACCAGTGCTGCAGGGCGGGCAGGGACACCGGATGAGATTGCCAACGTTGCAGCATTACTAATGGGTGCAGACGGCACATTTATCACCGGTAGCGATTTCCTGATGGACGGCGGTGTTACCGCTGCCTATTGGTACGGAGAACTCGCAGCAAAATAATCAGACCCCCATAAAGAAATAATTCATGAAGAATGTAATCATCATCGGTGCCAGTGGCAGCCTTGCGAAATATGTGATCGAAGCGCTGAAGGTGTCAGATGACATACAACTCACCCTTTTTCTGCGTAATAAAGGCAGGCTGTCAAAAACATTAGCAGAAGGATGCCACATTATTGAAGGGGATGCGACAAGTTATAGGGATGTGAAAGAGGCAGTGGATGGTCAGGATATCGTCTATGTGAACCTTGCGGGAAACTTAGAAGCTATGGCTGCGAATATTGTCAAAGCTATGAAGGATATGGGTGTAAAGCGCATCATTGCAATAAGTTCCATCGGCATCTATGAAACGCCGTTAAAGCCCGTTCTTGTTCCCTACAGGAAACTGGCTGATATTATCGAGGCATCAGGACTGGATTATACTATCCTGCGCCCTGACTGGTTTACCGATAGCAATGAAATAGAATACGCGATCACTAAAAAAGGTGAGCCTGAAACCGGCTCGGCATTGTCAAGAAAAAGCATTGCCGCCTTTGTCGCTACCATCATTAAAAATCCGAAACTGCACACGAACGCAAATCTGGGCATTAGCAAACCTGATTAATCAATAAAGGAGATAAAAAATGGAAATTCAAGAATTAGAACAAGCAGGCTTTAAGCCAGCCCCTGCAGAATACTTCAGCGGAAAAGCATTTGTAAAACCATTGGTAACGGCTGATACAGTCACCAACTGTAATGTGAGCGATGTTTACTTTGAGGCGGGGTGCCGTAACAACTGGCATACCCATCCATCCAACCAGATCCTGATCGTAAAGGAAGGTACTTGTTATTACCAGGAAGAAGGGAAGCCGGTGCAGCATATTCCGACAGGTGGGGTCATCAATGTTCTGCCAGGCATTAAACACTGGCACGGAGCATCACCGGATGCACCAATGGTGCATATTGCTATCAACATCAACACTGAAAAAGGTGTCGTTAACTGGCTAGAGCCGGTTACGGACGAGCAGGTTCGTTAAATTATTAAACTCAAACAAAATAACAACAGACCGTAAAGCAAAATGGAAACAAAAACCATCAAAGCCTTTGGCGCAGAAGCAGCTAAAGCACCACTACAGGAAATGACTATTCAGCGCCGTGCAGTTGCGGCGCACGATGTAGAGATTGAGATATTATTCTGCGGAATTTGCCACTCTGATCTGCATCAAGTCCATGATGATTTCGGCGGAGCTAATTTCCCGATGGTTCCGGGCCATGAAATGGTGGGCCGTGTCATTGCAGTAGGCAACCATGTTAAGAAATTTAAAGTGGGTGATCTGGCAGGCGTAGGCTGTATCGTAGATAGCTGCCGCGAGTGCGAATACTGCAAGGGAGATTTGGAAATGTTCTGTAAGGTGGAAACGACCATGTCGTTTAACTCTCCCGATAGAAGATCAGGTGGCTTCACTTATGGCGGTTACTCTGAAAGTATCGTAACCGATGAAAATTATGTATTGCATATTCCCGAAAGTTTAGACCTGGCTGCAGCGGCACCATTACTTTGCGCGGGTATAACCGTGTATTCTCCATTTAAACACTGGAACGTTGGACCCGGTAAAAAAGTGGGTGTATTGGGAATTGGTGGCCTCGGCCATGTCGGAATAAAGATCGCGAAGGCTTTAGGCGCTCATGTTGTGGTATTTACGACTTCGGAAAAGAAATTTGACGATGCTAAACGTTTAGGAGCAGATGAAGCCGTTTTGTCTACCGATGCAAACCAAATGGCAAAGTATCACAGCAGCCTTGATATGATCCTGGACACAGTTTCAGCAAAGCACGATATCAATGTCTACCTTAACCTGCTTAGGGTTGACGGCACTGTGGTATTGGTAGGCCTGCCCCCAGAACAATTGCAAATTGGTGCATTCAACGTCATCAAAGGTCGTCGTAGTTTTTCAGGTTCTAATATTGGTGGTATTGCTGAAACACAGGAAATGTTAGAATTCTGCGCGGAACACAATATTACTGCCGACATTGAGCTGACCAAAATGCAGGACATCAACGAAGCGTATGAGCGTTTAGAAAAAGGCGACGTACACTATCGCTTTGTGATCGATATGGCGTCGTTGAAATCTTAAATGATAAGCTCGGCTATGTAAGGTTTCAGTGGGATCAAACCGCTATTTTCTTCAAATCCTCCACAAACCGGTTCGAAAAAAGTCCAGGTCGATTAACTTTTGCCCCGCATTGCGGAGCTTTTTTTCATACGGGTTCGATTCCCGCATGTGCCACATATCGTTGAGGGTTGGAATACGGCAATTGGAGACTGCCGGCCGCTGAAGACATACTCAGAGACACGCCTATATGCTTACATTTGCTGGTAAATACTAAGCTGCTAATGAAAAAAATAGGATTTTTGTCATTCGGGCACTGGGCCGACCATCCATCGTATAAAACACGCACCGCGAGTGACACTCTGCTGCAGTCGATAGATCTGGCTGTTGCCGCGGAAGAGATCGGTTTGGACGGAGCTTATTTCCGGGTCCATCATTTTGCGCACCAACTGGCTTCGCCATTTCCTTTGCTTGCTGCTATCGGCGCTAAAACCAGCAAAATAGAGATAGGAACAGGTGTTATCGATATGCGCTATGAGAACCCAATGTATATGGTGGAAGATGCTGGCGCGGCCGACCTGATCTCGCGCGGCCGCTTGCAATTAGGCATCAGCCGGGGATCGCCCGAGCAGGTCATCGAAGGCTGGCGCTACTTCGGTTATCAACCTGGTGAAGGTAAGGACGATGCTGATATGGGGCGTCGAAAGGCGTTGGAATTTTTAGACAAACTAAAAGGCGAAGGATTTGCAATACCTAACCCCCGTCCTATGTTTCCGAATCCCCCGGGCTTGTTACGCCTGGAGCCGCATTCCGACGGGTTGCGGGAACGTATCTGGTGGGGCGCGGCCTCTAATGCCACCGCTGTCTGGGCAGCCGAGAACGGCATGAACCTGCAAAGTTCTACCCTGAAGTTTGACGAAAGCGGTAAACCTTTCCATATCCAGCAGGCAGAACAGATCAGGTTATATAAAGAGGCCTGGAAAAAAGCCGGGCACCAACGTGAACCAAGGGTGTCGGTAAGCCGTTCCATTTTTGCGCTCGTAACAGAGCAAGATAGATATTACTTTGGGCGGCAGGGAAAGGAGGCTGATACTTTTGGTTACATTGAGGCTGATCAAAGGGCTGTCTTCGGGAGAGGCTATGCAGCCGAACCGCGCCAGCTCATCAAAGAATTGGCCCAGGATGAAGCAATACAAGAAGCTGATACCTTACTTCTGACCATCCCGAACACTTTGGGCGTTGATTATAATATTCATGTGCTGTCTGCTATATTGGAGCATGTAGCCCCTGCACTGGGTTGGCGTTGAATGTTGCCAATTACGATTTACGTTGGATACCGCTTCCATGCGACACCATCCTTTAAACACGAAATCGACACATCTGGTCCTGGCCCCGCTTATGCGGGGCTTTTTGTTTTTAAGCAATTTAATCGTGGCAGCACCACAATCTGTAGCGGCCACTAAAAGTTCCTCATCCCACACATTATTTTCAAAGAAAATGTATATTTAACCTGCAGTATATTTTTGTGCAAAAAATACTATAGATATGAGGTTAACCAAACAACTGGTATTGGCTACAGGAGCAGGGTTATTATTTTTTGGTACTATGCTTACCGTTAGCTCCTGCAAAAAAAGCAGCACCACCCCTAAAACTCCTACACCGGTTGCTTACGACAGCCTGGCGCATCTTGTTGCATACAAGAATAGCGTGCACCCAATTTTTGTTGGTTACCTGGTGGGCGATGGAAACGACCCGGTACCTAGTTACAACCCGGCAACTGCGCCTGATAGTGTAGACTATCTGGAATTTTTTGCGGGCAGGGATGCTAATGTTGCAGACTGGCGTGCCGCACAGGCAAAGGGAACTAAAATAGTTCCCTGTCATTTTATATCAGATGCTTATTTCGATGGCTCTGCAAAAGATCCCGCAACCCAGGCGCCAGGCTATGTTAATCCCTCAGGCTTCGATCAGTCTCATTCCACCGCAACCAGCACTTATTATCACTGGGCCAGAGATACGTATAACAATGAGATCGTATCACAGAAGCTGGATGGTTTAGACCTGGACATTGAATCGGGTACATTTGGCGGCGACGTGCAGCGCACTGCTGCCAATGGCGATAGCCTGGTAGTGGCCATTGCCCGTTATTATGGTCCTAAGTGCACACAATGCAGTGTGATGAATTCTGCCGGACAAAAACCGGTGTTCTTTTACGATACAGATGGATCAAGCGGCCTTGAAAGCACTATGTATACACCCAATAAAGACAATTATAGTTATGTGCTGTTTCAGTCGTATACTACGGGCGCCCATTACTGGAGTGGTGCCGGTATCGCAAGTTTCGGCCCTCTGGTGACCACCTATGGCGCAGACAAACTGGTATTCCTGGTAAATGGCGACAGCTTTATATATCCTGACGGTACACAAGACCAGCCACATGGCGATTCTATAGCTACAGCCAACCTGTATAGCTATGCTACATGGGTAAAGCAAAATAATGCAGCAGGCGTGGGTGCATATCGCATGAGCCGCGACTACAACCATACACCATCATTTGCAGTGAGCAAGCACGCTATACAACTAATGAACCCGGCACAGTAGATGAGATAGCAAGCGCTTGTGATTTCTTCAAATCTTCCACAAAAACGGTTCCAAAAAACAATATGCGGTAACTTTTAGCCCCGCAAATGCGGGGCTTTTTTTGCGTCGTACGGGTTCGATTGCCGCACATGTTAACATTGAAAGAGTTCGTAATTGGGAAGGCTTTTCTATAATAGTCCATCCCCGTCTTCGCTAAATATGGTGACTGGTTTAGACATTCTGTGATTAAATAAACTTCCTTTTATTTGTTGATATCCAGTATCGCATTTAGAAATTCGTTCTTTTTTCTTTGTGATACCACTATTTCTTTTTTGTCGCTCATAGTTATAATTCCCCCGCGTCCTTTCTGATACCTTCTTACAAAAGCTTTATTGATTAAATGGTGATGATGGACTCGGACAAACCCCATGGGTTTTAATTTTTCCTCAAAGCTTCCTAAGGTATGACATACCAAAACCTTAGTGTTATCAGTAAAATAAAAAAAAGTATAATTAGCTTCGGCTTCGCAACGAACAACATCTTGTATATTAACATATATAAGGCCATCACTTACTGGCAAAGCTATTTTAGGTGCCGTATTGGGATAGTTAATATTCCTGATTAAGGTATCAAAATTATCTACTACTGTTTGCTGATCGATACGCTTTTTAACCTTGTCCACGGTAAAAATCAGATCATCAATACTTATTGGTTTCAAAATATAATCTAATGCACCATGCCTTAACGCCTTTAAAGCAAATTGATCATAAGCTGTAACAAATACAACCTGAAATGAAGGATTCGGAATGCGTGAGAATATCTTAAACCCGTCTTCATTTGGCATATTTATATCTAGGAAAACCAGCTTGGGCTCATGCTCATGAATAAGCGTTGTTGCTTCCTCAACAGAATTACCCTCCCCTATTACATTTACCGATGGGCAATATTTAGCTAATATTTTCTTCAGAGAATTTCTGCAATCTTGTTCGTCATCAATAACAATTGTGCTTATTTTATCCTTATCCATTTTGATTTGTTTTTAAAGGGATAAATATCTTCACTATCGTACCAGATTGACTTCTGTCAATTTCACTTTTATCTGTCACAGTCACTTTTATATCTATATTATATATTTTATTTATAACGTCTATTCGCTCCTGTGTTATAGCCATTCCAAGCGATTTTTTATATTCACTACCTAAGTTAGTATTTTTAGAGGCATTAATACCTATACCATCATCATTAACTTCACACACAAGCGTTTCTTTATCCAGTTTAAATGCAATTAGTAAGTTGCCGATTTTTCCTGTGTTTGTTAATCCATGATTAATGGCATTTTCTACATAAGGCTGAATAACCATAGCTGGAATAACTATGGAATTATAACTTTCATCAAATATTATTGTATAATCAAAGAGCTTGTTGGCTCTCATTTTTTCCAATTCTACATATAGCCTTATCGTTTCTATTTCTTCTGTTAGTGATATCCAGTGTTCCCTTGAATTATTTAATATCTTCCTTATCAGGGTTGCGAAAGTGGTTAAATATTTGTTGGCAGTTCTTTCATCATTATTACTATAATAATTGTGTATTGAATTGAGTACATTAAAAATAAAATGTGGATTTATCTGTGCCCTAAGTGCCTGCATTTCCAACGCAGCAATTTTTTGGGATATTATTGTTTTTTCAGCTTCCGCCATCTTTATTTTCCTCAGCCTTGCTCTGAATATATATATGGTAGAGACCACGGTAATGCAGAAAGCCCCTACCAAAAACCAAGGCTGTTCCCAATATGGATGTTTTATCGTGAAATGAATAACTGCAGGTTTCGATAACCAGTTTTTACTGGTACTTTTTTTTGCCCAGACAGTGAATGTGTAGCTGCCAGGCTTTAATTCCGTAAGATCAACGGAGTTATTGTTTGTATAGTTTGTATCGGTCTTTTGATGGTGTAATACATATTTATACTGTATGTTTTTCTCATTGGTAAATGCAAGGCCGGTAAAGCTGATCTGAAGGTCATTTTCATTATAGTTAAACAGTAATGAATCCTTTTGTTCGTAAACATGCCCTTTTGCTTTTAAGCTTGTGATATATGTTCTGATAAAAGGATCGATACTGTTTTTTTTACCAATTGTAACAATTCCATCCGACGTTGCGATGCAGAGATCATTGTCTCTAACTACAAAATCATTAATATCATTGATCGATATGTCTTTGGTGCAAGTCTGATGAACGACGGTATAAGTGTTTTTTACAGTGTCGAATATTATTTTATCAAGACCCGTATTAGTACAAAGCCAGATGTTGCAAGAATTATCTACAAATATTTTATTGCATATATTACTGCATAGGCCATTAGTATCGTTTATATGAACTATTCGGTCTTTATTAATAATAAATATGCCCTGCTGATGGGTAGTAATAACAAACGTGCTGGTTCCTATTTTTTCAATATCTATAATTCTGCTTTTCGATAATAGTGAATCTCTATTATATTTTTCTACTAGGCCATTTTTGTAAACATAAATACCATTTAAAGTACCCATCCATACCGTGCTATTATCAACGTTTATAGCTGTAGTTCTTATGTTCCATATCTCTGACGATCTATTTTGTTTCAGGTCAATTATATAGGCTCCTGCAGCAGAAGCCATATAACAGGTATCATGTTTTACGCAAGCTGATTTTATAGCATGGATATATGTCACTTTTTTTATCCGATTGTTACCTTTATCAAAGGTATATAATCCCTTCTCACTACTTATTACGTAATTATGCTTATCAAGAGCCGTTATTTTTTTTATTTTGTTGAAAGAATTGCTCATAGGTAAGGACCAGCTGCTGACATGATTTTTGTCAATAGCCTTAAATATACCATCATCATAGCCTGCAAATAAAACATTGTCAGAGGTAAGAAATAAAGATTGTACATCTCCTTTTAGCCCATCCCGATCTGTGCCTGATATTTTCGGAAATGAGCTAGGAAGCATATAAACTCCTTTGGTTAAAGTACTAAACCAATAATTGCCCTCTACATCTTTTTGGATAGACCCAACTTGCATGCCCTTTAAAATAAAGGGGGCCCCATCCGGATACACTTTTACCCCGTCATCAGTTGCAAGTAATATTAATGAGTCATTGAAAGAAACAAGTGAATTTACCCGGTGCTCAATAGACGTGGCATTTACAAGATGCAAATAGCCACCGTCATTTGAACGGCAATATTTATATATTATATTATTATCATGGTTTCCAAATGCAGTACAATACAGAGTATCCTTATAAACAAGTATTTCACCTATTTTCTCATGACAATTGGTCGTGTATATTTTATCATTATTTATTGTCATTATCTTATAATGGCTCACAAAGAATGTCTGCCTACCGAGTTTAAATAAACTATGTACTTCATTCACATCAAAAAAATAGGAAGCTTTAACAGCTAACTCGTTACTTATCTCGTGAATAAAGTTATAAGCCAAAAAAAGGCTATTGGTAGATACCAAAACACTATAGCCTTCGCTCCTGCTTTTGCGCTCTATCAACCTGCAAAGCATATCATTCTGGGCATTGTGTACCTTGCCATTCAGTAGATAACATGTTTTACCATTGTAGCAGGATAGCCATAAACGCTTTTGCTCATCTTCTTTAATATTAAACACGGTGTTATCAGTAAGCCCATCCCTCGATGTGTACTTTTTAAATTCATGGCCATCAAATTGACAAATTCCCTGGTCTGTACAAAACCACAAAAAGCCTTGACTGTCTTCCATTACCTGGTAAACAACATTGCTTATCATACCATTGCCAGCGGTAAAATGGCGTAGCAATAACTCTTGTGAAATTGCCCCAAAAGGGAAACATAGGCACACAATGCCTAAACACCAGCTTTTACGAAGAAGTCTCTTTAATCCTTCTGACATCATAGCATTAAAATAAACAAACAGGAGGAAAGAATACCTTTTATTATTAATAACCGCAGCAAAATAGCTGTTTAAAAACACTTGTTACTGCTCAGTTATGGGCTATATAACTCACTAAATGCCACATAGCACTCGGCTGATAATTATAACTTCTGCATATAGTTTTTACACCTCAATTTTAGATAATACAACAGTTGAAAATTATGAAACAAAAAAAATCAAAATTGCAATATCTCTTGACAGGAGTGGGAGATTTTTTAAAAATTACATTAGAATCATTTTTAAAAAGAAACAAAAAGAAATTACAATTTACTTTTATTATCATGTTATGTGTGCAAACCATGGCCTTGCATGCACAACAGGTATCTCCATGCATATCTGGTCTGCTTAATACCTGCAATTCCATAGGGGTAATAGGGGATCCGTACATTGAAAATTCATGTATTGCCGGTATCCAGCGGCAAATAGCACGTAGTGTTAATGCGGAAGGTATTATCAAATGGAATACTCCTTTTATCTGTTGGGACATGACGAATCCGACTCCGGCAGCGACTGATCAGGTAAACTGTTACCCACCATATGCCGCTTGTGTATCGCGTTATTGCCCTGCTAAATATTGTGATATGATAAAGACATTTGTCAATATCAAGGCTTCGTTGATCGTGCGGGCTGCAAGTTTGTCTGATGGGCTTGATTTTTATAATGCTGCAAAACAGTTCATCATCGATATCAATGCTGTTTACGATTGTGCCGGCATCAGAAGGCCTGTAGTGCAAGGTTGTATTTTTGAAGCTTATCCCGACCATGGAACTTTTCCTATACCAGCCGATGTTATTTGCGCATTTAAGAATCAGCTTTTGCAGTCAGGTAATACCTATTACTTCGATCAAAACGGGAATTGCAGAACAGATCTCAATTTCAATATAACTAATATTGTTCTTGGTCCTGCTTTTGGCACTTTGAAAAATTGCCCTGACATAACCAGGATAGAGGCGAAAATGTGGTTCTACTATCTTGCGAAGACCTATATAGATATGGGATATAAGTCGATACATATGGGACAAATGCAAGACTGGGCAACTCTTGATATTCATGAGACCAATACATACGCTATTATCGACATGATCAGGCAATACGCCGCCTCAAAAAATACTTTTGTATTGCTAACGGAAGAAAATTATAAATCAAAAAAGAGAATAGGAACTCAAACTTACTTATTTGATTACGATAGCAGGGCATTGAGGCCAAGAGAAGTTACGAACCCTCCTGTATGCGGAGATTTTATCAAAAATTCTAATGGCCACGGCATCAATACCCCACTCAACAATTACCTGGTCTCTACGCCTTGTAGTGCAGAACAATATCCTGCAGTAGTCGATCCTGCAGTAGTCAATCAGGGTGTTTATACACCTTTGCCGCCAGGGTCTACTGGCTCGTTGTATCCTCCGGGGTCAGGTGGCTTTAGCCCGCTGTATGGTTGCTATATGCCATTTCAACCCTATAATACTTATTTCGACTTTGGCTTAGGTGTTCATCTTGCCCATTTCCCTCTTGGGACTGCTTCACCATCCACTTACTGTTCTGGTGATGATGGAACTTGGGGATGGGACGATACAAGATGGTTTGCCACAGAGATGAGCCCCTCGTGCAGGGAATTTTGGATGAAGGACGCTATAAGTCGTTTACGGACATTTCATAATGGATTTGGTTTCATGACAGCCCCAGGCTTATTAGATATAAAATATACACTAGATCCTGCTCCTCCTCCTTATCCCGAAGATGGGTCGTATATGATGACTGATGAACCTAATGTAGAAAATACAGTAAAAACCCAATGGACGCCCAATAATAATGCAGTGCCTACAATCTGGGGGGTATGCAGCAGCAATCTATTTCACATTGGGTCATTCCAATATACCTTTATGGTTACTAATCCTGATTATTCTACGGTATATACCTGGCATATTCAAAATCCCAATGGGTCTTGGCAACCTTTTACTTATGGCACTTCAAGGGTTTTTAATCCAACCAGCAGTGGTACATATCGTGTTTATCTAAGACAAGATAATTTAGGTAACTACCCAAGCAGCGTATTGCCATATTATGGAATAAAAACAGATGCATATTCAGTGCGTTTATTTGCGCACTGTTATCAGGGTATGCTATTTAAAACTACAGACGATTCTACCTACACCAATGATACTGTAGGGTATGTAAGTTATGATACCTTGTCTGACCTGACAGATTATAATGATTATATAGCCAATAATATGCAATATCAATTATATAATGATACTGCTAGTAATGATACGGACAGCCTTACCAACAAGCAAGTTCCTATACTTAATGTAAATAATCCCGGCACTAAAAACGATAATAACATTAAAGTATATCCAAATCCAACTCATGATAAATTATTCATAGAAGATGACGGCAACGGAACGCCATCTATTGTTACTATTTTTGACGTGATGGGCAGAAAACAATTCCAGAAATATAATATAAAATTGAACGCACAAAGATTATCCATCGATGTTTCGAAATGGGTGAACGGGATTTACATTATTCGAGTCTCCAACGATAACGTCCCTGATAGATACTTTAAGTTTACAAAATATTGACCTCAGAAACCGTTTCGATAAAATAGCATGGAATGCCATTGCTTGTTAGCCAGCCCCGCCCGTTCTTTCAGATGTTCCTTCGGGCATCCGGAAGCGCTAATAAAACCCCATCTCCGACGGCATTCAAGGAACTAAAGCTCAATTGTCTGAGCTGAGCGGTTCACCGATTGGAATTTCTTAAACTGTTAATTTCTTCAAACCCTCCACAAACTGGTTCGAATAAAATGCCGTCGGATAACTTTAAAAGCCCTCGCTAACGCGAGGGCTTTTGTTTAAACGAAGCAAAAACTTCTATTAGTAGATTTTGCTAATTTATCTCACTACCGTATCTCTTTCAGCGTCTCCAGCAAAAAACTCCAGAATTTTTGCACTGAACTTATTTGTACTTTTTCATCAGGTGAGTGTGCACCAAATATATTGGGTCCGAATGATATCATTTGCATAGCAGGGTAGTTCCTGCCCAGTATGCCGCACTCAAGTCCGGCATGCACTGCGTTTACATTTGGTTGCGTGCCAAACAACTGTTGGTATATTGTACTCATCAACTGCACAATGGGGGCGTCAGGTTTGGGTTCCCAGCCGGGGTAGTTATTACTGTAGCTTACCTCTGCACCCATCAGCTGGAAGGCGGCGGTTATTGCATTGGCCAGGTCATCTTTTTCTGTGTCTACCGAGCCACGGGTAAGGCATTGCAAGCTGTAGCTGCCATCCTTCACCAATATGCGCGATAGGTTGTTGGATGTTTGTACCAACCCTTTTATATCGGGGCTCATACGGTATATACCAAACGGGCAGGCATACACTGCACGCAATAAATTTATCTGGAAGCTGCTATCCATTACCTGCGGCGGCATTTGTGCTGGCACAGCTATCACTTGCAGGTGCGGGTCTATTGTCCTGTATTCAGCCTTCAGTATAGCAGCAAACTGTGTTATTATTTCCTGCAATTTTGCTGCATCATTGGTCACAACAACAGCCGTAGATTCACGTGGTATGGCGTTACGCAGGCTACCCCCATCTATACTTGCTATTTCTGCCCCTGCGTCTTTAGTCATCGCCATCAGTACACGGTTCATCAGCTTGTTGGCATTGCCCCGGCCCAGGTGTATATCCCCTCCCGAATGTCCGCCCGTAAGGCCATTAATGCTTATGCTAAAAGCTTCGTGGCCGGTTGGTGTTACCGTGTTATATGTTCCCTTGCCGGTCACATCTACGCCACCCGCACAGCCAATGGTTAGTTCCGTGTCCTCCTCTGTATCCAGGTTCAGCAAAATACTGCCACTCAGTATGCCACCTTTTAGGGCCAGTGCGCCGGTAAGGCCGGTTTCTTCATCTATAGTGAACAAAGCCTCCAGGGGCGGGTGGGGTATGTCTGCAGACGACAGCAGCGTCATAATGGTCGCTACGCCAATGCCATTATCTGCACCTAGCGTAGTGCCTTTTGCTTTCACCCAGTCACCATCCACATACATTTCAATGCCCTGTTTATCAAAATCGAAAACAGTACTGGCGTTTTTTTGATGCACCATATCCAGGTGGCTTTGCAGCACCACTGTCGGGCGATCTTCCATACCTGGTGTTGCCGCTTTTTTTATAATAACGTTGCCGGCTTCATCAACACTAACCGGCAGTTTCAGGCTTTCGCCAAATGCTTTTATAAAGGCAATTACCCTTTCCTCTTTTTTCGATGGCCGCGGTACTGCATTCAGGTCGGCAAAATGAGACCACAGGGCCGCTGGCGATAACTCTCTTATTTCTTCGTTCATTGTTTTTATTGGTTGGCACTGTAAATATAAGAGACTACCGATGTTAAATTTAATGTTCAAGGGCTCATTTCCATATTTATCCCCTTACAAAAGATCCGGAGGGGCCGAATATACTTCCCCAAAAGTTAAGCATACAGTAATTACCTTTACGCCACAAGCCGAGGTCACGATTGTCCGGCCAGAAGAATACTAATTCCAAAAAACAAAAACAATGAAAGCGACATTAAAAACAAACAAAGGTGATATTGTTATTCAACTGCTGGATAAGCAGACACCTAATACCGTTGCCAATTTTGTAAAGCTGGCAAAAGAGGGTTTTTATGATGGGGTAAAGTTTCACCGTGTTATCAAAGACTTTATGATACAGGGCGGAGACCCGCTGACCAAGGACGATACAAAAATGTCTCATTGGGGTACAGGTGGCCCTGGCTATAAATTTGATGATGAGATAACTGCAGAAAACAATAATGGTGTTGGAACTATTTCCATGGCCAACGCCGGCAGGAACACCAACGGAAGCCAGTTCTTCATCAACCTGCGCGATAATGATTTCCTGAATGCAAAACATACTGCATTTGGCCATGTTACCGCGGGTATGGATATAGCCAAACTTATTGAAGGCACACCTACAGGGCCCGGTGATCGCCCTCTGGAACATGTTGTTATTAACAATATTGTTATTGATGAAGAGGCTTAATTCAGCCCAATATTCATTTTCATAACAGCTCCTGATTTTAAGATTCTAATTTCTTCAAATCTTCCACAAACCGGTTCGGAAAAATCCGGATGGGTTAACTAGATGCAAAACCCGCTATAATGGCGGGTTTTACTTTTTATCTTTTTTGTCCATAATTATAAAACCTCATTTTTTACTTGAGGGGATTATGGCATTCAATGGGTTAACTGCTTTTTGTACTGGTTAGGGCTGAAACCTGTCTCCTTTTTGAAAAGTCTTGAAAAATAGGGCAGATTTTCAAAACCAAGATCATATGCTATTTCCGAAATATTCTGGTCATCGCCCTTAAGCCTGTTCTTGGCCTCGTTAACCAGGTATATATGTATCAGCTCCATAGCTGTTTTACCTGTCTCCTGCTTCAGCATGTCGCTTAGGTAGCGGGCCGATAAGTGAAGCTGTGACGCCAGTGTGCTTACTGTTGGAAGTCCCTGGGCTAGCAGCAACCCTTTTTTGAAATACGCCGTCAGTGCATCATTAAACTTAGATACTGTTTTGCCCGAAAGCTCTGCCCGGTTGATGAACTGACGTTTATAAAATCGTTGTGAGTACTTCAGTATGGAGTCAATGTGGGTAAGGATAATTTCACGGCTATACTCGTCGGGGTTATCATGGTACTCCACCTCTATTTTAGAAAATAGGTCCCACATGATCTGTTCCTCTCGTGGCGAAAGGTGCAAAGCTTCATTCGCTTCGTAATCAAAAAAGGCGTATTTATTGATGCCGCTGTGCAGGAAGTGACCGTTCAAAAAATCCTCATGAATGAATATGATAAATGCTTCTTCATCATACTCTACACCTTTAAACTCAATGATCTGCCGTGGCTTAATGAACATCATGCTGCCGTTATCATGGTCATACCTGGTGCGCCCATACATGATAGAGCCCGATTTAAGTTTTTTAAAACCGATCATATAAAAATCAGACGTGAACTCCCTGTCGCCAAGCATACAGGTTCGCACGCACCTGTACAGGCTAAAGAGCGGGTTCTCCGGTACAGGGAGGCCGTTGAAACGGTGCATATCCACCAGGTTTTTGAAATGTTGCATGTATCTGAAAATTAAACAAATCTACGCCGGGTTGCGGCGTAGATAGCTATTCCAATATCATTAAGTTCTATTTGCCATGTGCTGCGGCAGATGCTTCTTTCCAGTTATCCCAGTCGGCATACCGGCCTTCGTATGTTTGCTTGATCATTGGATAAGCGTATTTTCCAAGAAATAAGTGCAATGGAGGGTTTTTGCTGTCAATCAATTTCAGTACAACATCTGTTGTTGCCTCTGGAACGCCGAAGAAATCATCGGTTATTCTTGCCTGCATAGCTGTACGTACGCCATCGTACTCGGGCATTGTTGCCGTATGTACAGAAGACGCGGCGCCCCAGTCGGTAGCAAAACCATTGGGCTCTATCAGCGTTACCTGTATACCAAAATCTTTTACTTCTGCAGCCAATGTCTGGCTCAAGCCTTCTACGGCAAATTTAGAGGCATTATATAACCCCAACACAGGTGTGGCAACCAGCCCCAGTATGCTGGATAGCTGGACGATGTGCCCATGTCCCTGCTCGCGCATAACAGGCAGTATAGCCTGTGTCAGCCACAACAAACCAAAAAAGTTGGTCTCCATTTGTTCCCGTGCTTCTTGCTCGGTGGTTTCCTCAATTGCGCCAAATAAGCCATAACCAGCATTATTGATCAGCACATCAATGCTGCCAAAGTGCTGCTTTGCCTTAGCCACGGCGGCAAAGCCTGCAGCCCGGTCGTTAACATCCAGTTGTAGCGGTAGAATGTTGTCACCATATTGGCTTACCAGGTCGTCTAGTGCGCGCAGGTCGCGTGCTGTTGCTATTACTTTATCGCCTCTTTGTAAAAGGGCCTCAGCCCATAATTTACCGAAACCACGTGAGGCGCCGGTAATAAAGATTGTCTTTGCCATTGTTACCATTTTTAATTGTTGAGACAAAAGTAGAATGGCTGATGCGTACCGATTTATACAGAAGTAGTTAACACTGATACATTTTTACCTAAATGCCAGATCTGTTTTTATTCGACTCAATAAAGAGTTTTGTTACGTGCATCTTTTTTATTTAATAAGATTAGTTTCGTTAGCATGATTTTTAAGTATGTCCTTTTATGAAAGCTGTAAAATTTAATAATTACGGAGGAATTGATGTTTTAAACGTAGTGGACGTACCACAACCTGTACCGGGTAAGAAGCAGGTGCTCGTTAAAGTGAAGGCAGCGGGTATAAATCCTGGCGAGTCAACTATACGTGAGGGCAAAATGGCCGACCAATGGCCTTCGACGTTCCCTAGTGGAGAAGGCAGCGATTTTGCCGGCGTTATTGCACAAGTAGGCACTGATGTGACTAATTTCAAAGAAGGTGATGAAGTAATAGGTTTTTCAAATGAATGTGCAAGCCATGCCGAGTTTGTTTTGGCAGAGCCTTCAAATCTTATCAAACGTTCTGTAAAGATATCGTGGGCAGAAGCTGGTAGCCTCTTTGTGGTGGGTACTACTGCATACGCAGCCGTAAAAGCAATAGCGTTGCAAGCGGGCGATACTGTGGTAGTATCGGCAGCAGCGGGCGGTGTAGGCTCTGTAGTAGTGCAGCTGGCAAAAAACGCTGGTGCTAAGGTGATAGGGGTGGCAAGCAAAGAAAATCATGAATGGTTAAGTACGCATGGCATTATTCCGGTTGCTTATGGCAACGAAATGGAGGAGGATATAAAAAAAGCTGCAGGTGGCAAAATCGATGCATTCATAGACGCTTTTGGTAAAGGATATGTGGCCCTTGCTATAAAGCTTGGTGTAGCGCCTGAAAGAATAGACACAATAATAGACTTTGAAGCAGCCCAAAAGTACGGCGTAAAGACAGATGGCAACAGCAAAGCAGCAACTGCCGAGGTGCTTGCAGAACTGGCTCAATTGATGGAGAATGGGCAACTGGAGATACCTATTGCCAAAATTTATCCATTAACCGAAGTACGCGAAGCTTATAGAGAAATAGAAAAGCGCCATACTCATGGCAAGATCGTTCTTGTACCCTGATGGGGAGTATGTATATTTAATAATTGCATGCTCAATAGCTCTAGGAAATAGTCGGCATTAATAACTACGAAGAATAGTAGTGTTGCAGTTAACAAATGATACTTCTTCATTTACTGTCCCTCCGCACAACAATCAACTCCACTTTATCGCTATTAGCAATTAAACACGGATTAATGCCCTCTACACCTTCAGGTATAGGTTGGTGCAGGCTTTGGTAGTATTCGGTCCAGGCAGGGTAGGTAGCATTTGTTTTGGGCGATTTAAAGGTCATGGGCTGTGTAGTAAAAATAGGGGTGCCATTTTGTTTATAGCTGTCCCAAACCAATTCTGAGCAGTACAGGGCAGAGTCACCAGGCAGGAAGGTATCATCATACGGGGTGCCAATATAGTCTTGTGCCTTTTTTACAGCAGGTTTTATGGCCTTTGCGTATTGTGGTTTAAGCCTGCCAATATAAATGAGTGACGATGTATCGCGCTTCAGGAAGGTTGCTATTGGCGATTGCTTTACTGCCTTGCCTATGGCTTCTATTACATACACGTCCTTGCCTTCTTTATGTACAATGCCACAATGATTGAAGGCTAGTCCGGGCTTGCATGGGGTAGTTTCTATAATAGCATCGCAGAGGTTACCACAGGGTATCTTCTCAAAAATGATATCACCTTCTTTAAAGGCAGTTTGGGCGAGGGTAGTGGGTACATACAGCAGGGAGCATATAAATACTATTGCGCATAGTAAACTGTTTGCCGATCTGCTTTTTATCTTTTGCATTTCAATTGGGGTTGTGATGGTCATTAATAAAAAGCATTTTCAAAATGCAATATCTCTTTGGCTACACCATTTACCAACAGTATGCTAACCACATCGAAACGGGCAGTATCGCATGGATTTTTAAACAGGTAAGCTTCTGCAGCCTGTTTTAAAAACTGCTTCTTTTTAGGTGTTACAAATTCTTCGGGATAACCAAACCTGTAGCTGCTGCGTGTTTTTACTTCAACAAACACAATGGTATCATTGTGGCGCGTAACAAGATCTATTTCCCACTTGCCATGCCTCCAATTGGTGTCTAAAGTTAAATATCCCTTATTTAGTAAAAAGATTCCGGCAATTTGTTCGCCTTTTATGCCAGTTTCATTATGTTTGGACATCGAACGTAAAAATATGAAAGATTTAGTATTAAACTTTGCCAGCCAGCTACATGAATCGCTGATCATAGGAGAATCGCACCACTTTATTGCAGATACTACAAAAGACATAAGAAATATAGTACTTACCGGCCTCGGTGGCAGCGGTATAGGTGGCAGCATAGTGCAGAACTATGTATTTGACAAATGCCCTATCCCATTTACTGTTAATAAAGATTACTACCTGCCTTCTTATATCAACCAGCATTCACTGGTTATCATATCATCTTACTCAGGCAATACCGAAGAGACTACTGCAGCAATGCAGCAGGCTATAAAAGCTAAAGCAAACATTGTTTGCATATCATCGGGCGGAAAAGTTACTGAAATTGCAAAAAAGAAAAACTTCGATTGCATATTGCTGCCTGCAGGTATGCCGCCACGCTCTTGCATAGGCTATTCTATGATACAGGTATTGTTTATACTGCGTCACTATGGTTTTATAAAGGGCGACTTTGTAAAAGAAATAAAGGCAGTCATAAAAACACTGAATGCAGAAGAAAAGAACATACAGAAAACAGCTAAGAACATAGCCCAGAAATTGCTGGGCAAGCTACCTTTTATATACGCAGCAAGCCCGTACGAAGGACTGACAATGCGTGTACGCCAACAGCTAAACGAGAACAGCAAGATAATTGCTGTAAATAATGTGTTCCCTGAAATGAACCATAATGAACTGGTGGGCTGGCGCGAAAAGGATGATAATAAGGTGGTTCTATTCCTGAGGAATGAAGATGACAATGCACGTGTACAAACGCGTATGGATATTTCTAAAAAACTGATCAAGAAAACCACTCCTAATATCATTGAGCTGTACTCAATAGGCAAAGGCTACTGGGAAAAGATATTTTACTTTATACACGTTACTGACTGGGTATCTGTAATACTTGCAGACCTTAGGGAAGTTGATGCAATGGAAATTAAATCGATAGACCTGCTGAAGAACGAACTGGCGAAGGTGTAAAACATTGACACGAAAGCTTTTAATTGTATTGAGGGGTTGCACACGCAACCCCTTTTTTATTAACCGCACGGTATAAAGCACTAGAATAATAGAAGGGAGCTTCTTTATTATTGGACAGTTCCTCTCCTCGCCGAAGAAGCCATGTTCTAGATAACAGTTGAATGAGTAATACCATTTAGATAACTAATTTGATTAGGTTTATGATGGCCTGCCCTGTAGGGGCTACAGCTTTGTAGGAAACATAAATATCATCATAATGCGCTTCGTAGATGCGCCCCGTACCCGCAAAGTGATTTACATTACAAAAACATACCAAAACAGTTGTCGAATTGGTATAATGCAAAATTATTATCGTGCTATAAAAATAGGAATACCCACCAGGTGCCGCACAGAATTGATAGTTTCGCCAAAGAGCATGTCGCCCATGGCTTTATGGCCATGGCTACCTATGATCAGCAGATCACAATTATTTTCGTTTATTATGCGGGCTATTTCTTTGCTTCGGTTGCGGAAGCCCAATATGCCTTTTGCCTGGAATCCTTTGTCTGTAAAGTACTTCTCATATTCGGCCAGGTGCTCTTGGTCGTTACGCGTTTCCAGGTCTTGGGCTTCATCACCAATCAGCTTGGCCGAGGCGCTTTCTACAATATGTATCAACACTAGTGTGCTGTCTTTGGGCGCCAGCAACTGTGTGTATTGTATTACCCGCTGGTCTTTATCGCTGAAGTCTAGGGCAAGGGCAATTTTGCGGAATGGTGCAACATTGCCTGCACCCAATGCCTGTGCAGCATCGTTCTTATGGATGTTGATATGCGCTTCTTTCCTTTTAAGGATAAAGGGATAAAAAAAGGTAATAGCCAGTATTATCAGTACCAATAGTGCGCCAGACATAATAAGATATTGAATAATGAGGCTATTGGTACCACGCAGCCAGTCTGCCACAGTTTCAAAAAACAGCTTCATGTTCAGCGCTACTATTATAGCTGTTACTACCCATGCCACTATCTTTGTTTTAAGGGTTAATGCAAATTTACCCATCTGCTGTTTATCGCTCACAAAATGAACCAATGGGATAACCGCAAATGATAATTGCATACTCAGTAGCACCTGGCTGAAGATCAGCATCTGGTTGAGCATTTTATCACCTGCAACCAGTATAACGATAACTGTAGGTATGATGGCCAGCAAACGCGTAAGCAACCTGCGGACCAATGGATTGATACGCAGACGGAGGTAGCCTTCCATAACAATTTGCCCGGCTAGTGTACCGGTTATGGTACTGCTTTGTCCGGCGGCAATAAGCGCTATAGCAAATAGATATGAAGCCCATTTACTGCCCATGAGCGGAGCAAGCAGTTGGTGGGCATCTTGAAGCGATGCCACGTCGTGATGGCCATGCACATAAAAAGCAGCGCCCCCAACAACTAATATAGCTGCGTTGACAAGGAATGCTACGTTAAGCGCGATAGCGCTATCTATATTGTTTAGTTTTAGCGCACGTTTTATTGATTTGGTATCACGGTTGATCTTTCGGGTTTGTACCAGCGATGAATGCAGGTACAGGTTGTGCGGCATAATTGTAGCACCTATAATGCCAATGGCTATGTATAGTGCGGCACTATTGGGTATGCTGGGTACAAAGCCTTTGGCAACATCGCCCCAAACTGGTTTTGCAAAAACCAGTTCAACCAGGAAGCAGCCGCCTATGATGGTGATGAGCGCAATAATAAAAGCCTCCAGCTTGCGCATGCCGAGTTTTTGCAGGTACAGCAGCAGAAACGTATCGAGCGTAGTGATAAGCACACCCCATAACATTGGAATGCCAAACAACAGGTTGAGGCCAATGGCCATGCCGAGTACTTCGGCAAGGTCGCAGGCGGCAATGGCTATTTCTGCAAAAATATAAAGTACAAAGTTTACTGCCTGTGGGTACACTGCACGGCTGCATTGTGCCAGGTCGCGGCCCTGTACAATGCCCAAACGTGCACTGAACGATTGTAGCACCAGTGCCATTAGGTTACTCATCAGCAGCACCCATATCAACGTATAGCCAAATGCGCTGCCTCCGGCAATATCGGTAGCCCAGTTGCCGGGGTCCATATAGCCCACGCTCACCAGGTATGCCGGGCCAAAAAAGGCCAGCACTTTTTTCCATTTGTTGCCTGCCAGGGAAGGATCTATGGATCGATGTACTTCCTGAAGTGAATTATCGTGGTTAGTTTGGCTCATTTAGAAACTAATGCAACTGCAACAAATCTAACGCAAATTAGTTAAGATGGCATGTGGGAGCCTATTTAGTTGTTCTACAAATAATCTATCTTCATTTCCTTTCTTTCCTAATTGGGTAGGTTACATGGCTACTTTGTTTATAAATATCTGCTTGATAAATGCATTCCGGTCTTCTTTCTTTGCGGCATTACTGCCATCATTGTCCATTGATATTCTTATGTAAACATTGCTCGTCGTTGTTTGCTCAAAGTAAAAATCCATGTTTTTATAGTCGGCAGTTGTGTAGCTGTTGCCAGCCATATTGTTATCGGTAAACACATTAAGATGAGGGTATATCCCATCCATAGGTGTGCCATTGGCAACAAGTGTTATTTTGTATTTCCCTTTTTCCAGGGCAATGGGTCTTAACTGGATATCCCCTGTCCATATGGCTATTACCTTTTTGCTATCCTGTTCAAATACCTGGTTGGGGTTCTGGCTTACCAGGTCGCGATAGTTAAGTGTTATCAAATTGGTGTCGTTCTTATAAGCAACCTTATTATAAAACTCAACATTGCCGGTAGTGCGGTAGTAATTGCTATCCATTTCCAACAGTATCTCCTTTACTGGTTGCAATGTTTCGTGCGAGGTAATGAAGGTGCGGAATTCGTTATTATCTGTAATAATGTTGCCTGCAAATATGCCTGTCTTCAAGAGCTCTTTAGATGTCTTGCATGTGAGTGATTGTCCATCTATGGCTTGGTAAGTTATTTTTATTGGTGGCGTTTTGCCCCAGAACGATTTTAAAAAGCCAGACAATGTGTAGTTGATATCCAGTTTTAGAAAAGATGCATGGTCGGTTGGTATGCTGTGGGTAATGTTGATGTTCTCTTTTTTCCACATATTTAGTTGCACAGGGTTTATTACAGCTTTCTTCTGTAATACCAGGCGCATCCTTTCGTTTGATGTAAAGGTGTCAACACACGTATAGTTATTCCCAATGAACATGTTTACCAGGCTTTCATCGTTAAAGGGGTAACGTTCGTCTATGGCATCATAATCATAAATAACAAATTCGGGAGCTTTAGAAGCATAAAAATTGTAATTAGCTTGCTCAAGGTCTTCAGTAAAGGCAGCGTACGATTGGGGTATGGGGCGTGGGCTATAGTTGAGGTTGTTCTCAAGCAGGTATGCATCATCCCATGGAAAAATATCAACAGTGTTGTGCAAAATTTTATCCAGCACACGTTGTGGTATGTACCGTTTATCCTTCTGGTTAAGCATATTATTATCGTTATAGTGCTTTATATTATTCATATATACAAATGGCCCTTTGTATCGATTTGATATGGTTGCCAGGAGGTTCTTGTTTTTTGAGGTAATGAAAAGCGCGAAGATGAAAATGATAAGGGTAAGACTTAATATCATTTTCTCTATTTTTTTATTAGCCAGCGGATGCCAGCACAGCAAAATTAAAGGGGCAAATGAGAAGTACTCGTAAAGGTGTTGCACATCGTTCCTTAAAACCGACTGCTTTTGTAATGAAAAGATGTAAACAATACTTACCAGGAGGAATAAGATACGGCTGTAGTCTTTGTTTTTAAAGGTGATGAATAACCTGAAAAGCAACAATAATAACATAATGTAGAACATGATGGAGAGGCTGTTCTCAACCCCGGCGTGGTTCTCATTGAGATACATGACAGCATTGTAGCCTTTTATCATTTCGCTGCCACCATGTATGTATGAGAGTATGGAAACATGGAGCAAGAATGATGAAAGGGTAATAAGTACAGAAAAAAGCACCAATACATACAGTAGTTTTACGAGGTCTATTTTCCCTGCCAGTCGCAAATTAACCAGGTGTGCAATCAGGAAAATTACTGCAATGAGCCCGGTATTCATTTTTATATAAAATGCCAGGATGACAAGCAAGGTAAGTATGGTTAGATACACGTAATGCTGATCATAGAATGTCTTGTACATCCAATAAATGATAAAGAATAAGATCAGCCATGCCAGGTCTGCACCTATAAATGGCTCTATTAAAAGAGGAATAATAACCAGGATGATGACTGCGAGGGGTTTGTTGGTTGTTCTTTTGAGGAAGTCTGCAAAGACAAAGAAGTAATTTAGTAGCAAGAAAAGATCAAAAACTATAAATGTCCATTTTGATATTTCCCAGCTTAAGCGTGTGGATAGGAAAGCTAAAGGGCCATAATTGAATATGACATCTTTTCCCCACACCATTTTATGTATCAAGGCATAGTTCATTGTCATTTGCCACGAAACATCTAGGCCCAGCCAGGTCGGCCCTTTATCGTTAAGTACAAGGTGAAGACTAAGTGGTGTAATGACCATTAGTATTGCCAATAATGCAGCTATAAAATACCATAAGTTCTTTTTAATGAAGTTGTTTTGCCCGGCTTGCATAGAAAGTAATGGTTACTGAATTAAAGAAATGGGTAATATCCTAGTTTGAAAATAATATTTAGTTTATGAATTTCTGTATGATGTTATCTTAAATGGTAGAAAAACTAAATGAAGGCAGAAATGTGCCAGCCGAAAGAATGTATATATGTCTGTGATGTCCTGATTGAAAAGCGGGCTATCGTATCTTGGGTATAGCTGTAGTTTTTTAGCTTTTTAAATTCATGTATCTTGCTGCATTATGAGTAAAGAGATTGTGGTGAGCGGAATACGCTCTACTGGTTTCCTGCATTTGGGCAATTATTTTGGCGCTATGCGCAATTATGTCAAAATGCAGGAAGACTATAACTGTTATTTTTTTGTTGCTGATTATCATTCGCTCACAACACACCCCGATCCTAAAGACCTGAGGGGTAATGTATATCGTGTGGTAGCAGAAAATATTGCTGCAGGGCTTGACCCGGATAAGGTGGCGCTATATGCTCAAAGCGACTTGCCAGAGATACCTGAGCTATACCTGATGCTGAATATGATGGCGTACAAGGGCGAACTGGAAAAAGTACCTACTTTTAAAGATAAAGTACGCCAGCAACCTGAGAATGTAAATGCCGGCCTGCTTACTTACCCGGTACTGATGACTGCTGATATATTGATACACAAGGCTGTAAAAGTGCCTGTAGGCAAAGATCAGGAACAACATATAGAAATGGCGCGCAACTTTGCAGGGCGTTTTAATGGGCGGTATGGAGAACTGTTCCCGGAACCTCAGCCGTTCAACTTTGGCGAAAACCTGATAAAAGTACCCAGCCTGGATGGCGCAGGCAAGATGAGCAAGAGTGAACATGGAAATGCAACGCTATACTTGGCCGATGAAGATGATGCAATTAGGAAAAAGGTAATGAAAGCTAAGACCGATAGCGGACCTAGTGAGCACAACAGTGCTATGCCGGAGTACATCCAGAATGTGTTCCAGTTAATGAACCTGGTAAGCAGCAGTGAAGTTACTGAGAGCTATAGGACCGCATATAATACCTGCACTATACGTTACGGTGATATGAAGAAGCAGCTTGCTGAAGATATGGTGAACTTTATAAAACCCATACGTGAAAGGGCCGTAGCGCTGCAGGCAGACGAAACAAAAATGAAGGCGGTACTAAGACATGGCGCAGAAAAAGCGCGAGAAAGTGCGTCGCGTACCATAAGTGAAGCCAGAAAATTGATTGGGATCAATTATTATTAATTCCTTATTTTAGATGCTGTGTTGGCTTTGTTATAATTGCAGTAGGCAATTGTAACAAAGCCGCATTGTAAACTGTATTTTTGCCGGATATATATGTCGAAAAAAGCTCCAAAACATATTGCCATTGCCGGAAATATCGGTTCAGGCAAAACTACACTTACAGAAATGCTGGCCAAGCATTATAAGTGGACACCACATTTTGAGGATGTTGACCATAATCCGTACTTGGTAGATTTTTATGATGATATGCCGCGCTGGTCATTCAACTTGCAGGTGTATTTTCTGAACAACCGCCTGAAACACCTTATAGAAATACACAAAGGCACTAATACTGTAATACAGGATAGGACCATATTTGAGGATGCATATATTTTTGCGCCCAACCTGTATGAAATGGGTTTGATGACAAAGAGGGATTTTGAGAACTACACCTCATTTTTCCATAACCTGAAAACGTTTGTGCATCCGCCCGATTTACTCATATATCTTAAGACATCGATACCTACACTGGTAGATCAGATACAGAAAAGAGGCAGGGATTATGAAGAGAACCTGCGCCTGGACTACCTGAAACGCCTGAATGATCTTTACAACAAATGGATAGGTAGCTATACAGACGGGCCACTGCTGATAATAGATATAGATACCACCAACTTTGCAGATAACAGTGAGAGCTTTGCAGATGTGGTACGGCGTATAGATGCACAACTACATGGGCTTTTTTAGTATCAATTGAGCGTGCATTTTACCTCATCTTATGGTTAATATTTCCCGGTTCTTTTTATTCCTGCTGATATGCTTGCACGGTACTACCTGCCTTGGTGGTGTACTCAAGGGTATTATAACAGATGAAAGGGGCGCTATATTGCCATATGCTACTGTTTACGTACAGGGAACAACAGCGGGAGTAAGCGCAGGTGGGGATGGTAAATATCAATTGCAGCTCTACCCAGGCACTTATAAGGTTATTTGCAGCTTTATTGGTTACAAACAAAGTGCGTATAATGTAACTATACAGAGCGATGAGGTAAAGGAGCACAATTTTACGCTTAGTGAACAGGGATTGGAGATGACAGAGGTAGTAGTGCATGCTTCAGCAGAAGATCCGGCCTACGCCATTATGCGAAAAACCATAGGTAGGCGCAAGTACCATTTGCAACAGATAGCTACTTTCCACACCGGCCTTTATTTTAAAGGGGTAGTGCGTAGCCGCCAATTGCCTAAGAAATTCATGGGCGAAAAAGTATTGGAGAGCGGTTTAGATGCAGACACAGCAGGCAAAGGGGTATTGTATCTTGCCGAAGAGGATGCAGACTACTATGCAAGCGGCGGTAAAGAGCGTACAATAATACATTCAGTAAAAGAAAGTGGTGATCCTAATGGGGTTGGTTTTGCGAGATTCCCGCCGGTGATACCTTTTTACAATAATAATATTGATCTGTCTGGCAAAGACTCAAGGGGATTTATATCGCCGGTAAGCGATAATGCACTTAACTATTATAAATACCATCTTGATGGGCAGTTTAAGGAAGAAGGCAATACTATATACAAGATAAAAGTAACACCAAAACGGTTATACGAACCTTGCTTTTATGGCGAGATATACATTGTTGATGGCGACTATGCCATTCATTCGCTCGATCTGTTCCTGACAAAACGATCTAATCTGGACCTGCTGGACACCTTACGGATAGAACAGGTGTACCTGCCATTAGAAAAAGATAATTGGGTAATTAAGAACCAAATACTATCGTACGCAGTGAAGCTGCTAGGCTTTGATATAACGGGTGCCGGGGTAAGTGTTTATGATAACCAAACTGTAAATGAAGATATACCTGATGAGGTGTTTAACGATAAGCTGATCAGCAGCTATGATAAATCGGCTAATAAAAAAGACACTACCTACTGGTCACTTAAGCGGCCTGTGCCCTTGCAGCTTGATGAAAACAGGGACTACAGTATAATGGATAGCATTTATAAGAAAACGCAAACGCAGGCCTATAAAGACTCAGCAACCATAGCTGATAATAGACTGAAAGTAAGGGGTGTACTGGTCACAGGTATGAAGTTTGCCAGTAAGAACGGTGCTAATAAATATACGCTGAATCCCTTGTTGCTGGGTATGTTTAATTTTAATTCGTTTGAAGGGCTGAACATGGCGCCAAAGCTGACATGGGAGCACTTGATAGACACGGGCAAGTACTTGCGCGGGGCCATTGCAACAAGGTATGGTTTTCATAACACACACTTTAACCCCATAGCCAGGATTGATTATGTAACCGAAGACAAGAGCTGGAAAAATCGTTCATGGACCATAGGTGCGGAAGGTGGTAAGTATGTATTTCAATATGATGCTGACAACCCGGTACTACCGCAATTTAATACTGTAGCTGCGCTGGTTTATGGGGAGAACGACTTGAAAATATATGAGCGTGAAGAAGCAACAGTGCATGTGGCCCGCAACTATGGTAATGGGTGGAAGTGGAATGTGAGCATGTCTTACCAGCAACGGATACCTATAGATAGTACAGGTTATAATTATAGCTGGGGTAAGCCTGTTGCCGGATATACACAGCCATTGCCCGAACATTTAAGAGAAACTACAGTTTGGGAGAAGAACGACGCGGCATTGGTGCACCTTTGGGTAAGTTATCAGCCGGGTTATAAGTATATACAGTATCCTGATTATAAAACAGGTTTCAGCAATCTGCCGGTATTCTCTTTTACCTACGATAAGGGCATACCCAACATACTGAACAGTAAAAGTGATTTTGACAAATGGCGTTTTACCGTTAAACATGATTTCAGGGTGAAGGGCCTGGGTAATTTTGCTTATAATGTTTCTGCCGGGGGCTTCCTGAACACTAATTACGTGTCGGTGCCAGACTTAATGCATTTATATGGTAACAGGGGCATCGGTTATGCTTCGCCTTACCTCAGCAGTTTTCAGTTTGCGCAATACTACGATTTCAGCAACAAGGAGAAACTATATGGAGAAGCGCATATAGAATATAACTTGCAAGGGCTGCTAAGCGACAGGATACCTTTTCTGCAAAAAGCACGCTGGTATTTTGTAACCGGAACCAATACCTTTTACGCCCATCCAAACGATTATTATACCGAAGCTTTTATAGGGATAGATAATATTGGATACAAAATGTTCCGGTTTTTAAGGATCGACTTTGTACAATCATGGGACAGTTATGGTGGGCACAACTCGGGTATCCGCTTTGGTATAAATGCACGCGGGTTGGTTGCATTTAAGTTGGGTGAGGCGAGCGGGGAGTGGTAGTACATACACCACCAATCTATTTTATATTATTTTCTGCCCAACTTTTGGTGAAGGTTTCAAGGTCTTCTTTCCACACTGTTTCTCCTCCTCCAAATGTTTTGTCTATTCTATGTGTATGGATATCATATTTCTTTGCGAGTTGCATATCACCTATTATATAATACACCTCACCAAAAGTATCCCATGAGTTTGGATTTGATGGGTTTGCCAATGCCTGCAATCGTGCCAGTGCCAATGCTTTGTCAAGGTCTTTTTTGCCCAGGCAGGTATAAACGGCGCTATTGAGAATTGAAGAGGGTACGCCCTTGGTCATTATTGCTTTTAAGATACTATCGCTTTTCAATGCAATAGTTTGTATATCTAGCTGCAAAATATCATTTGCCAGGGAACTCATAGTTACTCCGGTTGCATACATCTTCTGTATGGTGTCATTCAGGATAAGACCGTTGGGTTCATCCCAATACGTATCTGTAGTGATATAAGAAGCTGGCTGCACATTTTTGGTATGCGTAAGGTTGTACAGATCTTCTACCCGACTGCTGATCATTTCTTTTCCACCAACCTGGTAGCCACCCAGTCGCTGATACATGCAGGAGCTGTGCATACACTTGTACCTGGGCAGGTAATAGAATACAAAGTCTTTAGTCGGGATGTTGGGGTAATCTTTCTTGTTGAGCAGGTAAGCGGTTATTTCGTTGGTTTTATCTTTTACTATAACACCATCAGCCTCTACATAACGTATGTATTGATGATACTTCTGGTAGCTTGCCGAATCGATGTACTCACTGATTCTTTCGTAATTGTTCTTTGTCGTTATAAACGTAATCCCTTTTGATATGAACGGCAGTACCGATGATATGCTATGAGGGTGCCAGTGTGTGCTGAGTACGTATTTTAGTGGTTTATTGGGGAACTGCTCTTTTAATTTTTGCAGCACTATTTCTCCGTCTTCAGAATGGTCGGTTAAGTGTACAGTACCCGCACCATCGTTTGAGATAGGCATCTCTATAAGTACTATAAAATTTTTAAATTCTACAATGGTGCTTTTAGTGATTATATGTTTCTCCTTAGTTGTATCATAATACATGAGGTACAAGCCATCGGCTACCTTTTTAATGGAAGTGATCTTCACTGTAGCTTTTGCAAGCAGTGGTAGTAGCGCAATGATAAGAATAAGGGTCCGTTTCATTTGGGTTGGTTATATGATCTCAAATGTAAAAAGTAGGAAGATGGGAAAATTGTAAAATATTGAAAAGTATATCGTTTATGCTTGTTATACCTAATTGGCATCTAAATTAGTTACGGCTATCATTTTTATCCGGTCTCTATTGATTGCTACTCAATCCCTTCCTATAAGCCAATGGGGTAATGCCTATATACTTTCTAAAGTAGTGGTTGAAGTGGCTTTGGTCATAGAAGCCGGTTTCAAGGGCAATGTCGGTCATAGGCATATCCTGGGCAATAAGGGTTTTAGATTTATTGATTCTATGCAGCAACAGGTAGGAAATGGGAGTGAGACCTGTTTGTTTCTTAAAAGCCCGTATTAATTTGTATTTATCGGTTTTGTACAGGGTTGCAATATCTTCTATCGTTATCTTTTCGGTAAGGTGGTTATGCAGGTAGCCTACTGCATCGTTAACAAGCCCGGTATAGCCGGTTAAAAAGGATTCAGGCCGTTCTTTTGCATATGTGCTGATGAGATAGGTAAGCGCAGTTTCTAGGCTAGAGACATTTTTTGATTGCAAGTGAAACCGCAGTAATAACTGATACAAATGCGGGTCATCAATAAGGTATTGGGGAAACCATATGGTTTTGTTGGTATGAAGGCCAATTAGGTTTTGAAAGTAATGCATCAACTCTATGCTTACATAGATGATCCTATATTTCCATGAGTCATTGTCGAAGTATGTATTGGAATGAACTTCGTAGGGATTTATGATGATGACGGCGTTTGCATGTGCTAGAATGTTCTTCCGCTCAAAAGAGACCTGCTCAATGCCTTTCTCAATAATACCTATGCTGTACGAATCGTGAAAATGTACGGGAAATGATTGCTTCCTAAAGGTGGCTTCCTTCAGTTCAATACCATCATAAGCTGCAAGTTTAGATGTGTTTATCTGCATTCCTGAACGTGCTTATTATAAATATAAGGATTTTACAGGAGGGTTTACAACCTGGCTTACTGGGTTTTATCCGGTAGCTTTAAATAGTCTTCTTCCAGTATGGCATATTCATAGTTATCTACCCATTGGCCGCGTATGGGTAATTTTTTTCTTGTTTGCCCTTCCCTTGTCATCCCCACCTTTTCAAGCACCCTTACCGATGCTATGTTGGCCGTTGCGCAGCCTGCCTCCACCCTGTGCAGTTGCAGGTCTTTAAAAGCAAAATTAAGAATCCGCTCCAATGCTTCGGTTGTATAGCCCTGCCTCCAGTGTGTAGGGTGTATCTTATACCATACTTCCCCCGACTTATAGGTCGCCCTTCCAAGGTTCAGTCCCATCAAGCCGATAAATTCATGAGTGTTTACAAGTTCAAGACAGAAGAAATAGGATTCCTGGGGTATTGCATTTTGCTTGGTCAGGCAATTGGCAAGCAAGTTTTGGGTATCTTCTATTGATTTTGGTAAACCCAATGTATTATACTCATCCACTTCTGGCATGCTGTTAAGCTGATGCATGTTACTAAGGTCTGTTTCAGCTAATAGACGGATGTGTAATCTTGGCGTTTGGAACATAGGCGTATATTTTATTATCTGGGTCGTACTAGATATCGAAGGTATTGTTTTCGATGGATTTCTTGTAGTTCAAGCAATTTGTATCATACCCAATTGCGCTGCAAAGCAGGCGTTTATGCATTATACGCTAATTAAAGATTAACTTTAGGCCTGATAATTATATATGGAAGCGAAATTTGAGGAGTTGATCGAAGGATTTATTACAGATAAAATTGGTATCTCTGAAAATTTTTTAAGCATTCCCCTGGCTGCGGCTTTGCAGCAAAATTTGTTACGACTCAAAAGAGATAGCCGCATGATAAGGGCTAACATTGGTAATGCAGTTATTAAAGATAAAAACCAAAAGGCACGTGGCGATAAGACTTGCTGGTTGGATGCGAAAAGCAAAAATCCTGCTGAAGTAGAGTTTTTGGATATCATTAGGCAATTCCTGGAGCAGCTCAATAAGACTTGCTATACAGGTCTTAATTCGTGCGAGTTTCACTATGCTTTATACGAAGTAGGTACTTCTTATAGCCGCCATAAAGATCAGTTGCGAAACGATTATAATCGCAAGTTCTCAATGATCAGTTATCTGAATGAGGATTGGATAGAAAGTGATGGTGGCCAACTGGTTATACATCACGATGAAGAAAACATACAGGAAATATTCCCCAATAACCAGAAAACCTTGTTCTTCCAAAGCGATGTATTGGAACATGAAGTGGTTACTGCTACACGTCCCAGGATGAGTATTACCGGCTGGTTGAAAAGAGTATAAATACAAATTAACTAAATCGAGCCCTTTATTCAAATCAGGTAATCCAGCTTTTCAAGCCAGGGGAGAAAACTATTGTTTGAGCAAATCGCCCATGGATTTCAAGCATATGCTCTTTATTGTAACAAGCAGTTTATATTTGAAGCGTTAATTCAAGTTTGTTTTCATGGCGCTTAGCGTAAATAAAAAATATGATTATCTGGGTGCCTTGCTCATCCTGTTTGTATTTTTGGTACAGGTATTCCTGGTATTTGTAGTTACAGGCAACGAAGCAGAAGTTTTAATCAACCCATTCCTTTTATTCGCGGCAGCGCTCATTATACCTGTATGGTATTTAAGGCTGCATTTACAAGCAGGCAATATACTGCAGCCACGCCCTGAAAAGAATAAGTTCCGTACACTTTTATATTTCATAGCCGGCATGGCCACTATATTGGTCAGTTACGAAGAGGTAAGAAAACTATTCGTCCATTATCCCGATCCTGCAAAACTGTCAGATGTTATGCCGCATATGGAGGTGATATATGATCGTTTTATGCATCATCAGTATCCTTATACTCCTATTCATTTCCCATCATACACCTTATATCCGGTGTATATGCCATTGCATTGGCTGCCCCTATATATTCCCAGGCACTTAGGTATAGACGATCGTTGGATTGGTTTTATATTCCTTACAATAGCATCCGGCATATTCGGCATATACATACTTCGTAATACGCGTAACTGGTTGGGTGGTTTTATAGCCATTGTATTGCCGTCCATTGCCTTTTGGGCATTCATTACACTGGGCAATATTGAAATGCCCGCCTCGCTCGAACCGCTTATCGCTGCCTATTATCTTGTACTGGCTACAGGTTTGGCCATGCGCA
>Ga0206829_10037_pt1 | contig 51832 bp, 39 predicted proteins | sample Alteio_BWOrgCont_75_FD_152862 | JGI IMG/M metagenome (GOLD analysis project Ga0206829, IMG submission 152862) | Enriched cells from forest soil in Barre Woods Harvard Forest LTER site, Petersham, Massachusetts, United States -... | ecosystem: Environmental > Terrestrial > Soil > Temperate forest >... | reverse complement strand
TTCTTTTTGCTTAGAACTCAATCCTCTCAACTTTTCCTCTGCAAGTTTCAAAGCTTGAGAGGCCTCATTCGACTCCGCATAAGCTCGGATTTTCCCTAGGGCGTCCTCCCGCTCTCTTCCAGCCTGATCTAACCTGGCTTTAAACCCAGTGTCATTTTCTATGAGAGCCTGGAGGTGAGCGATATCCAGCGGGTGAGATGGATCAGATTGGGCCAGGACATTCAAGATAACCCCCGCGACAGAAGGCGAGATGAACCTAGAAAAATTTCTGGCCAAGGGATTGAGTTGAAAGAATGCCGGATTCTCCGAGCCCGGTGGAATATTAAAACTGGATTGGATGAGCTGAGTAATCGGGTGCCCTTCCTCCCCGTATTGGAAGTCGTTGAGGAGCTTGCCCTGGCGGGTCAGCGCGAGCGCCTCATGTGGGGCTAGGTAGGAGCATTCTGGTTTGAGTTGCAGGAACTCCATGGCGCCTTTGAGATTCTTGGGGTCCTCTGCGTGGAGGGTTTGGGTTGCGCAAAATAAGGCACCGACAACAATCATGCTTCTTTGGGTCATTACCGAATTTTATGACTAATGTATTGAACAGCAAAGGAGTTTTCTGAGAAAATCTCAGGAAACTCACAAATCGGCCATTTTAGACTTTTCCTGAGTTTTTCTCAGGACTCTCCCTTTGAATGGCTCCAGGGCGACACGCAAACTACTTTTTAGCAGCGCAGTCGTAGGCCTTTCCAAACTGAATGACCATCTTAATGCTATCCGCCTTGTAGCCATTGCTGATTCGATAGGTGAACCCTTTTACCAAATGGGTGGCGTGAGCTCCTCGAGCTTCACGAACAAGTTCTTTCATAGCTTCATCTTCGAGTTGTTCTCGACTCAAGGTTTTAAATAGAGGTTGATCCGCAACTCCCCTGTAGACTCCCACCCGACCACACTTCTCAAGTTGATCTGGAGAGGCTACCTTATCCTGGCTATCAGAAAGTGCAATTACCTCGGCAGCTGGCCGAATACTGGGCTTCGAACACTGATAGGCAATACCCCAAACTCGTACTGAGGTATGCGATTCAGAATGAGTAGCTCTTAGATTTCCAAATACCAAATGAGTTGCCCCGGCCTTGCCGGCTTGATTTAGTGCATCACTTAAAGCTCGCTGCGTCACAGTCGTGGTGCCAGAGAAATCCATAAAATTGCTTGATCCACTTCCTTCGATCTTTTCAACCTCAACACACGCTTTCGCTTCCTCTCGGGAAATCACTTCAACTTGACGCCCGTTCTTTGATAGACTTGCAGTTGAGCAAGCCAACAAGAAAAAGAATGAACTCGCTAAAAAATAAACCTGATATTTTTTTCTATAAATCATATGTCACTCCAATTTTATCTCATCGAGTAGAGGGAAACCCCACCCAGACCTTCGTCTCACCCGGGCCTTCGGCTCGGATTTATATCTATATATAATTTATTTAGTTTTAACTTCGGGCGCAGGCTTGATCTTTGCGAGCTCCTTTTGGGAACAGAAGTAAGTTTGTCCCAGCATCTCGCTAAAGCTCACACGGCCATACGTTAAGTAGTCCGGTGCTTCCAACTTAGAATCGGTCAGAACTACATTTGCTCCAAGATCTCCAGCTTGATTTCTCAGCAAGATACGAAGCTCATTGAGCTCATCCGAAGCCCCCCATGCACGGACGATCGGACCCTTCTTACATCCGAGAACTTCGGCTTTCAGCTCAGGTCCAACTAAAAGGACTTGAGTTCCTTTAGTACTTAAGGCCGTCGCGCAGCCCAATGAAACTGTGGCAATAACAAGCGCTAAAAACGCGTTCAACTTCATAACTACCTCGTCTGAGCCAAAGTGGCTCGGAAAATACCGTAAGCAATTTACCAGCAAATGGCTGCCAATACAATACTTAAATAGTACGGTATTGGCAAAACTCCCAATGAAACTTGTAAAGTTGAATAATTTAATTAAGCGCGCGTATAACCCCTAAGTGCCACATCCTATCATGGTGCGAATCAAGGCTGTCTCGATCCACCTGCTTCAATGATTTTCATGCGGGATTTCCCAGGGTGGGATGATCGGGATAGAGAATTGTTTAGGTATTTAGCCGTTTGCTGATCAACTACAAGCTCGACTGCAACTGGATCAGCTTCTTTGAGAATGAGTTCCACAAGGCTATCGATTTCTTTTTGAAGGGTTTCGGACGAAACTATATTTAGCAAATCTCCTGCCCCAATTCCAGAAAGAGTGATCGGAGAGATTTTATTCTTCTTTCCCTCACTTATGGCATGTTTCGCCGAACCGCTTATGGCAGAAACAATAGCTGAAACCAGGGGATCCGTACCTGGATTTGCAACCGAGGGACACTCTACCATAGGAGGCAGGTTTACGTTCCGAATAGACTCTAGCTCTTTCGAAGTATTCTTTATCACTTCTTTCAAAGGCTTTTCGAGATAAGTTTGAACAAGCTTTTGATAAGCATCGTCGAGGGTCTGCATTCCTTCGAAGTGTTCGAGCGCCGACACCTTCCGAGCATATTCTTCAGCAAGGTTTTTTTGTTCCGGGCGAGAGATTCCCATTTGTTTCGAGTATTCTTGGGTTAATGCCTTATAAGCAGAAAGATACTCTTTGGATTCCGCACTCTCGCGGATCGTTCTATGAAACGTAGCTACTGAATCTATGAAAGCAGGATTCACCGATCCAGGTGCTTTTTGGTTTAACGACTTAAGAAGCTCTTGATAGTGAGCAATTACCTCCACATAGGCCTTTGGGTCCTGATGTGCTGATGCCAGTAAACCACGCATTTTTTCTACGGTTTCTTTTAAACCAGATTTATCGCTCACTTGCAGTTGATCCAGCCAGCTTTGAAGTGCTCCGCTATAAACCCGCATTGACTCTGGACTGGTTCCATAGGCCCTGGCCATAAGGATGCCCTCCCAAAATTCCAATGGAGGTAATTTGAATTCGGCATGTCTGCTGATTTTCACATTGGGAGGGGGGACAAGTGGAGGCGCCAATAGTTTAACAGCCGCAAAAGCTATCTGGGATGCACTCAACATGAGAACACAGACAAGAATCTGAATAGTGGTCCTCACATTAATCCCCTTCCCAATTTATTGACAGCGGAAATTCGCTGTTGGAAAGCACCTTCGTCGAGTTGGTTCGTTCTTGTGGAATGGTCCATAAAACTGCCCCCAGGTAGCTTGCAGAGATTTGATTCTAGCGTTCCTATGAGTCTAAGAATAGAATGGTTTCTTCCGAATTTGAACGTTCTTTTTTTTCACCAGGACTTCACTACTACAAATCGACAAATGCTACTTTCTAGCAGTAGAACTACGTCGGACGCTCGGGCGATACTGAGAGGACCTATTTAAGGCTGTCTACAAACTGAAAGAAAGGGAGATCCCGGGGCGCCACGACTTCGCCATTCGGATCAATGACATATTCATTGGAAACCCACAGCTTGATCCTCTTTATTTCACGAAAAGGCTGTCCTGGAATCGCAACATTGTTGTGTCTGCTGATTGTAATTTCCGGCAGGCTCATATTCGCTGCAGTTTGAGTGAACTTAGCGTTGACAAGCTCAGGTCTTTCGCCCTCGAATACACCATTGAGATGTTGTAAATGATGCCCTTGGATGTTCTTCACTTCAAGAGAGAGACACTCCAAAAGATCCAAATTCCCCTCTCGACCTTGATCCGTGTAAATCTGTAAGTTCACGGGGATCTGATAGGACTGCGATTTCAATCCACCTGTTTTGCAGGTCAGAAAGAAATAGTACCCAAAATAGCGATCCATGGATCTTCTTACTTCGGAGGGAACAGAGGCTTGCTCGGTGGCGGTCAATATGCACTCTTTTGCCAGTAGCTTAGCATCGTGGCTCCAGGTTCCTGCATAGACACTCGGTGACATCAACAGACCAAATACACTCAATAAAATCATGACGGTTCTTATACAGTATTTTATTTATTAAATAAATATAAATTCGGTGAAATCATCCTACTTGAGGGCACTTTTTGGTGACTGAAGCCACGGAACTCTCAAGAAATAACAATGACCACCGAAAAGAATGGTAAGAGGAAACCCCTAGCGATGAGACCTACAAAACAGACCCAAAAAAAGCTCCTAACTCACACCGTTCAAGTACACAATCTTGCTGAAGAATTATCCCACTTAACCACCCACTATCTAAAGCGATCCACCGACCCAATTGACTCCCTCATCCACGCCATGAACGAGGTCGGGATGCTGAAAAGCTGGCTTCACCTCAAGAAAGATACCCTTTCTCCAGAAGTCCTGACGCATGCAGTCAAGCGTCTCGACGAGATCTCTGATAGAATTAAAAATATTTCTCAGACCACTCATTAAGGGGGCCATCGTGACTACGAAACATCCTCAGATCCAACTTTTGAAAAAAAGTGACTATCGAAATATGAAGTGGAAGAACGGCCACGGCACCTCAGCCGAAATTGCTATCTATCCACGGGATGCGGCTTTCGCCGTAGATCCTTTTCTCTGGCGACTGAGCTCCGCACATATGTCCGAAGGAAGTTCGTTTTCCCTTTTTCCGGGCTACCAAAGGCATCTAGCCTTGGTCAAAGGAGAAGGACTTCGACTCAAGATTGATCAAAATATTGAAGATGTTCTTTTGCTCAAGGGACAGTTTTGCGAATTTTCGGGAGAACAAGAAGTGGCTTCTGAACTGGTAACCGGACCCGTGAGTGATCTCAATCTGATCGTCAAAAGAGACCACGTTCAAGCCCGATTTGATGTCATGCGTTTTTCGAAAAAACCCAGATCGATTCAGATCGAGGGTAAATGTGCCTTTATTTTTGGAATATCTGGAAAGGTGAAGGCTTCCGTCTATCCTGGAGAACATCAGTTCCAGATCGACGAAGGCGAGACTCTTCAGATCCAAGAAAACCCTGGATCTGAAGAACGCCAACTTGCCTTGCTAGAACCTGCCTCTCCAGACTGTGCTCTTTGTCTGGTTGAGTTGGACTGGATTTAGGGAGCTCCGGCTTTTACACTCCCTGCTGCAATCGCGCGATACGCTCTTCGAGCGGTGGATGGGAAGCAAAAAGCGCCATCAGTCCTTTTGGATGACTAGAAATCTTTAGCGTCTGAACCGCGGGCTGAGCATTTGGATCCACATATTCATAAGTCCGGCGGAGTTTCTCTAACGCACTAATCATGCTATCTCGGCCAGCTAAACGGGCTCCGCCTGCATCGGCACGGTATTCACGATAGCGTGAGAACCAAGCAATCACGATCGACCCGAGGAGCATGAAAACAATCTCCAGAACGATTTGAACGATGTAGGTGATAAAAAATGAACTCCCGCGATCCCTGTCATCTCGATCGCCTCTGAGGGCTTGCGCTAAAGCAAATGAAATCACGCGAGACAAGAACATCGCGAAGGCGTTGACCACGCCTTGCAACAAGGTCATCGTCACCATGTCGCCGTTGGCCACGTGGCTGATTTCGTGTCCTAAAACTCCTTCGATTTCTTGGCGATTCATCCGGCTCAGGAGGCCGCTGGAAACCGCTACCAAAGCGCGTGAGCGGGTGGGTCCTGTAGCAAACGCGTTCACTTCAGGAGAATCATAAATGCCAACTTCGGGCATGGTGGAAAGATGAGCACCCCGAGCTAGCTGGTAGACGATTTGAACTAATTCTTGGAGGTCTGAATCCCGAGTATTGGGATCAATAACTTGCACCCCCATCATCCATTTGGCCATGACTCGAGAAAGGAGTAGTGAAATAAACGCTCCTCCCATACCCCAAACCAGGCAGAAACCCATGAGGCTGGTATAATCGATGCCGTAAGCGGTCATGTAGCGACCCACTCCTAGGATTTGCACCAGGAATGAAATGGTCGTCATTACAAGAATATTAATCATTAAGAACAAGAAAACTCGCTTAAACCAAGCCATAGCTCTGACTCCTTACAAGCGGCATTAATTGGCACGCCCCATTAAGTTGGGAGTGAATCGGAGAATGTCAAACTCAGCCCTTGCCTATTGGGTAAACCAAAAGGCTTCAAGTGACGCAACCCCCAAAGATGCCAGGATACAATAAAAACCAAAATATTTCCAACGCCCGCCTTCTAACCACGCGGAGAGCCACCGCAAAGCCAGCAAGCCTGCCGCAAAACTGAAAATCATTCCTAGCAAGCCAGGGAGAAGGAGGTGACCCAAGCCCAACGCTTCCAGGCCGACCGACTGTGAGGCCTTTAATAGACGATGGAGCTCAAGTACGACTACAGGAGGGGTCAGAACTACAGCCAGCGCAAAACTGAAATCTTCCGAATGGGACCGGGAAACGCCTGTCAGCAGCCCCGTTGAAATAGTGGCCCCTGAGCGTGAAAAGCCTCGAAACGGAAGACAGAGGCCTTGCACCACTCCGATCAGAATGGAGGTGCGAGTCTCCAATTTAGCCTTCCCCGCCTTTTTCTTTCTGAGATCGGCAAAGATAATCAAGAGTCCAACACAGAGTAATGAAAACGCAATCAGCGGAAGACTCTTGAAGAGGTTCTCAATTTCCGCGTGGGACTCTCCTAGCAGACGCTCCATGATAACTTTTTCAATAAATTTCTTGAGGCCTAAGCCGACAACGCCAGTGATCGCAGTTGTGATGAAGATACTTTTCAAAAAATCCAAATCCAACTTCTTCCAGCGGGACCAGAAATAAACCAAGACGGCAAACATAGTCCCCGTGTGCAACATCACTAACAAGAAGGTCATTTCAGGAGAGGAAGGATCAAGTCCCATGAGCTTTTCAGCCACGATCACATGAGCCGAACTGGATACAGGTAGTAGTTCAGCGGCACCTTGAATAATGGCCAGAAAAATAATTTGATAGAGACTCATTCTTCCTCTCCCTCCTGATTGCTAGGCTGTAACCAAGCCCTTTTCTAATCCAACATAATTCCGAACTTTGTACCGAGCCGCGCTCAAAACAAAGATAATCGAAACCAAGAACATCAACCCTGCGAAGAAATAGAAATACATCGCTCCCTGGAAAACATTAATCCTCGCAACATAGGCGTCCAGGAGATTACCCACAAATACGGTCAAAAGCCAGAAGCTCATGATCGTGCTCTTCATGGAAGGTGGAGCTTGAGTGTAGGCAAACTCTAGACCCGTAATGGAGATCATGACTTCAGAACAGGTAATGATCAAGTACGGAATAAACTGCCATGCGACTGAAACTACATGTCCGGCGTCAATCATAGCCTGAAGCATTCCCACTGCAATAAATGAGAATGCAGCCAAAAGCATACCTACCGACATCTTGCGAAGCGGAGTGACCTGGATACCCAGTTTCTCAATTCCAGGATAAATAATCGACCCAAAGACAGGAATCAAGAGCATCACCATAATGGGGTTGAGCGCCTGGATTTGCGAGGCCTCTAAGTGCATGCCCATGAAATTCAAGTCCATCTTTTCGGCCTGCAAGACCCAGCTGGAACCATTTTGGTCAAAAAGAGCCCAAAACACAGACACGGTAAAAAACACCTTGATGATTGAGGCAACAGCCTTTGCGGCTTCTACCTGTTCTTCGGTGTACTTGGCCCGTGCGATATCTAGAAAACTCTTTCCTTTTTCTTTTTGGCCTAAATGAAAAAGAGTATAGGCGAGGATGGGCATGAAGCCTACGCTTTCCGTTTTATCCATCGGAGGTAAGTTCACATACTGCTTGCGACCCATCCAAAAGAGAACGGTTGCGATGGCCATCAAGACGCCGGGAATACCAAAGGCTACTCCAGACCCAAATTTGACTAATAGGTATGGAATGAGCAGCGTTGAAAAGAAGGAGCCAAAATTGATTGACCAATAGAAGACATCAAAAACTTTCTTAAGGAGGTGCTTGTTGGTGTCCGTAAATTGATCGCCGACGTAAGCAGAAACGCAGGGTTTAATTCCCCCTGAGCCCAAAGCAATCAATCCGAGGCCTAGATAGAGGCCACCTTGATTTTCCCATAATGCGAGCGCTAGGTGACCCAAGCAGTAGACGAGAGAAAGAACAAAGATCGTCTTGTACTTTCCGGCAAAACGGTCCGCAATATAGGCACCCAGCAAAGGAAGAAGATAAACAGCACTCGCAAAAAGATGATAGACCGAAGTCGAGTCTGAAGGATCCATCTTCAAATGGTTGATCATGAAGATCACCAGAATGCTTCGCATCCCATAAAAGCTGAAGCGCTCACACGCTTCATTCCCAACGATATATTTTATTTGCGGTGGAAACCGATTCGAAATTGCAGTTTGACTCATCATCACTCTAAGAGATATCGCTCTTAGCCCCCCTTAAAAAAAAACGTCCTAGCTCCCCCCACAGGAACTAGAACGCGCATAGTTTTTCAGACTCCCTGAAGGAATCCGGAACGGGGGCTCCGTCAACTCGGGCCTAAAGGTCCGACGAAAACCAAGACACCCCGTTCCAAAATGATTCACTTCAACTTCACGTTACTTCTGAGAATCAAACTCCTGCGTGACTAGGAATTTGCTCCCTTTTTTTTCGGCTCTGCGCGGCTTCTTTCACGGTCTCTCGGCTAATCCTCATGCCGTAGAAAGAACGAGCAACAAATATCAGACCTACTGCAAATAGCAACACTCCGATGAAAAAGGCTTTTTCCTTCTGTGAAACTGCAATTTCTACGGCCAGCAGACCGAAGAGTGTGGTGAACTTAATGATCGGATTCAGCGCCACTGAGCTTGTATCCTTGAACGGATCGCCGACCGTATCGCCCACTACTGTTGCAGCGTGTAAAGGAGTACCCTTTTCTTTGAGGTCAACTTCGACTACCTTCTTAGCGTTGTCCCAAGCCCCCCCGGCGTTTGCCATGAACATGGCCTGATAGAGCCCGAACACGGCAATCGAGATGAGGTAGCTAGCAAAGAAAGTAGGATCGAAGAAAGCAAATGCCAGGGTGAAGCAGAAGATCACACCAAAGATGTTGATCATGCCGGCCTGAGCATATTGCGTACAAATCTTCACCACTTCTTTGGAATCCTTGACGGACGCCTTTTCGTTTGAATCCAAGCGAATGTGCTGCTTAATATACTCCACTGCACGATAGGCTCCGGTCGTCACAGCCTGCATGGAAGCACCCGAGAACCAATAAATCACGGCTCCCCCGGTGATCAGACCCAGCAACACTCGAGGATCCAAGAGATCAAGCTTGAGGTTCAACATCAGAATGATCGAGAAGATCATCGTCGTTGCGCCGATCACGGCTGTGCCGATCAAGACTGGCTTAGCCGTCGCTTTAAAGGTATTCCCTGCAGAATCATTTTCTTCAAGGAAGTGCTTTCCACGTTCGAAGTTTGGTTTAAATCCAAAGTTCTTTTCGATCTCTGAACTGATTTGAGGCAGATGCTCAATCTGTGAGAGCTCAAAAACGGACTGGGCGTTATCTGTCACCGGACCGTAGCTATCGACGGCAATAGTCACAGGACCCATTCCTAAGAACCCAAATGCAACCAACCCAAAGGCAAAAACAGCAGGATAGACCATGAACTGATCGAGCCCACTGCTGCTCGTGAGATAGGCAATCAGCATGAGGCCCACCATCACCATGCCCTTCCAGAAGGCACTGAAATTTCCTGCAACCAAACCAGAAAGAACGGTCAAGGAAGCGCCACCTTCACGGGAAGCAGCTACGATTTCAGCCACATGCTTGGACTTCGACGAGGTAAAGATCTTGGTGAATTCCGGAATCACAGCAGCGGCAATGGTGCCACAGCTGATGATGGTGGCGAGTTTCCACCACAAGGAATCACCCATATCGCGAATCAATAGGTAGCTGACTGCATAGGTCACTCCGATGGAAACCAAGGAGGTGAGCCAAACGAGAGAGGTCAAAGGCGCTTCAAAATCAAAGTGATCCTTGTTTTTGAATAGAGCCCGAGAGATCGCTCCATTGAGCCAATACGATCCGATCGAGGTCACAATCATCAAGACGCGCATCACAAAGATCCAAACAATGAGCTTTGCTTGAATATCTTGAAACCCTGCAATGGGAGCTAACTTCCCGTCTGCGCCCATCGCCATGCCGGTTGCAAGAACGATGAAGCTAATCAGGGCTACCCCTGTCACTCCATAAGTCTCGAAGCCATCTGCTGTTGGACCCACTGAGTCCCCTGCGTTATCACCGGTACAGTCCGCGATCACGCCTGGGTTACGAGCGTCGTCTTCCTTAATGTTAAAAACGATCTTCATCAAATCAGAGCCGATATCAGCAATCTTAGTGAAAATACCGCCGCAAATACGCAGAGCAGAAGCGCCCAGCGACTCACCGATAGCAAAACCCACGAAGCAAGCCCCGGCACTTTCATGAGGAACAAAAAGGAGAATGAACATCATCATGAAAAGTTCAACGCAGATCAACAAAACGCCGATCGACATCCCTGACTGAAGTGGAACAGCCATCACATCGTAGGGCTTAGCCTTCAACGAAGCAAATGCGGTGCGACTATTCGCATAGGTGTTAATCCGAATCCCAAACCAAGCAACACCAAAAGATCCCAAAATCCCCAAGACGGACCAGAGGAGAATCAAGAGAACCCGAGAAGTCTCCATCGACTGGAGCACGCTGAAGTAATAGAAAATACAAGCACCAATAAAGGCTTCCAGAATCACAAGAAGCTTACCCTGCTGAAAAAGGTAAGTCTTACAGGTTTCATAAATCAAGTGTGACACATCCAGCATAGATTGATGAGCCGGGAGCCGCTTAATCCGAAGAAACTCAACTAAACCGAAAACCATCCCCAAGACAGCCACCAGCATACCAATTCCAAGGAGAGTAGTCCCCTGCATCGACATGCCAAACAGATTATAAGTCGTATTCAAGGGTGGAATATGAAGCTCTGCTTCAGAAGCAAACGCAACAGAACTCGATATGAAGGCACCCAAAGAAATCCAGACGGACTTTTTTTTACGTTCCCACATCACTGTTTTTCCTCATCATTTATAGTAAAAAGATTGAGTCGATAGAACTACACAGCTTTAGTAACTTTGTAAAGGATCTTGACTCTGTAAAATCAAAATATGGAATAAAATTCTTGTGTGACTATATGCGCAAAGAAATAAACTCAAACTACGCACCTCGCCCCGAACGGGGCCTCCGAGCCAAAGGGCTTTGTGCCCGTGCTTCGAGCTCGGCCTAGTACTGATCTGAGCAAAGATCTAAGCAAAGATCTAAGCAAAGATCTAAGCACAAATCTGACCGTTCCCCACCCCATCTAATTCCCCCCAACCGAGAGATTCCCCTTTCCCCCAAAAGCCGCTTGAAGTAATGTAAGCCCCACAACAAGGGAGCATGAATACTCATGGAGAACACTCAGGTTTTGAAAAATTTGAACAGCTTTGGAACCCACGCAAAACTCACCGTAAACGGTAAGACCTTCCACTACCATTCTCTAAAAGCGTTCGGGCAAGCCCACGGCTCCGACCTGTCTAAGCTCCCTTTCTCATTGAAAATTCTACTAGAAAATCTACTTCGTCATGAAGATGGCATTGCTGTGAAGAAGAAAGACATGGAGGCACTGGCAAAGTGGGATGCTAAAGCCACCCCGAACGATGAAATCCAGTTCATGCCTGCTCGCGTGCTTCTGCAGGACTTCACCGGTGTTCCAGCCATCGCAGATCTTGCTGCAATGCGAGGAGCCATCCAGCGCCTCGGTGGTAACGCAAATGTGATCAACCCTCTCCAGCCCGCTGACCTTGTGATTGACCATTCCGTTCAGGTTGACGAGTTTGGCACTCCGAACGCTTTCCAAGTGAACGCGGACCTTGAGTTCGAGCGCAACTCCGAGCGTTATCAATTTTTAAAATGGGGACAAAAAGCATTCAAAAATTTCCGCGTCGTTCCTCCCGACACGGGCATTGTCCACCAAGTTAACTTGGAGTACTTGGCTTCGGTCGCTATGACGGCACTTTCTGGAAAGGACCAATGGGTTTATCCAGACACCCTAGTTGGAACCGACTCACATACGACCATGATCAATGGTTTGGGAGTGCTCGGATGGGGAGTGGGCGGTATTGAGGCTGAGGCAGCTCTTTTGGGACAGCCTTGCTCGATGCTCATTCCACAGGTGGTGGGGTTTAAGCTTGTCGGCAAACTTCAGAGCGGCACAACAGCTACAGACCTCGTCCTCACTGTCACTCAGATGCTTCGAAAAAAAGGTGTTGTCGGAAAATTCGTAGAGTTTTACGGCCCAGGCCTTGCGCACCTCAGCTTGGCCGACCGAGCCACCTTGGCCAATATGGCTCCTGAGTATGGCGCCACGATTGGAATTTTCCCTGTCGACAAAGTCACGACCGAGTATCTTTCTCTCACGGGAAGAGCCGACTTCGTACCGCTCGTAGAAGCCTACTATAAAGAGCAAGGCCTTTGGTACACACCTGATCAACCGGAACCTACTTATTCTGATACGCTTGAGCTTAACCTAGCTCAGGTTGAACCGAGCATGGCTGGGCCGGCCCGACCTCAGGATCGAGTTACGCTGCCCCAAGTTAAGGATTCGTTCCAGAATTCAGTTGCTGCACTTCTTAAAGATGAAAAAACAGCCAAGCATCGATTGCTCGTGCAAGAGCCCGACGGAACCGCATTTGAGCTGGGTCACGGAGCTGTTGTGATTGCAGCAATCACCAGCTGCACCAATACATCCAACCCAAGCGTTCTCGTTGCGGCTGGCCTCTTGGCGAAAAATGCTGTCGAAAAGGGTCTTCACGTGAAGCCTTGGGTCAAAACCAGCCTGGCCCCTGGCTCAAAGGTGGTCACAGACTATTTGACCGAGTCGGGCCTGATGCCCTATCTTGAAAAATTGAAATTCCACCTCGTAGGCTACGGCTGCACTACCTGCATCGGCAACAGCGGTCCTCTGCCAGATGCAATCTCCAAGGCAGTTCAAGAAGGAAACCTGGCTGTAGCTTCGGTGCTCTCCGGAAATCGAAACTTTGAAGGCCGCGTCAACACCCAAGTGCGCGCAAATTATCTCGCCTCACCTCCATTGGTTGTGGCCTATGCTTTGGCCGGCGATATCAATATGGACCTTCAAAAGGATCCACTGGGTACCGACAAAGCTGGCAAGCCGGTCTATCTCAAAGATGTCTGGCCTACCAGCGAGCAAGTGCAGGCGGTTGTGGCAAAGCATGTCACTCAAGACCAGTTCAAAAAGAGCTATTCCGATGTCTTTACAGGGGCAAAAGACTGGAGTGAGCTCCAAATACCCACCGGTGAACTTTATCAATGGGAAGAAAACTCTACCTATATCAAGCAGCCCCCCTTCTTCGACGGAATTACTGCACAGCCCGCAGCACTCTCCGATATCCAGGGAGCGCGGGTTCTTGCTTATCTAGGTGACTCCGTCACCACAGACCATATTTCTCCAGCAGGATCGATTGGAAAAGCTACACCCGCTGGACAGTATCTGATCGCCCAAGGTGTTGCGGCTAAGGACTTTAACTCCTATGGAGCTCGCCGTGGAAATCACGAAGTCATGGTGCGTGGCACTTTTGCCAATGTCCGACTCAAGAACTTCCTGGTTCCAGGTGTGGAAGGAGGCGTGACCCGCCACCTCCCTGCAGGCAAGCAGATGTCTATCTTTGATGCCTCCATGCAATACCAGGCTGATCAGATTCCATTGATTGTCATCGCTGGAAAAGAATATGGAACAGGATCTTCTCGTGATTGGGCAGCCAAGGGGCCGAAACTCTTGGGAATTCGTGCAGCCATCGCTGAGAGTTTTGAGAGAATCCATCGATCAAATCTGGTGGGAATGGGCATTCTTCCTCTTCAGTTCATGCCAGGAGAAAGCGCGAAGTCGCTGGGCTTGACCGGAGAAGAAACCTTTGAAATTCTTGGAGTTGCATCCGTTACGCCAGGACAAAAGGTAAAGGTCAAAGCCACGGACGGAGATCAGAAGACTAAAACGTTTACAGTTCTTGCGCGAATTGATACTCCAAACGAACTCGAGTATTTTAGGCATGGGGGAATTCTCCCTTACGTCTTGAGGCAAATACTGAAACAGTAGTCCTACTGAGTTTTGTAGTTGGGCTATTCGGCGATGGCCGGTTCGAGAAGCGTGGAGTAGTACAAGTTATGGAAAAATACCGAAAAATCGAGTTATTGCAGCGCTCTTTGGGTATTCGCCACAAGCTCAGGGTTCATGAGAGCATGAAAGCTCCCGATAACCACGAAGAAATTGCAAGAATGATGATGGGAAAGTGGGAACTGGAGGATGAGCTCCGGGCCATTGAGGAACTTCTTGCTGAATCTAGAAATTCAAGTGTCGCGATCAAGAAAGCCCTCTTGGAAAAAGAGGGCGTTGCTTATGTCAGAGACTCTGGAGCTCCAGGTTTGAAAACCGAGATGCGAAAGGTTGGAGAGTAATCCTTTCTGAATAAGTTCTCATTGATCGAATTCCATTCGCGTGAAAAAATTGGAAGATGCAAATTCGATATTCTATTTTGATTCTTCTGGGCGCTTGTTCTGCTCAGGCTGAGATCAGCTATATACAATTGAAGGGAACCCACACTCTCCTTAAACCCGAGTGTAGTGAGCTTTCACCAGTTTATGGTTTCCTGGCGCTGAAGACAGGGCTTCTTTCCAATATCCGATTCTTTGGCAACTACGGCCCGAGAACCGAAACCTATGGCTGCCACGATCAGATCCATGATCAAAATGCTTGCCCTCAAGACGGGGTGAGCGCCTTAGTTCAACAACTCTTTCCTTCTCCCGATGGACAAAACTTCGTGGCGAATCAAAGAATGCATGACCCCCTGGGCAACTTACCCCCTGAAGCCGTCGGTCGAGTGCTACACCTGCTCCACTCCAGTTCAGGTCACTTAGACTCTTCACATTACGAAAATTGGAAGATGGCTCTTTTCCGAGCGCTCTATCCTCAGATTGTTTTACAAAACCAAGCAAACAACGGGCGAGAGCTTCAGAGTGCTTTAAAAGCGATTAAAGTTAAAAAATCAGAGCTGGCAAATCAAACAAAAACCGGCTCTCCCGCAGAAAAGCTCAGCTCCCTGCAGCAAGAGCTGGAAAGCCTAGAACTGCGCATTCAACAACTCCAGCAGGAGTCCAAATCTCCGATAGAAGCCGTGAAAAGAAGCAAAAAATGGGAACAGATTGAACCTTTTTCCCAAGCACTCTTTCACGCGATGAATGAGCTGCATAACGGCCACTCGCCCTATCCAAAGAAGATCCTCGAACACTCTCTCCTAGCCTATGCTTGGAAGAAAGCGGGTGCCAAAAGCGATATTCTCAACCTCATCAGAGAGCTCCCCGAGTGCATCACCCCTGAAAATCGGGACTGGATACTCGCGACAAAAAATCCCTTCCCAGAACAGGTCCAAAAACTAGAGCATTGGCTGAAAGACTCCTACACTAAAACACAATATCTCAATTGGAAAAGTCATTTTCAAGAAGGCCAACCTACACAACCACAGATCTCTGAACTGGAGTCCAATCTTGAGCTGGCTGCCTTCTATACCTCCATCTATCAGGACGAGGAAAAAAACATCCTCCCGCCACTCGCAGGATACGCAACCGCCGCTCACGAAAGTCTCGGAGCCTCGTCAGACCCCAAAAGAAAATATCAAACGTACCCTGACTGTGGAGAAACCTCTCTCAGAAATTTTTTCAACATCCTTCTTTACAATAAAGCGGAAGGAATTTTTGACGTAACCGTATTAGAGAAAACTGCCTATGAAAATCATCTTCACGTATATTCCGGAGCTAGACATGGAAGCGAAAGAGGTCTCTTAGCTTTTTATCAGAACAAGGCACAAAACCAAAAAAACATTTCCCCATCACACGTAGAGGACGACGAGGTTCGTGATCGTTGGAGTATGCAGGTGGCTTCTCAGCTGACTGGCGTGAAATATCTGAAGCCCCATTCTTCCTTCGGCGCTGCCCAGTGTGAAATCAACGCGGGCATTGAAAATATGCAAAGAGTAATAGGAACTCTTTTAGGCGATCCAGAGTGGGATCACCTGCACTCTTCTTCGGAAAAGTGGGACCGAATCTGCTCCCTCTTCTCCCGGGACGACTTTGCTCTGGATTATTCCGTTGAGTCCGAGGATTCGCGCAACGCGGAGATGGGCATCGTAAGTTTCTCAATAAACGGGAAGCCTGCGTTTGAGTGGCATTTTTCGCAGACGCATTTTTATATTGAGAAAATCTTACGACCCGGAGCTGATCAATGGCCTGCTGTAATTTACGACCGCACAACGCTCAAAAACTACGAAGAAAACCCTTGGATTCTATCGGCATTTGCCCCAGGGTCCAGCTGGAAATTCATCGGACCCAGTATATTCTGGTACGTTCCTCTCCAAAATGGACAAAATAGACTCTCATGTGTAGTTCGGGCTCTTTCTCTGAAAGATTCCTCTCTTCATCCGATAGTCAAAAAATGGATTGAGTCCCTTCCAAGGGATGAATTCACTCAATCCTCAATAGCTCGAGCTGCGTTGGAACTGGGTCCCACAGTCTATCCTCAATTTGAGAAGCTCCTAAACCATCGTATTTTAGCTAAGCTCTATGTTGAAATGGGCCTCCTGAGAGACTTTGAAGATCTGAACCTGGACGAAGACAAACTCAAGCAAACGACGACAGGTGGCCTCTTTCCTGCCCCCCTCGCAGGCAAGCTTTTGGATATCGCTTTTAGTCAAATCCTTACCGCAAACATGAATCACAAACCTAACGAATCCTATTGGAAAATTGTAGAGAGACTGAGTGATATCTATCCACCAGCAATGGTAGAAAAAACTCAAAAAGGGCGGTGTGGCCTCGCATTTCTCCTCGATCTCGGCCAATTTGACCTAGCAAAAAAGGTACTCTCTAAAGTCAAAGCCGATGTAGGAAGATGTCAGTCCCCAATAATAGAAGCTGCGATCAGGGCCTCGAAAAAAGGCCATCCTGAAATGAGTACTCTGCTCAATTCAGTGGGACACTGAAGATCAAAAAACGGGTACAAGCCGCTCCGCAGCAATATTAATGCGGCACTATAAGTCGCTTGAATCGTTATACTCTTAAATGAAGCAAAAAGTTTATTGAGCAAAAAATATATATATTTTGACCGAAATTGCATTTTACGTAACCATTAAATAAGAAGTTCGATCTTGCATTAGAAGTCCAACCTTACTCATTCTTGAGTCTTTCGGGGAGGCTTTGTGAAAATTCGGTCTAAACTCTTTTTATCTGTTTTTTCGACGTTTGCGATCAGTACTCTCATCTCAGCATGCAGTCCGTCCCAAGTAGGTCAGTCAACTGCAATGGAAGTCGCTCCAAAACTCTTACAGAAAAATTTCGGATCCTATAAGACTGAGAATCCAAGCTCTGTCGACCTCACGAAACTCATCGGCCATGTTCCAGCTGCCGTAGCCGGTGCCACGAACTCACAGATACTTGACCCAAGTCAGTTGATCAATATTTCTGTGATGCTTCCGCTCAACAATGAATCCGACCTCGATCAACTCTTAGCAGACATCAATAATCCTTCCAGTCCGCGCTACCATCAATTCGTCTCTACGGAAGAGTTCTTGAGTCGCTTTGCCCCTTCGATAGATCAAGTCAATGAAGTGAAGACCTTCTTAAATCAAAACGGAATTCAGGTTGAATCTGTAGATTCAAATCGATTGATGATTCATGCCGTCGCCAAAGCTGACGCGATCAATCAAGCCTTTCATACTGAGATGAGAACCTTCACCGATAGCGAAGGAACTTTCTTTGCTCCTGCTTATGAATTGCAAATTCCACAAGGAATTTCAATTCAAGCCGTGCATGGGTTAGAAAACAAAACAAAAGCCCACCACCATCATATCATTCAGAAGCCTAATGGCACTCTCCAGCCCCACGCAGGCGCTCCCACTGGAGGTCTCACGCCTTCTGAGATTATGTCGGCTTACAACCTGAATGGCGTCCAAACCGGGGCAGGCCAGACTCTCGCTCTCTTCGAACTCGATGGATATACTCCTTCTGATATCACCTATTATGAGGACACCTTTAAGCTTCCTCACGTTCCCCTGCAAAACGTCCTTGTCGACTCAGCAAGCGGCTCTGCAGGAAGTGGAGCCGATGAAGTCACGCTGGACATCGAATTGATGGCTGCAATCGCTCCAGGTACTTCGAAAATAATGATTTATGAAGGACCCAACGCCGAACAAGGTATTCTGGATACCTACAGCCGGATTGCGAGCGATAACATTGCTAAGTCGGTCAGTACTTCTTGGGGTTTGAGTGAGACTCAGTCTTCTGCGGCCTTCTTACAATCTGAAAGTACTATTTTTAAACAAATGGCTGCACAAGGGCAGTCCTTCTTCGCTGCTGCAGGCGATAGCGGTGCGATGGACAATGGCTCCAGTCTGAGCGTAGATGATCCAGCCTCACAGCCTTACGTCACCGGCGTCGGGGGAACCCACCTGACCCTAACCACAAACGGTGCCTACCAAAGCGAAACCACTTGGAACGGAAACAATACCCCTTCGGGAGGTGGAGGGGGTGGCGGAATCAGTACAGTATGGACGATCCCGTCATGGCAAACTGGGGTAATCTCTACTGCCTCAAAAGGCTCTACCACACAAAGGAACGTTCCTGACGTCTCTTTGAACGCAGACCCTGCAACTGGATACGCCATTTACGTCAATGGCGCCTGGAACGTCTACGGAGGAACAAGCTGCGCCGCTCCTCTCTGGGCAGCCTACATTGCTCTCGTCAATCAAGAACGATCCAGCCAGAACCTGGGACTACTTGGCTTTATGAATCCCACGCTCTACCAAGTAGGCCAGAGCGCAAGCTATTCCGCCGATTTTCATGACATCCAGGACGGAAGTACGAACCTCTTCTATCCTGCGGTCAAGGGTTATGACGACGCTACGGGATGGGGATCGTTTAATGGAGATCCGTTGATTGCCAGTTTGGCTGCGGCTGTGGCGCCGACTCCGACTCCGACACCGACACCGACACCGACTCCGACTCCGAAGCCGACTCCGACTCCGACTCCGACTCCGACTCCGAAGCCGACTCCGACTCCGACTCCGACTCCGACTCCGACTCCGACTCCGACTCCGACTCCGACTCCGACTCCAAGACCGACTCCGACTCCCACCCCCCCTGCAACTGGGTTTGTGGCAAATATCAGTCCCCAAAACGGAGTATTCCCCTACGATTTGGGCGATTACGTCACCTTCTATACGAAGCTAACTCAAAATGGAGCCCCAGTAGGTGGGGTGCCCCTCACCCTCACACTCTCAGGACCCGTGACGTGGCAGGGAGCCGCAAAAACCCGAAGCAACGGTGCCTATAACTTCAATATGCTCTTCGACGGCATGCTGCCGCAAGGTACCTACGTCCTCTCAGTTACCTGGAAGGTGAATGGAACTACGGTAAGTACCTCCACAAAGTTCACCCTGAACTAAGGAAGTAGATAGTAGATACGAGATGGAAGAGTTCCAGGTCTGGGATTGGGCGCGTTAAGGGCCCCCACGCGCCCCAATCCCAGACCTGGAACTCCCCATCACTCGGAACTCCCTAGTGAACCGTCCTAAGATCCCGCAAAAAGAAAAGCGGAATCCGAACAGAATAAGACCTCTTCTCCTCATCCACCATTTCATACGTCCCTCTCATATTGCCCGTTGGAGTCGGCAGAGGGCAGAAGCTCGAATACTCAAAACTCTCCCCTGGAGCGAGGACGGGCTGCTCACCGATCACCCCAGGGCCCTTGACTTCATGCACTCTTCCGAATCCGTCGGTAATAATCCAATGGCGGTTCATGAGGCGAGCGGTTGGAGCGCTTTCGTTCGTGATTTTCACATGGTAGGAGAAAACAAACTGCGCTTTCTCCGGATCGGATTGTTCAGGTTCATATTTAGGTTCGACTTCAACTTTAATTCCCTGTGTGACTTCACAATACATAAACATTTCTCCTCACATCCTTCACCCATACACCATTTCCCCGGGGGAATGGCTCTGCTTTTTTCTCGGATGAGACTTTGGTTCAAAGTGAGCAGGGTTCCCTTCCCGAAAGAGCGCTCCCGTACCTGAAAATCACGGTCCCGTATTTTATTTTGATATTTGATTTCCAGAGGTTGGGTATTCCGCCAGGGCCGGGTCCACCCAGATCCATTTCCGATCCTTTTTGGGAGCAACTCGGCCTAACTCCGAATTAATTGCGGCTTCGTCCCATCCCACTCATAGAGCTCAGCGACTCTCGCCCCCCCCTCAGCATTGGGTCGGATCCACGCAAAGCACTTGCGCCCGTAGGGCTGGGTGCATTCCACATCATGGTAAGCTGGGGACCAGGTGCCGGTATTCAAGACTTCCACCCCATCCACCTGGCTATGATTTTCATAGTGGGTATGGCCTTGCACAATTCTCTTCACCTTCGCGATCTGAGCACTCAGGGGAGCCAGATGATAGGCAGCCTTTTGACTAGCGTCCACCTCTGATTGCACGTTCCTGGCGTAAAAGACGAACAAAGGTAAAAGCGCAACCACCGGGACTAGGAACCAGCCGATGGAGACCTGTGCAAAGACGTTCAAGAAACTAAAGAACTGGAAGCTTCCGAAAACAATCACACCCAAGAGCAACGTCCTATCCAACCAGAGCTCACGCAGGATTTTCAGAGGATTAAAAATGGCCGGATGAACATGGACTTCTTTTAAAGCTAGAACCACCAGAACAGGTGCATTAGATCTTGCCGCAATGTCCTCAATCCTAGCATCCACAGTGAGGGGATCTCTGAGCGCAGGAAGAAATCCCTCTGTGACTGAATAAAGCAAAGTGACCATGGCACTCCAAAACCAGGTCCAGAGTAGGAACGGTTGGGTCCTCATCATGTATTTGTAATAGAATTTAAGATATTCCCAGGCCGAGCTCTTGATAAAGCTTTGGGTGGCGTGAGGATTCATCAAGCCCATTCCATTGACCATAAACTTTCCGGCCAAGTTTCCAAATGGCAGCCGGACAATGACCTTGTTCCCTTTCCTTACTAAGGGATGAATGGGATTCGAGCAGAGACAGTAAGCGTCATATTGATTTCCGTGCTCGATCAGGGTGTCTTGATTGCTGATATAGAACCATTCACAGAAACGAACTGAGCTTCTAGAAGACTCCGGGATGTCTAGGTGATTGAGCAGGTCCTGCCGCACCTGTGGCCAATGAAGCTCCATATCGTGGTTGCCAATCACGAAAATCACCTTGTTTCCGGCTAGAATAAATTCTCTCAGTGCACTCATCCAAATCGGATGGGCATCTAAGATCATTCTCATTTTGATGCGAGACTTACGCTCCTCAGAGTTCAATCCCCTGAGTCTTTCCAAGAAACTGACTTTCAAAGGGAGATCAGGTGGAATAGTCATTACTGAGTCGAAGTCAAAAATATCGCCGTTGAGGACCAGTTCAACGGGAGTTGAGACTTGCGCTCGAACATATTCCAAAAAAGATTTGAAGCTCGGATCAATAAAGTGCTTGGGTTTTTTGTACTCCTTCCAAAGAGGAGTTCTGGGATGCGGAGGCTCTGCATCAGCTAAATGAATATCACTCACGACTATTGTATGATCCGAGGATAAGAAGTTCGGTAGCCCCATGAATTACTCATATCCTTTCGAGGAAACTCGGTAAAGCGCAGAGTCAAACGCAAGTAGCCGATAAGTTGATAAGCCGAGAAAGATCCGGCGCGGCTTGTTTCCTTATCGCCCGAAGAAGACAGTTGCAAGGCCCCGAAGAACGGCTTAAAACGGAAGAGTGAAAACAAAACTTGCACTGGCGACTGTCATTGTTCTCTTTCTGGCCGGAATTTTTGTATCCATCCAATATTATAGTTATGTGTTCGCGCGTCATGTCACTGGCGAAGTGGTAGCGATCGATCGAGTCACCCAGCCCACCACGATCATTGGGGGCAGCGGCCAACTCCCTTCGTCACAAGTGTTCTCGTTTGCTATTGCCGTCAAAGACCTCAGGGGCGAAATCGTGACAGCCAGCAGCGAAGATCGCCAGTGGGCGGTTGTCGAGAAAGGGCAATGCGTGGATGCAAAGTACTTCCCTTACCCACCTTGGGAGCTAGACAAAGCGGGAACGTATTATAACGCTCGCCTTCTCAGGCTCTTTGATTGTCCCGGTTCCAAGAAATAGGCTGCAACTTTTTACCGGCCATCTCCGGTCTGACCGAGGTTTGCGAGAATAGCTTGAATAGTCCTTTTTGAGGCGAATCCCATTTTGATTGCTCTCGCTCGCGCTCGGGTAACAGTATTTATTTTTCTAACCTTTCTTCGGTCCTGCTTCTTTGGAGCTGGCTCTACTTCCATAGCTTCCCCTTCGCTGTTCTGAGAAGCATCTGGAAGGACTTCATCTGGAACTTTCTCGTCCGTTTGGTCAAGATAGCTCATCCCATCCGCGGAGATCTTTTCGTAAGAGTCTCTCTTCATTGCGGAATCCGTGTAAATTTGGCCCCAGGCTTGTGCGATTCCGACGGATTTGGATCGCAAAGCCATTACACTTTGAATTTGACCTGCCGCATAAAACAGGTGGTTCAAAGCAAATTGAGTCTCACTTGTGAAACTGGACTTGTAGGGATCAGCAAAATACTTATTCACCGAAAATTCGCCGGGAACATAGAGATGATTGATCTCCTGACCCTTGAGTACGATTTCCGGATTATCATCCACCAGAAGAGTGTTCTTCAGGTCGCATCCTGTAATGCGGAGGTCCTTCTTTGGTTTCCGAGTCTCAGGGTCTTCTACAGAATCATCGCGGGAAAAAATGCGAAAATTCCCGAGCTGATAGAGTCTTTCATATTCCGCCTGTGGAAACGCAAGCGCCAGCATCTTTTCAATTAACTCTTGGTTTCTCTCTTGGCTCCCGAGACTGAAAAAGAGGACCCTTGTGTTCTGTAAAGACGAAAGTTTCTTCAAAAATTTGAGGGTGCCTGGAAAGAGAATATACCGAGTCCCGTCAACATCTACTGTAAACCCCGCTGAGGAAATCACCTTCATGCTGGCCTTGCCAACGGCATCCAATGCTCTGCGAGGCCTAAAAACAAGGGTATCGTCCAGATCCAGAACAATACAAGATTGACCGGCATAGACTTGAGATGACATTCCAAAAAGAAGAGCAAGAATCCAACTTAAGAAAAAACGTTGCACAGAATTTCCCCCCGCGAAAGGCCTTACAGGATATGCCGGAAGTTTGCAAATTTTTTGGAGAGCTAAATTTGAATTCCCCCCTCCTCCGCATCTCCTCACTCACTGTCCTTTTTTTCCGAAAATACCTGTCTTTTTTACTAAACTTTTCTAAAAAACTGCCGAACCGTTTACTAGACACAGACTGATCCACATCTTTTCGACCCGCTGAACCCCCTTCAAAAAACTCTGGAGGATTTGTTCCATGAACACGTCCAAGGTATTTGCACTATTTGGGCTGCTTACGTTTCTTTCAGGGGCCGCAAAGCCATTACCCACTCCAATTCCAACTCCGACCCCAAGCCCGACTCAGACTCCGGCGCCGAAGCCAACCCCCAGCCATTTGACCTCCGCTTGGGCTAACGAAGGGGGAGACAAAGTGGTCCAGAGTGATCTCAGAGCCACCTATTCCCCAAATACAGTCCTATCGTCGATTTGGGATGGATCGAAGATCAGTATCAAGGGTGCCAAGAACGAAGTCGTGAACTTCAATCTCATCCTCGAATCTGCTCTAAGTTCGAGTTCCAGCGTCCAAGTAAGTTTTGATACTTTAACTCATTCATCTGGATTTAAGATTCAAACCACTGACTTTGATAAGACCCACCTCTACGATTGGACGAATCGTCCCATCGAATTATTCTATATTCGCTACCTTCCAATCAAAGGCCTTAGTAAATTATCCTATGAGACCTATGACGAAAGGCATGTCCCAGCAAGACTACGCCGTCCCTTCACGGGTGAGGGCTATGCAACTGGAGCCTGGGCGGACCGTCCGGACCACGACAAATTCTATCCCGATATCGCAGTACCCATTGAGTTGAGCTCAACCTTTACTATTCAACAAGGTCAAAACCAGAGCATTTGGGCTGATGTTTACATCCCTGAAACTGCACCCACCGGGCTCTACCAAGGTACGGTGAAGGTTTATGAGGGGAGCAAACTTTCTTATTCTTTACCTGTTGAACTCGAAGTCTATAGCTTCAGCCTACCCAACACGCCCACCTCCAAGACCATGGTGTACCTAGGCGACGTTGGGGATTGGAGTAAACGCTACTTGGGATCGGACTGGCCGAGCGATGCCGCAGATGAAGCCCGGCTCAGCGAAATCCGAGACCGACACTTTATGATCGCCCACCGCCACAAGATTTCTCTCATCGATTCTGACGGAACTGGAACTGACGATCACCCTAGCGCTGAATGGCTGCCTCGCTTAGATGGCAGCCTCTTTAGCACCTCACACGGCTATACTGGCCCAGGTGCGGGCGTTGGAAACGGCGTTTATTCCATCGGAACTTATGGCAATTGGAATTGGAAAACCGGCACAGAAGCGGATATGTGGACTCATACGAATGCATGGGAGGCCTGGTTTCAGGCGAATGCACCGACGACGGAACATTTCCTCTATCTGACTGATGAACCATCGAGCCTGACCCAAACAGCGCAGTGGACCCAGTGGATGAGTGAGAACCCTGGCGTGGGTTCAAAACTTCCGAGCTTCGTGACCACGTTCCTACCTCAGGCTCAAAGTAGTTTGCCCGATCTCGACATCGTCACCACGGGCTTTACGTCCGGTATCACCTCGGTTTGGGAAACGGCGCTCAACTTATTTTTGAATCCTTCCCTACCCCTAGGAGCCCCCCAACCCAATCGAAGAGTTTGGATGTACAACGGACAGAGACCCTATCAGGGGTCCTATTGTACGGAAGATGATGGGGTCGCTTTACGTGAGGTTGCGTGGACTCAATATAAACTCAATATCAGCCGCTGGTTTTTCTGGCAGGCTACCTATTACACCGATTTTCAAAGTGGACGGGGAGCCAACAATGTCTTCGAAAATGCCCAAACCTTTGGTTCTATGACGGGAGTTGATCCCGTCCTAGGCGAAACGGGCTGGAACCACACCAACGGGGATGGACTTCTCTTTTATCCTGGGACAGACCGTGTGTTCCCTCAAAACTCCTATGAGACAGATGGACCGATTGCGAGTCTTCGCCTCAAGCAGTGGCGCCGCGGGATACAGGACACCGACTACTTAGCCCTGGCCTATCAGCAGAACCCCTCAGCAACCCAGGCAATCGTGCAGCAAATGGTCCCAAAGGCCCTTTGGGAGCTCAATGCGACCGACCCTACCGATCCCACTTGGACCCGGGCTGATATTAGCTGGTCCACAAATCCGGAAGACTGGGAAACGGCTCGGAGAAAGCTCGCGGACATCATACGCGGAGTTACCCTGAGTGACTGATCCCCTGATTTCCATTGAATTTTAGTCCACTTTTCAGTAAAAGACTGATCCGAATATCAAATTAATCTATTAAAGGTATCAAAAATGGCTGCATCTCAGAAGAAGGCCGTCCTTCTACTCAGCGGAGGTCTTGATTCTACAACTGTTTTGGAAATCGCAAAGTCTCAAGGCTTTGAAGTCCATGCCTTGAGCTTTAGTTACGGCCAGCGCCATGCTGTTGAACTTGAATCCGTTAAAAAGATTCTCAGCAAATCGCCCGTCGCTGTTCATAAGGTCATTCAGATTGATCTTCGCGCATTTGGGGGTTCTGCTCTAACGGATTCCATTGACGTGCCCAAGCAGGAGCACTTTACACCCTCTCAAGATATTCCTGTCACCTATGTCCCAGGAAGAAACACCATCTTCTTGAGCTTTGCCATGGCCTATGCCGAAGTCATTGGATCGTCTGATATTTTCCTAGGCGTGAACGCCATTGATTATAGCAATTACCCAGACTGCAGACCGGATTTTATTGAAGCCTTCGAAAAAATGGCAAATCTTGCCACCGGCGTAGGAGTCAAAGGCGGAAAGCTCAAAGTCCATGCTCCACTCATGCAGATGGGCAAAGCTGAGATTATCAAAACTGGCATTTCCCTCGGCGTCGACTATTCTGTCACGAATAGCTGCTACGACCCCACACCCGAAGGCGAAGCTTGCGGGAAATGCGATGCTTGCCATTTGAGGCAAGAAGGCTTCAAAGTCGCTGGCGTAAAAGATCCTACTCGCTATCTAAATTATCCCGGACCTGAGATGAGCTTTTGAGCTATGAGCTCATGCGGCAAAAGAATTGCGTAGCAAAACTCGTGAATGGGCGTAGGCACTCCCAGCTTTCTTGCTTCTCGGAGCACATAGCCACTGAAGGTCTCCAGTTCCGTCCGTCTGCCAGCCTGAAAATCTCGCTGCATGGAGGTTGTTCCTTCGTATGGCATTTCTTCGACGCTCTTCATCGCGAGATCGGCGGCACGGTCTAAGACGGGTGCCGCACTTGCTTTGCCAAGGGCCACTACTTCTTCGAATGCTCTTTTGAGCAAATTCTTAGTTTCCGGAACTTGGAGCAAAGGCCCAGACGGTAATCGAGACGCGGACGTCACTGCTGCAAGAGACGAAATAAAGATAAACTTCTGCCACTGCTGAGCTAGGAGGTTCTCTGGCGTCACGAGAGTGATTCCTTCTACGGCGAGTTCCTGATTCAGCTTCTGGATGCGAGATGAAACATGGGGAGGGGAAAGCTCACCCAAACAAAGAAACGGAAGCTTACCCACCTGCCGGATCACCCCTGGAGCAGCCACGTAACTCATCACGGCACAAAATCCCCTCAAAACTTGCTCCTGAGGATAATGTCTGAGCAAAATCTCTGTGGCTTCCAATCCATTCTGTAGAGGGAGGATCACCGTTTTAGGCCCAACTAAAGGCCGGATCGCCTGCGCAGCTTTGGGCAGATCCCAAGCTTTCACGCAGACCAGGACTAGGTCAAATGGGCCAGATTGCTTCGCAGCTTCTTGGGCGTCTTGACTCACTTGGGATGCGGAGGTGGTCGGGGAAATGAGGAACTGGCCTTGGGGGGTTTCGACTCTTAGGCCCTTCGCGCGAATTTCTTCATAGTGAGCTCCTCGAGCGATGAAGTGCACCGTGTGTCCAGCCCTTGCAAAAAGGCCTCCGAAAATTCCACCTACCCCACCTGTACCGAAGACTGCGATTTTGAGCATACAAGGTTATTCCTGTTCTATTTTTGCGAATATTTCCAGTCTTTTTCTGGGTCAGGCCTGGAGGCGAAGGCTCTTTCGAATTGGGAGTTCAAGTGTAAATTGGGTCCCCCTATTTTTGGCGCTTTCTACTCGAACGCGTCCCCCGTGCGCCTCGGCTATTCCTTTGACCAAAGCTAGTCCCAAACCCCACCCTCTCGTGGTACTTGTCTCAGACTTAATGGTGCGTTGAAAGGTCTCGAATAATCTTTCTTGATCCTCGATAGCAATTTCTGGGCCTAGATTGTGAACAGAAAGATGGACGTGGTTCACCTTTATGAGTAGTTTAATAGTAATTGGCGTATCGGGTTCCCCATACTTGACTGCGTTCCCAACCAAGTTTTGCAGCGCTCTTCGAATCCCTAGGACTCCCCAAGTTCCCCAAATGGGTTCGCGAACGATAAGATGTAGACGGTCACCTACTATGAGAGATAAATCCTGGACCATTTGAGTGACTTCCACGCTAAGATCACATTCTTTCAGTTCGAGAGGTAGAGACTTTCCTGCACGCAGGCGAGTCACATCGAGCAAAGACTGAATCATTGAATCCGCCTGGTCGATGCTGCGAAGGTTTCTTTGAAGAATGGCTCGATGTATCGCGCCGTTACCTGGGGTCTTCAGAATGAATTCCGATCCAATTTTAATTGCCGCTAAAGGATTGCGAATATCGTGGGATACGAGCGCTAGGACTCTCTCCATGAGCAGCGTAGCTTCCTTCAATCGGGCTTGAGTTGCCAAGAGATCTCGCACATGATTCACAAAGAACGAAATCGCCAGATAAGAGTTAATGGCGAGCTCAATCACTTGAAAAACCCACCATTGGGCGCTCCAGATCGAAAAAAAATGATAGAGAATGGCCGTCAGCCCCAAAAAAACACAGCATATGAATAAACTGAAGGACCGATCTTTGCCGGATTTGGACTGATGCCATTGAAGCCAAGCTGCTACATAAAATAGAAATGCGGCAAATAAACTGAACCCCATGAGGATCACAGTAGGCCTGTGATCAGCCGCAGCCAGAGGGAGGCTTTCCGGAGCGACGGTAAATGCGACAGTAAAAGAAAGAGTCAGGACAAGAGCAAGTGTGAGAGCCAGCTCTTTCATTCTAGCTTCTAAGCCGGGTAGCCACTCTATGAGGAACGCGAACCCAAGAATAAGAGAGGCCAACCGATGAAGCCAGATTGTCTCATTCTCCGCATCAATTGCGCTTGCAAAGAACCTCACTACCCCGTTCATCAAGAAAGCATAGACAAGTCCAGGACTGACCTCCCGGTTGAGTCTTTGAGCCAAAAGAAGAAATGCAGACGCCACAAATACTACTACAGCTATCAAGCCATCAAGCACCGAATCGAAACGATCAGCTTGCCAGAAGAAGCTAGGCAGTAGGAACAAGGCCACACCGAGCACAATCGCCGTGAATAGGACGAGACAATGGGACTTTGTACGGAAGAAACTAAATGCCCGCTCGGGTTTCTCATTCCATGAAAAAGCCATTGGAGGTCTTATATCTTGGTCAGCAATAATTTTACAATGGCAGGAGATCTTGTGCTCAGCGGTGAAGCTGAATGAGGGTCTAGCTATACCTACGCACCGCACCTAGCGCACCGCAGCTAAATTACATTCCCACAGTTGACGTTGCGCGGCAAATTAGTTTTCAATTTTGTTTTCAAAATACTTTTTATTCTACTATTCTTTATACAAGGGTTCATACAATGAAAAATTTGACAAAAGCTGTTCTAAGCTTAGTCCTACTCCTCGTTTCAAGTAGCGTTGCAGTTGCGGATGTCATGGTTTCGCTCACCCCTAGTCGCAAAGCACTTTCAGGCATGGAGGAAAACCTATTAAAGGGATTCCAAAAGCTAAATCCGCCCCAGCCAATCCCAGCATGGGTACAGTCCTATAACTTTAGCTCTCAGCCCTTTCATATCACCCTGGGCTATATTAATAATATTGTATGGAGGGATCACCAGGGGAGGATTGAACAAATCATCCAACATGCAGTTTCTATCTTCGAACAGACCAACTCTATTAACTTCACCTTTTACGACCTTCAAATTTATGGCGCCTATATTTCCGTTGTACCCAATCAAGAAACACGAATTAAGTTAAAGGCATTGAATGCAGCTGTTCATAGTGCTCTTGTAAAGGCGGGCTTTGCCGATGGCCTCTCTGGAAAAAACAATTGGGGCAACCCAGCAGCTTTTGAGCCTCATTTAAGCATTGCCAAGGTAGAGGACTTGAAACAACATGCTGAAGTGGTTTGGCGTCAAGGCGTTCAGTCCGGCCGCATGAGAGCGTTTCCTAATTTTACACAGATGTTTGTATTATATCTTAATAGTGTCAAAGCCATTAATACGCAGGTTTACAGCAACAAACCCGGCAAGCCTAATGGGTATAGTTTTAAATTCAACACAGTGGATGTCAGTGATAGTGGACTGAATATACCTATCGTTCTTCTTCGCTAGGTTCTTGGGGGTGGCCCCCACCTTATTGGTTGGGGACCACCGGTAACTCAGTTAGAAGTTCTACTCACCGCTTATAGACTAGGGATGCTACCACGCCTCCGAGAACCACCTGGATAAACCCCAAGCCCACCCACGCAAACAAGAGGCTCATCGGAATCGGCGTGACCGCATACTGGATGAAGTAGGGCCCGACATAGAGAGGGGCTGCAAATAGCCCAAATCGAATCCCCTCCTTCACTCCCTTTTTCTCATAACTCTTTGCAAAAAGGCTGGAAATTCCCTTAGCAATCAAAAACTGCCCCAGTAGCATCCAAAGCATCTGGGAATGCATTTCTGACTCCGGACGCCAAAGCGAAGCCGTTTCCATATAAGTATTTTTTAATATGACTCCATGAATAATGAAATTACTCACGAAAATATAAGCAAAAACAGCAAAATTCGTCAAAACAAGCCGCTTTAAGTTCACTTTACCCAATAGCTGAGCCAACATAGAAATCCCCTCTTTAAGGTTTAATTAAATATAGACTCATTATCTCTCAAGCGGATCAACAGTCACCAAAAAAGACATCTCCGGGTTCATACCTTAAGAAATCACTCAAAGGCGTGACCTTGGGTCACGCTTCTCTTCTCACATTTGACTAGCAAACGGACAGACTCTGAGGTCTACTCAGCGTCTAAACTGGTGAGGAAAGTTCTGGGAGTGACTATTCCTTGAAAGCTCCCGAGATTGACAAGGTCTCTGTGGTCTCCGGGAAGGCCTCCAAAAAGCAACCCCGATACAAAGATATTCGTATCTACGGTGGCTCGAATCAAGTCTTTTTCCTTATTCGATCTAGAGCACTATCAACATCTTTAGGGCCTAGTTTCCTCTTTTTAAGGCGCCTTTCGACCTTTTTTTGAGTCTCAGAGAATTCTTGTAATGCCATTCTATTTTTAAGGAGGCTCCCTTGTGGGGCTCCTAATTTGCTTATTCCTTTACTCATGGGAAGCTCGAGCCAATCTGCCGCAGGTGCAGGTCACTGAACATCGGGTAGAACGAAAATTTTGCGAGCATTGCCAGGAGAAAAAAATGAGCCAATTTCCATTGAGCGTGAAGACTGATACCCAATATGGACACCTCTTTAAGTCCTGGGTGATTTATTTCATGAATTATCAGCTGCAACAAGAAGGAAGAATGGGCCGGAGCTCTCAAGTGCTTGCTCCTAAAGGCACGCGACAGCACCGAGCAATGGAGACTCAAAAACCTGGTGTTCCCTGCCGAAGAAATTGAAAAAATCAGTACAGAATATAATCAAATTGTCTCCGTTAGCCGAGAGAGATATTAGGATGAATAAACTCAAGCAGAAGATATCCGGCACATACCGCAGCTTTGGTGGAGCCAGGCTCTTTTGTCGCATTCGATCCTATATCTCGAGTGCTAAAAAGCAAGGCTATTCCCCAATCACTGCGTTAGAGCAGGCTCTGAAACAAAGACCCATTAAACTAGCTGAGATAAGTTATTTCTCTTGAGGAGAAAAGGGAACGAGTGCTACCGCGTCCTCACCAGGCGGGCCGGGCCAATATGGCCCCACTGGTATTCGGGCCTATCCGAGTGCCGATAGCCTGACGCGGCGCGCTCGGGATTGTTGATCCAGCTACCGCCAACGAGGCCACGAGTCGAGCCATCCATGTCTTCTACCCAGACCCAATTCCCTGCTCTCCTAAATCCCAAACTATTGGGTGCATTATCTGCAATCGAGCGGGGTTGCTCCTTTCCAGATGGAGATGGTTTCGTTAAATCGTGAGGATCTTTATCCGAAATGTGCAAAAAAGGCATATACTTTCCTAAGTCAGGATCATCAGCTCGTTTCGGATTTGCGCCATTTTCAGTATCTGCAAAATAGTACTCTGCCCGAGTGGCGCGCCTAAACTTTGCATCAAGGCCTGCGTCACGGTAAAGCCCGTTTAATTTTGCGATATATTCCTCATCGCTGTTCTTCGCTCCGCTACTTTGTGCCTTAACACAATCCATCGGGAAATCAGGACACATCCCAATCAGGGTGCCCTTGACTGAAATTTCACTATAAGTATCTGGACAGTACTTTCTTTCTTTAAACATCGATGGGTTGTTTCCCATGACTGTAACCCAGAGTTCCTGCGTCGTGTCTATCGCGTTAATGTATCCACCGCCCGGCAGAGCAATTGGTGCTCCAAACTTGTTCATGAGGGCTTCTATTTTTTGCACAAGAGGGAAGGCCTTCTTGTACTTGATCAAAGCAGCGTTTTCATTGATGGCATCAAGGCAAGTACGTTTTGTAGAAGATAAAGCTTGAATGTCTTTCCCAGAGAGGTTGGATGCAATCTCAGCAACGAGTTCATCTGGCAGATCATTGAATGAACCTGCTTGTGCCTGCAAACCCAAGCACGCCATGATTACACCTATTTGTACCAGCATACGGCGTAAACTTTCTTTCATCAAAATTCTCACTCTCCTGAGAATATCTATAACTCATAATCACGGTCAGAAATACCGCAGCAAATACCGTGTTCATTTTCTAGTGGTTGCTGAAACCGGCTGAAAAAATTAGGATCTTTTTTTCGAAAATCCGGGACTTAAAGCGGTGTAGCTGGACAGTTACCCGAGCGGGCTAGCCATAAAGGAGTGCCTAAATCAAAGGACAGCCTTGAACGTCTCTGAGTTCAGGCTAGTAAGAAGAATCACTTTGGGCGCACGAATTCAAATTTCTCAATTCATCTGACAATTTATCTAACTGTCCATGTCGTCGGGTTTTTCTGCGTCTTCGCAATATTCGCGGTGATCGCAAAAGCGACACATTGATCCTGGCGTCGGCATTCCTTCGGTTCCTGCTATGATTTCTACGGCTGAGTCGGCCAGGGTCTGAACGTTACGTTGGCCTAGGCGGACGTGGACGGGCCTCACTCCCACGGGGGAGATATGAATTACCCATGCTGTGATATTTTCAAAATGTGCTTTTGGTTCTAGGACTGTTAAGGCCCAGGCATAAAGTTCAAGCTGGGTCTGGTAGGCTTCTCGTAAGGAAGCACTGGATTTAGGGTGCTCAGTGATTTTGAAATCGATAATTCCGAAGTGAATTTTGTCGCCTTTTACTTCTTTTACTACACGATCGATGGAACCTACCAAGACTTCTCTTCCCAACGGAACTTCAAAGGCTAGCTCGGTCCAGACGTCTCTTCCTGTTGAGAGATCGGGAGGTGCCATCCAGGGACTGTGGGTTGCCCATTCGATCAAAGGCTCGGCAGCAAAATGGGAAGAGCCGGTCTGAGCTTCTAGGTCTCGCAAACCTGAGTAGTCCCGCTTTTCTAAAAGAGAGTGGACTAGAGTCCCCACGTCACGTGAAGAGGTGGGCTCCTCGATGCATGCAGTTTCCGGCGCCGGAAGTGTGCCGGCCCCCAAGTCTCCTAGGCCTACGCTCATATTTGCCGGGGGATCGATATGTGTAACTTTTGTATTCGGAGACGCGGTCGCGCTTATGGCAGTGACCGCGGGTAGTTCAGGGGAATTTGGGGTGATGGCGGCATTTATGATATTTTCAGGATTTAATTTTGGTCGAATGAAGGTCCACTCATAGGCCCGGGGGCAACGTGATAGGAGTGTCCATTCGCTCACGCTGTGGCGAGCTCGCATTAAAGAGGGGGTGATTAACGGCGCGGGGGCCGCATGTTCTCTTGGGTCTCCCTGCTGTCGCTGTTCTCGAAGAGGAGATCGCCTTTGATCCTGATCTGATGAATTTTCTCTTGCGGAGTGTGGGGCTGCCGCGGGAGAGGAGCTTGCCTCCAGGCGAGCTATGGGAAACGAGGAACCCTCGATCCAACCCCTCCAATCGTCGGTGGTGAATGTGGAGTGAGAGGCGGTGTCGGAAAGTGAGACTGGTGTGGATGCCGAACCCGAAGCCGATGCCGAATCCGATGCCGAACCCGAAGCCGAATCCGATGCCGAACCCGATGCCGAAGCCGAATCCGAACCCGAAGCCGAAGCCGAATCCGAACCCGAAGCCGATGCCGAATCCGAACCCGAACCCGAAGCCGAATCCGAAGCCGAATCCGATGCTGATGCCGATGCCGATGCCGATGCTGATGCCGATGCTGATGCCGATGCTGATGCCGATGCCCTACCTGAAACTTTTGCCTCTTTCACTGGAAGCTCCGCACACACCAAAACCAGACGTTCTCTCGCTCTTGTCAGCGCTACGTAGAAAAGTCTTTTGCACTCGGCTAGGTTTTTCCCTTTTTCTAGATCCCTCCACTGGGCCTCGACTGTGTCTTTTCGATCTCGCTCTCCGTTTTGATCTCGCTTGCCTAGGTAGGCTCCCTGGAGGCGATCCCAAAAGAGGAGGGGGGTGTCGGCTGCTCGTGATTTTGGTCCTAGATCGATGAGGATGACGTGGGGGAATTCTAGTCCCTTTGAACCGTGTAGAGTGAGTACGGAGAGTTGACCCAGACTTCTGGGTGCGGGTACGTCTCTTTCTCTTCGGTTTTCTTCAATACAGGCGGTTAATTCTAGAACCACGGCGTGAAAATCTTGCCCTCTCGAAGAGAGTTCCTCTACTCTGTGCCATAGACCTAAAAGTGGGGCTCCTAGCTCGTCTTCTATTTCTTGGTTCACTAGCAGAGCCATTAAGAGCTCTCCGGGGCGGATTACCTTTTTCCTTAGGGCCTCTAAGCTGCGCGCTACTGGATGGTTGCTTTCGAAGAACGGTCCTACCCACGAGGGGTCCTTGGCTACCCACTCATCCAAGAGCAGATCGGGGAGCTTCATCCAGGGCGCTCGCAAGAAAGTCGCTCCGGAAAGGGAATTTCCTGGAATATCCCACCAGCGTAGAAATGCTACTAGCTCACGGACTCTGGGTTCTTCCCAAAAGAGTCCGCCGCTTCCGACGGCTATTGGGATTCCGCAGGCGGTGAGGGCCTTGAGCCATTTTTCGTTGCCTCTGATTTTTCGCACGAGTAGCGCCATGTCGTGGAGTGGGATCCCGTTCTCTACTTCGGATCGGATCCAATTTCCAAGATCCGCGGGACTCTGTACGTCTAGCCTCACTACTGAATCTTGGCCCTCGGGTTGAGGACGTTTGGGCACTAGTGCTTCAAATTTCATCTCAGATGCTTCGAACGCTTTTTGGCAGACGTGGTTTGCAAAATCGATGATTCCTGCCACGCTTCTGAAGTTCCAGGTCAAGGACTGGCGGATGGGTAGGCGTCCGCAATATTCCTCAAATACTGAAACGTCTGCATCTCGGAATCGATAGATCGATTGCTTCGGATCTCCAACCACACAGAGATTGGAAGCGTCCGGACGCGCTAGTCTCCAGATCAACTGCGCTTGAATTGGATTGGTATCTTGAAACTCGTCCACCAAGACTAAATCAAATCTACGATGAAACGCTTCTCTCACCGAAGCATTCTCAAGCGCCTTTGCAGCACCCCTCTCTAGGTCGTTAAAATCCAATACTCCCTGCCTGTGTTTCGTCCGGGTGTAGCGCTCCATCACGAAACGACCAACGACCTCCAGCGCCTTTGCGTGGCGATCTGTGGACTGACTCAAAGATTCTAAAACCCCAAAGGTGAAGAGTTCCCGGAGTCTCGACAAGAGGCCGGACAGGCCATCTCGACTCTCTCGGTCGAGAAGCATTTCTAAACTTGCCGAAACGACCTCTGGCACTTCTTCCATCCAAAGAGCTTCTATTGCGCGCTCCCAAAGGAGATGAGCCTCTGGCCCGGACAAGACGCTTTCTTCGCCGTCGTAGCCTGCCTCTCGGGGATATTCCCTGATGATTGAGCCACAAAGGCCGTGAATGGTCATGACCCAATGGGAGTTTAAAACGCCTGCAGCTCCGGCTTCTCCCCGTTTTTGAAGGGATTTGGATAGCTTGCTCCGTAAATCACTTGCCGATCTTTCGGTGAATGAGACTGCCGCAAATTTGGCTTTAGGGTTACGCTCCATGAGGCTGACGCACTTAGAGACTAAAGTCGTTGTCTTTCCTGAACCCGCCCCGGCCATCACGGCCATCCCTCGTCCCCAGGTATCAATCACTACCTGCTGCTCTGGAGAAGGAGTTGCTTTCACCGCTTCACTCATGGATCGCCTCCGCCTCTGCTTCGAGTTCCACAATTCTTCGAAAGCCGCAGAGGTCCGCTAAACCACAGCGGCTGCATTCTTTCTCCCTCTTCGGAACTCGCGGCATGGCTTCGAACTGGCCATTCACATAGGAATCGCCATCTCGTTGTAAAAAGAGATCGAACTGATCCCATATTTCGTCCGGATGTGCAGAGAATAGGCTCTTGGAATTGGATCGCGCGTTTGTGAGCTTTCCTTTGTCCTTGCCATTGTAGGGTTTGAAGAAAATTCCGGATTTCCGTCCTCCCTTGCGATCGAGCTCTACAAATTGAACTCCTAGAATCGGCTGAGAAGTTCTTTTTCTTGCTGCCAAGGCGTAGAACGGCAGCTGCAGTCGGTAACCTCGTTCAAACATTTCAGCGCCGTGAGGAACTGTGCCAGAAGTCTTATAATCTAAAATGAATACCCCTTCTGGGTGCTGGTCGATCCGGTCGGGCTGGCCCACCACGTGAAAGTTCAGATACTCGAGGCGAAAGAAAAGATCTTCGAGACTGACTGCTCGCGTTCCCGCCCGCTGAATGTATTCTCGTTCTTTTTCGCAAAATACTTCGAGCACTGTTTCCATTCGGGATCGCACGTAATTTTCAACTCGCGGGCTTCGAATCAAACCAAGCGGGCGTTTGGCCTTCCAAGCCCGGTCCAAAGCCTCCCGAGGGAGAATTCGGAAATGGCCTTCCGAGTCCATCGACTGGAGCAGGACCTTCACGGCCTCGTGAAGAATATTCCCACGGACGTCGGGCCAAAGCTCTGTATCGGGCTCCCGAAGGTCTCTGAGCTTCCAGCGGTGGTACCCCAATGCTTGGAAGGAGCAACGACTGTAGCGATCCAAAGCCGTTGCAGAAACCACAGGCGGAGTTCCCTCCGGCCCAAAAGGCAAAGGAGGAAGTTGAATTTTTTGTTCTTGCAGGGGACGAATAGCCCCGTAGCTTCGGGAAAACCTCGGATGGGCTCCCATCTCCTTCGGAGCCTGCGGAAATTCCACCCCTAATGCAATTTCCAATTCGTTTAGAATAGGAAGGTTGGATTCCCTCTCTCGACCTTCTGGATCATACCCTGCGTCCAAAAGAGTCACCTGAGAGGCTCCCCCTATCCAGTTTTTGAGAAGTGCAAGGCGTTCATCATGAATTTGATTGGACGATCGGACGGAGAATTCGAGCCCAAGAATTTCGCGCTCGCGTTCGTTGAACCAATAATTTCCGGTACCATTCCCGTTCAACCAATGAAACGGAAGCCCTAAAACCCAGAGTCTCTCCACCCGACTTACGGGAGCCTGCTGCAGCCGGTAGAGCCGCACACCTTCTCTCGGCTTGAGCCGCTCCACCGGAGGGGCTGCCTCATAAAACCGCGCTTGTAGACGCTCTAACCAAAATAGGAGTGGGGCCTTTCGAGTCCCTTGCCCTACCCGCTCCATATCCGTAGAGAAACTGTCCCATGAGCTTTTGAAAAAATCGATCAAGCCGGTTTGATCGTCTTGTAGAACGGGGCTTGATTTCAGCCAGGCGAGGTGAGTCTCCGCCAATTCCCGACAGGTCCTCCTTCCACCCAAAGCGGTTTCCATTTCCTTGAGACGAGAATGCAATCCCACTAAAATCCCACCGGAATAAGAGCCCAGTCCATGTCGAATTCCGCGAGAATTAATCTCCGCGACCCAAGTGGAAAGCTCCGGCGGCCTTTCCCAACTTCTCAGCCATGATACGACTCGCTGACGCTCAAAGTTCCGGCCTATAACGTCTAAAGAAAGAAGTCCCCATTTTACCTTTTCATCCCACCTCAGCTGGGTCGGATCTCGGGGCTCGGCCAAAATTAAATTGCGAGAATCCAGGGCGCGCTTCAACGTTCTTCGAACAGCGGGAAGGTCCGGAATGAGAACTGCATGAGACGTATCGAGCGGCATTTCAGAAAGTGCGTCTGCAAGAGCTTCCGCGGCATCATCTAAAGTGTGCCAGGATTGCCACTCCAATCCTTCGGCCCAAGTTGCGCACCCCGTGAGGCTCTGAAAGGGTCTAACCAGAACATGCCTCCCCAGTAAGTCCCAAAACTCTTTCTCTAAGCTTTCGGGATTCTGAATGCTCAAGGGCCAGATTTCCTGCGCAAGGGCAACCCCCGCGGGCAGTCCTTCTTCCAAAACCTGAATCGCTTTATGAATCAGCATGGGCAAATCCAAAAAAGACGATGCTTCGCACCAAGCCTCATAGGCCCGGGATAGACTCCGAAGCTCCTGCCTCACGGGGTTAACCGTGCCCAGAGCTTGGGCCAGGCGCTCTTCGTAGACTTCTTCTTCCTGAGCGTGAGCGAAAGTCATGCGCCCCGACTGCAAGGCACTGTCCAGCCTGCGGAAAAAATTCCGCTGTCTCCGAATCCTCTTGAGCTCCGTCATTCCGGAAGTAATACGAGGCTCTGCCAATAGCATTCGCAGGACTTCTTGCCTCGCTGGAGAAGAAAGAAGCCTTTCTGACGGGAGGCCCGTTAACTTCAAGCAAAGTTCTTGGAGAGTAGTAATCGAGTCTGAAGTAAACCCAAACCCTCGGGATAAAACAAAGGCCTTCACGTCTTCCCGAGCAAAACCAGCTCCTACACAAAGCCACGCTTCAGGCCTCAGCCCTCCGAGGCGATGGGCCCACGCCTGCAAGTCTAAATGGGAATCCCCATTAGCACTCATAACTTAAGCAGGCTTCATTTTTCCCCTCGCGGACCCAGACCTGTGATCCCTTCCCAGTGCGATTTTTCTTCACTTGGCCCAAAATCCAAGCCCTTTCCCCGGCCTTTTTCACCCTTTTTAAAACGGCTTCCGCTTTGTTTGAGGAAACCACCGCAACCATCCCAATGCCGAGGTTGAACGTCTGTGCTCTCTCTTCCAAAGCCAGCCCAGAATGGCTCCGGATCCATTCAAATACCTGTGGGCGCTCAGCTTCTGGAGGCAAATGGATCTCATAGCTCACGCGATCTGAAATTCGAGGGACATTTAAAAACCCGGAGCCTGTGATATGAGCCAGCCCCTGAATGAGATTCGCCTTAAGGAGCGGCTGTAGTGCTTTCGCGTAAATCCGAGTGGGAGTCAGAAATTCCCGAGTTATCGAATCCGATACTGGCTTTTCTGCCAGCAAGCGACGGATCAAGCTGTACCCATTGCTGTGACACCCTGTAGAGCCGAGGCCAATGAGAACATCACCCGGGCTGATCTTCTTTTTGGGCAAAACCTTCTTTGGGTCTACTAAACCGACGGCAAAGCCCGCAAGGTCATACTCCCCCTTCGCATAAAAGTCTGGCATCTCGGCGGTCTCACCCCCAACCAAAGCACACCCCGCCTGGAGACATCCGGTTACAATCCCCTCCAGGACTTGTTCAGCCACCCCTGACTCGAGTTTTCCTGTCGCAAAATAATCTAGAAAAAACAGCGGCTCCGCTCCCACACAGAGGAGGTCATTGACCGACATCGCCACCAAATCGATTCCGACGGTGCGATGCTCTCGAAGTTTGAATGCAAGCTTGAGTTTGGTGCCCACACCATCTGTTGAGGCTGCAAGCCACCGCTTCTTGTCCAGCTCATAGAGGGACGCGTACCCTCCGATCGCAGCCTTCACTCGTCGGTTGAGAGTCGACTTAGATAACATCGCAATTTTCTCAACAAATTGATCCGCAAGTTGACGATCCACTCCTGATTCCGCGTAATTCAGCGTTGCCATAGGTTCGGTTCTATCGGATGATTCTGGGAGGTGCAAGAGAGATTAGGCAGGCCTGTGGCCTCACCTCTTAAGAATATTTAACCGTGTGTGGATTGACTTTTATTTGCCTAAATTCATATAGTTTTGGAATCCGCACCAGGACGGGAAAGACTCGTGATAGAAGACTTGTATCTTAAACACCCATGGACCTCCTTTGTCGTCCTTTGTCTTGCCTGGCTCGGTTTTCAAATCTGTGGTTTTATTCTGATCGGAAAAATTTGGAAGAGAAGATTCAACCTCCTCCAAGAAGAGCTCTCTCAAAAGGATCAAGCCCTCAGATCGTTCCTAGCTCGTCAACCCAGGCCTGAAGCGCACCCTCTGCTCGATGAATCAGAAAGAGCTCGCTACCAAACGCTCGGAGCGCTCTCTGGACTGGTCATACATGATCTTGCAAGCCCACTTCACGTGGCTCATTTCTGTGTGACCTCACTCAAGGAAAATCCCCTGACTCCGAATCCGGAGCGGTATTTGAGTCGTCTCCACGCAAGCATCGACCGCGCTATCGAGCTGGTGGCCTCACTCAGGGCTCGATTGAAAAATCCGGATTATTCAGATTCAGTGTCTTTTGAGGCCGTCCTTGCCAATGTAGTGCGTGTCCTCCATATGGAATTCGGCTCTTCCGGCTTTAGCTCTTCTCTCATTGAAACCAGCGAAGAAGTCCGAAAACTTCAACTCAAGATACCACCGGTCGAAGCCATTCAAATTTTCGACAATCTTTGCCGAAAGGGCAGACAGAAATCATGGGAAAATCACATTTTTTACCCACAAATTCATATTTCACTTGTAAGATGTTCAATGGGACTAGCAGAAATACGAATTAAAACGAAAGAGCTCGAGGAATGCAGATTGAATTCTGATTCGAAACCACTGGACTTGAATTTGATGACGCGGCTCATCGAATATCGAGGTGGATCACTTTCTATTGAAAACAGCGAAGAGGAAAGCCTATCTTACCTTCTCAAGCTACCCGTTGAAACGCAGACAGAAACTCGACCTCACCCCCCCCAGCAAGGAACCTATGTCGCGCAAATTTAGCCACACCGTATGGATTTTGGAAGATGACCCAGGTTGCCAATTTATTTATAGAGAGTGTTTAGATCAGAAGTATGAGCTCGTTATTTTTGAAAGCCTGGAAGCGTTTTCAAATCAGATTCAAAAAACTCGACCGGATCTTCTTCTGGTAGACTTAAAGCTCAAGGATGGAAATTTCCTCAACTACTTGCGTTCTGACGCATCTCATCAAATCGCGCAGAATGACTTCATTGTCATTTCCTCTTCTGAGGACATCGAGATCTTGAGGACCTGCTTTGAACATGGAGCGTCAGATTACTTAACCAAGCCTTTTACAAGATCTGAGCTCACCGTTAAGATTGAGCGGCTCTTGAGCTCAAGCTTTCACTCAGAGTCAGTTCAGTTCGACGGTCTATTGCTTGAACCCGTAAAGGGACTCATCAAAGAAGGGTTTAAGAAAGAGGTTCAGCTTACCCTGAAGGAAATGCAGCTCTTTTCCGTGCTCTGCCAAAGCAAAAGCACTGGAATCACACGCGATGAGGTTTATCGCATCGTCTGGAAAGACCTTAAAATCAGTCCAAAAACCTTCGACGTCCATCTCGTCCATCTCAGGAGAAAGCTGGCCGCGTTTGGTGTAAAGGTTCTCTACGATCCAGAAGAAGGCTACCGACTCTCAAGAGAGCACCGGTCTACTTCTCATCTCAGTGCCTGAAGTGCCGAAGCCCTGTAAAAACCATAGCCATCCCATGCTCATCACAGGCTGAAATACTTTCCCCATCTTTTAGGCTACCACCTGGCTGAACGATGTAGCGAATTCCTGCAGCATGAGCAGCATCCACTGTGTCTCGAAATGGAAAAAATGCGTCACTCACCATAACGCAATCCTCCAAGGTCCCTTCGCTTGCGCGAAGTACAGACTGAGCTCTTGGAATTGCCAAGCTCTTCAAGGCTTCAACACGGTTAGGCTGCCCCTGACCGGCTCCAACCAGTTGGAATACCCCAGCTGGAAATTTGAGCTCTCGCACTAGAGCAATCGCATTGGACTTGAGACTTCTACACACGGCGATCCCAAACTGAGCCAAGAGGGATTTATCTTTTGGCCAAGACCTGCGGGTCACTGAACGGAGGTCTTCTTCCACGCCTCGATCCACTGTCTGAAGGAGCCTTCCTCCAGGAACAACCACCATCGATTCTGCTGGAATCTCTCCGAGTCTCCGCAAAGGCACTGCCTTGAGGTTCTTCCGTTTCACAAGTAGCGCCTTCAAAGCTACACTGTCTTGGGTCAAGTGAGGTGCACAAATCAGCTCGACAAAGTGTTGACTCAGCCAAGCCGCCACGTCTTCCTCGATGGGATCCGTGAAAAGAAGAACGCCTCCAAAGGCCGAAACGGGGTCTCCTTCCCAAGCCCGAAGGAGAGCTATTTTCTGGGCTCCTGGGATAGACCGTGGAACCCAAGCCACACCGCAGGGGTTGTTATGCTTGATAATGACGACGCCAGTGTACTGAGGCAATACCTCGTTCAGATCACTTGCCAGAGCATACGCTGCCGACAAATCCAAAATATTATTATAGGAAAGCTCCGCAGAAGTCAGAGACTCGTTCCAACCGATGGGGCCTGCTTCATCAAATTCTAGAAAACCCTTCTGATGGGGGTTCTCGCCGTACCGCAAAACTCTCCGGCCGCGTCCTCCCAGCTCCCGAGCAATGGCGCTGTCATAGCTCAAAACTCGTTCCCAGGTACTCGCCGCGCAGGACGCCACAGTGCTAGCTTGAACTCGATGATTCTCCCTCAGCTCCTGAATCACCTTCACGTATTGTTTTGGAGAAGTAAGAACCAAAACATTGGGGCTGTTTTTGGCAGCAGCCCGCACCAAAGTTGGGCCTCCGATATCCACCTCTTCAATCAGCTGCTCCCGAGTGATCTCAGAGCGCTGCGCTGCTTTTTCAAATGGATAAAAATTGACCACGACGCAATCAATGGGAGAGATCTGAAGCTTCTTTAAATCGTCTTCATCCTTCTCATCGCCTCTTCGGTAAAGGATGCCACTGCAGACAGGAAAGGACAGGGTCTTCATACGCCCCTGAAAGGCTTCTGGGCTTCCAGAAATCTCTTCAATGGGGACAATCTTCAAGCCGGCGTCAGTCAAGACTTTCGCGGTTTTGCCCGTTGCCACCAGCTCGGCTCCGGATTCAAACAGAGCTTGAGCCAGTTCAACAATCCCTTCTTTGTCCGAAACACTGAGTAAAGCACGACGAATTTTTAAGCTATTATTCATATTAGGTCCTACCTTGACTTCATAGCCTCTTGATAAGCGTTCTCGAAGATGGCCAATCCCTGCCCTGGAGCGCTAGCACGAGCCGATTGGGTAGTCCAGTCAGGATGCGAAGTCCAGCGCACAAAGGCTTCTGGATGGGGCATCAGACCAAAGATCCGACCGCTTGGATCGCATAGTCCTGCGAGGCGTTCTTCGCTCCCGTTCGGATCTCCTTCGTATTTGAGGCAGGTGACTCCCAATCGATCCATTTTATCCAAAGTCTCACTTCTCCGACCCGCAGCAATAATAATTCTACCTTCACCGTGTCGAATCGGGAGATCCAACGTTCCTAGTCCCTTAAGCCAAGTGCACCGGCTTCCAGAAGGGGTGACCTTCACCCAGGAATTGATAAATTTGCCCTGCGCATTGTGAGTGATGGAGACATCCTTTCCAAACATTCCCATCCGAATGAGCGCCTGGAAACCGTTGCAGACGCCCAATACCAAGCCGCCCCGGCCCGCATAGGCCACTAGATCCCATCTCAAGAGATGGAGAATTTTCAAGGCAAGAACTTTTCCGGACGTGAGGTCGTCCCCAAACGAAAACCCGCCCGGCAACGCAAGAACAGCGTATTCCCGAGAGAGATCATCCAAAGACATTCGCCTCAAGATGAGATCGTTGAGGTGTTGAATTTCCACCGAGAACTTAGCCAGACGAAACGCCTGAGCAGTCTCGTTCTCGCAGTTGATCCCATCACCCGTGACCACCAAGACTCGCGGCTTTTGAGAGCTCATTCCCAATACCCTTCTTTTAACCAAGCCAATCTCATCTGCTTCACTCCAACACTCAATACCGGCTTTGCTTCAACATCTTTGCTATTGCCTAGAAAGACTTCGAGTCGATCCTGACTATCTACTGTTCCCAGTCGCTTAAACGGGACATTCTTTTCATCCCACTCCCCTTCGACAGCCGAGGCATCTTCGGGAGAAACGGTGGCTATGAAAGAATGAAACCCTTCGCCAAAAAGATATTCCCAGGCATTCCTCTCAGATGGAATCTGCAGGCGCGCTCCGAGTCCTCTGGCAAGAAGTCCCTCAGCAATAGAGACCAAGAGTCCTCCCTCGGAGATATCGTGGAGGGACTTCAGGCGATTCTGCAGCTTACCCTGACTTCCTCCAATCCAAGAATAGACACGGCGGGCGAGGTCCCATGAGGGCCTTCCTATCCGGAGAGGTCCACCAAAGCTGGATAAGGTATTTGATCTCTCGGAGGACATCACATGATATTCAGAACCTAATAAGCCAAAGTCAGAACCTCCTAAGAGGTAGATGAAATGGCCAGGTGCTTTAAAGTCAGCGGTCCTTGCATTCTTAATATCCGCAACTTTTGCGACGGCGGTCATCAGAAGTGTCGGAGGCACAGAAATAGAAACAGGTTTTCCGTTGAGCTTGCCTCGGAAATCGTTCTTCATGCTGTCTTTTCCTGAGATCAGAGGAGCAGACAAGGCTAAGGCAGCATCTCGAAGGCCATAGCACGCTCGGACGAGCCAGGCCGTTTTTTGAGGATCCCCCACCGGGTCTGGCCAGCAAAAGTTATCGACCAAGGCTAGAACCGATTCGGCGGAGCCAAACTCTCCTCCAACACAAAGAACGTTTCTAACGGCTTCGTCGACGGCAGCTTGAGCCATGATGAATGGATCAATATCTGAGAGTTTTGGATTAATGCCGCACCCCACTGCCAACCCGGCATCTGAAGATGCTTTAGGTTTGACCACTCCGGCGTCGTTAGGGCCGCTCCAAGCGTGAGGAGTTCCTGAATTCAAAGTGTGCAGTGGCTTCACCACAGACATCCCTTGCACTTCATGATCATATTGCCGAATCAGCCATTCCTTGGATGCAATATTGGGCCTTGCCAGAAGATCTAGAACAGTTTTAGCTCCCCCTGCCTGCAATGATTCAACAAAAGATACCTCCGGGGCGATGGAGTTCCCTGTGGGTTCTGAATCGTGCCCAGGCTCCCAACGGGCCTCGAGCTCTAGACGGGGCACCCCTTTGTGGAGAAACTCGAGGTCTAAATTCGCAATCATCTTTCCTGAGTGGTAGACCTCAAAACGTCCCGACTGAGTAAACTCTCCCAAATCGCTGACTTCCACATGACGTCGTTCTGCCAAGGCCAAAAACTCGGTCATTTTCGCAGAAGGCACAGCCAAGGTCATCCGCTCTTGAGACTCACTCACGACGAGCTCGTAGGGTTTGAGTCCGGGGTATTTGGTCTTAGCTAAGCTCACATCGATGGAAGCTCCTCCCGAAAGCTGAGCCATTTCTCCCACAGAAGAAGATAAGCCTCCGGCACCATTATCCGTAATCGCTCGATAGAGTCCCAACTCACGAGCTTCTAACAGGAAGTCAGCCGTTCGCTTTTGGGTAATCGGATCACCCAACTGGACCGCTGAAGTCGGCGAAGTTTCATCTAAGGCAAGGGAAGAGAAAGTCGCACCGTGAATTCCGTCTTTGCCGATTCGCCCGCCCACCATGCAAACTCGATCGCCAGGTTGGACTTGCTTCTTTTCGCAAAGTTCGCCCGCAGATCTTCGCGGCATGAATCCACCGGTTCCGCAATAGACCAAAGGCTTTCCGAGATACCGGTTGTCAAAAACCAAGGCACCATTGATGGTAGGTATTCCGCTCTTATTTCCTCCGTGTTCGACGCCTCTTCGGACTCCATCTAAAATTCGACGCGGATGAAGAAGGCGATCCGGCAGCGGCAACGCATAGTCCGGCTGGGCGACACAGAAAACATCGGTGTTGAAAATGGGCTTCGCTCCCAAGCCACAACCTAAAATGTCCCGGTTGACTCCGACGATTCCAGTGAGTGCTCCCCCATAGGGATCCAAAGCGGAAGGAGAATTATGAGTTTCCACTTTAATACAAAAGGCATCGTCTTCATCAAAGACACAGATCCCTGCATTGTCCTCAAAAACAGAGAGCAACCAGGACTTCGGAAGCTCTGCGGTCGTTCCAGCAATCGTAGTCCGAAAAAGGCCATCGATGACGGATGGAATTTTTGAAGATCCCTCTTCATGATAACGAATCTTGGCGTTGAAAATCTTATGTTTGCAGTGCTCAGACCAGGTTTGCGCAAAAATTTCGAGCTCAACGTCGGTCGCATCACTCAGCCCCAGGGTGCGCCTGCGTTCATGCTCAGCTGAGCTCGCGTAGTAATCCCGGATGGATTTCATCTCATCCAAGGAAAGAGCCCAAAGTTTCCTCTTGCTCAAAGCGACCAGTTCTTCATCTGAGAGAGTTTCTAGAGAAAGAGTCTCCACTCTTTCAGAGTCCCGGAGAAAAACTCGAGGGAGATCGTGTTTGATGCGCTCTTGATGGAACCGATCGTTCTTCTTGAGATCGGCTTCAGGCACCAGGGTCCAAGTTTCGATGAGCTCGTTACAAAAGACTTCCCGGGCAATGGCCGCAAGACTATCTTCGTCGAGCTCTGGCCCTTCTAAAACTAAGAGCCCTCCGCTCGAAGCTCGGGCGGTCAAGGGAGTTTTCCCTGAAACGATTTCAAATGCCTCAATCAAGGTTCGTCCGACGTTGTCCGTAACCCCTGGGCGAAATCTTTTTTCCAAGCCCCAGAACTTGCCAGGCCGATTGGGAGCTTCTCGCATTAAATCCTGTAAGCTTCCCGTCTTTCCGGCCGCGGCGGGAATGAGGTTTCCAGTAAACACCCACTGAAGAACTCGGTCCCAACAGATTTCGGTAATCGCAGGAATAAGCTCTTCGCGGCTCCCCGGCACATCAATCCAATAAAGATCTAGGTACCGCGCCCACCGGATCTTCTTTCTCAGTTCCTGATTGGCTAACTCGATTCGTCGAAGCAGACCCTGAGCTGCTGAATCCAAGAGATCAGGTCTTACAGCCACTTCAATTCGCGCGAACACAGAGTCTCCCTTCCTTACGAGTTTCTAATGAAAAATCCTCTGGCAATACCCAGCTCAATGTTTTGGGATAGAGGCGGTGCTCGACTTCCAAGCCCCGGGCTTCCACTTCATGAGCCGATTTACAATCTCCAATCGAAAAAGCTTCTTGAGCACAGATCGGTCCAGTGTCCACTTCGTGCTCGACCAAATGAACGGTCACACCAGTCACCTTCACTCCGTATTCAAGGGCTTGAGAATAGCTATGTACGCCGGGGAATGCAGGCAAAAGGGACGGATGAATATTGATCATCCGAGTGTAGCCCCGCTCGCTTCGAAACGCTTCAATGAGTAAAGGGGTCAAGATTCTCATATACCCAGCCAGGACGAGAAATCGCGGGTGGAAACTTTCCAGAGCCCTGAGAATTTTTTCTTCATGATCATGCCTTCTACCTTCAACCGGAATTGAAAGAGCTTTAATCCCATATTTTCCGGCACGAGCCAACACCTGAGCTTGCGGCTGATCAGAAATCACAGCTTTTATTTCGGCATTGAGCTCTTTACTTTCAATAGCTCGGTAGATGGCTTCAAAACCAGTTCCTCTTCCCGAAGCTAGTACTACGATTGGAATTGGAGGCGTCATACTTATACTCCTACATCTGCTCGGAACTGCATCCCTTCAAAATGGATTCTTTTTAGATTTTGGTAGGCTTCTTGCCTAGCCGCTGCCAAATCACTCCCCAAACCCACGGCGCCTAAAACACGTCCACCCGACGTCGCCCACCCTTTCTCGCTTTCTTTGACTCCAGCGTAAAAAATCAGGCGCGAGTCGGGAGCGGAATCTTCCTGGGTAGGCTGCTCAAGGGATTTCCCTAACACAGGTTGTTCGGGGTATCCGGCTGAGGCGGCAACCACTACCACCGCAGCTTCCTTTTTGAAGGGGACTCGAGAAGGCAACCTACTCAGATCGCCTCGAGCAACAGCATCACACCAAGAATAGAGATCCCCGTCGATCCGAGGCATCAGCACTTGGGTCTCTGGATCTCCGAAACGTGCATTGAATTCTAGAACCCAGTACTGCCCTGAATCAGGGTTCACCATGAGACCGGCGTACAAGACTCCCCGAAAAGGAATACCTCTGCGCTTCATTTCTCTCAATGCAGGTAGGAATACCTCGTTTCGAATCCGCTCTTCAGTTTTTGGAGATGCAGTGAACTTGCAGGAAACTGGGCTGTAAGCCCCCATTCCGCCGGTATTCGGTCCTAGGTTGCCGTCCTTTAAACGCTTATAGTCGCGGGCGGGCTCTAAGAGGGCGCAATCTTCACCATCGCAAAAGGCCAGCCAAGAAAGTTCTTCTCCAGAGAGTTTTTCTTCGATCACAATTTTTCCAGAGAGACTTGCCAAAGCCGGAAGTGCCTGAAGAGCTTCTTCTCGATTTTCACAAACTCGGACCCCTTTTCCTAAGGCTAGCCCATCCGCCTTAAGCACCCAGCCACCCGGGGCATGCTTCTCAGCTGGAGGCCAGGGAACAGACTTGAGAATTTTTCTCGCCTCTTCTTCCGTTTGAGCAACCCGGTATTGGGCGGTCGGTATTCCGGCAGAAATCATGATGTCCTTAGCAAAGCTTTTGCTGGCCTCAATTTGAGCGGCCGCCGCTGTCGGGCCAAAAGCTCGAATTCCGTACTCTTCAAAACAATCCACGATGCCGTCTGCTAGGGCATTGTCGGGTCCTACGACCAGTAGGTCTACCTTCTCGTCGCGGGAGCGCTGGGCGAGCTTTTCAAAAGCAAATCGTCCTTCAGCTAGAGAGACGGGCCAGCGCTCAAACTGGGTCCCCATTCCCACATTTCCCGGAGCGACAATCACTCGAGTCACCTGGGGAGACTGAGAGAGCTTCCAGGCCAGGGCATGCTCTCTTCCACCTGAACCGACGACCAATACCGTACTCACGCATGCCCCGCTCTCTGCTCTTCGGCGATCTTGAGCTCTCGAATCACTTTCTCCAGACTCCAAGCTTCAGGAAACCTCTGGCCAGTCAGCTCATGGGCTAAGACCAAATAGACCTGCGAAGCCAGCTCTCGAAATCCTGCAGGAAGAGTGGGAGGAGTCTCTTGGACTAGTTTTTTCCAATCAGCAATCCCCTGGACCTTTGCCTGGGCTTTAGCTTTTTCAACCGCATGGTACCAGCTCGTGTTTCGGTAAAATCCTCGCAGGAATTCTTTTGAAAGTTGAACTCCGTTTTTCATCAATCTCAATTCATCGGGACCGATCGCATCCACTAGGAAACACTTTCCATTCTCGGCCATGGCCCATTCGAGTTTTCCATCGGCTAACTCCAGCCCCCGTTGGCTGCACCAGAAGCGCAAAATTCCAGCCACCCAAATCGTTTTAAATAGGATTTCTTGAAGCTGGACAGCGGTGATTCCTGAAATAGCGAGGGCTTCAGAAAAAGACAAAAGCCGATCGCTGGTCTCAAGTTTGGTGAAGAGCTCCAGTATCGGAAAATTCCAACGAGCGCCCGGCTCAACGACTAGATCCGGAAAACCCAAAGATGCCGTGTAACCCGGATCTTTAGCAGCCCGCTCGATCAAGGAGCTTCCAGGAGGGCACCCCATTCTAAAAACCACTTCTAAAGGAACCAACCTGGGCAGAGAAGAATTTCGGGTCGCCTGGTAGTCGGGAACGGTGCGCCCAAAAATCACGGCTTGCTGAGGTTTAACTACTGAAACTTGCTGAACAGCCAAAAACTTGGCTGGCCGGGAGAGTTGAGCTAACCTCTTGGGTTCCACATTCTGCACGCTGACGGGAGAAGCTTCGCAGACTCCTCGGTAGTGGGTTCGAAGCCCCTGTGATTGCAGCTCTTCTCCTACTTCGTTGAAGAGCCCCCCGAAGCGATTAGCCTTTCTTAAGGCATGCGCGTCAGAAGTTTTGGAATATTCCTTCCAGACTTCAGGGCTTTCTAATTTTTCAAACCACTCTGCCGCCAAGACTGCCAAGGCCTCACCCTTTTTTGGTAAAAGGTCCGGCATCTTACCCCAATCAAAAACTGAATAAGCATCGGTATACTCAAAGACCACTGCGTCTTCTGATCCCAACTTAACGGGTCCCCAAAGATTTTTTACTGATCCACGATAGAGCATCGAAGTCATAACATCTCCTTCCGATCCGCCTTTCGAGCGGATGCAAAACCAGCCCCAGCAGCCACATCCGTTGGATATTTACCGTCTAAACAAGCCATGCATAACCGAGCTCCGGACGGCGCATTGCCCGATTCCAAGATCGCTTGTTCCAGACCTTTCAGATCTTGGTAAATCACGGCATCTGCTCCCAACTCTCGCTCTATCGTAGCGTGATCTCGTTCGGATGCAATCAATTCAGACTTCACCGGGAAATCAATCCCATAGTAGCAGGGATACTGAATCGGTGGACAAGTCGAAACGAAATAAACACGAGAAGCACCGGCTTTTCGGACCAAATCAATAATCTTCTTAGAGGTGGTTCCACGAACAATGGAGTCATCCACCAGGAGCACCTGTTTTCCCTGAATCTCGGAACGAACGGGCGACAATTTCAAGTTGACGGCTTTCTGTCTTTTTTCTTGAGAATCCAAAATGAATGTTCGTTTGATGTAACGATTCTTAATCAAGACTTCCCGATAGGGAATTTTGAGCTCTTCGGCTAGCGCTATCGCAGCGATTCTTGAGGTTTCTGGCACTGGAACGATAATATCTGGATCAATTCTTCGCTCCCTCAACTGGTTCCGAATGAGGAGCGCCAGGTTTCTTCCTAAGTTAATTCTCGAACCATAGACTGGCACTCGGTCAATGACCGACTCAGGGGATGCAAAGTAGACCCACTCGAACATACAGTGCCTGCGGCCTTGAGGATGAATCACTCGAGTTTGAACTTGACCCTCTTGACTGATAAAAAGGACTTCACCGGGCTCCAGATCTCTGACGAGCTCATACCCGAGAAAATCTAACGCGACACTTTCAGAGGCCACCATATGGGCTTCTTTTCCGTCTTCTGTTCTTTTTCTCCCCCAAACCATGGGTCGAATTCCATGAGGATCTCGAAACGCCACAAGCCCGTGATCAGCAATGAGAGTCACGATGCTATAGCTGCCGTTCACACGACGAAAAATTTCTCCTACAGAGGAACAGATGTGCTCAAAGGTAAGGGCGCCCGGTTCCTCGCCTTGGGGAACTTTTGCAAGTCCTTCTGCGAAGAGATTCAAAATGACTTCTGTATCCGAGTGAGTCAAGAGATGACGCCTGCCCTCGGTTTTGAGACGCATCCCGAGCTCTTTGCAATTCACAATGTTTCCGTTGTGAACCATCCCCAAACCAAAAGGGTAGCTAATCAGAAACGGCTGAACGTCAATAATGTCGCCTCGACCGATCGTGCTATAGCGAGCATGGCCCAGCGCCATATTTCCCGTCAAGCTGCACATATTTTCGCGAGTAAACACAGACTCGATCAGTCCAATATTTTTTACTGAATGAAATCCAGTCTGATCATAAGAAAGAATACCTGCAGCATCCTGCCCGCGATGCTGTAAGGTGGTGAGACCCAAGAATGCCTCACGAGCCGCTTCCGGAGTGCCTATAAGACCAACGATGCCACACATAGACTGGAGGTATAGCACACCTGTTCCATGACACACTGCATTTATTTGGCCCCATTGAAACTCCTCACTCAACCGTCTAGACTATTGCATAGGAGAACGAAAATGAGCTCAAATGGAAGCCCGGTGACCGGTATAATTGATGAGAGCCAGGTCATTATCGATTTTGGAAAATACGAAGGAAAAAGCATTCAGGAAATCGCAGACCTGGATCCAGTCTTTTATGAAAAGCTCGCCTCCGAAAAAGAAAATGGAGTCTTTGCAATTCGAAGACACCGTGACAAAACGTTTCGGCTTTATATTAATCCGCTTTCGAATATAGACCACTGAAGTTTTCAGGCTTCAGGCGTTAGCCAAATAAAACACGCCCCGGAATACTTCTTGGGCCGGTCCCTCCATCATTACGGGATCTGATGGTTTTCCATTCCAAGAGATTTTGAGCTGCCCGCCTGGAAGCGAAACCTCGACGGTGCCCTTTACCTTTCCTGTGGC
>Ga0206829_10036_pt1 | contig 52360 bp, 48 predicted proteins | sample Alteio_BWOrgCont_75_FD_152862 | JGI IMG/M metagenome (GOLD analysis project Ga0206829, IMG submission 152862) | Enriched cells from forest soil in Barre Woods Harvard Forest LTER site, Petersham, Massachusetts, United States -... | ecosystem: Environmental > Terrestrial > Soil > Temperate forest >... | reverse complement strand
TGTTGCTCGTCGGGGGCAGCCCTTCCTGTCTCACTCTGGCGTACCACTTTATCGAACTCGCCAAAGAGAGCGGCAAAGAGTTCACCATCGCCGTTCTGGAGAAAGGGAAAGAGTTCGGCTCCCACATCATGAGCGGCGCCGTCTGCAAACCGCACGTTTTGGAAAAGGTGTTTCCTAACTATAAAGAACAGGGTTTCCCGATTGAGGCAGTCTGCACCGAAAGCAACTTCTCGGTTCTCGGTCTGTCGAAAAAATGGGACATGCCGAGCAAGTTCTATCCGAAGTCTCTGGACAAGACCGGCTACCACGTCCTCACCTTGAGCTACGTGACGAACTGGATCTCGAAGCAGGTGCAAGAGAAGGCGAAAGAAGTGCCGAACGTGTCGATCGACATGTTTACCGGCTTTTCCGCCCACGGCGTCGTCTTCGAAAACAACCGGGTTGTCGGCGTTCAGGTGAGCGAAGATCCCAAATCAGAAGATGATTATGTCTATGCGAAGTTTGTCGCCTTTGGCGACAAAGGCTTCATCTCGCGTGACGTCATCGATCACTATAAACTTCGCGACAATCCGCAGATCTGGTCGGTGGGCGTCAAAGAAGTCTGGCAGACCAAAGAGAGCTATGAAGGAAAGGTATGGCACACTTTGGGTTATCCTCTGCTTGATGGCACATTTGGTGGCGGCTTCGTTTACGGCATGAAAGACAACCGTCTGACCGTCGGGATGGTGATCAGCCTGGATAGCAAAGATCCGAACATGAATCCGCAGCTGAAGTTGCAGGAGTATAAAAAACATCCGTGGCTTCAGGAAATGCTGCACGGCGGCAAACTGCTCAAGTACGGGGCGGCGCTGCTGCCGGAAGGTGGCTATTACAGCCTGCCCAAGAAGTACTACGTGCCGGGCGCCTTGCTTCTAGGCGATGCACTCGGTGTTCTCGACGTGAAGAGCCTTGCCGGTGTCGATAGAGCGATGGAGTGCGGATACATCGCCGCCGAAGTAATGCACGACGCCCTGTCCAAAGGCGATACCAGCGAAGAGTCACTGGCACCGTATCAAGAAAGAGTGAACAACAGCTTCATCATCAAAGAGTCTTTCAACAATCGATATTTCCGATACGCATTTATGGAAAATCCAAAACTGCTCGGAGAGTATCTCCCCGATATCGCCAAAAGCATCGACAAGACAAACCCATACATGGGCATGGTCAAAGTGTTCATGAAGAATCCGCTCGGTTCGCCCATACACGGCGTTCGTTCGCTCGGGCTGATCGAAGGCAAGTTTGATATCGGACCGATAAAGTATGAATCGGACTACAAACATATCGTGCCATCATATGTGCCACCAAAATACGATGAACCGAAGTTCGACAAAACGACGATATACTCGCGCCCTGATGCTGTATTCTACGCATCCACCAAGTATCACGAAGACAATCATCACATAGACGAATTCAACGCCAAAGTGTGCATGGAGTGCATCAGCAGATACGAGCCGTTGGGTAAGACTACTCCCTGCGTCGCCGACTGCACGGCAGAAGTACACCGAATCGACGTCATCGACGGCTTGAGAAAGCACGGCATGTCATTGGAAAACTGTATTCAGTGTCGCACTTGCGAAGTGGTGTGCCCGGAAGTCAACCTGCGCGTGAAACCAACCTCCCAAGGCAGTGGACCCGATTTCCTCGGACTATAGCCCCGGACTCACCGACCCCATACCCTTGATATGTTCAACCGATATCGGTTGAGCCTCACTCATCGTCGCTGAAGTCTGAGCCGATCTCTTGATATGTTCAACCGATATCGGTTGAACCTCACTCATCGTCGCTGAGGTCTGAGCCGATCTCTTGATATGTTCAACCGATATCGGTTGAACCTCACTCATCGTCGCCGAGGTCTGAGCCGATCTCTTGGAAAGCGTATTCGAAATTGTGCGCGCGACTATCGGAGAGTCTGAGCAATTTGAGTTAGTGCACGTGCTCAGGTTCAGGATCTGTCTGATTCAGTTCAGACAGAAGTTCATGCTTGATCTCTGAACGCTCAAATGCCGATAGATCTGGCGTGTAGTGCACCACCGCTGAAAGTCTTCCCCGGCAGGTTTCTGCATAGAATCTCGTGTTGTCCGCATACTCATTACTCTCGAGACAGTCACGCAAACAGTGAGTTTCATCGAGATCTATCAGTTCAAGCTCCTCGCCCACCTGGCAAATAATTCCATATATACCTGATTCGGGCCTGATATCCTGCGGATCGATAAACGGACCTTCAAACTCCAGTCTGCCAATCAAGATACTCATGGATTTGCTCCTGCGTGGAATTTTCAACCGACACGCCGATCATCACATGCTAATACTAAGGACAGGTTAACGACTGGCACTCTGTTACGCGCTCTGTCGGTTAAGCAATCTGCGATCAGTCAGGCATGCTTTGCAGCGGCGTATCTTGAATGGGAATAACTCCTGCATTCTCAATAAAATCCGGCAACTTGTGCGGCTTCATATGGCTGGCCTGCTCAGCATCACGCTCTGCGAGATCTTTGCGGCCCAACAACTTATAGGCCTGCGCTCTGTTGAGATAACTCTCTCGATAGTCCGGGCGATACTTGATCGACTCATTGAGATCATCAACGCCCGCCTGATATCTTCTCTCCATCAAGTAGCAGTAACCACGGCCTTGATAGGCCCGCCCCAACATGAAGTCGGCCATCTCTTTCGTCTTATAAACTGAACGCTCTTTGGGTACAGCAAACAGCTTAAGGTAGTCCGTAAAACCTTCGACAGCCGCTGAATATCGGTCGCGATACATGCTGGTGTGGGCGTACCAGAACTTTTGTTCCAGCTTACTGTTCACCACTCCCTTGATTCCGCCGCGGTAGTGTTTGTTGCAAAAAACCACTCCGGCCGGAGGAACGTGCATGATCGAGCCGTCCGGCAAAACAACGGATTCACCCTGCGAGTGATCTTTAGACGCAGCCTGCACCGCGATAGGAAGGGAGGTCGACAATACCGACGCAAGCAAAACTTGCACTGCTATCAGTTTCGCGATTCCAGCCTTGCCTGAACCGTTCATTTTCTCGTCGTCCGTCGCCATTGACCCTGGCCGGTCTAGGGCAAGGATAGCACGACCGGGAGCCAAAAGGTTGTGCCTGCTTGCGTTACGGGTACAAAGTGACTGTGAACCAAGACCCCAACAACCAACCACAACAACTTACTCCCTTCTCCGGCATGGAATCGCATTGTCTACCGGAAGGAACTCTGATTAGTGGCTCCTATAAAGTGCTCAGCTCTCTAGGCATCGGTGGCATGAGCCACGTGTACAAGTGCCAGGATATGACCCTCAATCGTTTCGTAGCCCTGAAGGTGATGCGCGAAGACATCAGCGTCACTCCCCAGGGAGTCATGCGATTCCAGCGTGAAGGTCAAGCTATAGCACTGCTCTCTCATCCCAACATAGTAAAAGTGCACAGTTTACAATTTACTGAGACCGGGCAGCCGTTCATGGTCATGGAGATAGTTAGTGGCATTTCTCTGGCTGAGGTATTACTAAAAAATGGGCCAATCCAGCTGTTTCGAGTGGCTCGTATCGCCAATCAAATCTGCGATGCCCTGCAAGAGGCCCACAGTCACGGCATCGTCCACCGAGACCTGAAACCGGACAACATTATGCTCATAAGGGCCGGCAGCGCAGACGAGCAAGTAAAACTGCTCGATTTCGGCATCGCCAAGATTCTCACAGAGCACTCCGTAAGCGCAACTCAAACTGGCGAGGTCTTCGGCAGCCCCGCCTACATGAGTCCGGAACAAGCGCTCGGACTGCCAGTAGACATAAAGTCAGATCAATACTCGCTCGGCTGTGTTCTGTTCGAACTTCTCACCGGCAAACCGCCGTTCACCGCAGAAGCTCCTCTAAAAGTGATTATGGCTCACGCTCAAGACAAAGCGCCCACTTTAAAGCTAGCCAGCAAGAAAGAGTTTCCTGATTACGTAGAACGCTCGATCGCTCGCATGCTTCGCAAAGATCCAAACGAGCGTTATCCTTCCATCACTGAGGCGCGTAGCGCATTTCTGGGAGAATCGAAGTCTAAATCAGATCGGTCACCCGGACAGAAAACAAAATACCTTTTACTAGCTACTGCCGCTGTAGCAAGCATCATTTTAGCGGCTTCCGCAATCGGCATTGTCTCCCAGAACCAACATCCCAAACCGACAGCTCCAACCTATGTTGATTCAGTCAATCTCCCCAGCGAACAAAGAAAATACGGAGATCAAGCATTTTCGCTCTGGCTACGCCAAAATCCTAACATCGAACAACTGAGGGTCTCGAAAATATCCCCAATGATAACCGACAAAGGTCTCTCGGTCTTTGCCGATGTGCGTCCACCAAGACTGAGAACATTGGTACTTAGAGATTGCGATCAGGTGACTAATGAGGGTCTGAAATATCTCAAATTCTTACCGGCGCTGGATGAACTGGAACTTTCCGAAACTAGACTCGGTGAGCAGTCTCTTCCGTACGTCGGCGACCTCACTACTCTGCGCACGTTGAATCTAAGCCGAATGAGTATAAGCGACCGCGCCATTGAACAACTGTGCGACACACCGGTTGCGTCGGTTCTGCGAAACTTAGATCTGAATGAAACCGGCATAGGAGACGAAACTGTAGAAGCAGTATGCCGTATGAAGAGACTGAAAAATTTACAGCTCTCGCACAACCACTTTGTCGACGATGCCTGCGTCCCCTTCTTCGCCAACTTAAAAGAGCTCGAAGATATAAATCTCGGAACTACAGCAGTGACCGGCGCCACTCTATACAAACTGGAGAATCTCAAATCGCTCAAAAAAATCTCGCTGAGAAAAGATCCAGTGGGAAAGTATCTAGCTGATATAGGGAAGTTGCCTCTCAACGTTTTAGACATCAGAGAATGCTCACTCACCGACGACAATCTCAAGGACCTTGAAGGGAGTAACATCAAAACGTTAAAGCTGTCTGGCAACGACATCTCCGACGAAGGACTAATGAAGCTGGCGGCACTGCCCCGACTCATCCTCGTCAAAGCAGCCAACACTGCCGTTTCTGCAAAAGGTGTGGCTGAGTTCCTGGAAAAGCATAAGCACCTGACCGGAATAGACGCTTCCGTTGATACTAAAAGCAAAGACTAGACCACAGAAATGCAGAGTTTGATCCGCGCACTGCAGAAGAAAGTTCCTGTCATTGACAGATCGATCAAAACCTATTGGGCTGTGATCGTTATCTTTCTGGCGAACGTTGGTCTCAGTCTTCTCGATCACAAGAGCCTAGGGAACCCCAACACAATAATGTTCGCGATGCTCGTCTTCGCCTTCGCCATGCAGCTGTTCAATTTATATCGCATGAAATACCTGGCTGACACAGTGGTGCCGAAAGCCGTAACTGCAAGGCTGCGCTCCACGAAGCGAGGTTTCAAATTGGATTGGCCCGACGAACACGGAACTGCGTCCGCCGTCTTAGTCGCCGCTCTAGAGAACATGAGCACTCTTCGTCTATTCAGCGACAACATTGAGTGCAGTTTGTATTTCGATCCGAGACTGAACCTTCCGTTCATGGCGAGTTTGGCTAAGCAGAACAGCACCTCCTCTCCATGCTTCTGCCTGGTGTACCTGCCGTCGCACTCACAACTCAACGCCACAAATCCGACACCGGCGACAAACGTGTTGATCGTAGCAAACTGCATTGCCTACATCGTCTCAATATGCGGACACTGGAACGAAATCCTTGCGCCATCAGTCGAGACACTAATCAATTCCGGATCGTCCCTGGGAGCGCTCGAGCAACCCTGGCGGCTCGTCACCTGCTGTTTTCTCCACATGGCTTGGTGGCATCTCCTGTTCAACATGCTCGCTCTTCTCTACATAGGACGGATATGCGAGAAGTTGGTCGGCACCCGGAGATTTCTTGCCGTCTATTTCATCGCCGGTGTAGGAGGCGCGCTTACCAGCGTAATGATCGCTCCTAAAGTCAGCGTCGGCGCATCGGGCGCGATTATGGGACTGTTCGGATTTCTGTTCACTTACAAGCTCCTATCCAAATCCACCCTTACTTCGCCTCTGGCGCGCGCCACGATCAATTCAGTCTGCCTATCATTTTTCATGGCCATGCTCATCGTGCTGCCGATCCCGCAGGTGGACAACGCCGTCCACATCGGTGGTGCTATATTCGGTGCACTGGCAGCATGCTTGCTGGTGCCGGAGAGGCGGTCGAGAATACAAGCAAACGCAATAGTCGTGACGATTGTCGCATTCCTCGGACTCTGGCTCGGAGCCAACTACCGCTACTCGCATTTCGGACTGAGGCATCAAGCGACGGCGTTGCAAGCGGTGGCGGCGGAACGCTGGTCTCAAGCGGTCGACGAGCTGAGTAAAGCGATTGATCTGGATCCATCAAATATTACCTTACACAAATTGAGATCGCTGGCAGCAGAAAAAGCCGAGAAGTTCGATCTTGCGGTTTCAGATTTCAAGTTCGTCATGAATAAAAACGACGATGATCTCGAACAGTATAACCAGCTAGCCTGGCTCCAGGATGCGGCACGGCAGTATAAGGATGCAGTCGTGAACGCCGATTACTATCTTTCCAAAAAAGAAGCTCCCCACGTGCTCGACACCAGGGCAGTGGCGTATATGGGACTAAAACAGTTCGATCGAGCCAAAGTAGATCTGGCAAAGGCGCTCAAGCTAAATGAAAATGAAGGAGCCGCTTATTTCCATACTGCCCAAATACTATCCACCACCGGAAACAAGGACGGAGCCAAATGGCAGCTCTCCCAGTCTCAAAAGAACGGATACAAACCGGCAACCTGGGAGCTGCGATTCGGACAGCCGAACTAAACCATACAGGCAGTTTTATCCCTCGACGTGCTGGCTGAGGAAGCTCACGATCTTAGATACATTTTTGGTTCGATCTCTGCACAAGTAGACTTGATAACAGGACGATCGGGCCACGATCGCAATAGATGCTTGTAGCCGAGAAGCGGCAATCCATCCCTTTTTCATCGAGCCCTTGAGACCTGACTGGAGGAAGAACTCGATCACCTGAGGCAGTCCCAATCCAAACACGCAATCACGCATAAAGTATTTGAGGGCGGCAAATTTGCTCATCGGCACGATTCGCGGTTCCTTACCGTTGGTCCATCTGCCGCAAAAAACATACTGATTTGGCCGCTCCCGTCTCTCAATTCTGTCGGCGAAACAGGTGAGGTCGATCAATACCTTATAGCCACCGCTTTGCCTCCCGGCAAGACGCTTGAACTGATCCGGGATCGCTTCGGTGTTCTCTCCATTGGTCACTCCCAGCCTGAACGGAAATGGAAACACTTTGCCGCTCGCGTTGATGAACGGAGTATCTTCAGACAGCAACTTGACGCCCTGGCGATTCAATAGCGACATCGCCAACGTCGTCTTGCCACCACCTTGCGGAATCAGGAACAAACACGGCTGATCCTTATAAGTAATTCCCAGGGAATGAACCCGATGAACTCCTCGAACGTCAAGTTTCTCACCGATCCTCGATAGAAGAGTGAGATAGAGCCGCTCATATGCTTCCGTCAGATCGTTGCAGTATATTGAACCCGAATCAGAAGCGTAGTCATAAACTGCAATAGCCTTATCCTGATAGTTCACATAACGCATGCTTCCATCCTCGAAGCACACAAACTTGGGAGTGTGCATCATCTCGTCCAAAGGAGGAATAGTTTCTGCCTGCGGTTGCTCGATAAACACGGCTAGGTTGATATCGCATTTACTGGCGGATGAAGAGCGAAGAAGAAACTGGCTGAAGTCAAACTCCAGCCAACGGAGAATTTGGCTGTCGGAGCATTTGACACCGGCTGAGACTCCCAACACTGAGACCTGTCTGGATGCAACGGCGGTAGCCAATGTAGTCATGACGTTGAACTCCCGAAGCGAGCAGGGTTATTCAGTACGAGCGGAAAAACATTGAAAGAGATCGATGACAGTTGTTTGGGACGGTTCATCACCCTGAACAAAAGTCCACGGACCATACCTGTACCGTAGGCGAGGTGCATGATGAGAAACAGCGGCGCCACTCCCAGGGCGGCTAAAAAAGATCGACGCCGGACCCCGATCGAAATTGAGCTCACCGCGTCCAATGCCAAATAAATCGCTAGCGGTAAGAACATGATAGGCGACGGTGCCATGGCCAAAACCGCGAGATACAACACGAAAAGCGTGGGAATGAAGAAGGCGAGATCGGGCCAACTCATGCCTTCACACACATGGCGCCCACGCCCGGCACCGTATGATAAGCACTGTCGGGCGAAAGACTGCAGCGATTTCCGGCGAGTGCGATGAACGATCATGTCCGGGTGGTAGCACATAAGATCGCCGCGTCGTCTCAATCTCTTGAAGAACTCAGGATCTTCTCCAGGGAATAGGGTGTCCCGCAACCCGGAAAGCTCCTGGAACACACTCTTTCTCGTCATCAGATTGCACAACACCAGCTCCTCGCCCTCGACCAGACGTGTACGTCCGATAGGTGTAGATCGATGTCGCGTTCTAGAGCCACCGAACGGCGATGCGAACACATCGCCGACGCAGCGCTCCAGCCAAGACGCGTCACCATGCGTCACCGCCGGGCCGCCTACCACGGCGATCCGTTTATCACTAAGAATCTTTACTCCCTGTGATATGGCGTCCTCGGCCACAAATGAGTCGTCATCCAGGAAATAGACAATCTCATGGGCGCAGCGTTTTACGGCTTCGTTCCTCTGCAGCGAAGGCATCGAGCCATGGACGATGAGAATTTCGATCGTTCCTTCAAAGTTCGCCTTTTTCAAACATTCAATCGCCCTCGCCGGAAACTCTCCGGATTTCACGGGTATCACAACCGACACCGCCGCCACGGCGTTGGTTGATTTCAGGTCGACAGTTGTTGTACTGCTCTGCTTCATGGCACCCTGTAGATCAGAATCGAATCGCCGGCGTTAGCGACGGGAGTGGCTTCACCACACCATTTGATCTCCTGAAAATGGCGAGACGGCGGCGGCACCACATTGCTGCCGGAAGCAGCACCGCCTGAGTAGGCGGAACTCATCCCCCACCGTTGGAATGTGGCCGAAGCGGCTCGCCACTCCCCGGACGGCGGTGGCTGCGCCTCGGATAAAGGCCGGTAATGATCGCCTAGATAGTACTTCGGACTTCCCTTGCCGTGATACATCACATGAATGGCATCGATATTACGACTGTCCACATACTTACGAAGCCGGAGCAGATCGCCACCCCAATCAAAGTCTGAATCAAGGGCGATCGACGCCCCGCCCGCCTTTCCGCCGGCCAACTCATTATAGTAAGAGACGTAGCCAGGCCAACTGAGAGTGGAGGAGACAGCTCCCCACCCAGTCAAAACTGCCATAACGGACAGCAGGCACTTTTTCTCAAACGGCTTTCTGCCAGCCAGATAGCCAACCAGGAAAACGGCGGTAAGCATATACACAAACGGAAAAATCGGCGCCAGATGGCGGATGCCGATGGTCAAACCGCCTCTCATCGCCACACTCATGTATAAAGCAACGAACAGAGTTCCCCAGATGGGAACCAGATTAGCGGCTGTGGTAGTGGTTCCGGCTTGGGCGAGAATCCGCTTGGCTTGCGTCATGATCCAGGCGACAAAACCTAAAACGGCCAAGAGAAGAAAGCCGCACGGCTCCTTCGTTAGCACCATAATTGGAAAGAAACCCGGCTGGGCTGTACTCCTGAACTCTCCCATGAAGAACAACGGCAACGTATTGCCGGTGTCAAGGTTGTGGGACTGAGCCAACAGCCCGGTCATGTACCAGGACAGTCCCCGCAGCGCCGGCACCTGTTGTGTCCACAGGATAGGAGCCGGTATACCGGAAGAACCTGGAGAATCAAAATGGCCAACGTTGTAAGCCTCTTGGAACCCAGCCGGCATATGAACCATGTGCCATGCATAGACTGATGAAACGACAACCAGCCCTGTGAAAACAACAACAGCAGACTGCCAAGCTGCCGCCCGAAGATCCCCTGCCAGGGCTCGGCGCCCACCACGATACAGCATGAAAGCGTTTATCACTGCGAAAAGAGCATACAGAGGATAGAGAACGATCAGCGAGAACTTGATGAGTTGGGCGATCGCTGTTAGCGAGGCAATGAGGGCAAGCCGTCTGCGACCGGGATTTTGAAGGAACTTTGCATACTCGATGAAGCAGATGAAGAACGCTGCGGCCGCCGGAACATCGTTAGTGACGTACCGTGAATGAGCCAGAATCGTCGGTGAGAAACCCAACATGACCAGGGCAAACAGCGCCGTCGGTCTGCCGTAGAGTTGAGCGATGGAGAAGAAGAAGTAGAAGAAAAACGCCGCCGCCGACAACATCAGCGGGGCTCTGGCCGCCCTCATCATCGATTGGCAGTCGTTGCCCAAACTGTAGAAAAAACGATGAGGTGCGAAAAAGATCTGTTTCCGGCAGTGCGGATCATCCAGCGGTGATTTTAGGGGCATGAACAGAAGCGGCAAGGCGGCTAAGTCTTTGAACAAGGGCGGATGAAAGCAGTTGATTCGATAGTCCTGCGCAGTCAGATAAAGATACCCGCCGGTAAGATGTTCCGGCTCATCCCACACCGGCGAATCGTCCCACGCTGAAGTGAACATAAGAATGGTGGCGGTAATAATGACCAGCATCGCCCCCATGAGCCAGAGACCGTGTCTGCTCACACGCTCAGAGTTCAAACTCGGAAGCGCTTGCTCGGACGCTGTCGCAGTTGCATCGTGTTGAGCAACCCCGACCTTGACGCTGTTCACTTTGACGCTATTCATGGAGGCTTCCTCCATTGGCAGTGGATTTGGTACGCTGTCGGTTTCCCTCTTCTATGAAGCGGACAACGCGTTCCAAACCGTTCTCGTTCTCAATCGCCTTTTTCATCGTGGCCAGATTTTGTCTGATGCTCTTGCTATACATCGCTGACGCGATAAGCTCACTCAGTTTGGCGCCGGTGATGTCAGCCATGGTGGTTTTGAGGGCCAGACCGTGATGAACGGCTCTGACAGCGTTCCCAGGCTGATCTCGGAGGCCAGGCACGATCACCATGGGCACCTCGTAGTGGATACACTCCTTCATCGAGTTGAGTCCGCCATGCGTAACCATCGCAGCAGACTGCCTCAAAAGCGAAAGTTGGGGAATCCGCTTACATACGAGAAGATTTTCGCTCAGCTGGCCGAATTCGTTCCATTGTCCGAAGTCGCCCACGTGCAGGACGAACTGCCAATCATGCCGCAAGGAACTCGCTTCGCGGACAGCTTCAAAAAACCGCCGAGAGTGGGGATAGAAACCGGCATCAGTGCCCAACGAGCAGAGCACCAGCGGCTTGTCCTCATCGAGGTATGAGCCGACTGGGAGTTTGTCTTCCTGACGCTCATCATCGATGCAATCGCCCAGATACATTCTGGCGCTCTCTGAGCGCGAACCACCCTCAAACTGAAACGCCTCGGAACATAGCACGATCTCCGGCAAGATCAAACGAGGTCCGTACTCTCCGAACCAGTACGACTTGTTCTCTTTTACCTCGTATCCGGCCGCTTTCGCCATTCTCCGGAATTCGTCTAGAAGATGATGCATGCGAGCCGGGGCACGATACGCGCCAAACAAACGCGAAGCGACTAACTTGCTAAAGAAGAAGCACAGCCGCATCCACTTCCAGGAGCACGCGACCAGGAGCATAGAAAAAAATGTTGTCCCGGGTGCGATTCCATAGATCGAGGGGGGAATCAAGGCGTTTTCATGCGACGATATGCAGCATGAGACGTTGATGGTTCGCAATCCCAGCCGTATCGCTCTCAGGGCGATGCGCCACATGAACGTATCGCAAAGCACCACGTCGGGATTGCATGCCGCAAGACATTCATCCAACTCGCCTGTCTCAATGCGCTCGAGGTACTTCGAGAACAAAGTTTCGTCTGAGATCCGCTGGCGCAGTCTCGCCAGGATCCCCTTGCCGAATGACTGTTGCGCACGTGTCTTCCGATAGCCAGGAGGAAGAATATCGGAGGCAAAGGTCACAAACTCAAAGCCACATCTTGCGATCAGTTCCTCCGCATCAGGTGCGCCAAGATAGAGCACCCTGTGCCCGCGGGCTCGCAACGCTCTGGCCAGCCGAAACGTGCCGGTGTGATGTCCGGGTCCCTCGTGCATAGCGAAGAGTACGGTTAATTTGTTCACGTCTGCTGCCAAAGAAGTTCCACTCGGGACTTGCGCCCGTTCTCGACTCTATCGAAGTAAACGACCGTCACCGCCTGGTGCGAATTTGAAAGCGGCTTCCCGCCCATAAACGCTGGTATGCAAAAGGTTTCCGCTTCAAACGCTCGACGCACTGTCTCGAACGCTGACGGATTGGCCAACGTCAGCCCGACGTGCGATACCACTTCATCGGCTATCCACTTTCGAACAAACTCACTCTTCTCCTTAGGGATGAACGCCTCGACCGATGAAGCATCAGCAGCACTACCGGTGGAGGCACGAAAAATTGTCGTGGGAACCACGGTTCGGTCTCTCAATGCACCGAGCTCACGCGCAATAATAGTGCTGGGAGACAGTGAGTGATTGAAGGAAAAGCCGGCTTGATGAGCAGCAATACTCAATTCGTCCGCAATCTGCCGGACATTCTCGACCATGAATCCGATGTGATAACCGGCAGCAAGCGCGGGTAGAAGAACGCGAATATTCGCCTCATCGGCAAAGAGCGAACGAATCAGTCTCTCGACAGGCGTCGTCTCCATAAACTGCTTCGCATCAGAGAAACAGCGGTAGAGGCGGTACAGCAGATCACCCGGTCCCAGGATCGATTGACGAGCCGAGAACAGTTCCACTCCTTTGGAATAGTTTTTAGCTAGTGGCACCAGTCAACACCTTTCCACCTTGCCTATCCAACCGTTTAGCGGCCCGCTGCACAGCTGCTTCTGTGAGCGGATACACAACCTCACCGCTTACAGCCCCTTCGGCGATGATCCTTAGTTGAAGCTGCTTCGTCGGGCTGGCATCGGTCCACCGTTCATTCGTCTGCCACTGCGACAGATACCAGCTTGTATGGCCGGTCCACCCGAGAGTTGTTTCTCCGAGTTGGAGAAACACGTCCGGAGTGGTGAAGGGAGTAAGGACCGAACGAGTCAAATCCTTGGGAGTCTGCGGCATTAAGGCAAACGCGACCTGTCCCACTCTCAAATAAGGCCATATCTTTGGCGTACCGTACTTACAGACATCGTCGTGGACGCTGAATACCTCAAGCAGTTGCTGGACGTCAGGCAACGCATCTACAGATGCATCGATCATCAGAAGAAACTCGTCGAGATTCCAGAAGGCGCTTTTGATCAGATGCATAGCACAGATTTTTTCGCCCCAGCGGCTCTTCAAGCGCTGCCTCCACACATCCGCCATTCTCTGAACAGATTCGTCGATGCCGAACTCCTCCTCGTGGCAATCTACAGACTGCCGAATATGCGCAGCCGATTGCACGAACGGTCGTTCACTGAAGCCTTGCCAGAGATCGATTAGTGAAGTGATGAGGAAGTCCATCGTCTCTTCCATCAACATGTCGTCCGGCGGTAGGAAGTTCTGTGCCGCAATTGAAGCTAGTTTCTCAGTCAGAGGCGTCCTTTTGAGTTCGAGCCCCTGCTCTCTTGTTCGCCCGTGTGTTCCATTGCGCATGTTGAATTCAGCATTCAACAGCTCGCTGACCGCTTTGTAGCAGATCGAGTTCCTGAGAATCACATCACTCTGGGCCTGGCGCATATTCAATGCGAATGTGAACCACCAGCGAACCACTTCCGCATAGCAGGCCTCTGCGTACTGTTCCTTTGTCAGCTCGGGTAAGCCTGCCAGGACATTGCTGCCGCGAACCAGCTTCCAACTTGTTTGACCTTCCACGTAACGGTACTGCCATACCGGTGTAGTGTTCCACCTCGTCTTGAGCTGCCCTATCGTCTGCACCAGACGCGGATAATAATCAATCAGCCCAGCGCTCAGCTTGTTCAGAAGAATGAATGTTGCCCGTATTGAGTCACGTTCAGTGCTATCGTCCGTGGTGACAACATTAAAATCAATGTCGCTGATTCCAGGCTTGATTCGACCGGTAGCACAGGATCGAGAGACATAGATGGCGACTATGCTGCGATAACGCCACAAAGACAAAAGCGTGACAAAAATGGCGCCCCAGTACGCAGCCCGATACAAAGAGTCGACCGGAGGTACCGAGCTCCAAACTATGAATCTGCGTATCGAGGGAGAGACCAACTGGGACCAAGCCACCAACAAATGTACGAAGATCAAACTATAGCTTGATATATCTCTAGATCTAAGCTCCACAAGCCATTACTTGACTACAAATAATATTAGTGAAGCGTTATCGCTTGATATCCATCCGGCATAGATGCAGCTACCGTTCCAGCAATGATGCAATGAAGAAACGTAATGGTGCGGAAACGTCACAAGGAAGACGCCTTGGGTGGGAGCAATTTATAGACCTAGCGCCCGTTTCAGCCCAAACCATCGGACCATCAAGTGAGTCCATATCCTCACTGACAGCATTTGTTGGGCGGCGAATGTGAAATCACGATGACCGCTGATCCACGCCGCGCTTCTCACTACGCCACTATATGTAGTGCCGACGATGGTTTTGCACCGCGCCAGTGAGAATAGATCGACGGCAAAGTCTTCACCGCTCGTTTGTCGCAACAGCGACGAATCGAATTTTGCCGAATGAGAAATGACGCGGTATCCCAAGTCAGACAGCCGTTTTTGCCACTGTTGTTTCGATTCTTCGTTGTCTGCCGCTAGAAAAACCGAACCAAGGTTCAACTTCTTCAACTGTTTCTGCAGAACGCTCAAAGCAGTAGACTCTAACTTTTGCACCTGCTCAGGAACAACAGTCAAAGCGGGAGTGCGATCATTGCAGACCTTATCGGTCATTCTGACGTGAAAACCAACACAATCGGAATCGACGCCTAGCTTCTCCACTTCAGCCAGAACGTGCTTCTTCGGTTTCAACAAACGATACGAATCCAACCACAGAGCCAAGAATTTTTCATGCGACACGGCGACCTCCGGCGGCTTGAATTTTTGGACATTGGGCAACGATGGATGAACCGCCGGATCGAATCGGATGGCGCTTTCCCCACTGCCCTCACGCCAAGAGCGAACCTCAAAACCATCGACATCACAGAGTTCCACAAAGGTAAAAGGACAGGTCTGCGACACCATCTCCTTAACCCACAACTCTCTATCTCGTCCCGCTCTTGCCACGGCGATGCAAAACGTAACTTGCTTCAGTCTGTCGCAAAATCCGGTCGAATAACCCGTTAGATCAACAATCACGCGTCACACCAAAACCACGCCAACCATTATCGCAGCATGAGTGAAAGCACGGAAGCTTTTTCATGTCAATCGATATATTCGCGCAATTTGCGGCTGCGATTAGGATGCCGCAGCTTCCGCAGCGCTTTTGCTTCAATCTGGCGGATGCGCTCGCGGGTGACGCCAAACAGCTGACCAACCTCTTCAAGAGTTCTTTGCCGTCCATCGTCCAACCCAAAGCGTAACCGGAGTACGTCGCGCTCTCGCGGTGACAATCCTGCCATTACCTCGATCAGATCGCTACGCAGCAACTCTGAAGTTATTGAAGCAATCGGCGTCTCCGCATTGTGATCCTCTACGAAGTCACCTATCCGGCTATCATCCTCTTTCCCAACTGGAGTCTCAAGCGACACCGGCTCCTGCGCGATCTTCCTCAACTCGCGTAATCTGGCAACAGTTACTTCCATTCGCTCAGCCACTTCTTCTTCACTCGGTTGTCTACCCTTGTCCTGTGCCAACTCCCTCGTAACTCTCTTGATCTTGTTAATCGTCTCAACCATATGAACAGGGATGCGAATCGTTCTGGACTGATCGGCAATCGCCCGGGTGATTGCTTGTCGAATCCACCAGGTGGCATAAGTGCTGAACTTGTATCCGCGACTGTGGTCGAACTTCTCGGTAGCTCGGATGACTCCGAGATTTCCCTCTTGTATTAGATCGAGGAACGCCATACCGCGCCCCACGTACTTCTTCGCAATTGACACCACCAATCGAAGATTTGCTTGCGCCAGCCTCCGTTTCGCAATTGCACCATCCGGCCCGCCTCTTTCAATCTGGCGCGCTAACTCAATCTCTTCCTGTCCCGACAAAAGCGGTATCTTTCCTATCTCTCTCAGATAGATTCGAACCGGATCATCTGTCGACATTCCTTTTGAAAGTTCATCCACGGACTCGGGAGGACTCTCCGGCTCATCCTCTTCCATGGCAAATTCAGAAGGATCGCGTTCAGAAGAGTCGGAGTCGAAAACCGATTGATCCGACTCGTCTGCGGCATCACCGTTCCAACCGACTCCCTCATTGCTATCGACTCGACGTGTCACCGCCGCCGACGACTCCTGCTTTTGTCGCTTCGGAACTGCCATCGCCACCGGTGCCATCGGTTTCGGCGATAACAGATCGTGCACGCGTGCAGGGAGGGACTCGGGCATCTCAATCTGATTGCGAAACTGCTGCAATCGATCCCTGATTGACTTGTCCTTTGTCCAGATCGAGTGACAGACAAGGCAACCTTCGAGATGCCGGAGCCCCTCCAGCGCCGCCTCGGGTTCCGCCTGATTGTCCAGCATTGAATTCAGAATGGGCAGAATCTCATCGCACGTCATTCAGATGCACCCCTTTTGCGCTTTTCCTTCTTCTTCATGGGAGGAACTGTACTTCGCTCGAAACCGGGCTCCAGCAGGATGGCATCTCTGAGAAGGGCGCGAGCCCGAAACAACCTGGACATCACGGTGCCGACAGGAACCGCCAACGTTTGGGCAATCTCCTCGTAAGTAGCATCCTGAATCTCGCGCAAGAGCAACGGTGTGAGAAAAATCTCCGGTATGGAACTCAGCGCCCGAGAGAGCGAAGGATCGATCTCTTCGTTGCACAACACCTCTTCCGGACCCAATTGGTTTGGTTGGCAAGCCGAGTCCTCCTCCAAATCGGAGATGTCCACTGTCGCAACTACACGAAGTCCCTTTCGGCGATGGTCATTAATCGTATTGACTAGGATATGCATAAGCCAACTCTTTATGCTTTCGCGCCTTCTCAACCCGCCAAATGCTCTGAACGCCTTAAGATATGTCTACTGCAGTAAATCCTCGGCATCATGCACGTTGCCGACCCGCGAATATGCGAAGCGGAATAGCTGCTCCATGTAGCAGAATGTAGTCTCCTCAAATTCATTACCGAACGGTTGCTTGCTCTGCTTCATCGGCACGACTCAATATGCAAGACCTAGTTCCATCCGTTTAGACGCTCGCCATAAACCGTTTATTCCCGCTCCGCCATTACTAATAAGGATCCTCAACCCCGCCGCCGGTTCCCAGTTGGAGTGATGCTATGGCAGTCTGCTACAATTTCCGACGACTTGGAAGACTGGAGGCGGTTATGACACCAGCAATACCTGATCCGGCGCGCTGCTCTCCCATCCTGGCGTCGCTTAATATTGAGGAAACTCGCGAATTTTACGTCACTCAGCTAGGGTTTCGTGTTGACTATCAACACGACCTTCAATATCTAATTGTTAAACGCGACGAGATGGAGCTTCACTTCTGGTCCACCGACAACAAGCAATTTCCAGAGAACTCTGGGTGTTACATTCGAGGCGGCCAAATCAAGGCACTTTATGATGAATTCAAGGCCCGAGGAGTGCCAAATCTCTCCGAATTTGCGGTGAGACCATGGAACATGAGGGAGTTTTACATAATCGATCCACACGGAAACTTGTTAAAGTTCGGCTGCATTCCAGGCGAAAGTTGATCGGAGTCAAATTCCAGTCTCGCCTGCCGGAGTCCGCACGTGATGGAGCAAAGCTTTTCAGAGCGACGTCGGCGAGTTCGGTGCGACAGGGCTCAATTAGGTTATTGAAATCATGGCGTGGAAGTATAAACTCGCATCTTGGTCGGTAAATGCTAAAGTCCATCAAATTCCAGCGCTGTGATGGAGCGAGCTGGAAATATGTATTTGAATGAAGGAGCCACATCGATTGTAGCGCCCAGAGGAATTACAGTATTCGGTGTGCCGTTCTCGAATTCGGAATACTGAGCATTAGCCTGTTTTGCCCATGATAGAGGAAATGGAATGTCCTTTAGATCGGGTCCGTTATTTGCGTCGATGGCATCTGCAGTAAGAGTCCAAGTCCTAGCCCTTGTGGCCGAATGAAAATTGGCAAGATTAATGGTGGCTTCAATCTTGCTGTCCAGACTCTTGTTCACAACAATAAAATAGACGTGCTTATGTGCATCATCAGTGGTGGCGCAGACGTCGAGACACGGTACGTTCTTCAAGGCTGCAACACATCCGATAGACAGGCTATCGTAACTTGGGGATCGTACAGTGCTTGCCAAAAGCAACGGTCCGCAGTGCTTAGCATACATCTGCATCGCATAATAGCTCACCTTGGGGATATTGCGGAGTCCAATGGTGCCTAGAAAATGCTCGTCCTTAAGCTTGTAATACGCGGCGAAATCAACAGTTGGCGCCTGTATCATAGCGTTCATAGTGCTGGCCATGTAGAGGGCTGATCCTAACGTCTTCGCATGGTCGACCCACCTACTGGATGGCAGGACATGGAATAAAGGACCCCACTCGGTGACTGCAAGCTTGATTCGCTCTGCATCAGCCGGGGCAAACCTTTCAACGTCCCCTCGAAGATCCGCGAGGTTTTGGGCAATGAGAACTGGTGCAGCCAGCATAGCCTTGTAGATATCCTCTGCCGATCGATCTGCCCCAACCGCTACGACCGGCGCATAGGCGTTGTGCACGGACAGAAAATCGATGTAATGGCCGCCCTGCCTTAGCAGCGTCTCGTTCCAGCGAGGATCTTTGATCAGATAATTATTGTCCGCGTTTTTGCCGCCGATACCACCGACGTATACGGTTGGATCGACAGCTTTCATGGCTTTAGCGAATTCAACAAATCGCCTGGCATATTCCACCGGTGTCAGTCTACTGAGAGCACCGCCTTTGTCGTGCGGATCCGGTGCCATGTACTGTTCGTTGCCTACCTCAAAGAACTTCACTCCATAAGGTGCAGGGTGACCATTAGCTCTTCTCTCAGCGTTGTTTGGTTGATTGCAGTATGCGACTAGGTCCGCCGCTTCTTGTGATGATCCCGAGGTCACATTTACTTGCAGCAGGGCTCGTGCTCCAATTTGCTCGCAGAACTGCAAGATTTCATCAATACCCACGAGGCTGACGACGCTACGACCGCCAGCCACGACAGGTTGCTTCGGTCGTTTATCGACGGGCCCAATCCCTTCGTGCCAATGATACGAGTCCACCAGGGCACCGCCGGGAAAACGCACTAGGGTCACGCCCTGGTTCCGAGCCAATCTCATAACTTCTGGATCCATGCGGTTGCGCGTGCTATCCCAAACTTGATTACCATCTGGGGGCCAATCAACATTGGCACCGCGAAGATATGGAGAAATGCGCTTTTTTACCTTGCGAACATCGACATCGATGCTGGCGCCGTTCTGTAAATGGTCTGGAGGCTTCCGGTCAGTCGTCGCGAGCGATGCAGGATGAAACAGGCAACAGATCGCCACAAGAATAGGTAACCAACCTGGGGACACAGACTTACCATTGACCGAAGTAATCATCTGAGAACCTCCATCACCCTGCCTCGCCTATCCTCAGACTACGGTAGCTCGAGCGCGCAATCATGGCTGCGTTTAGAGTAACCTAAGCGGTACCTATCTGGATCAACACATTTACAGCAGCCGTTGATGTTTACCTTGTTGGCTCAAACAAACGAGAAGCAAGAATTTTGCATAGCTTGGCATTGGTTTCATGTTTTTTTCTGAGGAGGCAAACAATCCTTTAAGATTTAGATTAACCGAACTTGCGGAAGTTCTATGGGATTCTTGCTGAACAAAGGCCAAAACATTTAAGGCAGCAATGAGCGCATGATTTACCATAAGTTCATTTGGATCGATGATCCAGCTGGCAGAGGTACGCGAATGGACCCTAGAGCGCCAAGAGTGCTGACAAGTTTGGGACAGATCGATTGCGATTGGTTAAATGACGTCTTATTCCGAAGCGGCGCCATCGAAACCGGCCGCGTGATCGAACTTCACATTAGTTCTTCGACAAGCACTAACGCACATATCATGCAGCTTCATGTCGATTATTCTGCCGATGCACGTGGAAGGCTGCCAACGACATTGATCCTGAAGCTGTGCGCTGGCGGCGAGCTTTTCGTGGCTGATTCAGAGGTAAATTACTACAATCGAGACTATCTAGATTTAGCAGGCGCTCCCGTCCCGCGGTGCTACGATGCGCAATTTTCGTCTCAAAACGGTTCCTATCACATCCTGATGGAAGATTTCACGGACACGCATTTGAAGGACCGCGAACCATCAATCGAATACGGGACCGAAGTAGCAAAATCACTTGCGGCAATGCACGCGCACGGCTGGGGCGCCGACCGCATCAGAGTTCTTGGAGAGCGCATCCCGAACAAACAAAAAATCGATCTGTTTGCAAACCATGTACAGCAGGGACTGGTTCCGCTTATGGAAACGACGAAGTCGGAAATCAGTGACAATTGGCGAACAATTATTACCGAAGTCTTCGAACTCTGTCCGGCGAAAATGTTGGAACGAACAAGTGATTTGCGTGGATTTGCCGTGCTTCACGGCGATCTAAATCCCGGCAACATTCTCTCACCTAAGCATGTCGGCAAGATGTATTTTTTGGATCGTCAGCCGTTTAAATGGTCACTAACAACTTGGTTGGCGGCAAGCGATCTTGTCATCATGATGGTGCCCTATTGGCCACCGAAGGCGAGACGCAAATTCGAAATGCAAATCCTGGAGGAATATTACCAACAGCTACTTCAATGCGGCATAACGGACTATGGTTGGGAACAGTTGATCAGCGACTACAGATTGGCTGCGATACAGAGCCTTTTTATTGCTTCGGAATGGTGCATACGAGCAGAAGACAGCCAGCGCATGCGCTGGCTGTGGTGGCAGGAGTTACAGAATTCTATGGCAGTCATCTCTGATTTGCGATGCATGGAACTTCTGCGATAGCTCCCAACTCTAAGCTCCAACGCGCTGAAAACAAACGCGACAGCAAGTCAATGTACAATTTAGGGCTTGCTTATCACAGAGGTGTCGGAGTCGTGGCAGGCGATGTGGTCGCCAATATTGTGGCTGCGGCTTTCTGTCACAGCTGAACGATACCGATGCCGCTCGACTGGCCGTTTATTAACTTGCGTCAGCAGTTTGTCAACTTGACCTTTCTCCGGCTCGGACAAACTGCCGCTTTTTGTTTTCGCTTCATCCAACACCTTTTTCATCTCTCTGTGAGCAGGAGTCATTCTCGGCTCCAGGGCATCAAACACCGGCTTGACCGTCTTCCAGGCACCAATCAATTCATGGTCGGCCGCATCCACAGTCCTGTGCGCCAAATCGACAGTAGCATTCGGGTCGGATGTAATCTTGCCGTGCTTGATAGCGTCAGAGAGCTGGTCCATCAGTTGCTCAGCGGTCTCCTGGCTGGCCGGATTCGCCACCTGCCCCGGCGATGCCTCGGCTAACCTCCATTCGAACTCTCCTGGGCAATAGTGCATTCAGGAAGTCCGGGACATTTCGTGTCGGCAACCAAGATCATCGAAGGTTCGGTCATAGATAGTCCCGATATCAGCCGATTCTCGCCCTGCCAGGTTTCAACCGGAGGCATCCTTCCTACACCGTCCATACACCCATCCTATATTATTTTTCCCGCGTGGACGGATAGTAACTGAGCGCCACTAAACTGTCACCACGGGTTTCACTCATGTCATCGAAAGATCCCAATAGCATAGCCGGGCGAAAAATCAGTAATCGCTTGTTTCGGAAGGAACCTCAACGACCGGCTTATCAGTCTGCGTCCCGTACTTTACATGCAACCTTTGACTCGGTGATACACAGTCGTTAGTAAAGAAGTGCACGGCAATGAAAACGCACCAAGCATCAGCTAGCGACCGGACTTAGTGCACAAGTGCCGGCGTCCAGGACGAGTTTCGCGACGGAAGCGCGACCATCGGAATCCACTTGCCATTCAAATCCGCACAATGTCCAGGCGCACGGTACATTTTCAGATGTACTTACACTCACAGTGGTACTGAACCATATGCAGTTATTAAAATTGGAGCGGGCGAGGAGTCTCGAACTCCCGACCTACAGCTTGGGAAGCTGTCGCTCTACCGGCTGAGCTACACCCGCGTAACACTGTAATTTTAGCACCCCCTAAGCAAGCCTCGAGGTTCAAGCGACGGTTGAGCCTCAAGCCCCACAGGTTCTGCGTTATCGGTCAAACCCCGAGCCCCGAGAGGTTCAACCGATATCGGTTGAACCTCGCAAAGAGGTCGGCTTATTCAGAGCCCGCTAATGACAACCAAAAGAAGACTTTGACGATGACAGACGGCCGTAAATCGGCTACAGCAATAGTTTTTCGGGCTGTCGATTTGTGAACCAAGTTGGAGCGCCACCCAAGTCATGAAACGGTTAATTAGAGCTGCTCTTGCTAGTCACAAAAGATTAGTTCTTGTAGACTAGGGGTAACAATACCGCCCTCTCATCAGGTATCCTGGAGACTCCGGTCGATCGAAAAATGCCGAAAGTCTTAGTCGTCGAAGATGATCTCGTATTTTCATACTTGATCCAGTACCACCTGGAGCTAAATCATTACGTGGTCGAAGCTGTTAAGACGGGCGCAGAAGGACTTTCGCGCCTGGAGCAACGCATATTCGACCTGGCGATTCTGGACTGGATGCTGCCTGATATGCTCGGGCTGGACGTGTGCAAGCGATTCCGAGCCCAGGGTGGCACAACTCCCATCCTTATATTGACCGCCAAGAACACCTCCGAAGAAAAAGCCGCCGGGCTAGATTCTGGGGCCGATGATTACATCGTCAAACCGTTCGATCCTACTGAGCTGTTGGCGCGGTTGCGCGCCTTGCTTCGGCGTCCGTCCGGATGGACCGGCAAGCTTCTCCGTGTGCGCGACGTCGAACTCGACACTACGACTTATCGAGTCACTCGCGCCGGCAAGGAGATAGATCTGGCCTTAAAGGAGATCGCGATACTGGAGCTGTTGATGCGCCATCCGAATCAGCGGTTCACGGCCGAGACGATGCTGCAACGGTTGTGGCGATCCGATGTCTCCGCCTCAGTGGAAACTGTTCGGACGCATATGAAGACTCTGCGAAAGAAACTGAACGATTCCGATGAAAACGCCTTGATCAAAACTACCCGCCACCTGGGATACAGGATCGTAGATGAGAGCTGCTGAACAGCAGATCCAATGTCTACTAAAGTAGACATTGAGCAAACCGGCAACGGCCGCGCCTTCCAGTTTTCGACGTAGACTATAGTCAACATTACATTTTCGACTATGTTGTACAGGACAAATTTCTAAATCCACACTAGCTAAGCATTCTCAGGCTTATTTCATTTTGGCTTCACGTTGTGTTCAGCTTCAGTTTACGTTAGGCAGATACACTTATAATATGCGAGACTTGCCCTGTTGCAATTCTTGCAGGACAACGAACTCGGCCATTGGTCGGTGTTCGCAGATCGGGCGGATAACTCAACCAAGGGTGGTTAGCATTATGTCTCAAGTAGCAAGAAACAAAGCGATTCAGACGGAAACTGACCTCCTTAGCCAACTCGGCGAAGTAGTGCGCAGACGCCGGCTGGCACTCGATCTTTCCCAAGAAGAACTCGCCTCGCGCGCCGGTGTACACCGCACATATCTCAGTGATATCGAGCGCGGTGCCCGCAACATTACAATTACCGTTCTTACAAGACTTGCGGAAGCGCTTGAAATGCGGGTTTCACGTCTTTTCAGACTGACAGAGCAGCAGGCGTTCGAAAAACCGCGCCGTCGCTAAAACCAGGTCTACGAAAGACAGGATTCAGAAAGATTCAAGGCTGCGTCGGCAAACGCAGCCTATTGAATTGTCAGCCGCAGCAAATTTGGCGCCAAGAGCACAGTTCTGGGCAAAACAGATCTATTCGGATCTGTGGCACGTGTTTGTATATCGACCCTCAGTCTCCGAAAACAAAGCAGCTTGCGATCAGCCGGACTGAACTCGTCCTGACGCGGGTTTTCCAGCGGTCATCAGCAACGAGACCTCCCGTTTCCAGACCTCGACGTTCTCAAAGTTCTTGCCGTAATCAAATACAGTGCTGGACGACAGGGGACGGCTAACACAGCGCAAAAGCCAGCTTCGCTCTCCCACCGGGTTTATTTCGACTTCCATAGTTTCACCCGATGAACGCAGACTTTGACCAATGCTGGCGCGGGTGATCAAATGCTCGGTGTCGTCAGACACGGATCTTACGTATGGCACCGCCAGTAGTGCCTGCCGACAAGCAGCCACGACCTCTTTCGCCGATCCCTCCAGGGGAACTTCTCTGACCTGCTCCAATTTCCAGATGTCCTCATAGAACCCTTTCGCGAGGAACAGTCTTGCCGTCAGATCGATCAACAAAAAGACGACACCGATGATGATGGCAACCAGAAACCCGACGCACAAACCGTAGGTAAACGAAAATTGAAAGGAACGCTTATCGCCGTTCATCAACAGCATTATGATGAACACCATCAGCCCCACGCCACCACCAGCACCTAGACAGGTGACCGTGAGAGCGCGAAACACACGAGCAAGATACTTAAGCATCCAAATTAGTTCTCGGACTGGACGAGATATATGAACTCACGATTCAGCTTGAACCTCTTCTGCCTGACTCGTTTCCTGCCTGACGTACCATCGGAGAAAACGGAACAAAAAATACAGCGGCGGCGCGCAAACTACAAAGCAGAACAATCTATCAACCAACCGATACATATTAGAGGTCCTCGTCGTTAAGGCAATTGGTTTCGGTTTCTTCGGACAATTTAACACCTTCAGCTTCAATATCTTGCATATCCACAGATTCCAGTTCAAGCTCCTCAACATGAATGTCGCCGATCGGAGCCTCACGCTCTCCCTCCTCAGCCGCTTCTTGAACACCTTCCGGTCGAGACGCCTCGAGTTCGGCCGCAGCGTCTTTTGCCTGAGCCAAGGCCACTCGAGCCGCTAGTTTCTCCGCCTGGGTTCGTCTGGGATAGAGGCGCATTCGGCATTTGGAGCAAAAGCAGTAGCTCCCCTCTTGGAGGTGACCCAAATCGGTGACTTTGAAGCCGACGGGTAGATACGCCCGCATCACGCACAACCGTCGATCCAAACCTTTCAGCTTTCTTTGATAAATCCTGACATTTTCATGCCGGCACGCCGGTAATTCCTGAACCAACTCTGTTTTGTCTCCGAAAATGGAACTGCTCCTATTGCTGCTTTACCACGGGGAACTCCTTTAGGAATCGTCCCTTCCAAAAGATAATCACACCGAGCTGATGTTCAGTCTTGACAATATTGGGACAGGAGAAGTAGAGCGATCTCGAAGCGTCTGCTGCAAACGGGGCTGACTGCTGGGACGCAACCGGAAGCAACACCGATCCCGCCGTCCTTCTTATGGTGTTGTCGTAGAAGACAGCGTTGAGCGACAGGTCGGTGACCTCCTTGCCGGTGATGTTGTGGATTTTTATCTCTCCTTCCGGCGTCAGGCTGCCCTTAGCCAACCAGATACGGGAAGAGACGAGGGCCACAGGCGGAGAACCGGGATCGTACGGCTTGTTGACCGGGTTTTCGTTCTTGCTGTCTTTGTCCTTGTCCTTGGTCATCTCGCTGATCTGGTCTGCAATCCGGTCAGCATGCCCTTTGATGGAGGCTGCTTGATCCAGCTTGTGCTGCTGAACGAGTGTGTCATGCCACTGAAGCAAGGTCGCCTCCAGCTGTTTCAACAACTCGACTTTGGGCCGCAACTCGCTGGCATCTTCATAGGCGCGCACTGCACCCGCGAAGTTGCCCAATCGAAGGTCGACGCTGGCGAGCAGTTGATCGTCTTCGACGCTCTTTTCTTTATCGGTAAGATCGGTCAAAGCCTGCTGGGCGCGCTGATAATCTTTCTTATCCATCAAAAGATCGATCAACCGGTGACGCGCCTCCAGGTTGTTTGGATCGGCATCGGCCACGCGCTGGTAGGAGTTGATCGCCTGCTCGGTGTTTCCATGCCGGGCATACAGTGCCGCCAACAACATGCGACCGGCAGGCTCGTCGCTGACGCGCAGGCTCTTCTCCAGCAGCTCCTGGGCCCGCTGATCGTTGCCTGCTTTCTCCGAAGTCGCCGCCAACTGGCTGTAGGCAGAGCTCAGGCGATGGGGAATCAAAGACTTGAGCGGCTCCGGCAGCTGTTCCGGAGTGGTATTGGCTAGCTCCAGATGCCGAGCTGCTTCGTTCAACTGCCCCTGGGCCATATCATCTTCCGACCACCCCAAATACAAGCGGGCACGTCCTTCAGCCAGTGAGTTCGGTTGACACACTGACGAAGCGGAATCGTAAAGCCGCTCCGCTTCGGCAAAGTCGTCTTTCGATTCGTAGTAGTTCGCGAACGCGAGCACGACCGGAGCGAGGGTATCGCCCGGCAGCTTCAGGCGTAGCGCCGTATCAAGCGCGGTTCGGCCTTCGGCGATGCGGTCGGTACGCAGATAGCACTGGGCCATCCAGGGAAGAGCTGTGGGATTATCAGGATGTTGCTGTGAAAACTGCTCGAGAATAGGCAGAGCGGCTGCCGCTTTGCCTTGCTTGATCAGGGAAATCGCATGGGTAACGGGCGTTTCAGCGGGTCGCATGTGGCTGTAGGTGAGACCGATAGCCACGCCTAAAACAACGGACAACAAAAACAGGCGCAGCTTCAAAAGTCGCCCGGAAGATTTCTTCCCAGTCTCGTATGTAGAAACGTTCGACATCGCTGCCTGTGAAATCCCAACAAGTTTATAATAACGTGTTATGCCTACTGAGATTAACCTTACCCCGACAGCTTCTTATCTTGAGATTCGCCCCACCGGTGCCGGATCACAGGCAACAGCCTCAGGAGTGCCCGCTACGGAGCTTCTGCCCGCCCGAACCTGGGGAGCGGCGAATAACTGTCTGTCGGCAGCGCTTTTGGTCCATGGACTGGGCGCTCACAGCGGCTGGTTTGAAGCGCTGGGCAGAAGATTGAAGGTTCGACGCATTTTCGCCCTCGCGTACGATCAGGTCGGGTTTGGCAAACGTAGAGCGGAAAAGTTCGTCAGTCGGCAACAGTGGTACGACGATCTGGCTTCCGCATACGCATATTTGCAAACCGTTGTGGGGAACAAGCCGATCTTCGTGATGGGCAACAGCATGGGCGCCGCCGTTTCACTAAAGGTGGTGGCAGACGGTCTGGTGAAGCCGGCTGGCCTGGCTATGTTTTCACCCGGGTTTGACGGTCATCCCGATCGGTTCAAGTTGAGCTATCGCCTTTCGACGATAACGAAAGCGCTCATGAATCCTGAAGAAGAGGTGGCCTTGCCATACACACCTGACATGGTGACACGCTCCGAGTCGGTGCGCATTTGGTTGAACAACGACCCGGACATGCGATTTTCACCCACCGGCAAGATGCTTCTGGAGCTGCTCAAACTATCGATGTCGTTGCCGAAAGTGCGCAAGGTCGACTGTCCGGTATTGATGGTGACGTCGGGCAAGGACAACATCGTCGACGTTAAGGCGTGCAAGAGGTTGTTTGACCGACTTGAGAGCCCGGAGAAAAAGTCTCATGTTTTTTCTGAAGCCTGGCACGATCTGATGTTCGATCCCGATATCGATGAACTCACCGATCGGCTCCTCGCCTGGACAACACATGTAGGCGCCAGCAACGGCGACAACCGCTGATCCTGCCATGGCACCAAATATAATGGCAGATGGACAGTGAGAATGTTCGTCCATATAACCTCCTAAGCCGAAGGATTCACCACATACGGTGCAACGCCCCGGCAAACAGGGAGGCGGCGGTGAACGTTGTTGCAGCGACAGTGCGGCGCCCTTCCCCTTCCCGGCTACTTAAGGAATCTTCACACTGCTCCCATCTTTAGAACCGAAGCATACTTGAATTTTGGTAACCTGTTTGCGTTTCCAGCCTCGAAATCGGGACCGATAACAATCTCACGACTTCGTTACCCTTGCAGATTGTTTAGCTTTGTCAAGGTGGGAACTGGCTATAATACTGATCCGTCAATACCTGGGACTGGCTTGCCTCTACGAGCGGTCAGTCGCCAAAATCGCGAAAGAGGTTCGACCGTGCAAAAAAGTCTTGCGGCAACATTTTTTGAACGCGCAAACAGTTTGGGCAGCCTCGCGGCCGTGCGCTTTAAAGAAGGACGCACTCCCTACCAGGACATGAGCTGGCAAGACTACGGCAAACTGGTGTTCGACCTCGCCAACGGCATGGCGGCTCTGGGGCTTGCCCCCAAAGAGTGCGCCGCCATTTTTGCCAACAACTCACATCTGTGGGTGGCAGCCGACTTTGCCACCATATCTAACGGCGGCATCTCGGTGCCGATTTATCCGACCAGTTCCAACTCGGATATCGAATACATTCTCAGCAACTCACAAGCAAAGTTTGCCTTCGTTCAGAACGACATCATGCTCCAGAAGGTGCTTGCGACGAAAGACAGTTCGCCAAACTTGGAAAAAATCATCGTTCTGTCTCTAGCAGACGGACAGTCGATACTCGAACTGGGCAAGCAGGTCGGGTTGGAACCGGCAGCGGCACAATCGCTGTTGATGACACTGAAAGAGCTGCGCGAAATCGGTTGTGAGTTTCAAAAGAAGCAACCGTATTTGATCGAACAGCGCGTCAAAGCGATCCAACCGCACGACTGCGCCACCGTCATCTACACCTCCGGCACGACCGGCATACCGAAAGGGGCGATGCTCACGCACCGCAACATCATCACCGTTATCAACGACTTGCCCAGTCTGTTGCCTATTACTGAAGAAGACGTTTACCTGTCGTATCTGCCGATGTCACACGTATTTGAGAGAGTGTGCGGCGAATTCTATTGGAGTCACTTCGGCGGCACCATCGCCTTCGCCGAAAGCATCGAACTGATGGCTAAGAACATGGGTGAAGTCGACCCGACCATGATGCTGGTTGTGCCGCGAGTGCTCGACCGAATCTATGCCAAAGTAAAAAGCGGCATGGAAGGTGCCAGCGGTCGCGCCAAGAAGTTAATCGACTGGTCGCTGTACGTTGGCAAAGAAGGGATCAGAACTAAGTCCGTTGGAAAACAACCGAGCCTTGGATTGCGCGCAAAACTCTGGCTGGCAGAAACGTTGGTATTTCGCAAATTGCGGCAGCGCATAGGTCCTCGTCTAAGGCTCGTGGTCAGCGGTGGAGCTCCGGCTACTCCGCACATAATCGAGTTTTTCAACGCCATCGGCATAAACACCTTGGAAGGGTACGGTCTGACTGAGACCGCAGCCCCGGCTTCAGTCAACCTGCAGCACAAGGTGAAGATCGGCTCCGTCGGTCCTGCTCTCCCTTCGGTCAAGGTAAGAATCGCCGAAGATGGAGAGATCTTATTGCGAGGGGACTCTATCTTCGAAAGCTATTACAAGAATCCCGAAGCGACCAAGGATGCGTTCGAGGAAGGTTGGTTCAAGACCGGCGATATCGGCACACTGGATCAAGACGGCTACATTCGCATTACCGATCGGAAGAAAGACCTCATCATCAACGCCGCCGGCAAGAACATCGCCCCCCAACGAGTGGAAGCAGTGATCAAAACGGTCCCTTTCGTCACCCAAGCAGTCGTCTTTGGTGATAAACAGAAACATCTGGTGGCGCTGCTTACACTGGACGAACACGCGGTCACCGAGTTCGCCCGTGAGAACAACTGGCAGTTCGACACCTACCAAGATCTCGTTGTCGGCTCACAACTCAATCAATACATCACCAAAGAGCTGAAACTGAGGTCAGGTCAATTAGCGGATTATGAGCAGATCAGACGGATATCGATTCTGCCCGAAGATCTCTCGGTCGAACAGGGTGAGTTGACGGCCACGCTTAAGATCAAACGCAATGTGATCGCTAAAAAGTACAGCCCTTTAATTCAATCGCTGTTCCGTGAAGAGAAACAATCGATCGGTTCACCGGTCAAACGGACTGCCACTACAAACGGTGACGACGTCGCCGTTCGCAAATAGACCTCTACGTCATAGGCTAGGGCTTATCCCAAGCTAGCGCTTCCACTCCATCAGGCGTCGGATTCTTCACCGCGCCGCCCGGACGGGCTCGTCTGGGCCGCGGCGCAGACTCACGCGCCGATGACGATGAAGTATCCGCCGGCAAACCGCGCCCCGGTGATAACACTGCACTGGTCTCGCGCGGCAACGGCGTAAACTCCAGTTCAAACGGTTCCGCTGAGGTTTCCCCTGGTCGCAAGAAAACGTCGGCCGGCAGGCCACCCACAGGTGGTATTGCAGTGTCCACTTCCGACCCACGCTTCACCGGCTCAAGCGCTCTTGCAACCGGTCCGTCTGTCCCGTCGAGAAGTTCACTCGGCACTCTATCGAATGTGCGCCGTACCACAGTTGGCGACAGCGGCTGCTCGACACGAGACAGCAGTCCGTCATAATCATCGAGCGCCATCCGAGTGACATTGCGCAATCCGCCTTCTTGCGTCTTGGCCGTCTTCATGATGTTGTAAATACGCCACACATCATTCGGCGAGGCGGTCTGAGCAAGCAATGTAGAGATCTGATGCACGCTGTGTACATCACCCCCAACCTCGGCTGCAAAGGTTCTCGCATACTGCTGCAACCCTACGACAGTCGGTGCCACCTTCCACGGTTGCTGCGTTTCAACAGCTCTCAACTCCGGATTCAAGAATGCCGCTCGACTGATCGCCGTGTCAGCCACGCCAGCTTCCTCTAGTCTGCTCGGCTCCAGCGCTTCAGCCTGCCTGGTCAGTCGATCCAGCTCGCTGGACACGACAGTCTTCGTGTCTCTAGATCCATGAGACACGGCTGTATCCGCCGCATCGCTCACTTGCCGCTTAGTTAACCCAGAGGCAAACTTGCTGGCCAATACCTCTACAGAAACAGGATCTGCGGCAGGTTGCGCTAACATCCGACTGTATCTGGCAACACCGTTTACCGCGAACGAACGATGAATTAGCGGAAGGGTGGCGACATGGATGTTCGAGGCGGCAGCCAGGTTCACCCCATCAACAGGCAGTTGACTGGCGGCCAGTATTTTCAAAGGTTGCCTGTCCGAGCCCAGCCCAACTGAGGCATGTGCGGGAAGGGAACTTGTTTCGGCCGCTACGTCAGGCAGCCCACCGTTGCGCGAAAGATACTGCACCGCTTCCGTACGCGCCATTTTCTCAACTGCTTGTATATTGTCTGCCTCTGCCACACCGGACTTGTTCATCAAACTCATGATGCGCGACATGTCGCTTACTGAAGCCTTGTTGGCGATCTGTGCCACAAGAAGATCGGTATTGGTACCTTCAGCCACAAACGGCTCAGCGAACGCCTTGGCGTACGCCACCAGCCCTCTCAGAGCCGTCGGCGCCTGCCACGGATATTTGCTGCGCAAATCGAGATAGGCATCGTTGACGGAAGCAGCTTTGGTCTCTGTATTTATAAGTAGCTTCGCCGCCCTGATGTCGTCGCCCTCGACAGCCAGTCCCGCCCGCAACCCAATGCGAGTTGAGGATTCGGTCTCGGTTCCTTGGACGGCACGACGAACCTCATTTTCGGGAAGTCTCGATCCCAAATACTCGGATAAGGCGCGCCTGGTATTCGGGGCGACACCCATGATATCGGATATGGTGTCAAGCTTCGCCTGTACGGCGGTAACGGCATGCGGTAGTTCTCGTGGAGAAAGATCAGCAAGGTTCGGGTTCATCACTATAGATCTGGTCACCGGATCTGCCGTGATCTTGCTGGCCCGCAGGCGCGCAACCGCCGGATCACCATCCATGGCAAGTTCGTACGCAGGCGTCCTCCGTATACTTGGTCGAGACAAGTCTTTCTGGGCCAGTCCAGGGTTCGATAACAGCTCGGGCGCTTGAGCACCATGCTGAGCCTGCCTAAGCGTCTCGATCATCCGTCCTGTGGCCGTACCCTCGTCGGTAGCTGCAATCGCCAACTGCCCTTCTTGTCGATATCCAACTCCGGGCACCCAATAACCGTTGGGCTCGGTGGCATGGGGCACTCCTTCCGGCAGATCCGCGAGCGGAACGACACCGCTCATATTCCTCTCATATCTGGCAACATCAGCCACCAGATCCAATCCTTGCTCGGTGCTACCAGCAGCACGCATCATGGCATCGATACTGCGAACATCATTTTGATCCGCTCTATCGGCCAGACGCGTCGCCAGCAGTTCAGCCGCTTCCGGACCGTTAGCCAGCGGATGAGCGATGGTTCTCGCCCACATCACCACTCCATCCTCGACGGCGTCACGCCGAGAGACCGGTACATCACGTATGTTCGAGTTCTGGGCAGCAGCCTGGTCCACTGGAGTTATAACCTTACGCGCCGGCGGATCTGAAAAATGGGCGAGGGGGTCATCTGGATGGCTCCATTGAGTAAGAAGACTTTCGGCTTTCAAATCATGAGGATCCATCTTCGACAACTGCTGAATCGCAGGCGTTGCTTCGTTCACCCCGCCATGGCGTCCAACGATTTCCAAAACATCCTTGATCTCACCACTGGTAGCCCTCAACCCGAAATGATGCGCCAACACATTTGCAGCGCCGGAATCTTTTGCCAACGGCTCAGCCAGAGCCCTCGCGTGAACTTTCATCGCGTCAACGGCCAGGCCTTGAAAGCGATAAGGTAGGTCTTGAATCACAGGATTGCTGAGAATTGCGTCTCCGAGAGTGTCCGCAATTGGTTCGGAACCAACTCGCCTGGCCCCGGCCTGGGAACGATCATTACCCAGCATGTCCGCTATCCTGCTGCCTCCCAGATCGGAATCGGCCGGAACATCGGCACTCGCTGCTCCGGAACGGGCTTGCCGACGACCGGCGATACCGAGATCGAGAGCATGGTCACTTAATACGGTGCTCGCTCTTTCCGCTTCTCCTACAGCCCTTTCGGTCCTTTGTAGGCTACCTGCTCTCGCGACAATCTGCTCCAATCCCTCAAGCTCAGCCAAACCCGAAATAAATGACATCCGTGTACCCCATATGATCGTTGGGCAAGTAGCCGTGTCGACGATATCCGTCAGTACGGCCTTTGAACGGATTATAGGCGCGGCGTTCGAGCGTCGTCATTCGTACTTTTCCCAAGCGGAATGGTAGCCTTACCACACCGGTTTTGGGTACTAAACCGGCCTGATGCCACTATATATGATGCTAGCGCGTCACCCTGAGACAGACACTGGGTCAGCCGGCGTTCTAGTGGCTGAGATCAGTTGCCCGCTGGGCTGGCTCCGCCGGCTCGTAGCCGTGTCCTTGCACGTAAACATAACCAGGTTCCGGCGGCGGATCCAACAAAGCGTTGAGATGATCATGGGCAGCGTCCATTCTCGAGGAGCGCAACCTTGTCACCACATCGTCAGGAAGGGCGCCGACGATCAAGTTTCGACGGGTATCACCGGCGGTGCGACCGAAAAGCGAGACCACGTCGGCAGACGGTCGCGTCGCGTCCTCACCCAATGCCCGGATACGCAGATTAGCAACGTCGGTGAGAGCCATCTGCCTCACGTTCAACAACCCCGCCCCTTGATCATCACCTTTATCTATATGAGCCAGCATTCGCCCTACTTTCGCTTCGGACATTTGTGACGCTATCTGCCCCGCGAGAAACTCTTTCGCCGGCCCCGCTTTCGCCAGCTCATCGGCAAAGGTACGACCGTATTGAGCCAGCCCCAAAATAACCGCCGGGTGCTGCTTCTCAGGCAGAACTTCGAGAACGGGATTAGCGGCGGCAGCTCTGAACAACGGTTCAGTCGGGATGTTCGCCGCCTTTAAGACGGCATCCGCCCCCTCGAATTTAGGATAAGCGGCGATGAGCATCCCGGCATGCTCCCGCACTCTCGCTTCGCCGGCTCCGACGTCGCCGGCGTGGGTCAACAGATCCGTAGTCAGAGCTACATCGTCCGCCGTCATCGTCGACGCCATGTAATGCTTGAGCGCCTCAGCACTGCCGGCATCTTTGGCGATCGGCTGCACTAGAGCGTCTACAAATGTCGAGGTGGCATACATGGCGGCGCCGCGCTCACGCGACGACAGACTGAGAATGGCAGGATTCGTTTGGGCAGCCGGATTCATTCTGTCGCTTAGCTGAGCTTTTATCACTTCAGGCGTCAGGTGGGAACCAGATGCCGCCGGGGTACGACCTTCCAACATGGCTGCGATATCAGACTTCGCCATCGCTTCTACCTGTTGCACACCTTCCGTCTCACTCTTGGCTCGCCCCATGACCTCCATAATTCGCTCCAGATCCTTCGGGGACGCGTGGAGGGCGATCTGACCGACCAAAAGATTTTCGCTTGTGCCTTCGGTGATGAGAGGCTTAGCCAACGCTCTGGAGTAAGCAACAAGCCCCTGGAGCGCTTCAGGGCCTTCCCAAGGTCTTATATGCTGCAAGTCTATCAACGCCTCATTCAGAGAGGCGGCTCTGACTTCAGCGGTGGGAGCGAGTCCGGCATGAGCGATTCGATCGGTTTGAGCCTGACGTTCGGACATCAATCGCAGATTTTCGTTGAGCTTCGGCGCTCCTTCCCGCATCGCAAATCTGACGTCATCCGGCGACAGTCTAGGGCCAAAATACTGGGTGAGAACTCCGCGGAAGCGGGGATCGACCCCCATGATACTGCCCATAGTATCAATCTTGGCCTGCACCGCTCCGATTGCTTCATGTCTCTCAATGACAGGCAGGTCCATGATCGTCGCGTTGGAAGCGATGGCTTTGTTGAGAGGATTCATTTCAATTCCGACCGTTCGCGCGGCCTGCATTTGTGCCGTTCCCTCAAGAGAATCCTCAGGCGATCCAGAAAACGCCGAATGCGTCTCGGAATATCCGTGGCCGTTCACCCAGTAGCCATCACGCTCGGTGGCGTTCGGTACGCTGTCCGGGTTCGTGGAGAACCGGCTCAGATTTCGATCGAACTTCGCCATATCAGTGATTGTCTGCAACCCTTCTTCCACAGTGTCGGAGCTGTCGATGACCGCGCCTATAGCATGGATGTCCAGCTTGGTCGCCGTCGCGGCCAGTCGCCTGGCGATGACGTCCGCCGACTCCGCGCTGCCGGCAAGCGGATGCGCCACAGTGCGCGCCCAAACCGCCAAGCCGGTTCTGACCGCATCCGGATTGTTTAACGCCATGTCGTTGAGAGCGGGATTGTTAAGAATCGCCTGATCCAGCGGCGATCTGAACTTTCCAGTAAACAACCCTGTCGAACTATCGATCGAAACACCGGGACCAAGACGCAGATCGACGTTTGCCTGATCGAGCATCACCGTATGAACGAAGTCCTTTATAGAGCCGGCGGCCTCATCCACACCGCCGTGATCAGCCACATTCTTCAACACGAAGTGTACTTCAGGGGCGGTAGCCCTCATGCCAAAATGGTGAGCCAACACCTCTTGCGCTCTTGCATCCGCAGCGAACGGTTCTGCCAGAGCTCTGGCGTGGATGCTCATAGCCTGCGCCGTGACCGCGCGATATCGCTGAGGCAACTCATCGAGAACCGGATTGGCGAGAATCGCTTCAACAAGAGTGTCCTCTTTCGCCGTTGCCGGACCCACGCGAATGTTGCTGGTTGCTTCCGCACCGGTTGGTGGTGCGGAACGCTTCGCCGCACCGGGGTTGCCCCGCTCAGCCATCTGCAAATCCGTCACCTGTCGGCTGAGGGCAGCATTGGAGCCGATCCCTTCCTCGATCCCTTCGCCGACCACTACCCTTGACTCAGCAGCGAGCCGACTGGCCCGGGCTGCAATTGCCTCGAGGTCTCCCACTCCAGACAGAAGTCCCATTGAAACACTCCTTAGAAGGATCGATTGAAGGATCGATGCCAGGCTTTCCGAAACACAAAAATTACTATGAATAGGCGATTACGGGTGCATTATATGCTCAGCGTTTTCCAACCGTCATCCGTACTTCCCGCACCCAGGGTGATGACTGTACGAAGGTCGTTTATGAGACGGAACCGACGCCAATTGCACCACATCCGGTGCCCAGGCTGCGCCGGACGACGACAGTGTTACCAAATCCAGAATTCAGCGATAGAAATTGCGTCTTATCATGGGTATTGCCCGTCCAGCCGGCGTCAAATACGACCTATAGTCGTTGGTCCCGTACCCAGCCAGAATCCGGCCGGTTGCGTGGTCACTTCTGGCGCTATCATAGCCGCCACCGATCATGAAGCCAGCAATCTTTCCGTCATCAGGACTTCTGAGAAACATTCCCTTTTTCACGACAAAAGTGGCTCCCCCGGATAGACCATAGTCTGAAACAATATCTGTTTGCAGCATTAACTGAGCCGGCTCTCTTCCATATCTGACAGTGTGGGTAGTCAACGCTCTACCCTCAGATAGAAACAGATCGCCTCGAACAGACCCGGCTCCGCCGGTGAGATTTTGAGTTCCCAGAGTGGCGAGCTTGCTGCCATCCTTAACCTCGAGAAGAAAATCGGTCTCCGGAGCAAACGGAATTGGTCCTCGCGCAGGCAAAGGGCTATTGGGTTTTAGTATAACGAGGTCGGTGGCTTTATCTTCATCGATGATGTTGTACTTGAAAGTGTGAGGGACAACGTGTCGATCTACGAAACGAACCCAGATGTCACCGCGAGCTCTGTCAAGAAGCGGATGACGAGAGGCAATCACCTTACCGTCCGGACTGACCGTAATGCCTGAGGCAGCCGCGTTAGGTTCACCAGGTCGAGTGTTAAGTCGATAAACTCCCACTACTTGATTGTGTCGCGCCGTGTAGACGCGCCCGAGGTCATCTCCGGAATCAAATGTGCGGCTAACCACAGCCGGAGCGCCCCTCGAAGAAACAAAGCTAGGGAGAGTATGGGCGGCATAACGGACTTGCATTTCGTATGGAGGAGTGATGGGCTCGGCAAACACTCTCCTGCTCAAAACGTCTGAACCGGAGGGTTCGAGGGAATCAGCTCTTCCAACACTCAACCGTGAGTTGAGCCCTGAAATAAGAGGAATGTCTCCCCTTACTATGTCCATGGGCGGAACGTCCGGATGTGGCGCCGACAAACCGAGAATCTTTGCCGCTGCTGGATCAGTGGCGGCGATATCCAATGAATGCAAGCTCAATAGAAGATCTGTGTCGCCGGCCGCGACCGCTCTTGCGGTTTGTGCCCCGACCCGTTCAATTCTTCCTGCGGAACTGGCCATACGCGCGATGCTTGCCACGTCTTCAACGAAAGACAAAACGGTCATAGGGTGAATCCTCAAGCGAAGAAAGATATTGGTACAACGGCGTGTTATACACAAACGATAATACGTTCTCACACGATTGTCATTCGTGCTTCTCACACGGACATCGTAATTTCATCACTAGCTGCATACAATCCGAAGAGATTGTCGAAAAACTCTCAAAGTAGTCCATCGAATCGCAGCCGAAATCGACAGAACGTTTCAAATGGGGGCTTGGACCCTCCGGTTCTCAGGTAGTGGATGTCGACGCCGTTTGATCTGCAGACTGCGGTCGTCCAGCTCGTCATTAAAGATCCTCGTTCGAGAAAATGTCAACATAGTGCGACCTAAGAGACTAGTGGCGGACACTTGCCTGCCTAATCTGCAAGGAGCTGATGTTCACTCATGGAGATGTAAGTTGAAACTCAGATTCGTTTCGACTCTAGCTGCTATCGCGACACTGGCGTTATTTTCGCATCCAGTGTATGCCACCACGCTGTTCGGCAATGCGGAACATTCGGAGGCTCTTCCAAACAGCAATGGGGACCAGATCAATACGATGCTGAGAAAACGCAACGCTGACCTTGTTCAACAACAGGCTGCCATGGCGCAAGCGTCTCCCGTGCAGGGGAAGGTAGCCGAACGAGCGCCATTGCAAGCAGTAGCAACATTCGACAAGCCTGCCGTCGAATGGTTCATGATCCCGCGCTGGCTGGCGGGTCGTTGGCACAAGAAGGGTGATCTGACAGTGGGAGTCACGGACCTGCTTACGGGTCACAAAGGAATGCAGAATGTGTGGGTTAACAATGAGTTGTCTACCCATTGGGGGCATCAAGTAGATCGCAACGGCAACATTTGGCACGCCAATTTCATCCCCACCACGCGTGACGGCGACTCAGACGGAGAGGTTGTACGTTTCGTCACGGTAGCTGAGAAGTGCGAGCTGACAACACCTGAGCAGGTGGTAACCCGGACACATTATGTCGTGACGAAGGCGCTCGAGGCAAACAACGAGGTCGTGGAAAAGTATCAACAGGAAAGTCTCAACGACTACACCATGACTGCCCAGGGTGGGATGGAGAACCGAAGCAGCAACAAGCTGTATCACATGAACGGGCAGGCCTATCGCATGGGGCTCCTGGAGAGTCAGTTTTCGAAGATTGCCGAGTTTGCGCCAACGGCGTTCGACCGAGGTATAGATATGCGCAAATCGCTTGTCGACTATTTGCATTCGCAACACCTGGATAATCTGGTGCCGGAAGCAACATCAATGTGAACGCGCGCTTTTTCTAGAAGCGCGATTCGGTTGACGGTTAACCACGGGCGGCTACGAACAGAACTAGTCCTTCCGGACCGCGATGCATTCAATTTCGATATCAAATGGACCCGTCCATACCGGTACGCAGAAGAAAATTCGGGCAGGCGGGTTCTTCGGAAAGAAGCGCTTGTATATCTCGTTGAATGTCTTGAAACGCTCCGGATTTACACAGAGCACGTTGATCTTCATGACGTGATCGAGGTCAGAGCCGGCGGCGTTAAGCACAGTCTTCAATTGTTCGAGGATGCGTTCGGCCTGTTGTTCGAATGGTGCGTTAACAAGAAGCTCTCCGGTCTTCGGATCGAACGGCGGCAGTCCCGAGATGAAGATCATGTCGCCGGCGCGGGTACAGGTCGAAACTGGCGCGCCCCACTTTTCGAAATTGCTGTCAAACGGTTCGACGCGAATAATCTCTCTCTTCATGGTCTTTGTCCTTGTGCGACTTGGTTGTGACGTGGCGTATTATTTGGCAAACTTTGGCGGATTATTTGGCAATTTTCAGGGCGTCCCAGGAGCAGACTCTTACGAGCCACTTCAATTACTTCTAGCGTGATCATGGTAAAGCAATTTAGCTTTTGAAGTCGTTCGATCTCGGAAAAAATCCGAATGAGCACCCGGAAATTTCCATTGGCTGTGCGCAGTTGTGACATCGCGAATCAAATGGCAAAGTTTGCCAAACAATTCGCTCAGAAATCGGCAGAATAACTTGCAAAGTCACAACCACCCCTGGCTATAATGAATTTTCCAGCAGTGGACTATGCAAGATTAAGAATCCAAGGAGCATCCGTCAGCGGAATTGTTGGAACGAATAACGAGCTGTTAGCTGCTCTGGAAGAGCAAGTGCAATCGCTTCAAGTATGGCGTTGCGACCTCGCGTCGGTTTACCACAGCAGGCCGCCGTTTACCTCAAATCCTTCGCTGAATCTCAAAACCGACCCGAGTCGGCTTATACTCTAGTGGTTGTGATCTTCTCAGTGAAATCTTTAAGTCCACCAGAATCATTGATAGTGCCGGGTTTCCAACCAAGGTTCAAGGAGCATGCGTCTACTCAACATCCAATCCTCTCCACGCGGATCAAGGTCTGTGTCTATCGCCGTCAGTAGTGCTTTCCTCGAAGCCTACCGTCAGGCTTGCCCCGGAGTCATGATCGACACCTTGAACGTCTGGGAGGAAAATCTTCCGGACTTCGACCAGGAGGCTATCGGAGCGAAGTACAAAGGCATAAACAAAGAACCGATGGACCAAGCCGAGACCGCAGTCTGGGAAAAAATCCAGGAATTGGCGTCACGCTTCCAGCAAGCGGACTGCATTTTGCTCGGCGTGCCCATGTGGAACTTCGCCTACCCTTACAAACTCAAGCAACTGATTGATCTGGTCTCTCAACGGAACATACTGTTTACTTATGATGGCACGGAGTACGGTCCTTTACTGAAAACTTCCCGCGCCTTTGTGGTCTATGTGCGGGGCGGGACATATGAGGAAGACTCGCCGACGCCTGCTTCCCAATTCGACCATCAAAAAGGATACATCGATTTTTGGCTGAAGTTTATCGGGGTCAAGGAAGTGCATACATTAGTTGTGGAAGGAACTACATGGCCCGCCAAAGAGAAAAGAGAAGAGAGCATCGCCCATGGCAAGGACGTGGCGAGAAGGCTGGCGTCCGAATTCTAAGCGCTAAGCAGGCTCTGGCGCCCACAGTTCATGAGCTGACCTGCAACGAAGTCAACCCAATCCGTCTCCCAAATCCAACGGCCATGACACGACCGACGCTGCACAATAACCGTCTAGACTTTTCAAATCGCGCACTGCATCCCTGAGACTAGAATATGAATAGATCAAGACGCCACCTAGATCATTCTTTGATCCGCGTTGTTGGTTTTGGCGACTCTGCGCTGCTGCTATGCCCTCGGGAGAGTTGCCTAACTGCTTGATTATGAAACTTCTTACCTACTGCTTCAAGCTTATTAAGCCGGTCAATTGTCGATTGTACTTCCGATTCTACGGCAGGATTCGGCTTTATCCACCACTCTCGCACGCCCCCATGTGTTTTATTGTATTCGAGACGGCTTTCTCGGTCGTGCACCTCCAGATAATGCAGTCGGTCAGCGAGCCTATCGGCTTCTTTTTCGGAAATGACCTGATCAGTCGCCGCATTTTGTATCGCTCGTTTGCATTCTGCATATAAAGGCGTGAGAGATCGTGCGGCTGCTGACGAGATGCTCAGCAAGAGTAAGGCAGTCAGTGGATACACGGCGAGATCTCTTCTCATAGCCTACCTCTGTAAAGTGTATTGCCAAGATATCGCGGTGTTGTTGAAATAGCCACGGGAATTTCCCTGAGTTTACGAGTCTGGTAACCTAGGAGAATCCGGGCGAGGTCGCCCGGACGCGGTGTCGCTGACGCGACCAACGCGCTTTGCCTCGTTCGTCAGGTAATCAACATTATGTTTGCTTGGAAACTGGTGGCGCTCAGCAAGTGCCACGCCATGGGCATTTGAATGCTTCCGGCTCCGGATGGGTGTCAAAGCTCGTACTCATAACGAAATATCAAATGAGAATCAGTGTGTTCTCTTGAAGCGATGATTTCCGCCAAGCGATCCAATCTTTCTGCTAGCATGCGCTCGCTCGCTTGGAGCTCCTTGCCTCGGAGGACCGCTGCTAATTTTTTGCGTCCTCTTTACGCTGATTGCGAGGATAGTGAAATAGTGAGCAGCGCATGCTGAAATATATGTTGAGACAGGAGGACATGAACATGTACCACAACTTTAAACGTTACTGCCTGGCAGCAGTTATCGCAGCAGCGTCGCTAACACCGCTCGGCTCTGTTGCTGCTAATGCGGATCAAGCACCCTTCAAGGTGCAGCCGGCCATTTCAAGGACGAACCTCGGCAAAGGCGACCAGGTGTCTCCTCATGATTGTTGGTCGAATCTCGAACAACGTGACGGCAAAGTGCAAGTCGCACTTCAGACCAGAACCAGTCCCACTTGGGATACAGCAGCAGGAATATCGCTGGTTCTGCCACAGGGATTGAAAAGGGACGATCTTGATAAGTCTGGACCGATTGAGATTACTTTCCAGGGACCTTCTGAGATTCCTATGTATGGTGACGCGTTAAAAGATCATCCGTATTCGCGATTTAACCTTGCTGGATTCCACGTTCGTGCAGCGGTTTCGGGTTGGTCAACCTTTGATCATGCGTTGACTGTAGCAGAAGATAGTGGACAACCCGAGCAATATACGATGGTTAAGCACAACGGTGATGGAACCTATACGCTCACAATCGGTGGAGATGTGCTCCGGTCCCTATATCCAACGCACACCACAATTGTCAGGTTCTCGTTCTACATGACCGGTAAAAGGGCCTCGGGCTTTCAACCGGAACCGACAAATGGAGGCTGGCAGCCCATCCGGGCATATATCAAGTCTGTAAAAGTGTGTGGAAAAAACGTAGATTTCTTGGCAAACATGAAAGACGACAAGAACTCGCTGCTCTTTAATTAGCTAGACATGCGTACAGGAGTGAAATTGTTCGGTAGCCGGCGTTCAAGCCGGAGCAAATCGCTTTTTCCGTGAATCGTTCGAACATAGCGACCTCATTCCTTCTCAAGCATGTTCTTTCCACGTGCCACTCAACGCCCAAGGGTAAGCCCAGCGAACGCGGAATCCTGAACACGAAGAGCAACTAAGTCCATTTGTTTCTGCCTTTAGCTCCGCTACTGACAGATAATTCAGTGATTTTCCCGCCGAATTTTTCGGTGTTTTACAGTCAGCGCGCGACTTGGTTAGGGCGTGTCTTGCCGGCTGGGAGTATGGGAACCACGTATTGACGATGAATCTGCTCCATATCTATAATCGCGGTCCTTCGTATCACTTTGGGAGATGTGCCAGTGTCTGCAGCAGATAAGCATTATCCTTTGGAAGTCTGCCCAAAAGCAGATCAAGTGCACGCGTCCTTGATGGACGAATACCTGAAGATGGCAAAAGATCCCAAATCTACAATTCTGAAAATCAACTCGACTTCCTCCGAGGATTATCTCAGCATCTGGAACGAAAATAAGCTGACGTATGTTGGCGTCCTCAGAGATCATGATCTAACAGAACCGAAGTCAATTACTCATTTAGAAGCATACGAGTCGGGGAAATCCCGCAGGGCTGATATCTATAAGGACGGCACCAGAATCAGCGCCCAATTCGACGTATCGGATCCAACTTCCGGACACACTGCAAGTACTTACAATACAAAATTCGGTGATGCCAAAGGAAAGGCGTACATGTCGGTGCAACATGGGGAAGTTTGGAATCTCGCCCAGCTGTCAAAGGTAGGCGATTTTGAAGCCAAGTTTGGACCAAGCGGCAAACTGACCGAATACGCTTTGCGCCCGGCCAAAACGGTCAACGTCACAATCAAGAAATGCAAATAGCTGTAGCGACCTGCAATCATAAACGCTCGGGATCGATTTCATCCGCCTTTCAGCGCTCCGCGTTCGGACTGTCTTAGAAGGTATATGTGAACCCGCGACAGGTGGCGCGGGCATGCCGCCGCTGACGCGACGGACGCGCTACGCGTTCGTCTGTCTGAGAAGCGACCTTATGTTTCATTTTCCACCTCAACAATACCCGTTATTCCCCACTGATTCAGTCCTTTCAGACAAACATACGCAAATAGCGTATACTTATACGCATAATGCGTAAGTCACCCGAGCTCGATGCCCTCCTCCCCCGCACCAGACAACAGGTACTGGCCGCCACCTTGCTCCAGCCAGACCGCTGGTGGTACTTGAGCGAACTGGCTCAGTTCCTCCAAGTAACTCCCTCTACCCTGCAACGTGAGGTTCTCCATCTGTCCCAAACAGGTATCCTGGAACAACGCGCCGACGGCAACCGCACCTACTACCGCTGTAACCAACAAAGCCCACTCGTACCAGATTTGCAAAACCTACTCGTCAAAACAGTCGGCGTCATCGGTCTCCTAAAACAATCCCTGAAAGCCTTTTCCAAACAGATAGAAGTCGCCTTCGTATTTGGCTCGTTTGCCCAGTCTCGCGAACTCGCCACCAGCGACATTGATCTGATGGTCGTAGGCTCCGTCGGACTGGCCCAACTGTCCCCCATGCTCGGAAAACTCGAGGCCCAGGTCGGACGCCCCATCAACCCGGTTATACTAACTCCCACAGAAGCACGAGAAAAACTCGAGACAAACCATCCCTTTTTGGATTCGGTCCGCAACGCTAGCAAGATATTTCTAAAAGGCGAAGATAGTGAGCTGGGTACAGCTTTTAGCAGATAAGAAGATCAAAGCTCACAGAGCCACTCTGGCGGAGATCAACAGTCTGCGCGACGTCATCGAGCGATGAAAGACGCTGCGCTTAAAGGATTATCTGCCGACCGCAGCTTTGCCACCGCATATAATGCTGCCTTGCAAACTGCTCAGATGACAATTGTCTGCTCCGGCTACAGATTGGCGAGTACGCCTGGACACCACAAAACGGCATTTGAAGCGGTTCCGCTCGCCATGGGCGCTTCAACAAGTTCACTGGCGGCATATTTTGAAACGTGTCGACGCAAGCGAAATCTGGTCGACTACGACAAGGCTCAGGTGGTGTCCGACACGGAGGCGGCAGAACTCATGGCTAAAGCCTCAGAGCTCTTAGCTCTGACAGAAAAGTGGATCAAAGCCAATCATCCTCAGCTCAGTAGATAGACGGACCGTGCAAGGTAACCGTGCAGCGAGGAGTCCATAGCCGAAGAATTGAAGTTGTTTGTCATGAGTCTGATACGTTCTATTACAATGTTTCATTCTGAACGCGCGAAGGGCCGCCAGGTTTGCAACGCAGCCCGACGAAGGCACGTACACTTGTGTTATCGAAGCCGGCGAGAACTGCCTTCCTACCAATCTCCGCGATCTAGGTGCTCACGATCAAACCACTCGTCTGGCGGCAAATAGCTCAAGCGATATCTGTTAACTCGATCGGAAGAATATTGAAACTCTACGTACGAACTGTCACCGCAACTGCTGCTGATGCAATAAGACTCCGCTTCCGGGGCTGTTTTGTCTGACTTACCTAGAAGCTCGTAAATGCGAGAGCGGCTCAACTCAAAAACGTCGTATTGCTTTAGAAAGATGCGCAAAGCCTCGCCGCGGTTAATTGCGCCAAGACGGCCATGCGGTATTCCACCCTCCTTCCACAGGGTTGCGAAATCTGTGTCTCGCTCCGTCACGTGGTATGTGCTGGGGCCGAGACGATCGACGCTCCTGAATCTTGGCGCAATTGACCACTTGCCAGATCTGTCGATATAGCCAAAATTGTGCGTGGGCGCCGCTTCCATCATCGCGGCCAATCCTTGGAAAAACTCAGTTGGCGCCGGAAACCTTTCACCAGGAAAAAACTTAGGTGATATCACCATTTTTCCACTGGTATCAATGAAAGCCCAGCGCGAACCTCTGCGTAGTTCAGATTACGATACCAGAGGAGTTCTACTTGGGACCCGCTTGCGCCGGCAAGTTCAGCCGGTCTTTCTGTTGTAAAAGATCTCGATAAATTCGAATATCGCCATCTTTGCCTCGTTTCGGGTTCTGAATGTTTGACGGTAGATCAGCTCTATGAGTCGACAGCTTGCCCTAATTGCCGCCCAAATGCCAGTCGTTAGGTTTTGGACTATAGATTTGTACATCGAGATACCGGAGCTGATTATTGTCCACATTTACAGGTTCGCCACTCGGGTTTGTGACAATCAGCTTGTAGTGATCATAGGTATAGCCGCGATCGGTCTCTCCGAACTTGATGCGCCACGGCGAATTCGCAGCCTGAAGTTCGCTATTGGCCCAGTCTTGAGTAGCTTGTGTTTCTCCTTTGCTTTCCTCCAACCGCTCTCCGAATAGCGTTACTAATCCCCACCTAACGTCCCGAACATCAACGTAATCTGGGTCAGTGGTGTGGCCACCGCGAGCGGCAAACCCGACTATTCCCGCCAGCATATCGCCCTGCGACGGCCATGCCCTGGGGTGCCATTCCGGAATGGCTTGCGGCTGCAGCGGATGTTGTTCTCGGTATATTTCCTTTTGATAGTCACTTGGGGCGCAGCAAACCAAAATAATGTTTTTCGATCGGGGGTCTGCCGAGTGCAAATCATCAACAAACACTGCCGGATCAACATGGAACTGTTCATTGGCTGGGGCTCTTCCAAGGTTATCGAATGCCATGTGAATCACCTCGATGCACGCAATTGCATATAAATTTGGGGGGAACAAGACGGATTCTAGAGGTTAGTCCTCAAACGGAATATGGTAATCCCACCCCTGTGGCCGGGGCAGAGTATCGCGAATTCCCTCATTTGCAAGACAGCCGTCCAGGCTCGCAGGCTTTCTCTGGAATGTCAGATAGCCATCGCTGTTTTATCCAGGAGTCTTGCCATCGGTCTAATTTGCCCGTAACACGTCTATGCAACAATTGACGGCGCACGGGCATACGGTGGGATAGCCATGGCCATGGATTGGCACTTATATCTTTCAGTCGGCGTATTCCTGACGGTTATAGCTGTAATTGCCTTCGACTTGTTGCCGATGGTGGTTGCCAGTCTGCTAGGCACGGCGATTCTTTACCTCAGTGGGATCGTTGGTTTAACCGGGCACTCGGCTGCCCGTGTGGCAGCCGACCCGGTGCTTAGCCTGCTCATAGGCGGCATGGTCATAACTCGCGCGCTTGTGCCCACGGGAGTTTTCGCTTGGCTGAGCGAGAAGACAATCAGCCTGTGCAGAGGAAAAGGTTGGCGCCTCCTGGTCGGTATTGTCTTGCTCACCACGTGTGTCAGCAGTTTGTTGCCTAACGAAGTAACCGTCGTCTTGCTTGCACCGGTGTTTATCGCAGCTGCACGCCGATTCAACCTGGATATCATACCGCTGATGCTGCTTGCGGTCTTTGTTGCAAATAGCGCTGGTCTTTTTACGCTCGTCGGCGACCCGGCCACGTACATTGCCGGCAGCTCCATCAGGATGACGTTTCCAGGTTACCTGCAAACAATGTCTGCAGGAGGGCTGTGTGCGGTGCTGACCATTGTCGCACTGCTGCCAGTTGTGTTCCGCGATATCTGGCGGAAAGAGCTCGGGGTGCCTCCGCAAGAAACAGGAGAGGTCAGCAGTGCGGCGGCAATTGCAAGACCGGTTGTCCTTGCCGTGCTGCTAGCCATTATGGGGCTGATGGTGTTGTTCTTTGTTATTGGTGACACTCTGCCGACTCCGATGGCGCCACAGCTTTCCTGTCTGGCTTTTGCCACGCTGGCGCTCACGGTCGTTCACTTGAGCCGTCTGGACTCTGTAAGCAATATCATCAAGGACATAGACTGGGAAACCATCATATTTCTTGCATCCAATTTTATCCTTGTACAGGGACTTGAATCTACCGGTGCCATCAGTCTTCTGGGAACAACAATGGCCAAGACGCTGGGGAGCAACATACTGGTGACGGCCTTAACGCTCCTGGCTTCAATAGGCTTGGTGTCCGGGGTTGTCCCCAACGTAGAGCTGATGGCAACCATGGCGCCGCTCATGAAAAGCTATGTCGTCAGCGCCGGTCTTGTTAGCCAGGAATTGCTTGCACACGGTGCCGCCGTATTGCCGGTTCACGTTTTAGTAATTTTCTACGCGATGTTCCTGGGAGTCACCCTGGGCGGCAACCTGACCTTGCTCGGGGCGGCCGCAAACATTGTCGCCTGCGGCATTTGTGCGCGGGCTGGCTCCCGGGTCACGTTTGCCAGGTTCCTGCGCTATGGAATTCCGGTCACCATCTGCCAACTTTGCGTGAGCGCGCTTTTCATTTTTGTGAAGCTGCGGTTGCGTTAGGAGGGCGCCGCAAGCTGAGCATGTGAGTTGTGGCGATAAATGTCCCAAGACACGCTAGTGATGATGAAGCTGAATGCCGAAAGCTGATGGTCACGCATAACATCCCTATGTTGCTTCAATCTTACCGCCCTGATCATGGGGCCGATATGACAAGGTGAACCCGGGGCGTTCAGTCTGATATTGGAGAACCGACGGGAGGTCCCGTCGGCAGCAAAAGAAGTAGAACTGGTACAAGAAAATGGTGCAGGTCAGAACCATGATTCACTCGGCAAGCCGGACTCGGCCAGTCGCTTATGAGCGACTTGCGTGCGTTAGCGCGCATTCGATCGGGCTGATAGGTGTAATTTGGCAAATTATTTTTCCGGATTTTTGGCGAATTCTATTTCCGCTCAAAACCGGTCGAGTCTGCAGACGACGACTATATGCAGACCCAAGCAGTGCTGCGTTTCCTTCACGTTCTGCTGCCACGCCAGTATTTCTATTCGACTGCTAGAGGTTGCTGAACGGACGACTCAGGCGTTTAGCGCTCTTGGGGATTTGAGGTATTTCGCAGACCAGCTGCCCATTGCGAATGACTACGAATTGAGTTTCTGTATCCGCAGCCAACTGTCTTGCACGTTGCGATGCGCGGATCAGTGCAGCCATTGAGCCGATCATATCTGGATCTTGCAAACGTGGAGAAGGTTTTTTTGTGGATCTTTTGCCCACAAGGCCGATTCATGTCTGTCGTCTAGGCGCTGGTTTTACGATTGATCAGCTCACGAACCTCAGGCACCAAGTCGGTTGGGATTACCATGAGTGTTTGTCCAGGCATTTCCTGAGTTGCTTCATCTTCCGCTATCATCTCGTTATCATCCATCTGCTCGTAATGAGCGATGAGGCTTTTAACGCGAGCTTCATCCCAGCCGGGTGGAAACTTCTGTTTTTTCATTTGCCTCTCCTTCGTCTTCGCCGACGATAGGCTTTTAGCTGTTTTCCGCGCAATTCGTAGGCTGTGACGACGAAAATGCTGTGACCTTCTGTATCTGGAATATATATATTACTCGCAAATGCCGGCCGGCGCTAGTTTGACCGATGGATATACGAGAGTTGTCGGTTGCTGGACGGTCTTCACCGGGCTGCTCGAGCATTTCGAGGACTTCACTTTCGCTCACCCCACGCTGATAGATATCAGGCTGACCGCTTTGGGGGTCTTGATAGAAGCGAAGCTCCATGCCCGTTCACTCTTTCCATAGCCGTTAGAACCAGCTTTTTTGACTAGACGTGTCCATTCTGCATCCTCCGCGAAGGCAGCGAAGTCACCGCTCAGCAGAAGGGCCAAGTCGGCAGCACAGAACGATTCGATCCAATAGGAATTCATTCTTCAAGTATGTCACGAGAGGAAATGAAACATTGTCCACTATCAGACCCATGGTTACTCCAAACCTTGGCCCGCTGTGCAACGCACGTAGGCGGACCGGGTCATGACAGCTCAGTTCTGATGGCGCGGAAAAACAGATAGTATGGCACGATCAGCAGATCCTTAAGTTGATCAAAATATTCGCTGTTTGCAGGCAGTTCAGGTTCTTCCAATTGTCCTATTGCGAATCCAGCCTTCGCCAGCGCACGACTAATGTCTTGAAGCGTCCAGTGAGCATTCACTATGTTCATCTGAGAGCCGTCGGTGAGTTGTACTGAGACTTGAAAGCGCGAACCATGGTGAAAATAGTTCCATTCCTGAGGCAGTTCAATTTCCCGTGCTCCGTCTTTGAATTGATGCATGTTCAAAGGATGAATAGTAGAAAGGATCAATTCTCCGCGAGTATTGAGGATGCGAGCACATTCTGCGAATACCGCTTCCAATTCGGACCTTGTAGGAATACTGAGTACAACCATGGACAGTATGACCTTATCAACTGAACCGGATGCAAGGAACGGCATGCTTGATCCGTTTGCGACAAAGAAGTTGATCAGTGGGTAGCGAGATCGAGCAATGTCGATAAACTCTGTTGACACGTCTATTCCAGCACAGCTTGCGCCGTTTCTCTGAAGTTGATCGCACAGGTGTCCACTTCCACAGCCGAGATCGACAATCGACTGATCTTTGACATCGCCGACAAATCTCAGGAACGCGGGACGCCCCAAAGCTTTATGCATGAGAGGGTACACGTCATACTTTGCCACAACTTCAGGTGCGCGAAAATCAGTAATCTGGTGCCAGTCGTTATTTTCCATAATTCGGAGCCTGAGGAGGAACATGGCAATGGTAACCGATGCTCGCGCTCTTCGCGCGTTCAGTCTGATAGGTTCCACACGAGGACCTTGTCTTCTTCGAGGATCTAACAGATTCTAACCTCGATGAACTGGAAAACCTTAGCGAAGAACTAGTCGCGAACAGCGCCGCGTCAACATATACGTCGGCTCTAGTACCACCAGGATACAGCTACCTGGAGATAGCGAAGTTAACCGGAGCGAATCTGGGCACCGTGCGATCGCGATTGCACCATGCCCGCCGGCGGGCAAAAGACCTCCTGGGCGACGACATATGACCAGGGTGTGGTGCGTAATGGATCAAACTTTGGATTCGGAACGCACGCAATGCAATAGATCTGAAAACGTCTTGAACGCAGCGGTCTTCTTGGGAGCAGATAGAACGGCGCCGAATCGAACAATGTACGACATAACGAACTTAACTCTGTTGTTGAGCGAATCAGCCTGACGCAAAAGGAACGGCAGATCGGACGGGATCATGTGCCTGATCACGAGCAGCGGCACCGGACTTTGCAGCGGGCGAAACTCGGGGCTGTGCAATCCTGTCCCTTGATGATTTTTGTGAAACTCGCCCAGCATCAAACCGCGCTCGACGAAGAATCGCTTCAAGCGACTCTGACTTCCTTCAACAACCTTCGCCGCATCGGCATCGGTCAAGTTCTCCAAAACTATAACGAACGACTTGTTGAGTCGAGCCTTCCCTTTGCACGGCTCTGTTTGCGTAAATCGTTCGGCGAACCGCATCATCGAATCATCAAGCTCTTCTTCGTTCAGCGCTGCCGCATCAAGAGTGAAGAATGAAAGTGTGTTCTCCTGAAGCGCCCGCGGCAGAAACGGGCATACCGGACCCTGTCGTCCTACTTTAGGATTCGGCTTGGCGACAAAGTTTACAATCCACGAGCGTATCACTATCAGATTCGCTTCGCCGACCAGATTCGCCTCACCGATTCGGCGACGCTCGGTCTTTGTCTTGAGCACTTTAGAGATGTTGCTCGTCAGGGCCTTGAAAGGGCAGCCGCTGGTCCTCGGAGTCGCCGGAACACTCCGCGTCAATTCGGTCAGGTCTACGTTGTGTAAAAGTGAGGTTCCTTGTACCAGTTCAGCTAGCATCTCATTCACCGTGGCAAGAGACGGCTGCGCCACACCAATCATGTGGTGCGGGCAACAACCTGTTTTTTGTTCGTCACCATGATATTGCCGGGACAAACGGAAGTCTTATCGAAAATTGCTATTTCCGAGCCGTCGCCCAAACATCCAGCTGGTAGGCGTTCTTCAAGATGGCGAAAGGATGGCTCAGAGGACTGGAGAGAGAGAGATGTGTTTTCGCTAATTGAGGGTTAGTCAACCCCGGGTGTAATATTGATCCCTCTTTGCACCCGCCCCTATATCACCGCCAGAGCAATGAAAGCCATCCTCTTAAAGAGTCGGCGACACTGATCTATGAAACTAGTCAGAGACACTCAGTTTTGCGTCACCAACTGGTCCGCCCTCCAACGGAGGAAATGGCCGACAGTGGTTGCGTGCGCAAAACAGGTCGGACCGATCAGCTGGGCGTGGCCTAAGCGATTCACTCCCTTGTCGATAAAGTGCCTGATCAGATCGGCCGAGACTTATGAACTTCCTGGTAGAGCGGTCACAGTCGATCCCAGTTCCTACCTGATTATCAATGAAGGGACTGAATATTCGAGTCGTATAGACAGCACCTCCGATGTGGAAACAGCGAGCGTCTTTTTAAGTGGAGAGATCTGCTCCCAGGTGTACGCCAGTTTGAACCTGCCTGATGAGAAACTTTTGGACGGCGACGAAGCGAACGCCGCCTCAAATCCGGTTAGATTCGTTGAGCGCCTTTATCCCAAAGACGAAACGATCACTCCCATTCTGATCAATATACATAGGTTGGCAAATACTCCCTCATCCGACTGTCAACTTGAAGACAATGTCTATCTTCTGGTCGAGAAGCTGTTCATGCTGCACTCGCAGACGAATAGAGAGATCGAGCAACTGCGCTTTGCCAAGCCAAGCACGAAAGAAGAGATCTACAAACGCCTTCACGTTTGCCGAGACTTCATGGTTTCCAACATCGGCGGCAACCTCAATCTGGAGGAGATAGCCTCAATTGCCGGTTTCGCTCCCCACCATTTTCTGCGCGTGTTCCGAGAGGTTTTCGGAGCCACTCCACATCAATATCTGACAAAAATGCGTCTCGAGCGAGCCCACGATATGGTGCTGAAACGCGACCAGACGATCTCCGAAATCTGCGCCTCGGTCGGTTTCGAATCACTAAGCTCGTTCAGCGCTCTGTACAAACGAACCTTCAAAGTTTCTCCTCAGCAAGAGAGAAGCTTGGAGCGGAACTATCTGAAATACAGATAGTTTTTCGTTTTCTTCTATCTACCACACAGATAATTTGGCACGAGCGACAGCTCCGAACCGCAGTCTGTGGGAAACTATTAGTTCGTCTAATCGCCCGGTGAAACTCGAGTTCTGGCCGGATGGAAACGATCGTCAAGGTTGAAGCTGAACATGTCAGGGTCATGATCGTGCCTG
>Ga0206829_10032_pt1 | contig 53707 bp, 52 predicted proteins | sample Alteio_BWOrgCont_75_FD_152862 | JGI IMG/M metagenome (GOLD analysis project Ga0206829, IMG submission 152862) | Enriched cells from forest soil in Barre Woods Harvard Forest LTER site, Petersham, Massachusetts, United States -... | ecosystem: Environmental > Terrestrial > Soil > Temperate forest >... | reverse complement strand
GAGATTGGATGGTCATAGAAAGCAAAGCCACTGACGCCTGCTCGGCGGTGGACAACAACATGTCCATATCTCTAGCATTGGGGGTAGTGGCGAGCGATTCGGCCACAGCTCGCAACTGCTCGGATGTCTTTCCTATGGAGGCGACAACGGCGGTGACCTCGTTCCCTTCTTCAGCGGCACGAATGGCAATCTCGGCTGCTTTGCGAATGCTGTCGATGGTAGGCAGGGCCGATCCACCGAACATTTGTACAATTCGTCCCATTGCTTTGGCTCAGGTAGGGAATGGACACACGGAGAGAGTGAGAGTGATCCGGGCACCATATTTAGTGACCGAACTTATTATACATTTATTTGATCGCAGTGCAATATTTTTAATCTATTTGCCACCTGATTTGGTGCGGCACCTCACATGGTGCCGCACCATGCGTGGTATGGCACCCTGGGTGGTGCTAACGATATGAGACCGGAATGGTCAACCAGGATAGGTTATCCAGCTTCGATAGATCTGGATTAGTCATTGAAAAAGCATTTCTTCCGTACCGGAAATGTGTCACCACAAAAACGGCTGGAACGATCTCCCAGCCGCTTTTTCGGGATTTGGAGATTACTGTTTCAGACTTCCCACATCGGGATACGGATGCCGGACTTCTTGGCGAACGAGGCGGCTTCTTCGTAGCCGGCGTCGGTGTGGCGGATGACGCCGGTGCCGGGGTCGGAGGTGAGGACACGGTTGAGCCTGACCGCTGCCTCGTCGGTGCCGTCGGCAACGATCACCTGGCCGGCGTGCAGAGCGTAGCCGATGCCCACGCCGCCGCCGTGATGCACCGATACCCAACTGGCACCGTTGACGGCGTTGATCAAAGCGTTCAAATAGACCCAATCGGCGATGGCATCGGAACCGTCCTTCATCGCTTCCGTTTCCCGATTAGGAGAGGCGACTGATCCGGAATCGAGATGATCTCTACCGATTACGATCGGAGCCTTCACCTTTTTATCCTTCACCAGCTGGTTCATGATCAATCCCATCTTTGCCCGGTCGCCGTAGCCCAACCAGCAGATGCGGGCAGGCAATCCCTGGAATGCGACCTTGCTGGATGCCATTTTGATCCATCGGCACAGATGTTCGTCGCCCTTGAAATTTTCCAGTATGGCTTGATCGATTACCCTAATGTCTTCCGGATCTCCGGAGAGGGCGACCCAACGGAACGGTCCTTTGCCTTCGCAGAACAGCGGTCGAATGTAAGCCGGGACAAAGCCGGGGAACGAAAAGGCATCGGCGATCCCATTGTCTCGAGCCACCTGTCTGATGTTGTTGCCGTAGTCGAACACGACCGATCCGTTCTTCTGAAAATCGAGCATCGCTTGCACATGTTTAGCGATCGAATCCGAGGCCAGCTTGATGTACTTGTCAGGATCTTTCTTACGAAGATCGGCAGCCTCGTCCAACCTCATTCCCTCGGGAACATAGCCGGTGAGCGGATCGTGAGCGGCAGTTTGATCGGTGACCACGTCCGGTTGAAAACCTTGCTTTACCAGTTCCGGAAGAATTTTCGCCGCGTTTCCGAGCAGGGCGATCGAAAGTGGTTGTCCGGACTCTTTCGCTTCGTTGGCTAATCGCAGAGCGTGCTCGAGATTGTCCGCTTTGACATCACAATACTTCTTCTCGAGCCGGCGTTCGATCCGAGTCTGATCTACTTCTATACACAACGCCACCCCTTCGTTCATCGTCACCGCCAACGGTTGCGCACCACCCATGCCACCAAGGCCGGCGGTGAGAACGATCTTGCCCTTGAGGGTGCCACCATAATGCTTCTTCGCCAGAGCCGCGAACGTCTCGTACGTTCCTTGCAAGATGCCCTGAGTGCCGATGTAGATCCATGAGCCGGCCGTCATCTGCCCGAACATGATCAGGCCGCGCTGCTCCAGCGACCTGAAATAATCCCAATTCGCCCAGGCGCCGACCAGATTCGAGTTGGCGATGAGGACTCGGGGCGCATTCTCATGGCTCTTGAAGATCCCGACCGGCTTGCCTGACTGGACCAAGAGAGTCTCGTCGCCTGCCAGCGTGGTTAGCGCTTTGACTATCGCCTTGAGGCAGTTCCAGTTGCGCGCCGCTTTGCCGGAGCCGCCGTAGACGACGAGCTCCAACGGCCTCTCACCGACCTCGGGATCGAGATTATTTAGAAGCATGCGCAAAGCCGCTTCTTGAACCCAGCCCTGGCAGTTAAGTTGACCGCCTCGAGGAGCGCGAACCTCGATGGGTTGGTCGCTTCCGAGGATCGCTTTGATGATCTCGGCTCCCGTCGCCAAAGATGGTGCTGATGTCATGACACATATCCTCGATTATGAAATTATTACAGTGCCAGATCAGTGTTGTAGACTGGCTGGTGAGAGATCATATACGACTTTCACGCGTTTGGCTCAGAGGAGCGCAATAGGGGGGTTACAGATGGTCAAAGAGCTGTCGAAGCCGAAAACAACACCTCATACGGAGAAAGTTGTCGAGACAATCTCGGGCATTCCGCTCAAGCCGGTTTATACCAAGAACGATTTGCCGGACTGGAGCTACGACCGCGAGCTGGCCGATCCTGGGCAGTTTCCATACACGCGCGGCATCCACGAAAACATGTACAGGGGAAAGGTCTGGACCATGCGCCAGTTCGCCGGATACGGCGGACCGGAAGAGACCAACGCCCGGTTCAAATACTTGCTCTCCCAAGGGCAGACCGGACTGTCGACCGCTTTCGACCTGCCTACTCTCATGGGCTACGACTCCGACTCTCCCAAATCTCAAGGCGAGGTCGGCGTTTGCGGAGTGGCCGTCGACAGCTTGGAAGACGTCGAAATCTTATATAAGGATCTCCCTCTCGATCAAGTTTCGACGTCGATGACCATAAACGGCCCGGCCGTGATCATTTACGCCATGTTCCTCGCCAACGCTCGCAAGCGCGGCTTCGACCTGAAGAAGCTCAACGGCACACTGCAAAACGATATCTTCAAAGAGTACATCGCCCAGAAGACTTATCTGCTTCCACCTCGTCCGGCAGTCAAACTGATTCAAGACATGATGGTCTTCGCCACCAGCGAAGTGCCGCGCTGGAACACGATTTCAGTGAGCGGTTACCACATTCGCGAAGCCGGCGCCACCGCCGTTCAGGAGCTAGCTTTCACTCTCGCAGATGGATTCGCCTACGTCGACTACGGTCTGGAAGCCGGTCTCAAACTGGATGATTTCGTGCCCCGCCTGTCGTTCTTCTTCAACGCTCACATCGATTTCTTCGAAGAAATAGCTAAATACCGGGCCGCTCGCCGCATCTGGGCGAAGCGCATGCGCAACAAATACGGCTCTACAGACGAGCGCACCCTCAAGTTGCGATTCCACACTCAGACGGCAGGTTGCAGCCTCACCGCTCCCCAACCGGAAAACAACATCGTTCGCACAGCCATAGAAGCGCTCGCCGGCGTGCTCGGCGGCACCCAGTCGCTGCACACCAACTCGATGGACGAAGTGCTTGGTCTGCCCACGGAGAAAGCGGCGCACATCGCTTTGCGCACTCAGCAGATCATCGCTTACGAGACCGGCGTAGCCTCGGTCGTCGATCCGCTGGCCGGTTCCTATTACGTGGAATGGCTTACCGATGAAATGGAACGGCAGGCCGAAGTCTACTTCCAGAAGATCGAAGAGATAGGCGGCGTCATGGCCGGTATCGAAAAGGGTTTCTTCATGAAAGAGATCGCTGATGCCGCTTACCGCTTCCAACAAAAGCTGGACACGAAAGATCGGATATTCGTCGGGCTCAACGCCTTTACCGAGTCAGCCCCGGGAGCCAAGATCGAGATTCTCAAAATCGGCTCCCAATACGAGATCAGGCAGAAGCAGCGCATCCTGGATGTGCGGGCCAGACGCGACAACGCCAAGGTGGAGAACACTCTTACACATCTGAAGACTGTGATGAGGGAGAACAAAAACTCATTCCCGGCTATTCTCGACGCCGTCAGCGAGTACGCCACTCTCCAGGAGATATGCGACGCCATGCGGGAAGTTTGGGGCGCGTACAGAGAAACAGCCGTCCTATAAAATCAACCGGCCCGGCATGATTATCAGCAACAGCTCACCCTGGGTATAAGATTAGCGTCTGGACCCACGGAGCCATGAGCGATCAACCTCAATTCCCATTGAACCCCATGGCGATTGCCGTCAATTCAGTCGCCATCGCCTTGACATTGGTTGCCTTCATGGGCGATTGCGCTGCCTTTTTAGGCTGGCTGTACCTGGGCGTTCTGGACGGGCACTGGAACGATATCAGCCTCCAAATTTTGCTCGTCTGCTTGATCGTCAGTTTTACCATCTTCCTGTTGGTGGCGGCGTTTTTCGGCTTAGGCAACCGCCTGTCCAGGGGCGAAAGCGGCAAAAAGTTTCTCAGCGATCTGGGAGCGCTGATCGATTCGGGCTGGGAGAAAGCGCTGCGCATGTCGATGACCTGTATGCTCATTGCTCTTTCTCTGCTGGTAGGTTTCCTCTTCTCTGGCTGGCGAGACATTCTCTGGTGGTCCGACTTCTTTCGCGCCTCCCGAGCGGAGACCGAGTTCAGGCTCAACGACGCTCACGCGCTCTATCAAGCTGGTTACGACATCGCCACCGAAGACAGAAAGCCGCTGGCGCTTCTCTCCCTGGGCAAAGTGGCGTTCGATCAGAAGGACTTCGTTTCGGCGGAGCGTCACTTCACTCTGGCAGCCTTGATCGCCAAGAAACTGCCCGGAGACAACCGCAACTGGCTGGTGCAAGCCCAGCAAGCTCTGGCAAAAGCGCTGATCAAACAAAACAAACTAAAACAGGCGGAGTCGACACTGAACCAATCTATCACTGTATTCGGGCAATCGGCTACGGTATCACCGGTGGTGATGCTGCGACTGCTTGGTCCTTTAATCGTTCCCGCACCGTATCCGCCCCCAACCTTGATTGGCACCTACGTGTTGCTGGAGTTGACGTACGCCAAACAGGGAGACTTCGAAAAGACATACGCTACCTTCGAGCGCAACCTCGACGCCATTAAATCACTGCCCAGAGTAAATCCTCAGGCGATTGTTCTGACGACTGAACTGTTCGCCAATCTGATCACCGGCGCCGGGGCAAAGCAAGCTGACTATCTCGATCGATCTTACGGTAGAGCGATGGAGTTGATCAAAGATAAATTTCCCGACGACAAACAGACCGCAGGCAGAATCGAAGCATCCTACGCCGCCAGGCTACGGGCAATAGGCGCCAACGACAGGGCCGAGAAGTTGTATTTGGAAGCGCTGGAAAATCTGAACATGCTGGATAAGGGAGACGATACGATCTTGCCGCGGGTGATGAACAACCTGGCCGCCGTCTACGTCGCCACCAAACAGCCGGAAGAAGCAGAAAAAATTTATAAACAGGAACAGGAGCTCCTCATGCGCTGGCAACCGAAATCGTCAGACGCTCAGATTCAGCTCGATTCCTGCCGGTCAGACTACGCCTCCTTGTTGCACAGCCTCAATCGAGACGATGAAGCGAAGAAAATAGAGGTTCGCCGCAGCGGAAAGTGATCAGACAGGAGCCATCTCGAGCTGCTTCTTGTCGATCTTGCCGGCGCCGGTCTTCGGCAAAGGCTTGGAAGAGGGTTGGAACTCCCACTCCATCGGCCGCATCTCTCGACGGAGATTGTCTTTGCAATAGCCTTTCAGCTCGCCCATGACCGTCTGCCTCGCTTCCTTGCTCGAGTCGGCACCGGCTTCGAGCTTGTCGCTGTGCTCGCCGGCCACAAGCACCACATACGCTTTGACGATCTGTCCGAGCTGCCGGTGAGGCTGTCCGATCACGGCCACCTCACATACGAGCGGATGCCGGCGCAATGCATCCTCTACTTCGGCCGGAAAGACTTTGTACCCGGCCACTATGATCATCTCTTTGGAGCGCCCGGCTATATAAAGATTGCCGTCTTTGAAATAACCCATATCGCCTGTGTAGTATTTGCCGTCGCGGAGAACCTGACTGGTCAGCTCAGGCTGATTGAGATAGCCTTTCATCAACATCGGCCCGGAGATTCGAATTTCGCCAACCTCCGGTTCCGGCAAAACTTCCCCTTCTTTATTGACTATATCGATTTTCGCTGATTCCACAATTTTGCCGACGCTCTCAATCGGTGCCGTCTGGTTGAGGGCCACGATCATCGATTCGGTGGAACCGTAACCGTTATTGATTCGCTTGCCGAATTTCTGCTCGAACTCTTCCGCCAGCGATACCGGCAGTGGTGCGCCGCCGCACAAAAGCAATCTGCCGTTGCTCAGATCGAGCGCCTCTTTAGGCGCCGCCATGAGCGCCCCGTACAAAGTGGGAACGCCGGCTGTGACGTGCGGTTTGTACTTGGAGACGCAGGCGACGAAGCTGGCAGGAGTCAAAGCGCTGAACACGACCTTCATGCCGTAGGAGATGGCGATGTTGAAAACCTCCAGTCCGAAAATATGGCTCAAAGGCAGAGGAAGAACACCGCACATGGTGTCGTCTATGCCGGCCAGAACGGCCAGATCGATAAGATTGATCAACATCGACTCCATCGTATGGACGGCGCCTTTGGGCATGCCGGTGGTGCCCGAGGTCAAAATGATGAACGCGGGAGCGTTGCGGTCTATCGATTGCGGATCGATTTCGACGGCAGCCCCTTTGTTGCTCAGCTCCGAGAGTTCGATTTTCGCAACAGAGTCGCCGACAACAGACGCTACAGCGCTCTTGAAATCAGGAATGACGTTTTTGGAGCCCATGAGAGCAGCCGCATTGAGCTGTTTGACGATGTTGCCCAACTCAGGCAGGGTAATCCGGAAATCGACTGGAACGGCAATCAGGTTGAGCGCCCAACAGGCGATGAGGGCAGCCCCCATCTCGGCGCTGTTTTCCGAGACGAGAACGACCAACTGTCCTTTAGTGAGCCCGAGCTGCTTGTAACGCGCGATCGCATCGGCGATCAGTCCCTCGAATTCAGAGCAGGTAAGAGACCGTTCCTGACTACCTGCCGCCTGGACTATACAGACCTTGTCCTTGTGCTGGGGGCAGCTCGATCCGGGCTGAATCAACTGCTTGAGGGCTTGCTCTCGACTAACCATAAGAACCTCATAACGATAATGATTGAAATTTTACGCCTTAGGCGCCGGCAGAGATCGCAAAAGCAACAGAATTGAAATTGTTCGTGATCCAATACAATATCACTGATAAGGTTGAGCCTGAATCGCGACCGCTCGTTGCCGGCAACGAAGCGAGAGCCTGAACGACGCTATCGCCGCAGAAATGAAGCGGTCGACGGCAAATCGACCGGCAAGGAGATCGTTTGGCGCCCATCCTCACCGGCAGCGAAGAGCTCAAATACGACAGCCTGGCGGTCATACCTCTGGGCGGGCAAAGCGAGCACGGTCAGGTGCTGTGGGCGCTCATCTACGCCGGCGAAATTCTGCTCGTCGACGCGGGCGCAGCCTATCCGACATTGGATCTGCCCGGCGTCGATCTCCTGTTGCCCAACACCAACTTTCTCGAGATCAATGAAGAGCGCATTCTCGCTCTGGTGCTGACAAACGCTCACGAAGAGCATTGCGGCGGCGTCTCGTATCTTTTGCATCACGTCAAGATTCCGCGCATCATGGGTCCTCGCTTCGTGTCTGCGTTTCTGGCTCAGTGTGCCATAGGCGGCATGCCGGATAAAGGGTATGAATGCCCGCAGGTCGACACGATTCAGCTTCGCCACTCTTACCAGATTGGCCCATTTGAAGTGGAGTGGATCCAGGTGAACGGCGCCATCGCCGATGCCTGCGCCCTGCGCATCGGCACCCCTGAAGGAACAATCGTTTACACATCCAGTTTCAAACTGGACCAGACTCCTGTCGATAACCGAGTCTTCGACATCGCCCGCCTGGCCCAGACTGGAGACGCCGGTGTGCTGCTTCTCATCAGCGACTCGGCCGGCGTCGAAGTGCCGGGCTACTCGCCTTCCGAGCGGGCGGTCGAGCAACCGCTTCAGCACCACATCGCCTCAGCCCCGGGCAGAGTCATCGTTGTCCTACCGGGAACCAACACTCACCGCTTACAAATTCTCTTCGATATCGCCAAAGGCCACGGGCGCAAGGTCGTGGTCGTGGGTGAAACTTTGATCAGAACTACGCTTTCGGCGGCGATCACAGGAAATTTGATCTACGATCGCTCGATCGAAACCAGCTTGGACAGCTTGAGCGAGCTCGCCGACAATGAGATTCTCGTCGTCGCTACCGGTCTGGAAGGCGACCCAATGGACGTCTTGGTCGAGCTGGCTTACGGTCGTAACGAAGATCTAACCGTCAAAGAAGGTGACAAAGTCATCTACAGCGCCGAGATCTTTCCCGGACGGCTCAGATTGATGGCCATGATTCTGGACCAGTTCCTCTCCCTGGGTGTAACTACCGTTCACGGTCCGCGCGCCAACGTGCACGTCTCCAAACATGCCAGCCGGGAAGAGTTGAAGATGATGCTGTCGATCATCAATCCGAAGTTTTTCATTCCCGCGCTCGGCGAGGGAAGGCACATAATGCACCACGCTCAGATGGCGATCGATTGGGGGCTGCCACCAGATGCGGTACTACCACTCAAGAACGGACAGATCCTCCAGATCGACAACGGCATCGCTCAAATCATCGGAGCGATCGAAGCTCAGGCGGTGCTGTTCAACCGCGATCAAGGAGACCGGGTCACCACCTTCTCCGTCAACGAAAGACGCAACCTCAGTACGGAAGGCATCGTCTCCATCGGTCTGGTGGTTGATTCAAAAGGTTCAATTGTCAGCGGTCCGGTTATCGACGTCGGCGCGTCCGGTTTCATGCTGTCGCCGGAGTGGCAGACCTGCCGCGTCGAACTTATCGACGTCATTTTGGAGACGGCTAAGCGCGTTGCTCGACCTACTGGAAGGGACGGAACCGGCTACGAACTCGCCGCTCTGCGCGCTGCCGTGCGCGAGATCAGCGCCAAAACCATTCGGGCTAAGTTGCAATCGAAACCGGCCGTGCAAGTGATCGTGCACGAGCTCACAGACACACGCGCCTCATAATTGAGATTCTCTACTACCAGGCGCCTTCTATCGTGAGGGCGTTGTCTTCATTCAAGGTGACGACATTGTTCTGGTCTTCGTGCACTGTCATAGGTTGCTGCCAATAATAGGTGAGTCCGGGCACCTTATGGGTGGCGACAACCCACCACTGTCCCGCCGCTACCTTGATCGTTGCCTGTCGATCGCCTGTGGCGAAAAACTTCTTGAATCTGACCGCCTGCGGCTCCACTCCACGTCGGGTTGCTTCCGTCTCAGCGTCTGCCCGCATCGCTTGCGAGTCTGCCACCGCCTGCCTGTAGCGTATCTCTCTTTTCACCTCAGTATCGTTGAGCTTTTTCACTTCTTCATGGCAGTAAGGGAGCATGGCGTTGACGAACGGAATGAAGCTGAGCAGATAGTGCGGTTCATCCTGTCCGCATCTCCTCAGAGCCACAGCGTACGCATACTGCCACCGCCAGCCTCCCACCGGATAAGCTTGCACCTTGAGGCTCTTACGGGTGTAGGCTGTCTGCTCGATCAGCTTTTTTAGAGTGTAGTAGTTGGTATCCAGAAGGTGCATCGGGTTGTTGCGACGCAGCGGTTGAATCGGATACGGATAGGCCGTGCACGACGTCACCGTCGAGTTGCTATGATGGGGCACGCTTATGTTGATGTAGAACGGCACCAGAGTAAGATTGGCTGCTGCTTCGCCGTTGATCTCCAGAGGGATGTCGAACTCAGATTGAGGTTGGGCAGTTTTGCCGCGTGCCTGCGAAGACGGCAACGCCGATGAGACCTCAGGGCCGGCGAAACAACTGTTGGCCGCTGCCAGAGCCAGGCAAACTGCCAAGACGCCCAAACCGGTGATGGACCATGATTGTCTGATCAAAACTGAGCCCGCCCGACTGCGCAGCCAAAGCTGCCGACCCTAACGGCAACATTGTATATTGCTTGTCAGGCGTTATTGCTAGATATAGCTAATTAGTAAGCCCGGTCGGCTAGATTCGGGTGCCGCTCACAGCCAAAATGAGATCGCTTTTAGTCAAGCGGTTTGTAATCGGGGGGAAGGTTGGCGTTGTATATCTGCTCGAAGGCAGACTTGTAGCCGTCCTCACCTCGTTTGGGCTGAGAGCCGCACAGCAGCTCGACCAACCTGTGCCAGGAGACGTCTTTGAACACCTCGATCTCACGCGGCACTCTCAATCCTCTCTCAGACTCCATCACCTTAAGAACTTGATGAGCCGACAATTTATAGAACGCTTCCACGCAAGCGGTCTCGAAATGATTGTCTTTACCTGCCTGCATGATCTCGCTCACCTTGTCGATCGGCATGCGATTTCGGTAGTGGCGCACTGAGGTGAGAGCGTCGAACACGTCGGCGACCGCGATTATTCGCGCCAGGAATGGGATGTCCTGACCCTTAAGCCCCCTGTAATATCCGGTTCCATCAATCTTTTCATGGTGGCAAGAGGCGATGTAGGGAACTTGAGCCAATCGGGCTGTAAACGGCAGGGTGCTCAACAGCTCGAACGTTATCTGGGCGTGCTTTTGCACCTCTTTGTACTCTTCAGGCGTCAATCGGCCCGGCTTCCACAGAGTCGTCTCTTTGACGCCGATCTTGCCGTAATCGTGCAACAGGGCTGAGTAGCGCAGAACATCGATCTCATCGTCAGGTACTTTCATCGCCTGTCCGATAAGCAAGCTGTAACTGGTCACTCTGACCGAATGACCGGCAGTGAGCGGATCGCGCTTATCAATTGTCTGAGCCAACGTTTCCAGGGTCTTCTCGGCGAACCGTTCGATCTCGTCGTACGCCTGGGCTTGCTCAATCAACCCGGCGGCGACGGCGGTCAAGCCCTCGAGCCAGTCTTCGTCGTCGCTGGTGAAAGGACCACCAACCTTGTTCAGGACCTGGAAGACACCGATGACGGAACCGCTGCGGTTGCGCATCGGCACACAAAGAATGGAGTGGGTTCGATAACCTGTGCGCATGTCTACTTCGCTATCGAAGCGGGGATCGGCATAGGCATCGGGAATGTTGATCACCTGCGATTTGCGGGCGCACTCGCTGACGATGCTGGTGCCGTGCAAGGGAGTCTGAATGGTATGATGCCCGACCAGACCCTGAGCGACCTGAGTCCACAGCTCAGCCTTAACCGGATCGAGCACCCAGACGCTGCATCGGTCGCATTTGAGCATCATCTGCGTTTCTCTGGCGATAACTTCCAGCAGAGAGTCCAGCTTACGCTCGGTCGCCACCGCCTTGACAACGCGATAGAGACCGGACAACGGTCGCAGCCGGTCGACCTCTTCTTGCAGGCGCAACGCCTTGATTTCACGCTCGATCAAACAAACTTCCCGGTTGTTCAGGTCTGACTCCAGCTGGCGGAGCTCCTGCTCGCGAGTGGAGGGGGCGCAATCGCCGCCTTGATGAGCGGTCTTGGCCGTCATTTCTCCGGTCCTGCGGCTGCCTTTCAAGTATTTGGTTCTTTCGCCCTCAGCAGTTCGGGGTTTTTCTGAGGTCAAGGGTGCCCCCCCTTCCCCTTCGCTCGATCGTTCAACATCAACGGCCGCGCGAGATCTTGAGCTGCGGTTATTACCGGATTTTGCCATTTTCTATCCCTGATAGTCGCTGGGATCGCCCACGCGTATCCCCAGTCTTATATACCCCGACTAATCAGTTGACTGAAGTTAAATTACGCCTCCGACCCAAGGCGGCTCAAGTGAAACCTGATGCCGGATTTCACGGACCGGAACCTATTTGTCGGTTTGGTGGTACGCCGGAGCGCCCAGAGGTCGCCAGAACACAAACGAGGCTTTGCCGATGATGTGGATCTGGTTGAGGAACCCCCACACATGGCTGTCCACACTGTCGTTGCGGTTGTCGCCCATCATAAAATAATGACCCGGCGGCACGATCACTTTGAAGCGACCGGACTTGCGCACTGGATACGGGACCACCATCTGACCGTTCTCGTTGTAGCCGCCTATCTCGCTGAGATATTTCAAATTGTAGGTCGGCGCTTCCGGCGAGTAAGCCGATTCATCGAGAAGGCGGCCGTTGATGAAGATGCCGACGTTTCTGACAACGCGAACCTCTTCACCCGGCAAGCCGATAACCCGCTTGATCAGCGCTTTCTCGTAAGGAAGGAAAGGAAGCCCGGTCATATCCGCCAGCTTCGTCAGCCAATCTTCTCTCTGCCACCGGTGCATGAACCGGGGAGGGGGATAGAACACCAGAACATCACCGCGCTCAATCGGGCGATTTAGATGTCCGGATACCTTCTCGACGAATATATGATCGCCATCTTTGAGCAGCGGCGACATAGAGTCGGAAGGGATATAGCGCACTTCGCCTACCGCCCAGTGAAAAGCGATGAGAGCAACCAATGTGCTGATCAGAAATTCGATCGTCTCGCGCACCCAGCCACGTCGCTTGCCCTTGGGGCTGGGAGCCGGTTTGGCATCCTTGCTTTGCACTGACGTTCCTATTTCAGTGGTGCTCATATGCCACCTTGATCGTGAACACGTAGCAAAGTTTCTTACTCATCAAGAATCTGTTGATATTTGGGCGGGGTGAGACGGCGCCAGAACAGCAAGCAGGCTCTGCCGACGATTCTTTTCTCATCAAGGAAGCCCCATACGTGGCTGTCTTCGCTGTTGTTGCGGTTGTCGCCCATCATGAACAGGCTACCGGCTGGGACGATGATCGGCTCGTTCATTTTCTCGGGATCGCCGTACGGACGAATGACGGAACTGTCGGTGGCTCTGCCGCCAATCTCACCCATGACGTTGAGGTTGTAGTTGGGCGGCTCTTTGATGTAGCCCGACTCGTCGAGCATCTGACCGTTGATGAATACACCCTGGCCGGCCTGAATTCTCAGATGATCGCCGGGCAGACCGATGACACGTTTGATGAAGGCGGGCTCGTAGGGAAGAAACGGCAAACCGGTCCACCGGCCAAGCACGGTGAGCGGATCGTTGTTGAGGTCGTGACCGCCCATCTCAATCGGCGGCGGGTAGAAAACGAGAATGTCGCCACGCTCGATCTTCTTGCCGAGATGTCCGGAGACTTTTTCCACCAACAGCCGATCGTTTATTTGTAAGGTTGGTTCCATGGAGCTGGACGGGATGTAGCGGGCTTCCGCAAATGCCCATCGAATGAAGATCAAAAGCACCAGTGTGACGACGACTAGCTCGACTACCTCTCTGACAAAGCCTTTGACACCGAACTTCTTCGGCTTGTCTCCCCCCTGTGGATTCACACCCAGGCCCCCGGTCGCTTCTTTCGTTTCCATGCTGCTGATTGGTGTCTCTGTGCTTCTTTGGTTCATCGACTCTGTCGGTTCCATCTTAGACGACGCTTCCTGCCCTGACTGTTGACTACCAGATTATACTGCGTGCGGTCGTTTAGTTGCAGGAACCCGTGATGTTTCCACGCGCTGTTACCAGATAAGTCTATATGTTCAGCCTCAGTATTGATCACAACCGTAACTCATCAATAACTGGAGATGGAACCTGTGCAGCACCCGGTTTGCCGACGAGGAACCGATTCATTTATTAATGTTTAGGCGTTCCTTCTTTCTGATTTGATTAAGTCGATACTAATTGACGGCGAGAACATGCGCTCGAAAGACGGAAATTGAACGATGAAAATAGTAGTGGGTTTAGGCAACCCGGAACAACGTTACGCGGCGACGCGCCACAACGCAGGGTTTTGCGTGGTCGATCTACTCGCCACTAAAGCCGGTACCGAATTCAAACTGGTAAAAGATTTTCGGGCCGCCATCGCCAAGACAGTGTTGAAACAACAGGACGTTGTTCTGGTGAAACCGCTTACATATATGAATCTGTCCGGTCAAGCGGTGGTGTCCATTATTAACTGGTTCAAACTGCCGCTTTCAACCTTGTTGGTCGTCCACGACGACGTCTCGCTGCCGCTGGGAAGATTGCGTGTCCAGGCTGGTGGAGGCGCCGGCGGCCAACACGGAGTGGAATCGATCATCGCCTCATTAGGCGGACGCAAAGAGTTCGATCGGCTGAAGGTCGGCGTCGGTCCCGATCCGGGCGGCGATCGCCGAGCCGACTACGTACTGCAATCCATTCCCGCCGTCGATGCTCAGCTGTATGAGTTGGCTATCCGCAAATCGGGGGAAGCGGTTGAGAGTTGGCTTGATAAAGGCATCAAAACCACGATGAACGTTTTCAATGGAGACGTTTTCGGGACTCCGGAAGGGCTGCGCCGAGAGCCCGCCGAAAGCGAATAATCAGGGCATCATCTACGGCTCCGGCATCATTTAAAATGATGCCGTTTCGTATCAATTTCTGAAACGCGCTTTAGCAAACGCGAATCCCGAAACCAGTCGTTACACTTTATTTCGCGGGCTATCACTACTTATGGTGCCGGTGTCGAAGAAGATGATTGTTGAACTAAAAATCATGGTTACTTCTGCCCAATCAGGCGATGTCAGTATTGCAAGTATCATAAGATTCACCACATTGATCTAAAGGCGCATTCGCACTGGCGAGGGAGCTCAAGTTGGCAAGCACGTTAAGCGGTTCATTCACCGATCGTTTATTAAGCAGAGAGGAAGGCAGCGCCAGCCGTAACTTCTTTCTCTCGGCGTTGTTCTGGTCCATTCTCGGAATGGGAGCCGGACTGTTGGGAGGCATCGAGTTCTCCAACCCGGATCTGGTGCACAATGTGGCCCAACTCGCGTTTCCGCATCTGAGAATGTTTCACGTAAATGCGGTGGCTATCGGTTGGCTATCCATGGGCTATGTGGGCGCGATATTCCACTTTGTTCCTAGCCTTTGTAAGAACAAACTCTGGAGCGAGCGACTCGGCAACGTCACGATGTGGGCATGGAACCTCGTCATGGTGGGCGCCTTCTGCTTGCTGCTCAACGGCAACACCGAAGGTCGAGAGTATGCTGAGCTCCCCGCCATTCTCGACGTCATGGTGATGTTGGCACTGATTATGGTGGCAGCCAACGTATATATGACGGTCATCAATCGCCGGGTCAAGAAGCTGTACGTCACCCTCTGGTATTTCCTCGGTTCACTGTTCTGGTTCCCCCTCGTATACATCATCGGACAGCGCACATTCGTCTCTCTGCCCGGCCTCAACGACGCCATCATCGGTTGGTTCTACGGCCACAACATTCTCGGAATGTGGTTCACCACCGTCGGTGTCGGCATGATGTACTACCTCCTGCCTCGTCTGACAGGAGCACCTTTGTACAGCCACGGACTTTCCATGTTGGGCTTCTGGGGGATCGCTCTGTTCTACGCTCCCACAGGCACGCACCACATCTTGCAATCGCCGGTGCCAGAATGGCTCAAAGCGATCGCCATCATCTCGTCGGCCTTTTTGCTCGTTCCCGTGCTCACGGTTTTGACCAACTTCTTTATGACCATGAAAGGCAAGTGGACGATGATGGTGACGGACCTGCCGTTGCGTTTCGCCATCACCTCATGCATGTTCTACCTAGTAACTTGTATTCAGGGTCCGTTCCAAGCCACCCGATGGATCAACTGGTATCTGCACTTTACTCAGTGGGTGGTCGGACACGCGCATCTGGCCCTTTTAGGAACGTTCTCATTCATTCTGACATCGGCGTTTTATTACAGCATGCCGCGATTAACCGGCAGAGAGTGGCATAGCCAGGGTCTGATCAGGGCGCACTACTGGCTCAAGTTCCTCGGCTTCTTGTTGATGATGACATCGTTGACGATCGCCGGATTGGTGCAGTCAGCCGGCTGGGCCTTCGGCGTTCCCATCGATCAATGGAGCCTGCAGATTCGTCCCTACTGGTTCTTCCGCGCCATAAGCGGCGTCATGATCCTCTTGGGTCAGTGCATTTTCGCCTACAACACATACAAGACGTTGTACACACCGAGAATGGTGCCGGTTGAAGGCGCAGCCAAGACTAAGGAGGTCAAGGTCTAAATGTACGGTTATCGCCTTGGTGCCATCGGCATCGTAACCACCTTCTTCGCCATCATCTTCTCCACCGTGCTCATGCCGATGGTGCTGTTCAATCCGAAACCGACGGATTCGCGTAACACATACGCAACCATTGCCGAAGCCGATCCGGCTCGCGGGCGCCAGATATATGTACGCGAAGGTTGCTTCTACTGCCATACGCAGTTCAACCGCTTGCAAGACCGCGGCTACGGACCGCTCGTCAAAGCCGGCGATTACGTATACGAAGCTCCTCACCAATTGGGCACCGCCCGCACCGGCCCCGACCTCACCAACGAGGGCGGACGCTTCCCCTCCGAATGGCAGAAAGCTCACCTGGTCGAACCCCGGGCGGTGAAACCCGGTTCGATCATGCCAAGCTTCAGCTATCTCAACGAAAGAGATATGAACGACCTGGTCTCCTACATTCAATCTCTGGGCAACGGTCGCAAATCGAACGCATTCGTGGAAGCGCCTGACGAGTACCGCACCACCACCGAAACCGGACGCAAGTTTATCGCTCTGAAAACGGTCGACACCAACGCCGACGCGTCGGCAAACGCCGGTCGGGGCATCTACCAGCAGAACTGCGCCAGCTGTCACGGACTGGATGGTATGGGCGAAGGACCGAACGCCATATCGCTGGAGAAAAAGCCACCAAACCTGACTCGCCCGTTCTACAAACAGTACTCGGATGAGTTCTGGTTCTACCGTATTACTGAAGGCGTTCCCGGAACCCGCATGCCTCGCTGGGGCGACGGCGGCAGCCTTACCGATGCGCGCGGCGGCATCCTCACTCACGAGCAACGCTGGTATCTGGTCGCTTACTTGAAGACTCTTCAGAAAGATCATGAAGTCACCGTCGACAAGCTCGATCAGCTCGATCCTATTCATCAGACAAAACTGCCTGTTCTTTCCCACCAAGAGTACGAACCTTCGACGGGAGATTAGCGATGTGCCCAAACTGTATTCTTAATCAAGCCAGTCTCTCCAGCGGACTCTACACCGCCTTCGGCGTTTGCGCCTTCTTCTTCGTGGTGGCGATAGCCGCTATCTGGTGGGCGTTCCGCAACGGCGAATTCGAAGATGTGGAAGAGACCAAATTCGACATGATGGACGACGATGTGGAAGGCGCCGCCGGAGCGCATGCCCGCGCGATTCTAGAGAAGCAGCGGTTGGCCCGCACAGGCAACTAAGAGGTAAATGATGGCAGACGAACTTTCCAAGCAAAAAATAGGAGCGGCTCCGGCCAAGGCTGTTGAAGTTGCCGACGATGAAGAGCACTACGAGGTAGTTTCCGAGTACCGCATCGGCGAAGGTCCGCCCCCAATTTTCCTCGTTGTTTGCTTCCTGTTTATTGTCGTCTGGGCAATGTTCTCCTGGATTCCCTTCTTCGGATATTGAGTATAAAAATGCATCGCTTGAGTAATATCTCCAAAGGCTTAAGAGTAATCCTCGCCCTACCGCTGGCGACCATGCTCGCATCTTGCGGACAGGTCAATGTGGAATCGAAGGATCCGAACCTTACCAAGCCCACAGTTACGCAAATGGATCTGCAAAAGCCTGTTCCTATATATCCGGCCGACACGCCGTCTTCAGCCGACGGCAAAGTTGTCTGGCAGAAAGAGAACTGCGCTGCTTGCCACGGCGACGGAACCGGCGGCTCGGCTGGCGTCAATTTCGCCGACAAGGCGTATATGGATCAGCAGAAGCCCGTCGATCAATATATGTTTGTCGCCTACGGCGAAAACGGTAACCATCCAAGAGATGGTGCAAAAGCGGTGCCGAACCATCCCAAGATGTACAACCAGATTACCAACAGGCAGATCTGGAACCTTGTCTTTTTCGCCCGCTCCCTTTCGCGCCCGGTAATTGAAACCGGCAACCCTGAATACCTGGCGCTCGACGCCGTGTTCGGCTCCAACTGCGTGGTCTGCCACGGCAAGAAAGGAAACGGAGACGGACCGCTCGCCCACAACCTCGAGCCGGTACCCGCCAACTTCGCATCTTTTCCGCGGTTCTACGATCGCACCGACGCCATCTTGTGGGATCACATCGCCAACGGTATCAAGTGGGAAGGCATGCCGAACTTCCTCGGTAAGTCGGACAAAGCCAAGAACGTTAAATTTGACAAGGACTACATTTGGAAGCTGGTACAGTATGTTCGCCACTTCCAATCAACCGAGCAGTCCTATACTGTCGCCCAAAGCAACAACTCGCAATCTGGTGACGCACAAAAGTCGACAAATGCAACATCAGGCGCGAAGTAAAGAGGAAGATAGGGGATAGACCGGCCCTGAATAAGGAAAGAGATTATGGAAGGTACCAACAGAAGAACATTGCTAAAGACTGTGGCGGCGATACCGTTAGCAGCCACATTCGGATTGCTTATTTCCCCGATGCTTCGCTACATGCGACCCACACTGAAGCCTCTCGACGTGATCGGCCCATCCGATCAGCCGATCGCAGAAGAGCCGGTTCCCACTTTTAAAGATAGTGATTTCCCGGAAGATTGGACCTGTCTGCCGTTCATGTTTAGGCAGAGCTACATCGAATACAACCCGGAAGGAAAAGAGACGCGCCTGATTCCAGGATTCATCGTCAAGATTCCCGGCGGCGATGTCGTTGCCTACAGCCGCATCTGCCCGCACCTCGGCTGCATTTTCAACTTCGTCAAAGACCCTTCTGAGTGCGCCAAGGGGTACAACTTCGATCCCAGATCGCTCACTCCGGGCGGACCTGGACGGCCAGTATTTGCTTGCCCATGCCACTTGAGCGTGTACGACATTCAAAACGGTGGCAAAGTAGTCTCCGGGCCGGCGCCGCGACCACCGCGGAGTTTCTCGCTCAAGAAAGAAGGGGACACGTACAAGGTTCTGACACTGGAGGCCGGGGGAATTGCCTAGTACAACTGCCAAATCTGGATTCATAGCTTCGCTTGAAGGAGCGGGCGACTGGCTGAAAACGCGAATTAACAACATCGATATTTTCGATGAGCACTATCATCGCGAGGCCGTGACCAATCCGTTCTACGCTCTCGGACCGATCTTCTATCTGGTCTGGGTAATCGTCATGCTTACAGGATGCGTCCTCATCGTCTGGTATGTGCCCAGCAAAGCGGAAGCGTTCAACTCCATTTTCGACATCCAGTGGAAGATCCCGTTCGGCGGTCTGATGCGAGGCATGCACAAGTATGGAGCGGACGCGATGATCATCGCGGCCACCATGCGCATGTACCGCATGTTTATCAACGCTGACTACAAGCCCGGTAAAGAGTTCAATATCGCCATCGGTCTTGTCACCCTTCTTCTGTGTTTGTATTCAGGTCTTACCGGATATCTTCTAATTTGGAACCAGAGAGCATTTTGGGCGACCAAAGTGTTTGCCACCTTCCCGACTTATATGGACCAGTTCCCAATCATGGGAGACTTTTACCAGCCCTTGATCAAGTCGTTCCACATGGGTTGGAACACAGCTGAAGTTCTCTTAGGCGGCGGAGCTGCGATCACGCAAGAGACGATTACTCGTTTCTACTCCATCCACCTGGCTTTCTCTCTCATTCCTCTAATCTTCGTCGAGCTGTATTTCTACAAGAACGCCAAGGCTCGCATGCCTATTAGTTGGACGAAGAGATGGATCGTCATCATGATGGTCGCCGTCATCGCCGTGATTCTGCCGGCTGCTCAAGGCCGCCGCTCCAATCCCGACGTAACGCCGTTGCCGATCTTGTCCGACTGGTACTTCCTTGGGCTGTATCAGATGTACAAATATCTGGAACCGGTGGTGGCAACTGAGATAACCATTTTGATTCCTCTCTCGGTCGTGTTGATGCCGTTCATCGACGTGGCCGTTACCGGTGCGGAGAAAAACATTTTGAAGCGTCCTTTGACGCTCATGGTGACGATCATGGGATTGGTGACGTGGGTTCTGTTCTCCCTTTTGATCATCGCCAACATCGCCAACATCCACAACGATCCACCGTACTGGAGAATTTTCTTCTACGGCACCATCGATATCGGAATACTCTGGCAAGTGGCCCTGATCTGGATGACCAAAGATATGAGGGAACGGGCCAAGGCAGCCGGTGCCGCCATGGTCATGGCGGTCATCGCCGCGGTGCAATGCTTCCTGGGGTGGCTCTTCTATTACATGGCCCAGACCGAGATCTTCATGGATCCGATGTGGCACCAGTTCTGCTACGCATCAGTACGGCCGATGCTGGGGGGCAACGCCGAGCAGATAGAAAGCGCCATCAGAGCGATTGTCCAGCCCATGAATACAACCATTCCTTACAACGAAGACTTCATCGTCTTGTGCAAGAGCACCTTCACCAAAATTCCTACCGCCAAAGAAGGAATCGCAAAATTGACGGAGCTCTGCAATCAGGGCACTCCCGTTGATTGGATGTTCTCGTGGTGGCCGACCTTCTCGCCGGCACCGGCGCAGTTCACTCAGCCGCCCGCGCACTACAAAGGAGCCATCGACTTCCTTGTCTCCAATCGTTGGGCGTATGACTACGTCAACTTCACCGAGCGGTTGAAGATGGGATCGGACGGTCATGGTCTGATTGGTGCCGCCGGTGGTGGCTTCTATCCGAAGGATGTGCCGCCTCTGGATCAGGCCTGGATCTGGGTCAGCCCTGTTCTTCTCGTCATCTGCCTGGGAACCTGGTATTGGGCCAAGCAAAGTTCAGCCGCCCAACAAGCACCAGCTCCACCCCAACCAGCAGCTGTTACCTAAGGAGACCGATCGGTGCGCGAGCACATGCACAACGAAACTGCGGTAGGAGCGACGGCAAACGTCGCTTCCGGCGATGCTGAGAGCACCGCAGTCGAAAAGAAGACGCGGTACGCCGTGGTCCCTTTCTATCTCAAAGCGATCGCGTTTTCCTTCGCCGTCGTTTCGCTGTCGTGGTTCTTCGAAGGTTGGCGCCAAATGCAGAAAGGCGCAACCCTCAGTCATTTTGCTATCTTAATGCTGGGGACGACCTCAACCATCGGTTTGTTGGGTCTGCAGGGATATTGGATCTATATAGAAGAGAAGATCAAGGGGACGCTCAAGAAACGCATCGGAATTTTCGAGCGCATCTATGAGTATCAGCAGGAAAGATCTGGTTTGAGGAACGGAGATAAACAGTGAAGGGAATCGTCATAGTAATCCTGGCTTGTCTGTGTCTGGCGATCTCAGTCGTCGGACAGACATGGTCTGAGATGGGATTCGGAACAGTCATTACTAACACCTCGATGCTGGAAGATCCTCTCAAGGGACTTTCTAAGATGTACGACAGTCTTTCCAGCAAAGGGAAAGACCTGCAAGACGTTTTCATCGCCAGAATGGATAAAACCGCACAAGCGAACGGACTCACAGCCCCCCCCGCCGATGACCAGACGCCAACGGTGGCCGGCAGATATGCATATATTCTGTTCGTCGCTATAGCGATGGTGGCATCAGCGGTGGCGATTATTTTGATTGGTAGAGAAGACGCGGAAGAGAAGACAGTTTTACCGGTTAAGAAGTAGACGGCTTTGGATTTGGTAGAAGAGGAAAACTATGGGTTGGTATACGGGCTTAATCAGAGGTTTAAATAAAGCGTTCCTGCAGCTGGAAGCCGGCTTAAACGCGATATTTACGAACAAGTACAATCCGCTTTATTACCACGGCGCTCTGCCTCAGTTTTTCCTCTGGGTGCTGTTCCTGTCCGGGTTGCTCCTATTCGCTTACTACATACCGACTATCGACAACGCCTACGTATCCAAGGCGGTAGTCAACTCCTGGAAATCAGTTGATTACATCAGCAACAGCCTGCCGTTCGGGGGAGTGATCCGTGGTCTTCACCGTTACGCCGGCGACGCTATGGTTCTCACCATTCTTCTGCACACGATCCGGGTTTGGTTCACCGACCGCTACCGCCAGTACCGTTGGGTCCAGTGGATCAGCGGCGTGGTGCTCCTGTTCATGGTTCTGTTTATCGGCCAAACCGGTTACTACCTGGTTTGGGATCAACGCTCTCTTCTTTTGACCCGTATGACCGTGAGCGCGTTTGATGCTTTAGGACCGATGGGCGGCACGCTCAAGACGTTGTTCCTCAACGGCGAAGCGATAACCAACCTGACCCTGTCCAACTTCCTCTTCATTCATATCGGACTTTCGTTCGCTCTCCTGTTTGGCCTCTGGGTGCACTACATGCGCATGACCAGACCGGTGCTCACACCGCCGCCGGCGATCAACTACATCATGATGGCGTTGACACTATTGGTGGTGTTCCTCTTCCCGATTACAAGCGGCAAGATGGCGGACCTCAACGCAGCTCCCACCATGTTCGACATGGACATCTGGTTCCTCTGGCCGTACTGGCTGTTTGCCAATATGGCAGCCATGCCCAGTGGAGCGATCCAGTTCTGGGCCGTAATGGTCTTGGGCACCATAGTGTTGTGCTTGATTCCCATGCCGGGACTGTTCGTACCGAAATCGCAGCCACCTGTGTCTGCCGCCGAAGTAGTAATCAATAAATGCACCGGGTGCTCCCTGTGCTATAACGATTGCCCGTTCCAAGCAATTGAGATGGTGCCAGCTCCAGCCGGCTCTCGTTTCAAACTGCTCGCTACAATTCTTCCCTATCGCTGCTCCAGTTGCGGAGTTTGCGTGGGATCGTGCGCGTTCGATGCTGTCGATCTTCCTGAACTGACAGATGCGCAAGTGAATACACAGATCAAACAGCTCTTAGGAGCGAAAGCATAGCAACGCTCGATTACTTTAGGAGTGTGGGAGTTAAGAGTCGACATGGCAAACGATGGCAACAAAGTAATTACGCTTATGTGCGAACGGGCAGCAGACCTCAACAATCTGCTGGACGCAAACGGTAATCTCCAGGGCGTAGACGGAGTCGGCGTCGTCAAACTGCCATGCTCAGGCATGATTCAGCCGCTCATGATCGAAGGGGCCATCAAGGCGGGAGCAGCGGGCGTAATCGTCTGCGGTTGCCAGATTGGTGATTGCTTCTACCGCGAAGGCAACAAGTTGGTGCGCGAACGCCTGCTCGGCGATCGGCCTCCCACTTTGAAGAAGACAGTTGACCGCCGCCGCGTTCTGGCCCTGTGGCTGTCCCGCTTGCAGACCGATCGTTTCATTTCCGAAGCGAAAGAGTTCGTAGCCGAGTTGAGTAAACTGCCTGCCCCTGAAGTAGCGCCGCCGCCCGCACCAAAACCGGCGCCCAAAGCAGCGGACGCCGCACCAAAAGCAAGCGAAGATAAGTAACCACAAACAGTCAGCAAGGGAACGAGCAAGATGGCCGCCAAGGAAGCAAAACTTACAGAAGTCCAGTTGATCAGCAGATGGGCATGGTTTTTTGTTCTCTATTTCGTCTTCATTCTGCTCATCGCCTGCTTCGGTCTCGTCGCCGAGTTCTAAGAACCGAAGCCGAGGGAAAGAGTTCGAGAAGTGAGGGCCGCGAAGCAAATCCATCGGGAACCCGAGGAGGCGTCGTAGCCCGAACGCTGTTGAGTACGCGCGGAGGAGGCGAGGGCACCGAAGCCGAGGGAGCGCATAAGAATGTTTAGCTCGGAAGAGGGGGCGCGAATCTCGGCTCAGACCGTCATTCAGCCTTTGGCTCTCATTGGAGAGAACAATCCGGGGTTCCCGCAAGCGCACAAACACTTCTGCGAAGCTTACTCTTCTCACGAATTGAAGCAGTTCTCTAAAGCTCTGGAACTGTACGGCAAGGCGTCAGCGGCGTGTCCCAAGATGTATGAGAGCCATTACAACAGCGGCTTGTGCTACGAGCAACTGGGCAAACTTCAGGATGCTGTGAGCGCGTTTGAAGAAGCTGCTGCAAGAAACCCTCTCTTCCGTCCTGTGTTTCTTCATCTGGCAGATCTATACGATAAGCTCGGCGACAAGCAGCGAGCCGATACGAACAGAGCCGCCTACAGCATGCTATGACCAACGGCGCCAAGTGAGAGAGTATGAGCAACATCGCTAATTCATCGGCAGTCGATCTGCTTGGCCGAGTCGGACGCAGACATTCGATAGAAGAGTGGCGCACCCGAACCTGGGATGCCATCGTAGTTGGTGCCGGGCACAACGGTCTGGTTTGCGCAATCTATTTAGCCAGAGCGGGAAAGAAGGTTCTTGTTCTGGAAGGGCGCGAGCGAGTGGGAGGAGCCTGCACGCTGGAAGAGCCGTGGCCTGGCTTTCGAATTTCACCGTGTGCTTATGTCGCCGGTTTGCTGCACCCTTTGATTATTGAGGAACTGAACTTGACCGCCCACGGCTTCGAATGGGTCCCCGCGGAGGGCGGACTGTTCGTTCCGTTCGATGACGGTTCCAGCGTTCAGTTGTGGGATGACCACGAGCGCTGTGATGAGGAGATAAAGAAGCTCTGTCCAGGCGACGTTAGAGGATGGCACGCCCTCCATGAACTGATGGGCAAGGTCTGTGACGCGATTCGTCCGCCCAACAGTGAGGACATGTGGATCGGTCCGGCGCCCACTCGCGAGATGATCGAGAGTCGCTTACGAGGCGACAAAGATGCAATCTCGCTTGTGTTCGACTGGTCGATGGCAGAGTTTGTCGAGCGCTATCTGGAAGACGAGCGATTACATCAAGCTCTCATGGGACAAGGAGTGATCGGCACATTTGCCAGCCCGTTAGATGCGGGCACGGCCTCAATTTACCTGCACCACTATAGCGGCAGAATGGACGGCAAGCACCTCGGCGACTGGGGCTATGTCAAGGGAGGCATGGGGATGATCTCCTTTATCTTGAGCGATATCGCCACCGACCTCGGAGTGGAAGTAGCAGCGGGAACCACAGTCAGCCGCATCATCCCGGGAGAGGGTGTGGAGCTGATGACTGGCGAGCGCATCGCCGCCATTACCGTGGTTTCCAACGCCGATCCAATAGCCACCTTGAAGTTGCTTGGCGACTCGGCGGACGGGGGTTGGCGCCGGAGCGTCGAGCGGGTGCCGATGGTCGGGAGTGTAGTGAAGGTGAATCTTGCCTTGGAAGAACTTCCGAATTTCAGGTGCCGCCCAGGCATTCGAGAACCACATCATCTCGCCAACATAAACACTCCTTTGACAAAGAAAGACTGGCAGAGCTGCTACGACGCCGCCCGAGCCGGAGAGTTGTACGACAAGCTGTGGACAGAAATTTATTTGCAGAGCGCCTTTGACGAGAGCGTAACCCCTCACGGCAAGCATGTTATGAGTGTGTTCTGCACACACGTTCCTTACGAGTTTCGTTCAGGCGATTGGGACTCCCGACGCGACCAGGTCTATTCAACGGTAATCTCTTCAATCGGTCGCTTCTGCAGCAACATTCCAGGCGCCATTATCGCTTCCGACACCCTCGGTCCTCCGGATATCGAGAAGAAAGTAGGTCTCACCGGCGGACACATTTTTCAAGGTGAGTGCTTGCCGCAGTACATGTGGAGCAATCGCTTGAAGCCGCGCACACCGATGCCGGGCGTGTTCCTTTGCGGCGCCTCCACGCATCCGGGCGGAAGCGTGATCGGAATCAACGGCCGAAACGCGGCCATGGAGATTCTCTCTCAATGACCGTTGCACCAGATACGGTGCACCATATCTAGGCTTGTGCCGACTTCAGCATCCTCTCGCGCTGGGAGACATGATAGCTGATCTCTTTGACCACCGCTGCAGTGCTGGGATGTGCCGGTACAAATGAACTCGCTCGCGTAGGTTTTTCGTCGAGCATAGCTTGCATTTTGTACGGAGGTATTTCGGCGTGGCGCATCGAGGCTAGTTCACCAAGTTTGGCCAAGGTACCCTCGACATACTTGCCCACGCCGCCGAGTTCTTCACCAAGCGGCATCATCAGCCCGGCTAGCCGCGACATCGAGGGCGTAGCAGCTCCCGGAGCGGCTTCCACTCTGGCAAGTTCAGGTCGCACCTGGCTTTCCCTCTGGAATCTATCGAAAACGCCTGGATCTCCTGGCGGTCCAAGATCATCTCCGCTAGCCTCAAAACCTTTTCCTGGAACACCACCTGGGGGATTCGTCATATCACTTCCTCACACAGAGCCATAACACGCCATGGGCGCCGACCGCCGAGTTAATTGCTATCTGTCCTCGTAGCTGAAGAATCAGCTTTCCCTCTCCATATACCCAGCCCGGGCTATTTATCAGCACCACTTGACATTGCAATTCAGGCTCACCAATATAATGGTCAGGTTACAGGCGCCGGACAAAATTCACAATGCGCGAAAAACTCGATGAGAAGCTGAAACTCAAGGAAACTGCAGCCGCCCAACTGCCGGCGGTGGCCAATCCGTACGCACAAGAGTCGGAATGGTTGCCGGTTTGTACCGAGAAACAGATGATCGGGCGCCCCGCAGTCAGAGCGGCAAAACGGACGATGCTGCTTCTGCTGGCCCTTATCGCCAGCGGCATCGCAGCTATAGCCGGCAATTATGCCGTCCAACTCGGCTACGATTGGGGTTACAGAGTCGTCGATCTAATGATTGGCGGACAACCGACCGGTTCCGCTCAGGGGATGGCGGCGATTGAGTCGCTCTTCTTTCTCATCATGCCGATGTACTTTGGCCTGGCTTTCGGCTGTTTTAGAGCAGTGTGGTCCGGATCGCGCACGCGCACGGTTTACGGTCTTCTGACTGCGTTCTGCAGTGTAGTGGTCTTAGCCGTTCTTGCCTCCAAAAGCATGCTCACTCAAGCGCCGATCGAGACCGCCGTCTGGACTCTAGTGGCTGCTTTCTTTGGGGTAGTCGGGTTGGCGATCTCCCACTACTACTACGGGTTGCTTCGACCAAGGGTGAGAGTGAGGGCGCTGGTGGCTTGCGCCACGGCCACGATCGGATTGCTGGCCGCGGCTTGGGCGCTCGTTTCTGAAAATTCAAATTTCATCGTCGAACTGTTGCTGTACTGCCTAGTCATTATGACGGCAAGCGCCTGGGCAGCCGATTTCGGCAGGGCTCGTCATAAAAGCGGCGCCATCCTCTTAGCCTCTGCGGCCTCCCTACCTATCACTCTTGCCAATCTTCTCAATCTGCTGGGCAACATCATCTGCCTGGTTCTCGATAGGTTTCACGTCGGGCCGGGGTTGGGATGGGAGGCCCTGGTCTCTGCGGCGGCGATAAACTTGATCGCTATTATGTCCGTGACTGGCGGCGCTCTCATCGGTTTCTCGTTATCACAGAAGAAACCTGACCGTCTCGCTCTGCCCTCGGAGCTGCTGCCTGACACACCCCGAAACCCTGGTGTGGATTGAATTTCCCCGACTGCTCCGAACTCGCGTTCCAATTGCAGTGGTGCTAACACCATAGACGTTAGTTCAATTATTTGTCACATTGATCCAGATCCTGACGCTGGAGAGGATATGGCAAACATACTGAGTCACCATGCTGCCGAAGCGGTGCCCGCTTCCCTGAGGCGTGGCCCTGTAACGATGGGACTGTTGTGGGTGACGATGGTTACTGCATTCCCCAGCGTTCTCGTTGGCTTCGAGTGGTTCAAGTTGGGAATCACACTGCCCCAAGTGCTGTTGTGCACCACCCTTGCTTGCCTGATTCTGCTTGCCTACACCATTCCCACAGCGCTGCTCAGCTCCATCACCGGCAAAGGGTACGGACTCTTAAACGAGCAGGTTTTCGGTTCCAAAACAGCAACCTGCATCAATATTGTGCTATTGGCTATGTTCATCAGCTTTTACGGTCTGTGCGCCTTATTCATGACGGAGGGGGTGAACAGCCTGTTTCACCTACATCTTCCCCCTGCAGCTACAGCGGCTGTCTTCGCTGTCTTGATGGCGTTCAATAACTTTTTCGGCTTCTCAGGCGTCGCCAACTTCGCGAGATTCATCGCTGCTCCGGCTCTGATCATATGGGTTTTGTGCACATTCGGTCGGGCAGCCTTAGCCTGTCCGCAAGCGGTCTTGACGCATGCCCCTCAACATTCATTCGCTTACTGTTTCGGGATCGTTGCCACCTTTATAATCGGTTTCGCCATCTGGGGCAACGAATCAGACTATTGGAGATACGGCAAACCGCGTGCGGGTTATTCCGCCATTTCACTGGCCTTCGCTCTAGCAATAGGGGAAGTGATCTTTCCTGCTACCGGTTGGATGGTGGCACGCGCCACCGGAATCACAGACTATTCGGCCGCCACTAATTTCATGAGCAGCTACTCTTTCGTCGGCTTGCCGATCTTGGGAATTATCGTGTTGGGCGCCTCTTATTTCGCCGCCAACGACTCAAATCTGTTCGGGTCGAGCACCGCATTTGAGATCACCTTCAAAGTGCGCCACAAACACTCGGTTGCTGTTTTAGCCATACTCAGTGCCGGCATGGCATATGCGCTAGCGGCTATGGGAGCGGAAAAAGCTCTTGACGCAATCGCGGCGCTAAACTGCATAATCATGCCGACGCCGACAGTGATCGTTTTGACAAACTGGGCTCTGGCAAAAAGATTTGGTGTCGTCGATTTCGGACAGCTCTCGTATGCCAGTGGGACCGTTGCCCTTATATTCGGCATCGGAGTAGGTCTGGCCACAGCAGGCGTTCTGCCCGGTCTGCACTCGTTGCAGTTCGGTTTTCCATGTCTGCAAGCATGGTTTTCCGCCGCCCTTGTTTTCGCGGCGCTGCGCATTCGCGAATACTCGCGCGCTCCTCGATTCGCCATTGCCATGGTGGAAGAGAAAGAGAAAGAGCTGGCGCTTACCTGATCCGGGGAACGGCTCCAATATTTATATGCAAACCTAAGGCGAGTTCGTCTGGCAGTATCGGCACGGCGGATAGCTGCGATCGTAAGGTGGTTGTTTCAGATACTCTTCGGGGTTGTATTTCCAGAACTGAGACACATCGGCAAAGGTGTGGATGACCGAGTTTTGGATCATTCCGTCGACCCGTTCAGCCTTGCAGACGTAGTAATTTTCTATAGGATTGCCGTAACCGTCGAGCTTCACCGGTCCCCGAGGGGCGCTGGTAAGTTGAACTCTCTTCAACGCCGCCAGAAACTTCTCTCGATCATCCACATGTCCTTTCAGGGCATCCACCGCCTGGTGTATCCACATTCCAGAAGTGTACGCGGTCTCGGCATAGTGACAACACCGATCGTGAGTCATCTGCTCGTACGATTGGACGAAACGTTTGTTGGCCGGCGTGTTCAAAGCAGCGCTGTAATACATGGTGCTGACGGTTCCCAGCACTTCATCTCCGAGGTTCTTGATGGAAGACTCGTCGCAACTCGGTCCCACTGCAATTACCGGCAGCTTCGGTCCAAACTCTTTGTACTGCTTGGGAATAATTTCAGCCGGTGTGAGCGCGGTGGCGAGCAGAACGGCATCGGCATCGGGGCGAATCGATTTTATATAGCTGGAGAAGTCGACGAAACCCAACGGCGCCCAGATCTTCTGGACAACTTTGCCTCCGGCATCCTCAAACGTTTTCTGGAAGCCACCTACCAACTCCCAACCCAGAGGAAAATCCAAACCGAACGTGACTATTCGCCGATAATGCAGCGCTTTATACGCCCATTCGCCAAACGGTTGCGAGCATTGGCTCGAGCACCAGCCGGTGCGAACAACCCACTGGTGGCGGTTGCGCTTGGTCAGATCATCGGCGCCGGTAGTGCAAAATACGGTCGGAACTCTCAACCTGTCGGCCCACGGAGCAACGGCATAGGCGAGGTTCGACAGCATGAAGCCGTCAGCCACTTGAACTTTGTCTTCCTCCACAAGTTTACGGAGCTTCTCGATCGCCGTCGCCGGACTGCCGCCATCGTTCTCTACGATCAGCTTCACTGCACGACCGGCCATACGATGGTTGATTCGCTCGAGGTAAAGCTTGATACCATCCACCATGACTTTGCCGCCCACGCCGGACGGTCCGGTGAGGGTCGTGACAAAACCGATCTTAATCGGTTCTCGCTCGTCGCCCTTCGTGGGAGAACCTGAAGGCTGAGCGTACACAGAAACCGGCGGCAACATGAAAGCAAGCGATAGGGCCAGCACCGCTGCGGCACGTACTGATCCTTTTCGCGGGCCGAGGGCAAGGACGTACATTAACTCCTCCAGCAGTTTCTCCAGCAACCTCAACCGTTCCATTCGATCCTCAAACTTGGACTTGTACCGGCGCGTGGGAGCTGTAAAGGGAGAGTTTCGCTGCCGGAAACAGATAACACGTTTTATCAGTCGCCATCACAAGCATATTAGATTATCGATTTAACCTGCAAGTACAGGTCTTGGAAGCTCTTTCGCCGGTGTCAGTGGTAAAGCACGCATTCGCAATTCTTCAATCAACGGTTCCTCTCACCAAGAAACATCGATGATTCCTGTATTGGCCCAGGGAATCAAGTTCGCGTTCCGACCGTCGCAAATTAATGCTGCTGTTAGTTTGCGCCAAACATAGGTTCTACCGTTCAGGCATCCGCGCCAATCGCACATGGCGTTTTGAAATCGGGGTGGCTGTCTATGTTCAGGGAGATCGAAAATTTTTCGAACGGTCCGGACGCTGCCAAGGATGGTATGCCGGACGACACGGTCGCGCGCCTGGGCGGGGAACTGTTGAGCACACCTCCCCCCGTAAAAGACGCCGTTTTGAGCAATGCCGACAAAGAGCGGGAGGGGCTGGTGCAGTTTGTCAGCCTCAGACGATCTAAACACAGTTCGAGCGATAGCGACGGTGGGCACAGCAAGCACGACTCATCTGATGAGGGGCATCATCACAAAGGGCGAGCCAGTAAACACGCTGAAAGTCCTGATGAAAGCTACTGGAACCGCGTAGACGCGGCGAAAAAGGCGCACAAATTCATCACTGAGTTCGCTCCCGCTCATCATGGCCAGGATAAGCCGCCCCAGGAACCGGTAGGACCGATGCCGCTGCCGAAGCAGGGTTCGTTCCCGTCCATCGACGATATGATCTCAGCCTCGAAAAGCCTGAACCGGATCGCTCATCCTGACAGCAAGCAGCCTGACTTTGTTCTCGACGATATCGATGAAAACGCATTCCAGGACCGGTATGCAGCCGAGTCGACTCGAGTCGGTAGAGAGTTCGGATTGAGCAAAGATGTTGTCGAAGATCTGGCGAAACGAATCTACGCCTTCGAAGATGGTGGCTGGGGAACGTTTGATACTCTGACAAATACGCCGGAGTCTTTGGTAGCCACCGGCAAGGCGCCGGAAAGAAGGAAGTTCCATCCCAGCGGCACCGCCGTTGGTTACAATCAGTTGATGGCCGCAGACACCTGGGAAAACGTGAAGTCCCACGGCGATGAGATCGCCGCCCGCCTCGAGACCATGGCGACCGAGCAACCGACGAGAGCCAAAGTGCTGCTGGAAAAAGCTTCAATGGTGCGCGGTTTGCAAGAAGCGCTGGAACATGGGCCGCCGGTCCACAAGAAAGGCAAGCACGTAGAGTCTGATTGGCCGAAGACAGTCCGGACAGCCGTACATGCGATCAATCTGGACGGTGACATCGGCCCCGTGCTTCAGGCGCATGAACTGCACAATCTGCTTCGGTTCTTCAAAGATCACAACCTCCTTGACTCACTCAAAGCGAAAGCGGCTCAAGACACCACAAACGCTCAGATATATGACACTCTCACACCGGCGAGAAAACAAGCTGCAGTGACGGAAGTAATCTCACGCGTGCAGATGGCCGATCCGATACCCGGGCATCCGGATCCAACCGCCGACTTCGAGAAAGCAAAAGGCTCTCTTGAGGTCAAGCTGTTGGCACTGCCGGCGGGGCTGAGCGACACCATCAAACGAGAGAACCTAACCGACAACGAAGAGTCGATAATGTATTCGCAGCTTCTGCAACTGCGCAAGTTTGGCGGCGAGTTCGGACCGATGTCGGCCGACGCCAGAGCGCTGCTTGATAAGGTGACATTCGTTTATCGCGGCGGCGTCACGGGCGATGGACTGCTAGCGGCGGCGATCGAACTGGCGAATCTCGGAGGCACAAGCATCATAGAGGCGATGTTGAAACCGGATAACGCCGATCTGCCAACTACGAACTTCTTCGCCCACAACGGTTATGTCCAAAATCCAACGGTGCAGCGCCGATCGGCAGACGAGTTGCTGATGCAGATCGATCGAATCATGCACGGACCGCATGCCAAGGCGACGCTACCTGGAAACATCGGCTTTACCGAGGCGTTCAAGAAAGTGCCTGTCCAACCGTAGCGGATTGGTTCGGTCGAGCGTGGTTACATACAAGCCAAACACTTGTGAACGTGGCGAGGAAGGAAAATTCGCCTGGGACAGATACATATCCAGTAGACTAGGTGAGATCATGGAGAGCGAGCAGATCGACTCGCTTCCTGCACGTTACACCTTACCCGCATGCAAATTCACGTCGGACCGATCGATTTCGCCATTGTTCTGGTTTACTTCGTCTTCGTAATCGGCATCGGCGTTCTGCTCAAAAAGCAGATGATAAGCAGTGAGGATTTTTTCCTCGCCGGACATCGCATTCCCAGTTGGGTGACGGGGCTGGCGTTTATGTCCGCCAATCTGGGCGCCCTGGAAGTGATGGGCATGGCGGCCAACGGCGTTCAGTACGGCATCATGACCGTGCACTTCTTCTGGGTGGGTGCCATCCCGGCGATGGTGTTCCTGTCCGTTTTTATGATGCCTTTCTACTATGGATCAAGGGTGCGCAGCGTCCCGGAATTTCTCAAACTCCGGTTCAACGAGCCGACCAGAGCACTAAATGCGGTGTCGTTTGCGATCATGACCGTGCTCATGTCCGGCATCAATCTTTTCGCCATGGCGCTGGTGTTCAAGCTGCTTTTGAACTGGGATATGAACGGATCGATTCTGGTGGCGGCCGGGGTAGTTCTCGTCTACACGATTCTTGGCGGCTTGACCTCCTCCATTTACAATGAAGTGCTGCAGTTTTTTCTGATCGTCTTCGGGCTGCTGCCAATATCCATTCTCGGCATGGTCAAATTCGGTGGATTCAGCGGGCTGGCCAAAGCTTTGCCGAACCCGGCTTTCATGCATCTGTGGGCCGGCACCGCCACCGCCAACAATCCGATGGGGGTGGACTGGATCGGCATTGTTTCCGGATTAGGTTTCGTCCTATCGTTCGGCTACTGGTGCACTGATTTCCTGGTAATCCAAAGAGCGTTGGCGGCGGAAAGTCTCCCTGCGGCGCAGCGAACTCCCTTAATTGCAGCGTTCCCACAGATTCTGTTTCCCTTCCTCACCGTCATGCCGGGGTTGCTCGCTATCCTCATGGTGAAAGGAATCGGCTCCAACGACACTACCTTATCGCCCAACATGGCACTGCCGCTGCTGCTGGGCAAGCTTTATCCGACCGGCATGTTAGGGGTCGGACTGACAGCCATGCTGGCCAGCTTCATGTCGGGCATGGCTGGCAACGTCACCGCATTTAATACCGTCTGGACCTACGATCTCTATCAAAGCTATATCGCCAAAAACAAGAGCGACAAGCACTACCTCTGGATGGGCAGGGTCGCCACAGCGGGCGGAATTTTGATCAGCATCGGCACCGCTTATTTAGTCATGGGCTTCCGCAGCATCATGGACTACATGCAGCTTATATTCGGTTTCTTCAATGCACCGCTGTTTGCCACGTTCCTTCTGGGAATGTTCTGGAAGAAAACAACACCGTGGGCGGCCTTCTGGGGACTGCTCATCGGCATCAGTTCATCGGTCGCGCACTACTGTCTCACCGTCAGCGGCACTCTCCATTTTCCTTCGGAAATGGCCGGCAACTTCTGGCGCGCCACTGTAGCCTGGAGTGTTTGTTTCATCGCCACCGTGCTCATCTCTCTATTCACCAAACCCAAACCGGAGTCAGAGTTGTGGGGACTGTGCTGGGGCATGGAAAAGCCGGTCGAAAAGATTCCGCAGCCCTGGTACAAGAAGCCTGAAGTTCTTGCAGTTATTGTGCTGACGATCACGGTGATACTGGACGTAGTGTTCTGGTGAACTGGTCGCCCGGTCGCAAGCAACGAAGACATAATCGGCCAGTCAGGATATCTTGGAACACGTCTAAGCTCCTTTGCCACTGGCGTTAAAACCGTAAGGTTGAAAGGCACATTCCTGACTCGCCTAAAGTGAGGACCGATAGAGTCGTGCGCAGGAGCCAAAAACCCGCACGGCGGTGGCGCCGTATCTTGCACACGTTCGCTTAATATCTTGTTTCTTCTCAACCATGAGGTCTACTAGGTCCATAGCGATTTCGCTCCTATCCCTATTGTAGCGTGCGCTTGCCAATTGACCAACTACATTGGGCTGGTCAGGCAATGAGGATCGACAGTCAAAAACTTCGCTTTCGGCAGTCAGAAACCAATACACGTACCTAATCACGGTGGTATCCGCGTCTCGGTCGACCTGCCGGATCTTGGCAGGTCATTCTTGGTATCTAAGCAGGTGATTTTGAGAGAACGCGTTCGAGTATTTCAATGAATTGCCGATAGTCATCAGCGCATTGTTCGTTGGCGCATTGCGAACTCATAGGAAAAGCCTCCATGAAGACTTGCGTGGGCTGCCTTATTGGGCTAGGCTGCCAATATCAACTAGGGGCTGAGATGTCTTCCGAACAAATCATGTCGACCGCCCAAGAACATTCGAGAGAACCTCTAGCAACCAAGATTTGCTGATAATTCACTTTCAGCGCCGGCAACGGGATGGACAAACTGCACATGTCGATAAATCTGGCCGATACAATCAAAGCGATGCGCCCGATGGTGCCTGCTAGGGACTTCGAGATCAGCAAGCGCTTCTACGTCGATCTTGGCTTTGAGCCAAGAATTCTAGTAATCGACAAGTTGATTCAGATGAGCCTTCGTGATTACTCATTTTTTCTACAGAACTACTATGTGCAAGACTGGGCCGACAATTTCGTGATTCATCTGTTCGTCTCTGACCTGGGCAAATGGTGGGATCACATTCTTGCCCTAGACCTCGCGTCCCGATATGCGTATGATGATTTCATACAGGCAGAAGGCTACAAAGAAAGATGATGCACCGACGAGTGATAGCTCACGTCTTACTCGTTTCGCTAGGAACACTGTCTTCTCTCATCTTCCTGGGCGGCTGCAGCGAGTTTGGACCACCCTGCGATCGATCATGCTCACCTCCCATCCGATGCCGGTAGAGGTCTCTACTGCTTACGTAAGGCGGATCAACAGTCGCCGCTTCCGGGTTCACGCCACAGGCAAAAACCCTGTCATCAATGATGCAGTTGTGGATTGTGCTTGGATCACGTTGCGACCGCAAAAGCCTTCCGATCCGAGCTCGGACACACTAGCTATTGAGGCAGTGTGGGACGGAAGTGGTGGTTCCGCTGTCGGAGTAAAAACGTGGGGATCCGATGTTGACGTCGACCTTCAGCCAGGGATGAATAAAGTCTCCATTGTCGGAAAAAATGCGCAACGATTAGTACTTAGCGTTAACGGTGTGCCAGACTCGGTGCCACAGGGATTGCGGATTTCGCGAGTCAACATAGAGAGCCCACGAAAGGTGGGTACCGGGCTGACCGAATTTCAATTTCGCATCTCGGTCGAGCTTACTGATAACCGCGGGTTTAAGCATGGTACCAGCCCTTATTACCGCGGGATAAGCAATGATGTGGTTTCTGTTGAGATCGTTCCGCTCGTCGAGGGGGGAAACAACTACCTTGTGGGTGTCCCTGGAAACGTGAATAAAGTCCGCGTGAGCGGTGCCGGTATCGCTCCCGTAGTTAAGGAACTACCAAAACTGTATGCTGATGCCCGCGACGATGGATCATCATAATGGACCATTCCGGGTAGCACCAGCGCAGATTGCGTCGCAACCCCGCGCGCAAGCGCATTCAGATTGAAACACACAGGACTGAAATCAGAGTTGTGGGGACTGTGCTGGGGTATGGAAAAGCCAGTCGAAAAGATACCGCAGCCCTGAATGTCTTTGTCACCTTGCCCTAACTCCCAAACATCTTCGCGTATGCACGGAAACGTCGAGGACAAGAACGAATTTATGAAAGCACTCCGAAATGTGAATATAAGCAATGCGCCTCGCGGACCGATGAGGCTCGATGACTACGGCAATATTGTCCAAAATATGTATGTTCGGAAGGTGGAGAAAGTGAATGGAAAGTATCAAAACACAGTGATTCACACGTTTCCAAACGTATCGCAATTTTGGAAGTACAAGCCGGAGGAGTAACTAGCTGCGCCTCCGTATAGCAGAGACTACCCGCCTTCACGCAACTGAATGCGGTAATGCTCGCCAGGAATGGGAAACCGGATCGCCAATGAGAGGCAGGCAGCTGGCATCTACGGTTTCGAACGCCATTCACTAGCGAGCATGGCAAACACAACATCGTCGGCCCAACCGTCCTTAAACCAGAGGCTTTGCACGAAGCGTCCCTCCTCGCGTAACCCAATGCGTTTCATGAGGGCCATCGATGCTAGATTGCGCGGGTCTACAGAAGCAAAGACACGATGCTTGCCGAGCCTAACGACGAGGAGATCGAGGATGGCATTGAGAGACTCCGTAGCATATCCCATAGATTGGGAGGCTGGTGCAATACTGCTGCCAATCTCCGCAATGCGGGAATCCGCTTCGAGAACGTGGACGCCACAATCACCAATTAGGCCGCCATCATCGCGCAATGCAATTCCGATTTGATACCAACCAGGTGCGTCGAGGTCTCGCATCAACATGCTACTGATGAAAGACCGAATCTCCTCCAGCGACTTTGGCTCCCAGGACTGGTACTCGAGGACTTGAGGATTTGAGCGATATGCGAACATCTCTTCAGCGTCGCTCGGCCGCAAGCAACGAAGAGACAATCGGCCAGTCAGGATATCTTGGAACATGTCTAACCTCCTTTGCCACCGGCGCTAAACTGTATGCCAAGGTGAAATCCTAAGGGGACTTTTTCTCAGTACCACCAGGACTGATCGATCTGATGACATTTGGATCTGCGTTTCAGACATCCTATGGAAGTTTAGGGAAGATAATGACTTGATCCCAGTTGTCCATATTGTAGGGAGGAGTTACTCGAAACTTGTTCCACACACCCATGCGTCCTAGGATGCTAGGTTGTCCGTTAGGCTCATGGGTCGCTGCAGCGACCGGTCGATCGACCGTGAAAGACAGAGGAACGAGAGTGTTGTCTTCGGTGGGAGCGGTCTCAGCCATCTGTGTGAAGAACGTCGTTGTTTTCTGACCTGTCTTCGCCAGTTGATCTTTCACTTCTTGAAGGGCTGGGATCCCCAAAGGGCTTTCTCCTTCGGCAACATCCATGTTGCCCAGCCAGGCAATACCTTTGCGAGGGGGCTCACCCGGTTTTGTCGGCTGATTGAGAATGGCGAGCATGTTTGTGGCCATGTCGTGGTTGCGCTGCAACGCAAGTGTTTTGGCCTCAGGGCTGTCCTTATCGTAGAAGAGCCATCCGTTCGAGTCATTGTCGACAGCATCAATCTTGATTCCGGCATCACGCGCTGCGGTCCACATTTTGAGAAAGTCGGGCGACAACTCTCGCAACATCTTCAAGGCGCCCTGAGCCGCCGGCGTATCGATAATCTTGCCGTCCGGGCCGACGATTTTGTCGGGAATCTGGAGAGGTCCTTTGTTGGGATCATTGTTGAATCTGTCGAAGATCGGCTGCAAAATTCTCGGCATTTCGACAAACAAGTCAGTCGTACCGGCTCGGGCAAAATCTTTCATGTGTGCGGTGGCCCAATCCCTGGGTGGATTGGGATCCCCGTCGTACGTGTGAACCTCCCCGAGTCCCACCATCTTGCTGGTCTTGATGGCATCTACGACCGCGTCGGTCGGATCGCTTCCCTCTTTGTTAATGAACCCTTTCAACTGCTTCCAGGCTTCATATTTGTCTGTGAAGTTATCGAGCCCGTGACCGGCAACTTCTATCTCGACGGGATCGACACGAGTACTACGGAAATACGGCGGTTTGTCAGTACCGGGAGCGGCGTTTTGAGCCAGCTCGATTCTTCCCTTCGCACCGGGCGCTTGAACTTGTGGAACGTCCCCTTGCCCATTGAATGCAACTCTTAGCGCGGGTTTGCTGCTAAGTTCCCTGAAAACATCATCAAATTTCGCTGGGTCTATGGAGGTCGGATTGCTTTGTCCCGTGGTTGCATCGGTATGTTTACCGAAATCGGCGGCCATAGCTCACCTCGTCGTGGATTTATGCATAGGGTTGGTAAACCTGGTTTTCCGGTTATATCCAAACAGGAGGAACTTTGGACAAGCAATCAGTCATATCTCGGCGGTCAAGAACGCTATCGCGTTCGCCGGGGTCAGCACTCGAATGTGATATACATAACGATCCGGCACAGAGGTGATGGGGGAAACACACGGTGGGCGTCGACTACAGCAAAATAAGCATTACGGCGAAGTTGGTGGCCTACTTCCGCCAGTTCTCCGACATACCGTTTGCCGGGGAAGTCGCTGAATATGTGCAGGCGCGCGAAGCTCTGGTCGAGATAGCAAGAAAACTCGATGAGAGGGTGGACTTGCAAAATGTGGACGGGGAACTTCCGAAGGAAGGGAAGATTTATGCACCTCTTCTGGAAGCGCGATATAAGAGCATAGTGCAGCTCATTCGCAGGACCGGCACGGATCAGGTTTTTGAACTGGCAAGCGGGTTTTCGTTGCGCGGGCTGGCGATGTCGGCAGCGTCCGAGATAACATATCTCGAGTCCGATCTGCCGGGTATCAATGAGGAAAAGAAAAAATTACTCGCTGATCTCATGGCGAAGCAAAATCTCACCGGCCTAGACAGGCACCACATCATCAACGCCAATGCTCTCGATTACACTGAGATTGAGGCTGCGATTCCGCTACTCAGCCGAGACAGACCGCTGGTCGTCATCAATGAAGGTCTCCTTAACTATCTGTCTGCCGACGAACGGTCTGTGGTGGCCGGGAATGTGCGAGAGCTGCTGAGCAATTTCCCCGGTGGCGCATGGATTACTCCCGATTTCACTACGCGAAGCATTGCCGACAATGTATCAGAGACGACAAAGCGCTTTCGACGCGCCGTAATGGGAGTCACCGAAAGGCAGTTGAACGAGGCTGCTTTCGAAGACGAAGAGGCGATTGATACCTTTGTCAGGGACTCCGGTTTCTCCCAGGTCAGCTATTATCAGGCAGACGAGGTGCCACACTTATCATCACTCGAACGGCTTGGGCTCAGCCCGGAGATAATCACGCACATGCGTCCGCGCATGAGGATCTGGCTTCTTTCGCCGCAATGAGTGTGCAGATCGATCGTTGAAAAGATGGATGCGAAAAAAAGGTGGACAATCTGCAGTTGATGACATTTTGCAAACTCAGCGCGAATCTGTGAACGGTGCCTTTGGCCGGACGCATACTGAAAGCGAGCTGGATTCTCATTTCCCTGAGGGCTTGCGTCCGTGGCTGATTTGGCCCGCAGTATCCCAAGGCAATGAGTAGAAGTAATCTCCTGCTTCATTCTGGAAGATTATCGTTCCTTGCAGATCTCTGCCGGTAATCTGTGGATTGATTCTATCAGCCGCTATTTCTTTTATTCTGTCGACCAACGCTTGATTGTTGGGATCCGTCAGCGTTTGGACATCGTAGCGGTCTGTTTTTGATAGCTCGCAGTTCGGGCAGTACATTCTCTGCCTTCCGTTGCCATCTGTCCACGGAGACCCGTCAAACTTTGTGTCCCTTATCCAATAGTCCGTAAAGCCGTCGCGCAGTCTGTCTATCATTTCATACGGCTTTCCATCCTTGTCCAGTTTCAATGTGGTGTCGTCTATGATGCCAGGCTTACCTTCGTCTGGCCGGTGCACAGCAACAGCGAGATCCCCATTAGCCAATCTGTTGAAGGTTGTACGATAGTCCAGATTGCGAACGCCATTCCAAAAGTGGTTTTCGACACTTTCCGGAACCTGGGATGCGGTGGACTCAGCTGGACCGCGATATTGCGCCCAGTAAAGTCGTGCTGATGTGTCTTGTTCCATGTGTGTAGGATTCCAACCTCTGTCTGTGCTCGCATGTGCCAGGCTTGCATCGATTGGTATCGTCATCTGTTCAACTCCTGCGTAGGATTTATTCTTTCTGGTTTTATTTAGGTCTGATTGCGCGACCGTATTGCTGTATTCGCTGAAACGAGAACTCGGATTTGGGGACGTATGAGTCTATATCCGCCGGCCGCAATCCATTGGACAGGTCAAAGATTAAATGCCGGAGAGGATGGCAATCTAGGACGTCGCGATGGCGACGAACGCGCGCAGCGCCTACCTGATCTCAGCTACTACGGTTCGCGCACAGGCTGGCGTTTACTGGCACGCAAAGTACTCTTGATACCACTCAGTTTCGTGGTGGTCTTTGAGGCTCAGATCGGGGATGCGCGCAGGATCGAGCTTACAGAAAATCCGATCCAGAGTTTTCCAATCGCGCTGACTGACATGCCCTCGGTCCAATCCTCGCCATGCTGATTAAGCACGCGCGCGCGGCCTGCTAGGACGTCGTGCCCGTCGCCGCCATGAATGTCCGGAATCGCTCTAGGTGTTCCAAACGAAAAGTCCTCAGGACAAAACGTAACTGCCTTGACTGAAGAAAGCGAGAGCAATTCAACGATGTGCGGGTAATAGCCATAACTCGATCCATCCGTTCCAACCTTGAACCCGGCCAGGCATGCGCTAACCATAATTCGCGCAGGCGCCTCAACGGTAAAGCTGGGCCACCCGTCAATGACTTCAGCGGAAGGCAAGTGCATCTTAGTCTGCATGCGGGGACTCCCCAACAAACCCTGGCGCTAGTTTATCGGCATTCAATTTCCGTCCCCTTTGAGCAAGGCTCAGCATGTACTTACCACCAGGGCGCCCCTATATGTTCCGCTTAAAGATCGTCTCGCCACCGGCGTTCTGTCCGATATCAGTCCAGCCATTCTTGCGATAGAACCGGTCTGCACGAGTGCCGCCCATCGTGCTGAGCATAGCCACTGTGTGTCCTGCGGCACGAATTGTGTCGCAAGCTAAGGGAAGTAGGGCTTTGCCAATGCCTCGCCCCTCGTATTCAGGGTCGACGAAAAGTCCCCAGATCCATCCATCACGAGGGTCTCCCGCAGAGAATCCGAGCACTTTACCATCTTCCTCCCATACCCAAATTGCCGAATTGTCGAGGAACCATTGGTAATCCGCTAAGGTTACGCGATCGGGGTTCCGGAGCCTATTCTCTTTTACCAATACGTGACGAATTTCATACAGGCGCGGAATGTCTGCGCGGCTCGCTTTCCGAATCGATGCAGGTGGTGCAGGAGTTTGCAATGACAGACATCCGCGATTTTGGAAGATGGCATGATTATAGATCGAGCCTCAATCAAGGGAGGCTAAGCAGTTGCAATTCTGAAGTTATTCTGTCGGCTTCTGCCTGTCACAGAACTCTGTCGAGCAACCCCGTTCGCAAAAACTGGCAGATCAGCTCGGCGACGCAACGTGCTGGACGACCTCGCCCGGGTTCCCTTACCCGCATTAGCACGCATTCTTGATAATTTGACACACTACCTTGAACCTCATGGGAAAAGCATCCATGAAGACTTGCGTGGGCTGCGTTATTGGGCTACGCTGCCGACATCAACGAGGGGCTGCGATGCCTGCCGAACAGTTCATGTCGATTGCCCAAGAACATGCGAGAGAACCTGGAGTCCCTCTCATAGAAGATGGTGCTGAGTTTGAAACGTTCTCAGCACTGGGCAACGCGAGAGCGGCCGATCGAAGGAGACCAACTGTCGCATTCCTGGACGTCTTCAGTACAACCGAGGTTTCTAACCCGACCTATTTGGATGGTAAGAAAAACCCGCTGTCGCACGGAGCAACTAGCGCTCTAGCGGTCGAACAACGAGGCTATAACGTACTGAAGCTTCACCTAAAGGATGACCAGCTCAAGGATGTCGAGTCATTTCCGAAGGCACTGACTGAGCTTGCCTCGGGAATTGAGAACGGCAGGCTCCGCCTGGGAAAGGGAGATGCCATCAATCTCAGCCTTTATTACTATGTCGGTGAATATCGATACATGAGCCGGCTGCTGGGAATGGAGATCAGACCCGATAACATCTCAGAGCGGCGCCAGGAGATTCTGAAAAGAGAATGTTCAGCGATAGAAGATGTAAGCCCGCTGAATCCAGCTCGTAAGGATCTGCAGATCCTGTGCCAAATCAACCATGCGATAGATCGGATCAAGAAAACTGGTGTGGAGGTAGTGAGCATCGCGGGTAATTCAGGGAGGGACAAGTTCAACTTTGGTTTTCTGGCCTCCGATACGGTTCTTTCTGCCGTAAACTCGGCCGGTGCGGTATATCCCTGGTCCGGCACAAATGCGTTCACGACCCCGGCAGTTGGAAGCTATCGAGTCACATACGAGCGACAGAATTTGTTCAGCGGAGAACCACTTACAGAGCAGGTCGGCGTTTACCGATTGGCTGGCACTCAAGTCCAATACAATGCCCGGATGGTTAACGACATTCATTCATCCAAATTGTTCTACACTGAAAAAGACGGAGTAGGAGTTACGATTACGCCTGACGAAGAAGCGTTTCCCGCCGAGTTGCTAGACCCGGAAAGAATCGCCCAGCAACCAAATTCATCTCAGCTGACTAGTTCGAGTGAGAGAGCGGATCTCGAAGCCAAGATCGTAAGAACAACCTCGGCCTTGCATTCGCCTTCAGAATCCAATCCAGAAACGTTCAAACTTGCGGCTGCAGGCAATCAAGCCGCGGTGAAGAGGTTGGAAACTCTCTCGGTAAGAACAAGCACATTGTCTGCAAGTGCCTATCCTTACGAGAAGTATCCCGTCTATGTCGTTGCCGGCACTTCGTTCGCGAATATCAAATACTTCTGGGATCAATACGAACGACTCTACCACTTAAAGAACGGCAACTGAGGGGATTGGGAATCAGACGGCTAGGCAGTGTTATCGCTCTCGCTGGTCAGTTCGCAGATCAAATTTCTCACACGGTTAACTCGCGGCTTGGGCTCAGTCCGGAGCACCCACCTCTGAAAACATCCCGCTGCAACCCTAGGCTCAGAGCAGCATCAGTCGCTCTTCTTCAAAAATGAAGAGTGTACGTATCCATACAATCCAAACAGCTTCTCCATAACCTTTTCTTTGCCGACAAGCTCAGGGAGCTCCGGAATGAAAAGCTCATTGCCGACCCCAATTAAAGTTTCAAGCTGCATGCGGACAGCACAAAGCGCACCAGTCAGCGCCTCAAAGGAAGAAGAGCCTGGAATTTTGTACTGGGAGAACCCTTCCACGTAGCATTCGCAAAACCACCGTCCGGATTCATCTTGATAGGGATGTCCTACCCAAATTGCCGTCGATCTGCGGTCTGGAATGTCAGGATGCCCGACTTGAATCAGGGCTTCGGCGACAACCTTGTCCGGTTTTTGGGGAGGATCGATTATTTGCATTGTTCACCGATTTTCATGCTCAAGTACTTGCTCAAATAGACAGATGGCTACGCAGTCTGAATCTGGGTGGCTTCCTGCAATCCCAGTTCCTCAATCATATTGGCGCGCATGACGAACTTCTGAATTTTTCCGGTGACGGTCATGGGAAATTCAGTCACTACTTTTATATGCTTGGGGATCTTGAAGTAGGAGATGCGTTGTTTCAACCAGTTGGCTATATCTTCGGAATTGGCATTGGTACCTTGCTTGAGCATGAGCCAGGCGACGACCTCTTCGCCGTTCACGCGATCGGGAATACCAAAAACTTGTGCCTGGGCGATGCATGGATGATCCAGCAGAGCGTCCTCGACTTCGCGGGGATAGACGTTTTCACCACCGCGAATGATCATATCTTTCTTTCTGCCGGTCACGTTGATCAGCCCGTCTTCCCGCATTACACCCAGGTCTCCGGAGTGCAACCATCGAGCCCGGTCGACGGCGTCTTGGGTAGCGGCCGGATTTTGCCAATAACCGAGCATGACACCATGACCGCGACAGCAGATCTCTCCTTGAGTACCTAAGGGAACGACTCCGCCGGTAGCATTGTCGATTATCTTCACCTCGATGCCGGGTATGGCTCGTCCAACCGTGGTAGCGCGCACTTCCAGAGAGTCGCGCACGTGAGTGCAGGTCATAAGCGGCGACGCTTCGGTCAACCCATAGAGGATGATCACGTCCTTCATATGCATTTCTTCAGCCACTCGCCGCATCAACTGCACCGGGCACGGTGCACCCGCCAGAAAGCCGCCGCGCAGAGATGAGAGATCGAAATCGCCGAAGTGCGGATGCTCGAGCTGAGTGATAAACATGGTGGGCACGCCGGACACGTGGGTGCAGCGCTCCCGGGCGAGGGCGTCGAGCACTTCGTTTTCGTCGAAGAACGGTCCCGGGACGACGACCGCCGCCCCTACGCTCAAGGCGGCAAGGCTGGAGCTGATCATGCCACCACAGTGGTAGAACGGCATCGGCACACAGAATCGAGCAGTGTTATCCAGTTCCATCGCCCTGGCAGCAGCCAATCCGTTGTTCAACAGATTGTGGTGACTCAGAGTCACACCTTTCGGTAATCCGGTGGTTCCGGATGTATATTGGATATTGATCGGATCGTCAAAATTGAGAGAGTCCATACGCTCCTTCAGTTCGGGAGCGGGAACATCCCGACCGGAAGCGACAACATCATCGAACGATATGCATGTGGGCGGAACCACAGTTCGATCGCCAACGACGATGACATGCTCGAGGTCAGGTAATAAGGCTTCGGCGCGAGGAACGGATGCGGCCGAGCGCAGGCTTTCAACCATGGCGATGTAGTTGCTCGTTTTGAACTGCGGGATGATCACCAGGATCTTGGTGCCCGACTGACGCAAGGCATATTCAAGCTCATGTACACGATAAGCCGGATTGAGGTTTACGAGAATACCGCCGACGGAGCCGGCAGCCAGAAAAGTGATCAGCCACTGAGCGCTGTTGGTGGACCAGATGCCGATGCGATCGCCGGGCTCCACACCGAGTCTCAAAAACCCTCGGGCGAGAAGCTCTACCTGGTCGCCCAGCTCGCCGTATGAATATCGAAGTTGCTGCCGGCAATCTATTACCGCCGGCCGCGAGGTATTCTCCTGGGCGACCATCTGGAAGTGATCGCCTAAGGTGCGCCCAGCAAGCGGCTCGACGCTAACGCCGTGATAGTAACTAGCGGCTGGTGCTGGTTCAGAACTGGGCACGGTTCATACTTGCAAAAAATCGAGCCCGGACCAAACGTGGGAACGCTGCAGAAGTCACATTATGAAGGTCGAGCATAGCAGTGAAAAATTATCGGAAGTTGTCGCCGATATATGCTTGCGATTACATCGGTACCGCAGCACTACCGCCCATAATATATGTGTGGCTGAGGTCGCGGCGTGAGCGCACGACTCTGAGTGGGCTGACCGGCTTGTATTGATCGCGACGCAGCTGCCGTTCTTGAGCAGCTTTGCTCTGATGAATGATTTCGAAAGCTCGATCGAGCACAGGGTCGCTGGCTGTCGTGGGTGGCAAAGATGCCACTACTTGAGCATTGTCAGCGTAGCTCGGGCAAACTGCAAGAGAGCCGAGAACAAAAATTGCGCTCAAAACAGCTCTGTTAATCGTTTTCGCCATTATCGTATTACCTCGCTCGCCCGGAGAGGAGTATAGTCCCCCTCATTTCAAATAGAAATAGACATTCAAATGGTTTAAGATTTCATATAAAGAAATCGTAGTAACCAGTGGGGTAACTCCCACGCCTGGAAAGACTGGTAGGAGAATCTTCGGTTCCCAAGATGAAATTGAATACCCTAGATTTAATCTTGATTAACTGCCTGGCAATGGCGGCAGTATTGGGCTCGCCGGCTCTCAGCCAACCGGCAAATAATAAACGGGCGGCCCTTAACGCCCACGTCAATCTCGGCAATAAATTACTGACTCAGCGCCAGTACGAACAGGCGGTGGCAGAATACGAAAAGTGTATGGAGATCGATCCCACCAGTGCAGTTGTGAAAGAGAATCTCGCCCTGGCCCACAACAATTGGGGAATCTCTCTGTACGGTCAGAAGAAACTTCAGGAAGCGTACAGCGAGTTTCAAGAGGCGCTGAGCGTTTATCCCAACTTCAGCCTCGCCAAAAGCAACATAGCCAAATTAGAAGCCGCGGCAGAGCGACTGGGAATGCAGTTAGGCAAGGCCGATCAGCGCCCGGAGCCGCCGCAGGAGAAGGCGGCAGACGAACCACCGGAAGCAGCCGGACAATCTGACTCGCAGGTGCCGGGATATGAAAAGGCCGGTCCTGAAGCGAAGGTACCCACTACCGGCGGCAAGCCTGCAAACACGCCACCTGCGACAGGCAAGAAGCGCATCGATCTCAAAGTCGGCGTCAGCAGCGGCGCCGGAGCCCCACCGCCGGAAGAGCCGTCAGCCAGTCCGCCTGTTCCATCCACCACTCAAGGTGTGCGGTCGCAGATAATGGCACCACCCAGCGGCCATGCGCCTCTGGCGCCCAATGGAGAGAACGGAGTAAAAACATACGGCGCCGATCCGTTTGCAGGTTCGGATCAAGCCCCAACAGCGGCGGCACCGCCAGCCACCGCTGCCCCTCCGGTCGCTGCTCCGCCGGAAGCGGCCGGCGCTCCCGATCAAAAACGCAACGCTTTCCCTGAGGAGAATCCGACTCCACCGACAAATAGTGCGCAGGGCACTTACTTCTATCCCACCCAATCATATACCAACCCTGGTGCCGCAGCAGGTGCTGTGACGCAACCGGCGCCTCAAGGCACCGATGCTGCCGGATTTGGGGCGATGCAGAACGAACAGCCGCACACCCAAGTTTACGAAGATACCGCAGCCGGTACCAGCGTAAAAATAATATCTAGACCACCCGTGGTGGCACCACCGCCGGCGGTGACAGCGTCACCGCCACCACAGACGGTGGTGCCTCAGGTGATCACAGCCCCGGTAGCCACTCCGCCGCCAGCTCAAAGTGCTCCGGCAACTACGGGGACGATAGACGAACAACTGACCGCTCTGGAAATGAAAGTGTACGGACGCAAACAAAAGAGTGCGCCGATATTCAAGCGTTTGGAGAAACTAGAGAACGACACATCCGGTCAGCACGGACAGGGTACCGTGCAAGAACGTGTGGACGCCTTGCTTCACGCCTACGGTCTATAGTTATTTAGGTCGATCGAGCTGCACGTCCCGCAGAATGCGGTTGAACTCGTTTATATCGGTGTCTGTTTTGGCCAGCTTGAGACCTTTAGAGCAAGCCTCGATCGCCTTTTTCTTTTCGTCCATGTCGGAATAAACTCGTCCCAGCGACCTGTACAGGTCGACATCGTTCGGTCTCGCCTTCGACAGTTTCTCATAGAGATCAGCAGCTTGTCCGGACTTGCCCGATCCTTCCAGAGCCTCAGCGTACCTTTGTATATCATACGAATCGAGCTTGTGCGCCTCCAGCAAGAAACCAAACTGCTTGGCCGCCTCGCGGTTGTTGCCGGTCTTTGCTAGACAGTGAGCCAAATATCTGCGCGCCTTAAAGTCGTTCGGATTCTTAACTACGGCGTCGGTGAACATGGCAATCGCATCTTGAAGTTGGTTATCCAACATGAGCTGATAGCCTTGTCCTGTGAGATCGCCCTTTTTGAACTTAGGCTTCGGCGGCGGCGGAGGCTCTTCGGCCACTTTGGGCGGAATGAAGAACTTACTCAACGCTGCCATTTTCTCTTTGGCGACAACGTTTTCAGGATCGACCTCAATGACGTGACGGAAGTCGCTGTAGGCAAGCCGATAATGGTTATGCTTCTGGCTGATCGCTCCCCTGACCATGTAGAGGTCGGTACGCGACGGATCGGTTTGAACGGCCATGCTGTAATCGGTATAGGCAGCAGAATCATCACCCATCTTTTCATAGCACTGTCCTCGAAGGACCCGCAGAGACAGTTCGTCAGGCAAGGCGGCAAGCGCTTCGCCAAGATGTTTGGTCGACTCCGATTCGAGCCCGCTTGACTGGGCTCGTTTGGCAAAATCAATTGTCGTAATAACTATGGTGCTGTCTTTGATCGCTTTGTTGTACTCTTCCAGGCTTTTGTCGATTCGGGCGCGAATGGCGTAGAGTCTCGTCTTTCCCGGCTCGGCTTTGATCGCTTTGTCGATGTCGCTTAGAGCCGCATGTGCATCCGCCAACTTCAGTTCCACCACCGCCTTATCGGCCAGGGTCTGTGCGGACTGTGCGTAAGAGGGATCATCGATAAGCCGCTTGTACTCTATCAAAGCAGGTCGAAGTTGTCCCATATCAGCCAGGAGTTTGGCGCGCATCGCCACAATGTCGAGGTTGTTGGGAAACATCTGCTGCGTCGAAGTCAGTTCCTGTAAAGCGTCGGGCGCTCTACTGAGTCCGGCCAGAGCCTGCACCTTGCAAATGCGAAAGATCACCTCTTTGGGATAGCTCTTTATGGCAGCGTCGGTACGCACCAGCGCTTCGGCAAACAGCCTGGCTCGCAGCTCCGAGGTAATCGTGGAAAGGCGATCTATGCGCAGCTGCTTCGCATAGATATATAGGTATGAAACCACCACCGTCATCGCCACGACGAAGACGAAGATCGAGTATCTAAACTGAACCATGAATCTGACGAACTGAATCGACGGCGACTCTTGGAACCGTTCAGGACCTGCGATGGCATCTCTGCCCTTCCGACTCCGATCGGCTGGCGGCAGACTATCCGTATCCGATTGTGGTGTCGTCATCAGTTTGGGGAGAAAAATCGATCGGTGACAGGTGCATAGAACAGTCCGGCTCGGGCGACAGTCCGATTCGGGCAAAGCCCGAGCCGATTTCTTCTAAGATTCACCATATCACTATCTCAGTTGACCGGACATTGTGAGTTGCCAAAGTACAGATTGAAAATCTGTATCCCGAAGTCGTTGCTCTTATCGGTGTCGTGGGCGGCCACTTGCAGATAGAGAGGTAGTGGACCGCTCAGAGCCGGAAGCGTAACTGTGATCTGATAGTTGTAGCTGGGGCTTCCTACGCCGTTTTGAGTGTCAGGCGCGCCGCCCATGGCTACGAGCTGCGAATTCGACAGCGGAGATAACTGCGTGATTGTTGGATTCACCGGCAACTGAGTCAGATTGCTGGCGTTAGTGCCGGTCCACAATGTTGCCAGTGGAGAATAAGTGCTGTCAGGCTGTCCGGTGCTTATGTTATATGCAGGCACCGCCTGCGAACCGGTGTTCGGGTTAACCGGAGCGCCGTCCATGTTAACTTCATCGACGAAGACTACGGTGACGGTCTGATTGCCAAGATTCTGTTGAATCATGTAGTTCGTGTATCCGACCGCTTGTCTGGTTGATTGCAGTTGACCGTTGACATACTCAGGAACCGCGTTGAAGAAGGTTCCTTCGCTGCCGGAGACGTTCACTCCATCAACCTGCGCTTGAGTGATAGCAGTGCCTTCCATCCACGAGGGCAAGGGCTGATTCTGCAGATTGCTCTGGGTGAATCCACCCGTAGCCGCTGTCTCTACAACGAGCGGACCAGCGTTCTGTTCGGCTGTTTGCGAGAATCCACCACCAGACGAGAAGGTTTGCTGATTGCCGGGTGAGCCGGAGTTGAGTCCGTTGCTCGTACCGGTCACGTTGTTGCCCAGCAAAACGACCGCTGGAGACAGGTTGGCTAGAGAAGAGGCCAGTGTGGTGTTATCACCCGTGATGACCGTCTTGTTGGGAGGGTTGTTGATCTGCGGGAAAGCGACACCGGGAGTTCCTTTGACCAATGACTTGACGATTGTGCCTGTGATCGTCCCCAGTCCATCAGGGCCAGGACTTGAACCCGTGATCTTGAATCCGACAAAGCCGATCAACGGCCGGCAGCCTTGTAGATCCATAGCAGGACCGTTGTTATAGCCGGAGGTGGGCGTTGCCGGAGCGGTAACCGATCCCGAGCTGCGATTTCTAAAGGGACCGTCGCCGGACATGATCGGAAGATTTACGGTTTGTCCATAGATCGAGGCGATGTTTGGCTGAGAACCTGAATTGATATCCGCCCACAACGCCAGACCTTGCGATTGTCCGACGAACTGGGAATGAATGAGGTTCTGTTGATACTGAGTGCCTGTACAAGAATTGAATGCATTATTGATGTAGCTTGATGCGGCGCCGTCGCCGTAAGCGCTACCAGGATCGTTGGTGGCGCCCACATCAAAAGTAGTCCAGCAAGCGTTGGCGCATAGTTCCGGGTCGAGGGTGAACGTTTCCGTATCACCGATATTGCACATATAGAGCGGCTTGTTGGAGTTATCGGTGGGGTTGTGACCGAATACGGTGTCCAGACTTACTGCAATCGGAAAGACTGTATTGGGAGCAACGCTGTTTACCGACGCATAGGCAGTAGCGATCGATGTTACGTTAACGATATCGGTGGGATGTCCGAAGATTGCGGCAAACATATTCTTGATCTGAATGCCCGAATTTACGACGCACTGTCCGTTGTGACCGGGCACCGTCGAACCGCTGTTAGGGCTCGAAGGTTGGTTGATGGTGGGCGTCAAGGTAACACCGGTGGATTGCGTCGCCGACACGTTTCTGCCGTCAGCCAGGTTGCCGGCGGCGATTGTGGTGGCTTCGTTTTCAGCAGCGTTGATGACGCCGGGGCTGTAACCGGTTTGGGATTGAGTTGTTGGTGGCTGTCCGTTGGACGGATCGTTGGAGTTGGGATAAGTTCCGGAGTTCGGATCACCGATCACCAGATACGCCGCTCCGGCGAGAGCAGCAGCATCAGTCGCATCTTGCAACGCCGTGCGTACGGTTACGTTGTGAGCGACGTCGAGACCGAGAGCGCCCAGACCGAACAAGCCAATAAGAACGAGCACCGGCAAGAGCGAAAACACGCTTCCAGACCGGGTCCTTTGCTTGTCAGAATTAACAGGCTGCCTAGGTGTTAATTTGTGAGCTTGCATGATGTGTACCTTCTGGGGACTTGGTAAAACTCAGGGAATGAGTGTGGATTTGGGAGGCAAGATTCGAGAACGACTAATTATATACAGGATGTCAACATAAGCCAATACGTAATTTGACGGACTAGATCGGCCTACGGAACAGATTATTACTTCCCGCGCGCCAAATAGCACGGTCGTTATTCTCATCATAAGTTTCCGCCTGCGAAAATCGGTTGAGCACGGCAGCAGCTCTCGATCGCACGCGCCCGAGCCCAGCTACAGGGCTAGACGGCTGCAGCAACGTTACCGAGCTGTGAACTCTGTGGTCGCGAAAATCGACTTCAGATTTTTCAGTTTTTCCGTCCGAGCCCAAATGTCAGGCGAGTGCTGCCGCGAGAGGCCCCGGAGCGCATACATTGACTCTTTCGCCTTCCTCGACTGCTTCAGCCTCGATCGCCCAGACGTACAAGCAGGTGTAGAAGGCAGCTCGAATATACAGGGAGGATGCGGTCACAACCACGACCAAGCCGGCCCAGAGCATGCCGCCCAGAGTCGCCAAAGCGAGGCACTGAGCGTAAAACCCGGGCACTTGAGTGCTTCCGAACGCGAAAGCAGCAGCGCCGGCACCACCTATGGCATACACCAACCAGGAGACGACGCGGCAGATCGCGTCCACTCCCACTTCGCCCACTCCGATGGTGAGCAGGTTGCCTTGAGCGATTCGGTCAGCGCGTTTCATGGCGCCCCAGAAAGATGTTCCTTCGATAACTATGGATGGCATGATCAGATGTCCCGCCAGTGTCCAGAACACCTCCACCACCTGGGCCAAGAAGTTAACTCCGAAACCGAGCACGCCGGAACCGCGTTTTTCCCGCATCCAGCCGGCAAGTTTCTTGGCGATAAAAGTAACAATTCCGAGCATGACGATGGCTGGAAGACTGGAAAATACTGCCTGACAGGCGACGGAGAACTTGCCGCTGCCTTTGCCTTCGGTGAGATGGCTGTAGACCAGCGCCGTTGTCACTCCTTCCAGGAAGCGGTTGGTTATCCACCAGACGGCAATGATGCAGCCGGCCAGCAGCGTGAAGTCACCGCTCCAGAGACTACCTATGTCTCCGAAACCTCCGGGGTCCATGGCGCCGTTAATCGGCGTGCCGCCGCGATTAATGAGCTCGCCCATGCGACTCGCCATCCCTTTTGCCGAGACGGCCATGCGGCTGTGCGCTTCGAGGAAGAGCAGAGCGGCGAAGAAAAGGTTCGTGAAGACGGTGAGAATCGACGGTACTAGTAAACGATGATCCTGGTTCGCCATCTTAATGGACGCCCAAATCATCCTGAATCCTCGGCCAAACGACTCAAACATGGTTGGTTAAATCCCTCAACAAGTGCACCAATACCTGGTTTGCCTTCGGGTCCCTATCGGTAATAGTAAACGTTTCTGACAGGACCTTAATCTGAGTTACATATTGTAGGCAGTTGCCAAGCGAAAGTAAAGCACTTTTTTGCCGGCGGCATCAGATTCTCTCCGGCAGCTGGTTGTAAGGAGCAGCTGCATGCTCTCAAGCCGGTTAATCAAGCGAGGAGATCCACGCCCAGGCGGTGGTCCAGCAAAAATATCTGGGTAGCAGATGGAAAAAGGCAAAAATCCATCGGTATTTCCAATTATTGGTTCAGTGGTTGTTGACCGGGTCGAGAACTTAGCTAAGGTTGCTTACCGTGCCCCAGACTCCTTTCCCCCTGCGGGACCGCTCCCTGGCAAAGGTCGGACTCGTAGCGGCCGGTGAGCATGGAAGAGGTGTGATACTCATCGCCTTCCTTGCGTCCCAGGAATATCTCGCCGCGAAAGTCAAGGTATTTCATGTCTGAACCGGCATCAGATAACAGTTTGTCGGCTCGAGCGATTGTGCCGGCAAGTTCTTCCGGTTTGATCTCTTTGAGAGTGGTGTCCATCTGTTGATGCGGCGCCCTCAGGTCGCCCACTAGTTTACTACCGGAAAACTGTCGGCTGTACTCTTGTGCTTCTCTGACCAGAGCTTGGGCGGACTGTTCGTTTGCCGGTGCGCTCTCTAATATGGGAACGGCGTTGTTGAAGGAAAGATGGACCTCATCGTTTCTGGAAATGGCATCACGGCATGGGTAAACGCCTTGGTGTTCATTAGGCATGTGAGCCTCCTAGAGTGCTGGAACAGACACAAACTGATCTTGGAGATCTCCGACTAGCTTGGGCGAAAACTGCTAGATTGCTGCACATTCTCAGTGCAACTCAGTCGGACTTCAATGGGGTAACTACGTAGGGCGAATCAGCGAGCGACGCCGTCTTCCAACTCCAAATCCTGACGGTCGTACATGCCGTCGAGAAGAGAACGGTAGTGTTCGATGATCACTTTGCGTTTCAGTTTAAAGGTAGGGGTCATCTCGTCAGCTTCAGCGGTGAAATCTCCATCGAGAACTGCGTACTTTTTGACCCGCTCGAAACTAGCCAGCGTCTCGTTCTTTCTGTTGACGAGGGCGTCGAGCTCCTCGCGAATTTTGGGATGATGCACCAGCTCTTCCACAGATTTAAAAGGAATCTGATTGTTTCTGGCCAACGTTTTGATTCCATCTCGACTCAGTGTAATCAAGGCGGTGATGTACTTTCTTCGATCGCCGTAGACGATGATGTTGCTGATAAGCGCTTCGCCTCGGAACATGTTTTCGATGAACTGTGGTGCCACGTGCTTGCCACCGGCGGTGATGATGATGTCTTTCTTGCGATCTCGGATGTGTAGATACCCGTTCGCATCCAGATCACCGATGTCGCC
>Ga0206829_10031_pt1 | contig 55056 bp, 48 predicted proteins | sample Alteio_BWOrgCont_75_FD_152862 | JGI IMG/M metagenome (GOLD analysis project Ga0206829, IMG submission 152862) | Enriched cells from forest soil in Barre Woods Harvard Forest LTER site, Petersham, Massachusetts, United States -... | ecosystem: Environmental > Terrestrial > Soil > Temperate forest >... | reverse complement strand
TGCTACTTTCTTTTGGGCATGCAAAAGAAAGTAGGACCATACGAGCAGGTTTTGAGTAAGAAACAAGCTCTGCTACTTAAAACGGACTGGTATACCGTGTAACAATACCAGACTTTGACGATGACTGAAACGATTACTGAACATACAATTGCCGCACATACCTACCCGGTCATGGAGCATTTCTATACCCTGCAGGGCGAGGGCCTCTACACAGGCCAGGCTGCCTACTTCATCCGCCTCGGCGGTTGCGATGTAGGCTGCGTGTGGTGCGATGTTAAGGACAGTTGGGATGCCTCAAAACACCCCCTCATGTCTGTTACTGATATTGTTGCAGTAGCATCGGCACATCCGGGCCGCATAGCCGTGATCACAGGAGGCGAACCAGCCATGCACGATCTTACACACCTTACTGATGCCCTGCATGCAGCAGGCTTTAAAACCCATATCGAAACTTCTGGTGCCCATCCCCTCACGGGCAGCCTCGACTGGATAACCCTGAGCCCCAAGAAATTCAAAAATCCGCTCATGGAAAGCCTCGAGCAGGCTCATGAGCTGAAAGTGGTGATCTTTAATAAGTCCGACTTTGAGTGGGCCGAACACCATGCTGCATTGGTTAACCGCGATTGCAAACTATACCTGCAACCCGAGTGGAGCAAGCACCAACAAATTAATCCACTGATAATAAATTATATACAGCAAAACCCAAAGTGGCAATTATCTTTACAAACACATAAATACATCAACATCCCATAACGCATGACTTGGTTACAAACAATAGTATTGAGTATTGTAGAAGGCATCACAGAGTTTCTACCTATTTCTTCTACCGGCCACATGATCATTGCCAGCTCACTTATGGGCATTGCCAAAGATGATTTTACCAAGTTGTTTGAAGTCTGCGTGCAGCTTGGCGCCATACTCTCAGTAGTAGTGCTGTACTGGCGTAAGTTTCTCGATTTCAGCAAGTGGCAGTTTTATGTAAAGCTTATTGTAGCCTTTATCCCTGCAGCCATTATGGGGCTGTTGTTTGCCAAGAAGATTGATGCATTGCTGGAAAGTAGCATGGTTGTGGGCACCACCCTCTTCATAGGTGGTATAGTGCTGCTGTTCATAGACAGGGTGTTCAAAAATAATACTATAGATAAAGTAGAACAAATCAAGTATCCCAAAGCCTTCATCATAGGCTGTTTCCAGGTGCTGGCTATGATACCCGGCACCTCGCGTAGTGCGGCAACTATATTAGGAGGTTTGCAGCAAAAACTTACCCGCAAGCTGGCAGCCGAGTTCTCCTTTTACCTGGCTGTACCTACCATGTTTGCCGCCACTGCAAAAAAACTGCTCGATGCTTATAAAGAACACAAACTCGCAGGCACACCCATGTTCCAACCCGGCCAGTTAAACATGCTACTTGCAGGCAATGTCATCGCATTCATAGTTGCGCTTATAGCCATCCGCACCTTTATACAATACGTACAAAAACACACCTTTGTAGCTTTCGGTATCTACCGCATCATAGCTGGTCTGGCTATCTTTGGTTTGATATTTATGGGGATCATTGAAGGGTAAGAAAATATTGAAGTTTTCAGGAATGTCTGCTGTCTTACATAAGATGACGGACATTTTTGTTTTGTCTTGAACATGATTACGGAATTGCAGGAAAGACACGATATACGAGTAATTACGGTTTGTATTTTTTATTGTGTATGAACAACGACAACTGTAGAACGCTTACCAACACAAAACAGAATATTCTTTTTCGTAGCTTTAAAACAACTTCCTGATCTTATATAGACACCACATGAAATGGACTATTTTATTTGTCTTGTTCGTAATAGTTATTTCCTGCGGGCAGCAGAATAACACCCAGCACTTACAAACGCAAATTGACAGTTTGCAAAATAAGCTCGACAAAACATACAAGCCGGGATTTGGCGAATTCATGTCAAGCATCCAGGTATATCACGAAAAACTATGGTTTGCCGGGCAGGCACAAAACTGGAAGCTGGCCGATTTTGAAATGGGCGAAATAAAAGAAGCGCTCGATGGCATCAGGGAGTATAACACAGACCGGCCGGAAGCAGCTTCACTCCCAATGATCTATCCTGCTATCGACAGTCTGAACAGTGCAATACAGCAGAAAAATCCGCTGCTATTCAAAAGCAGTTTTGTATTGTTAACCAACACTTGCAATAATTGCCATCATGCAACCAAACATGAGTTTAATGTTATAAAAATTCCTGACACCCCGCCATTTTCTAACCAGGTTTTTAAAATGCAATGACATGAAAAATCTATTACGCACAACCGCCATTCCCACACTTGGCCTCAGGTTGATAGTAGCGATTATTTTTCTATCAGAAGGGATACAGAAATTTTTATTCCCAGAACTACTAGGGGCAGGCCGTTTTGCCAAAATAGATTTTCACGATCCTGCCTTCTGGGCAAACTTCACTGCCAGTTTCGAAATAATTTGCAGTTTGTTCATATTGCCCGGCTTACTCACAAGAATAGCATCAATACCTTTGCTCATAATAATGGGTACAGCATTTGTCACAACCAAGTGGCCCATGCTCATTGAAAAAGGTTTCTGGCCAATGATGCATGAATACAGGACGGATTTTGCATTGACCATACTCCTGTTCTACCTGCTCATGTATGGTGGTGGCAGATGGTCTTTCGACTTAAAGCTCTATGGCAAAACAGAACAATAATTTAAGGGAAGTTGCCGGGGTCTTTTTAAAATTGGGTTGCATTGGCTTTGGTGGCCCTGCCGTTCATATTGCCATGATGCAGGACGAGGTGGTCACAAAACGTAAATGGCTTTCTCACGATCATTTTCTCGACCTCATTGGTGCCACTAACCTCATACCAGGCCCCAATTCCACGGAGATGACCATGCATTGCGGCCACGAAAGAGCAGGCTGGAAAGGGCTGGTTGTTGCCGGGGTTTGTTTTATTGTCCCTGCCGTTATCATCACCGCTGTATTTGCATGGGCCTATAAGCAATATGGTAGCCTGCCTGCTGTTGCCCCGTTTCTCTACGGCATCAAACCCGCAATTTTAGCGGTCATCGTTTCCGCCATGATAACGCTGGGCAAAAAAGCTTTCAAAACTATAGAGCTGGGCATTATGGGCGTTGCGTGTGCCATCGCAAGCTTAGCGGGTATGAATGAGATCATCGTATTGTTTGGTGCTGGCGGACTTGGTATATTATACCACCTGTTCAAAACCTCACGCACCAATAAACTAAACAGTATTTTACCACTTGCAATACTACAGCCCGAGCATTTAAAAATATTCTGGATATTCCTCAAGGTCGGTTCCATCCTCTATGGCAGCGGCTATGTCTTGTTTGCCTTCCTCGATAGCGAGCTAGTCAAAACAGGTATTATTTCACACAAAGAATTGATTGATGCTATTGCGGTGGGTCAGTTTACCCCCGGCCCCGTCTTTTCTGCCGCAACATTTATTGGCTGGCAAATAGCAGGGTTGCCCGGTGCCATTGCAGCAACAGTAGGCATCTTCCTGCCTTCATTTTTATTCGTTGCCTTGCTTAACCCATACATCCCCAAACTTAGAAGATCAGCAATAATGTCGGCCTTTCTCGATACGGTGAATGTAGCATCAGTAGCCATTATATTAGCTGTATGTGTTGAGCTGGGTAAAGATTCCATCCAGGACTGGCGGGGAATAACTATTGCCATCGCCGGTTTTGTCGTTGCCATATTTTTCAAGAAACTAAACACAGCTTTCATTGTATTCGGTGGGGCTATCCTGGGGTATTTATTACAATTGGTATAATGCTCAAACGCTCATCGCACCAGTACCACATCGCCTTTTTTGTGGAGCGTGTTGCCTTTGTTTGTTCCTAAAATAAACTGTAGTTCATACATATACGTTCCTGCATCAGCCGGCACACCATGGTAAGTCCCATCCCATCCGTTGTTCAGGTCGTTACTATAAAAAACCATATTCCCCCAGCGGTTGTATATCCTCATCACATACTCACTCACAGGGCATCCATTTTCAAACAGCGTATGCAGCACATCATTTTTACCATCCCCATTAGGTGTAAACGCGTCAGGCACAGTAGCCTTGCAATTACAGTTCTGGGCATAAATACTTATTGTATCAGTCCCCACACATGCACCATCTGTTACCGTCACCCAATAGGTTCCGGCGCCAGCAGTTATAGTTGGGATAACACTGCCAGTATTCCACATCACCTGCCCACCTGCTGGCACATTGGCATTCAGTGTTAGTTGTATGGCCCGGTCATTACTGCACAGGGTCGTATCGTCCCCCAGCGCTTGTTGCACATCATTAATCCCTATTTGCACAGTATCTGCATGCACACAGCCCAGCTCAGATACCACTACCGAATAAGTACCTGATGTGTACACCTTATAGCTACTGGCCGTACTGCCATCCTGCCACAAGTATTGTGCATTCTGTACCGGCACACTAAGCACTACAGATTGGGTACAATAAACAGAATCTGGCCCTAGAGAAAATACATCATTCACCTTTTTAACACTAAAAGTATCATAACGCACATCGCACGAATTATCTGATCTTAAAATGAAAGTAGCAGTATTACTGGCGTATAAAACTGGGGCTGTGCTGCCTGTACTCCATATATAATGGTTATATCCCGCAGGCGCATATAGGGCTATGCTGTCCATACCAGGCGCACATATCCCGGTATCAGGATGGCCCACATAAGTAACAGTTCCGCGCAATGGTTTCACATACATGTTGTGCAGCCCCATATACACTACACTGCCCGGGTACAACCCTATAGCATATGGCTTGTAGTTACAAGCTGGTGTAGGCAGGTTAGGGTTTTCAATACAATCAATGGCTACGTCGGCATCTGTACTAAAGTCGTGATGAAAAAAATAGATCTTACCGTCTGGTGCCAGCTGCACATCTGTTTGCGAAACAGAAGCGTCCATATTCACAATTGAAGTTGTTTGCAGTGTGGTATCATTCAAATCAAACTGCAAAATATACCCATAGTAAACAGTATTACTTGTATTCACATACAGCTTTGTATTATCAGGCGAAAAACATGCCTGGTAAGAGAAGTAAGTGGTAACCGGTTTATTAGTTGTATCAGCATCATTATTGCTAAGGCCTCTTGCATTAGAGGCAACACCCGTAGCCGGATCAAAATTGCATAATTCCACACCGCCCATAAACGAGCATACCACTAATCTCTTTCTATCAGGAGATACCTTCATTGAACCAGGGGAGCCATAACTATACTGAAAATTTCCGCAATTGGAGATAACAGGAACAGCATCTACCCCGCTTGCAGTTACATGAAATGCCTTTATAACCGGCACATTAGACAAATGTACCAAAACCCAAACGTCGCAATGAGTACCAGCAACTGCTATCATACTTTCATCAAGGCTTGAGTCCAAAAAAACGCCACGTGTTGTTACATCTCCAGCTCCATTATTCAAACTCATATCTATAATTGAATAAAAAAGCTCACCGTAATGCACTTTTCCATAAGTAGGATTACTATAGTACTCATATGAGCTGTGAGAAAAAACATAGTATTTATTAACCTCACCTACAACCGGAATGATCAAAGCGCCCTGTGAACAACCGGATGTCGGGTCAATATTTGTACTGTCGAAATTAGGGCCCTCGTATTTGTAAAGGGCAGTATCTGCTACCAGCGAATCACCATGTGGCATTAATTTGCCTTGCGCATTAAACACATGAGTGCCTTCTGTATAAAATAAAAGGTTGCCATTGGTATCGCAAACCGATGCCTGCGCAACACCATAACCAGCCGCAAATGATGGAATAACTGTAGGGGGAGTTGTATTGAAGTTCAAACCCATACCGCCGCCTACAAGATAATTAGGGGAAATATTATAGTAAGTTCGCCCAAACGTCCACACACTATTCTCCTTAAGCAAATAATCGGGCTGTTGCGCAAGCGAGAGCTTACACATGAAAATGAAATAGAGAATGAAAAGCCATTTTACTCTACGCATTTAAATAAGATAGGGGTGAGACGATTTACAAATTTATCTATTTAACCTAACGCAGCAAATAAAATTATATTATCTACTACTACACCTACCACCCACAAAAACAGCCCATTACTGGGCTGTTCATTTCTTTAATATCGTTCTCATATTTCTATGCTATATCTTCTCTACTGTCACAGCAGTACCATAAGCCAAAACTTCAGTAATGCCTTCCATTACTTCGTTAGCGTCGTAGCGCATAGCTATTATCGCATTAGCCCCGGCCTGGCTGGCGTGCTCTATCATAAGTTCGTAAGCCTCGTGGCGCGTTTTCTCGCAAAGCTCCACATAGGCGCTCAGCTGGCCGCCTACCAAGCTCTGCAAGCCACCTAGTATATTACCAAATACACTCCTGGAGCGTACTGTAACACCACGTATAACACCCAGGTGTTTAGTTATGCGGTATCCTTCTAAAGAATTAGCTGTAGTTACTAGATTGTGGTCTATCATAGTGGTTGTTTTTAGATAACTAAATTAAGGATTTTGATCAACCGGATAATCAGTACAAAAGAATAGCTGAGGGATTTTGATTGGGCGGATTTCTCACTCGCTGAAGGAGCTCGTTCGAAATGACGGGCCTATGGGCATCATTACGGCATTGTCACTTCAGCTTGTCATTTCCTTTATGTCTTTCTGCATCACGGTTGGTTTTCTTTTCTACGTTTTTCTGCAACGCCTCTGTCAGGTCCACACCTGTTTGGTTGGCCAGGCACAGCAGCACCCACAGCACATCGGCCATTTCATCAGCCAGTTCCCCTTTTTTATCGCTTTCTTTAAACGATTGCTCGCCGTACTTCCGTACCATGATGCGGGCCAGTTCGCCCGTTTCTTCCATCAGTATGCCCAGGTTAGTAAGCTCGCTATAGTAGCGTACACCAATGGTCTTTATCCATTCATCTACCTGTTGTTGCGCTTCGCGTATGGTTACATCCACCTTGTAAGTTGTATTTGTTTGTTTACACAAAATAATGGAACTTCCACAATTAAATTATAGAAAGAAACCCGATGGAGGCTTACAAAACGGATATAGAAGCGGCTGGAGCATTAAAGAATACGTACGACACCATTCGCACGTCGATAGGGAAAGTAATAGTAGGTCAGGACGATGTTGTGAGCAAGCTCATCATAAGTATATTGTGCAATGGGCATAGTTTGCTGGTTGGTGTTCCCGGCCTTGCAAAAACATTGCTGGTAAAAACCGTGGCCGATGTCCTTGATCTTTCATTCAAGCGCATACAGTTCACACCAGACTTGATGCCGAGCGATATAACCGGCGCCGAGATACTGGATGAGCAAAGGGCGTTCCGTTTCCTGAAAGGCCCCATATTTGCCAATATCATTCTTGCCGATGAAATAAACCGTACGCCGCCCAAAACACAAGCTGCACTATTGGAGGCCATGCAGGAGCGTAATGTAACCGCTGCGGGTACTATATATAAACTGCCTGCACCATTCTTTGTACTGGCTACTCAAAACCCAATAGAGCAAGAAGGTACATACCCATTACCCGAAGCCCAGCTGGATCGTTTTATGTTCCAGATCATGCTCGATTATCCATCTTTCGCTGAGGAAGTAACTATTGTTCGGAATACTACTGGTGCAAATAATGTATCGCTAACTAAAGTACTTAATGCTGAGGCCATTCTGGCTTTCCAAGACCTTGTACGTAGAGTGCCAGTGCCTGATAATGTGCTGGAATATGCAGTTGGACTTGTGCATAAAACAAGACCCGGTTCTGCCAAGGCACATGCTGCCGCTACGCAATATATATCTTACGGTGCTGGACCACGTGCTTCGCAATACCTGGTGCTGGGCGCCAAGTGCCATGCACTGCTACAGGGCAAGTACTCACCCGATATTGAGGATGTACGCGAAATGGCATTGCCTGTCCTCCGCCACAGGGTGCTACGCAACTACAAGGCTGAAGCGGAAGGTATTACCCAGGAATCTTTGATAAAACAGCTTTTATAATGTCAACAGTAGCTGAAAAAGCCAATTTCCTTAAAATTGAACTTGCAAAACGCCTGGCAGTAATAGACCCGGCCACTGCACCTTTATGGGGCAAGATGAATGTGCAACAAATGATAGAGCACATGAGTGGGGCTATGCGGCAGGCCAGCGGTAAAATACCGGCAGCCGAAGTACTGACCCCTGCCGAAAATATACCCCGAATGCAGGCTTTTATACAAAGCGATAAACCATTTAAGGAAAACACACCTAATGCTCTTTTGCCCGATGAACCAATGCCTACAAAGCATGCTTCTATTCAGGATGCGTTACAAGAACTGCAACAGGAGATAGACTACTTTTTTGCGCATTACCAAAATAATGCAGGCACTACAGTGCGTAACCCTTTCTTTGGGGACTTGGATTACGACCTACAGGTGCACTTGCTGTACAAACATGCGCAACACCATTTAAGGCAGTTCGGGGCTGTAGTTTAACACTATCTATTCAAACAGGTTAGAACGTCTCTTTATCATTTCTGCGCTTATTGTATGGGCATCTGCATCAATAGAGGATTGCAGATGACGTACTATATTTTTGTAGCTCTCATCATCCCGGTTCTGGCTGAGTTTGAATATGGGATAAATGCTTGTGACCTCAATTTCCAGTCCTGCTATAGCGCCAACAAGGGAGGGCATATAATCTTTAGGCAGGTTGGTAGTCAGCAGTGGACTTTCCTGTTCTGCTTCAAAACGTGCGGTAAGCCGGGTAAGCAGTTCCATGGTCTCTTCATTACTCATTATACGACACTTACCGCGCACATGCACCGTTTGGTAATTCCAGGTACCCCCCATTTTTTCAGTGTACCAACTGGGACTTACGTAACAGTGTGCCCCTTGAAACAGCATTAATACATCGGGATTATTTTCTATCGCAGTAAAATGGTCGGTATGTCGCATGATGTGGCAGGTAACAAACATTTGTCCATCCCTCTTATGTAGTAATACGGGTACCTGGGTAGCAACACTTGTATTATTATGGTATCCTATAAGCGTCACGAACGGGTGCTCTTCCATAAATGCCTCAACAATTGTGGCATTGGGTTCGGTATATTGGGGAATTTTATACATAAAAGCTGCATTGGATCCTAAAATTAACCAACCACCGCCATTTGTATCAAATATTTATCTTCTTCTTGTCTTAAGGTTTTGCTCAAAAGCCAATCCTCTCAGCCAACCATATGTAACAAAGGCAGCCATCATCATAAGGCAAAGCACTCCAAACCATTTTAGTATTTCTTCTGTCAGCGTAAAGCGTTCCATCACTAGGGTATATTTTCTATATTCACCTTTAAAAATCGTGCTAGGTAGGCCAATTTATAAGCTATTGTTAATTGAATATTGATAAAGAACTTATCCGGCTATAGCATTTATATTGCAGTCGTGCTCCAATCCTCCTTCTGAATACCTTAATGAAAAAGAAGAAAAGAGCTAATTTTTATCAATCATGAAAGTCCTTATTGCTTTTTTAATGCCTGTCTTCCTGTTGCTAGCAGCCTGCAATAATGGTATTGATATACACCTGGCTAAAGAGCGGGCGTTTGAGATGCAAATAACCAGACTGCAACAACGTATTAAGGTATTAGAGGATAGTTTATCAGTATATACACTCTCAACAGATACCGGGGCTGTTGTTCATGGCACAACGTCTAAAAACCGGAGTGTACAAGACCGTGGTAATGGCACTGCCGACCCATCTGAACCTAATCTTTATAAAAATATTGTCTTTCATCACGCCCATGTAAGCCAGTCAACCAGCAATACCCCGGGACTTTTCCCCGAAGGCAGCGACAGGCTGCTATTTATAAAGGATGTGGTTTATCTGTCAGACTGGGGTTTGCAATTGATGCAGAACGAGATATATGCACGCCACGGTATGATATTCAACAACATAAAGCTCAGCAATCATTTTAATGCGCAAAAGTGGTATCACGGTACTTCTTACAACGTCACCAGCAGGCTCTCTACTACAGAGCTGCAAAATGTAGAATTTTTAAAGACCTATAAATATACGCCAGATTCCCAAACACAATAAAAAACATTAACAGTAATATTCCGCATCCGGAATAGCATATGTTATGTTCATTTTATACCTTTCGAAAAAAAACAATGAAAAAGATCTTCTCTACACTTGCGGGGTTATTATTAATGGGTTCCATAGCTTTTGGCCAAACTGCGACAACAACAACGCATGCTAAAACTGAAACTAAAAGCACCAAAACATCTGGGAAGCCAGTATTAAAAGCCAATACGGCTACTACCAAAACTGAAACCAAAACTACGCAGGCAACCAAAATGAAGAAGGATGGCACACCCGATATGCGCTATAAAGAGAACCAGCACTTGAAAAAGGATGGCACCCCTGATATGCGCTACAAATCGAACAAAAAAACAACAACCACTACCACAAAAACAACTAACTAAGACAAAATGGCTCCTTTTCTGGAGCCATTTTCCTTTGGAACGGTTTTCGATGCATCTTATTTAAATGTATTTTCTATGGATTCATTTAATGATGTTATAAAATCTGACAAACCAGTACTGGTCGATTTTTTTGCCACGTGGTGCGGCCCATGTAAAATGATGACCCCCATACTCCACGACGTAAAAACTGCCATGGGCGACAAAGTGACCATAATAAAAGTGGATGTGGACAAGAATACAGAAGTAGCCTCGCACTACCAGGTACAGGGTGTACCCACGCTTATCCTCTTCCGCAATGGCGAAGTAAAATGGCGCCAGAGTGGGGTAATGCAAGCCAAGCAACTACAGGAGATCATTTCCAGATTAGGCGGCGTATAGTTTGGTTTGCTGTAAAAAAGCATGATACTCTGAAAATAATAAAGTCGTTAACCGGTAGTTTCAATTACCCTTTAACGACTTTGTATTTATGAGTAAGGGTTAAACCTAGTATCCCCTGCCTTCCTTATTCTCCATATAGTTCATAAAGGCTCTGTTACTTACGCGGTTACCTCCCGGTGTGGGGTAGTTACCGGTAAAGTACCAGTCGCCAGTATTGTCTGGGCAGGCATTGTGCAGTCCATCTAATGTCTGGTAGATGATCTCTACCGGTATTTTTATTTCTGGCGGTGTCAGCATCACGCCAATCTTCTTACTTACCTCCTCATCACTGAACGATGCATAAATGGCTTTTACAAAATTCTGCTCATGCAGCTTGCCGCTCGCATCGGCTTCTTTACAACGCAAGTGTACATCCTTCAGTAAGTCGTCTTCTCCACGATCTTTGAGTAGTTGCACAGCCGCCCTGAAGGCTATAAAATCGCTCATGCGGCTCATATCTATACCATAGCAATCGGGGAACCTGATCTGCGGTGCCGATGACACTATAATGATACGTTTAGGTTCCAGCCGCGACAGCATCTTAATAATGCTCTCCTTAAGTGTAGTACCACGTACAATAGAATCATCTATGACAACAACGGTATCCACATTCTTCTTTACTGTACCATAGGTTATATCATACACATGCTGCACCATCTCATTGCGCGAAGAGTCTTCGGTAATGAATGTGCGCATCTTTACATCCTTAATAGCTATTTTTTCTATCCGCACCCGCCGGCTTATCATTTCGTGCAGTTCCTCTTCGGTCATGCTGTGGCGGCGGTTCACTATCCGTTCCAGCTTCACATTCGTCAGGTAATCCTCAAGTCCCTTTATCAGGCCATAGAAAGCAATCTCTGCAGTATTGGGTATAAACGATACTATTGTATTTTTCAGGTCATTATCTAATGCTTCCAGCACTTTACCACTCAGGTTGCGGCCTAGTTGCATACGTTCCTTATATATATCCGGGTCGCTGCCACGGCTGAAGTAGATGCGTTCAAAACTACATGCGGTAATATTTCTCTGCGGTAATATCTGCGGAGTGCTGAATGTACCGTCCTTCTTCACTATTATAGCCTGTCCGGGTTCTATTGCCAGTACGTCTTCCTGCGATACATTAAATGCTGTCATAATGGCTGCCCTTTCAGATGCTGCTACCACTACTTCATCATTTTTATAGTAAAATGCAGGCCGTATGCCATTAGGGTCACGCATCACAAAACTATCTCCGTTACCTACCAGCCCACAAAACACATAACCACCATCAAAATGCAGGGTAGATTGTTTCAATACACCTTCCAGGTCGGGATCTTTGGGGTTCAGATCGTCAGCCATACACAAGTAATAGTGCACGGTTTCTATCATAGCTCCCAGGTCGCTTTCGCGTATAGTGGTGGTTGGCCTTTGCGCTAACATGGCAAACAACTCATCTGTATTCACCAGGTTAAAGTTACCCGCCATGGTGAGGTTGCGGGTAGGGTTGATATTCGATTTGATGAACGGGTGGCAAAACTCTACATTATTGCGCCCTTGTGTGCCGTAGCGCAGGTGTCCCAGCAATACTTCACCCATAAACCTCAGATAGCCCTTCAGCATATTGGGATGCTGAAGAATATCGGGGTATTGTTTTTCTACCTCGGCTACTTCCTGCTGTATGTTCTGGAATATCTGGGCTATGGCTTGCGGCCCCGATATGCGCAACCGCTGCATATACTGGTGTCCAGGTTCTATATTCAGCTTCACTGTAGCTATACCCGCGCCGTCCTGCCCGCGGTTGTGCTGCTTTTCCATAAGCAGGTATAACTTATTAAGACCATAAAAGGCAGTGCCATAGGTATTGAGGTAATGAGTGGGTGCTTTTAACAGGCGTACAAAAGCTAACCCGCATTCGTGGCGTATCGCGTCAGACATGAGGCGGCAAAGATACTAACCTTTAAGAATGTTTTGATCTTTTACCGGGCTATGTTGATATAACGACTGTTTATCAACACTCTTTTTCGTGCCTATATTAAAATAAGTTGTAAAGGCTAATGCCAACCCAATACCTAAAATGCATAATGATGATATTTTCTGCAATATCACGACCCTATGGGCATTCAGCTGTCGTCGTATCCTGTCTGCAAGAAAAACTTTCAGGAAATCTATAGAGAGTACCAACCCCAGGCAACATGCAAAGAATATGATCCTGTACAGGACAGTTTTATCTGCAATAGCAGTTACAGCCCCCAGCCAGGTAATAAAAACGCCCGGGTTCAGGGTATTGATCAAAAAACCGCTCAACCATATCTTAAAGTAGTGCCCCCCGGTAATAACCGTAGGTTCTTTGGCAGGCGATTGTGATTTCTTGTTATTAAGCAGGCCAACCAGCCCTACGATGCACAAGGCGGCTGCGCCCCCGTACGATATCATCTTTTTGTACTCTTCCAGGTACACAAGCCATACCGCTGCAATGTTAGCGATGACCACGTACGAAATATCGCTGAAAGATACCCCCAGTACAAAGGCCATACCTGCCTTATAACTACTGGTGAGACTATATTTAATAACGGCAAACAGTGTAGGCCCTACTGATATGGCCAAAAAAAGCCCAAGCAACAAACCCTGCACTATAGCCGCAACAATGTGTATCTGCATATTTTATTTCTACTTGGATGAACTGCCGTATCTTATATACGATTGTCCGGACTTACTGTGTTTATATAAATTTTATGCTCATTTCTCTTTCCGTAGGTGATAGTATATTGATGTCTGCCCACGCATATGGATGCGGCAGTAACTGCATAGCAACATCAGGCCACTCTACAAAACAAATGGCATTTTGCTGCAGCAGGCAATCTTCAATACCTGCATTTACAGCCTCTTCGGCATCTTTAAGCCGGTACCAGTCCATATGATAAATAATGCCTGTGCCGCCTGCTTTTTGTGGAAAATGATACTCGTTAATCAATGCGTAGGTAGGGCTGCTTACATTATCGGTCACCCCTATATGCTCACACAAAGCATGTATAAAGGTTGTCTTACCTGCGCCCATATCGCCATTAAATGCTATTATTCTGTAGTGCTGCACTCGTTGCCAAAGCTGGGCGGCAGCTTCTTTTATAGTACCCAGTGTATAATGAATGTTATCATCCGCCATATTGGGTGCTAAGATACAGGGAAAAAGATGACAACTAAGCCTTCGGTCAAAGGTCAAAAACGATATAAATAAAACACAAATTTGATTAATTTGTAACAAATTCTCCCTGATGCGGAAATACAAAGAAGGATCAAAAAAGGAAAAGAAAGACCGGATAAAGTGGCGCGGTCACGAGATAGTACGCATAGAGGCATTTAGTGATGCAGTATTTGCCTTTGCTGTCACACTGCTCATTGTATCGCTGGAGGTGCCAAAGAACGTAACAGAACTGCTGAACAGTATGAAGGGATTCATCCCTTTTGGTATTTGTTTTGCCTTGCTATTCCAGATATGGTATGCGCAGAATATTTTTTTTAGACGGTTTGGCGTGCATGATATATATAGCGTGGTACTCAATGCCATATTAATATTCTTTGTGCTGATGTACGTGTACCCACTTAAATTCCTGTTTACCGGCTGGCTTATTGGCGGCGGGATAACATACGATGATACAAAACCCGCCGACCTGATACATATATTCTACATCTACAGTGGGGGTTTTATGTGCATTTATTTGATCTTCACTTTACTGTACCTGCATGTGCTACGGATAAGGGATGAGCTGGTATTAACTGCGGCCGAGATATTTGAAACCAAGACCAGCATGTACCAAAATTTGATCATCGCCGGCGTTGGATTATTGTCTGTTATCATCAGCTCATTTGGTGTAGCCTACCTGGGTTGGGCGGCATTTATCTATATATTGATAGGGCCGTCCATATCCATTATGCACGGCAAGCGAAACAAGATATATAAAAGGGTTCATGGAGAGAAGACAGCAAAGGAAATTCCGGTGCCCGTGGAGGAGAACATTTAAAATAACAGAAATAACCAATTTCCCTTTATCTATTATCAATGATCCCCTGCTATAACAACCACGGCCCCTTTACTCTTCCCTGTAAGCAGCAGTATAGGTATAGCTAACAGGAATACCATACCTATGAGCAGGTATGCATCGCTGTAGCTCATATGCCCGGCTTGTCGGGTTATATTCAGGTCCAGCAGCTTTAGTGCACGTGCTTTGGCTTCAAATAATGTTGCGCCTTTAGTCATAAAATATCGGGTATAAGTTGCCACCCGCTGCACTGCCAGCGGATTGTCTGGAGTTACATGGCTCAATATATCGCTGCGGTGTGTAGCCAGGCGGTTAGCCAGGTAAGTGTTCACCAGCGATATGCCAAAGGAGCCACCTAGTTGCCGCATCATATTATTGAGCGCTGCGCCTTGCGGTATGTCCTTAGGTTCCAGCGATGACACCGCCAGCGCTGTAAGTGGTACTGTGATCAAAGCTAGTCCTACTCCACGCCAGATGAGGGGAACATAAATATCTGCATAGCCTGCTGCCAGGTTCAGCCTCGACATTTGCCAGCTAAACAACATAAACAAACCCATACCTACGGTAATAAGCACAATAGGCGATACCCCACGCTGCAGCAATTTGCCACTTATCATCAGTGCGCCAATAGCCAGTATGGCCCCGGGTAGCAGCAGCATACCCGTTTGCGATGGCGTAAAGTTCAACAGCCGCTGCGCAAACACGGGCGTTATAAATACAGAAGTAAACAGCCCTATACCAGATATAAAAGTGAGCAATGCGGCTATGCTCAGGTTACGTGTCTTCAGTACCCGCAGGTTCACTACGGGGTCCTTCACTCTTAATTCCCACCATATAAAAAGACCGAGGCCCACCACTGCCGTCACTGTTAGCCACACTATATATCGTGCATCAAACCAGTCATCTACTTCGCCCCTTTCCAGTACCGTTTGTAAAGACCCTATACTTACTGCCAACAAAAAAATACCCGTCCAGTCCACAGCGCCGGCTACTTGTTTTATTTTGGGTTCTGGCACCAGCAGGTAGCTTAGTGCAGCGACTGTTATACCTATAGGCACGTTAATGAAAAATATCCATGGCCACGAATAATACTCTGTAATAAACCCACCAAGTGTTGGGCCTATTGTAGGGCCAATAAATACACCAATACCAAACAGTGCGCTGGCTATCCCTTGTTTCTCCTTTGTAAACTGCTCAAAGACTATAGCCTGCGATACAGACAGCAACGCCCCGCCACCCATTCCCTGCAAAAACCTAAAGGCTACCAGCATCCATATATTAGTGGCCTGGCCACATAAAAACGAGCAGGTGGTAAACCATATTATAGAACTGATATAATAATTCCGGCGACCAAACTTTACCGCGAGAAAACTGGTGATGGGTATCACAATTACATTGGCAATGGCATAGGCTGTTATCACCCACGATGTATCCTCCAGCGTAGCACCCAGGTTACCGCTCATGTGCGATGTTGCCACGTTTACGATAGATATATCTATCAGCTCCATAACGGCAGCCCCAATAACAGTGATCAGCAATATGATCCTTTTCATCTTAACGCATTCATTTTGTAAGCTTAATTCAGACTACAATATACCAATCGGTATATTATAGAATAAAAATAAGCGGTGATATAGATACCACCGCTTGCAGTTAGTTAATTGGTGCACGACCAGCATTCAAAGCTGCAAAAGCTTCTTGCGGCGATTTACGGAACAGGTCATATATAAAAGCAGTCTTGCCGGAGTGTATCTCATAAGTATCGTCTGCCATACCTTTGATAAGATGTTCAGCAACTTCATCAGGAGAAATACCATTAGCCCCACCTATTGGTGCCGAAAACTCAGTATTCACTAATGGTGGCATAAGTTCAAATACCTTAACATTCGTATCTGCCAGAGCATGGCGTAGCGATAGAGTGTAAGAGTGCAGTGCGGCTTTGCTGGCGCTATAGGTAGGCAAGCTACCCGGCACCAGCGCCACAACTGAAGATACATTTACTATCGCAGCTTCCTTTTGCCTGGATAAAAGAGGCAATATTTTATCGTTGATCCTGGCTATTGAAAAGAAGTTGGTCTCCATTTCATCTTTGGCATTCTTGTAGGTATCAGCGCCCGATGCCAGGTTGTACACAACTGCATGACCTGCATTGTTTATAATTACATTCAACTTAGGAAATTCTTTTTCCACACGAGCTATCAATCGGTCAACATCGGTTTCGCTGGTTACGTCGCATACTATTGCAGTTACATTTTGCAATGGCGCGGCAGCTTTCAAAAGATTAGCCTCATTTCGGCCCGTCATGATCACATGATTGCCCAGTGTGCTCAATTGTTTCGCCATCGACAGACCAATGCCGGCACTGCTGCCAATAATGAGTATCGTATTGTTTGTAGTATTCATTTTATTGTTGTTTAAGTATAGTGGTCAAAAGATTATTTGTTATGGTTCAATATCATGCATGTGCTCACTGCGTGCGCATAAACAGTACCCGTCTCATCTATGAGCTGTGCTTCAATTAAAGCAGTGCGACTACCAGCATGTATGATCTTACCAGTAGCTTTCAATTCCCCTGCTTTGATCGTCACAGCCTTCAAAAAGTTTACTTTCAGCTCAAGGGTCGTATAACCGGTACCGGCAGGCAATGTAGAGTGCAGACTGCAACCCATTGCAGAGTCAAGTATAGCAGTTATAACACCGCCATGCACCGTACCTATAGGGTTATAATGAAACTCTTGTGGCCTGAAGGAAAATATAGCTTGCCCATGTTCCACATGCTCTACCGTAAAATCCATAGTGTATAGCAGCGGTGGCAGGCCTATCCTACCCTCGCTCATAGCGTTCAGGTATTCAAGTCCGCTCATCTGCATTGCTTTTGCAGCTCCGGGTTGTGGGTCTTGCCACGTAAACGTTCGTGTTCTTTCCATTTTTTTAGGTTTAAAATAATATACCAATCGGTATATTATTAAATAAAAATTAGACTAACCCATGCACAATAGTCTCAATAGCTTCGTTTATAGATTTTTTATACGCCTGGCTGCTGGTAATTTTCCGTATCATAATACCTCCTTCTATAAGCGCTATAATAGTAAGCGCCACTTGTTCAGGATCTACATCTTTCCTAAACTCCTTATTTTCTATTCCCTGCTTCACAAGCCCTGTTATGTTCTTTTTCCAGGCTGCTATAGCATCGGTAACTTTCTTCTTCAGTACAGGGTGGGTATCATCTGCTTCTATTGCAGTATTTAGTATGGGGCATCCGCCTATAGGGAACGAGTGTTTCATAAAATCGTTATACACGTTTACGTACACCAGCAGTTTTTCTTTTACACTTTCCTGCTTGTTCATCTCACTCCTGATGATGCCCTGCACAGTTTGCAAATTATAATCAAAGGCAGCAAGCGCCACCTCATCCTTATTTGCAAAATTGCCATAAATGCTCCCTTTTGTTAACCCGGTAGCCTCTGTTATATCACTTAAAGATGTTCCGGCATACCCTTTCGTATTAAAGATGGGTGCCGTTTTCTCTATAATAAACTGTCTTGTCTTTTCTGCCTTGGTCACGTTTATTTCTTTTTCGCCATACAAAAATATACCAATTGGTATTATCCACAAAAACTATTCATATAAGCTGGTATAGACAAAATATATACATCATTTCAGCTTATTCTTTTTATACTCCTTTACAAACTGCTTATAGTCTTTTTTTACCTTACTGGTATATTTTATAGCATAGTCTATAACTGCTTGCTGCCAGTCTTCATTTTTGCCAAAAGCTATCAGTTTATCTGCAATATCAGATCCTTGCCTGCCGCTGCTTCTTAGCTGTGACGATGCTGTAAGCATACCCATGTCATCTATCACCTGGTACATATCCCGGTACTGGTCCTTTATCAGGTTAAAATCTATACTATCCTTAGTATGTTGTAATTCCTGTATGATATAAGCTTCGTCGTGAAACACCGTACGACTCAGCATTGCCGGCGGTACATTTTGCATCCGTTCCTGTATGGCAACTATACGTTCCGCATCAGTTTCCCAAGTGGGTTGTTTCACATCCAGGTAAGGCATCAGCGAGGATGGGACGGCCTGCTTCATTTCCATCAGCAGGTATTCTTCATCTTCTTTAAGGCTACGCAGTAGAAACACATATCTTTTCAGTCCTACACTGCCTGTGCCAGCCAGCCTGAACACGGCATCTACTACTTCATAGTTATAAGGGCCATCTGCGCTTTGCATGATCCATTCCGTTATATGATGCTGCAATTCCCTTTTCAGGAAATTGTCTATCTCAAAATGTCGCGGGTCATCCATCATGATCAGTAGCTTATCTTTCTTCTTTACTGTCCGTTTCTTAATCACTCTGTTTTCATTGCGCTCACTCGCCCGCTTCAAAAAATCGCACACAATACCCTTCGCTATACGTGGCTCTATGTAGTTCGATTTTCCTGCTAGCAGGGCATTCCTATAACTTTTCAGGAAGAGGTTAGCCATATTTATTGCTTTCTTCTGTTCTATCTTCAGCGATTCAAAGGCTATAAATATACTGGTTACCATGCGAACCAGTTCCCAGTTGGCTGGTGCAAGAACAGCCTCGTCAAAATCGTTCAAATCAAAATATACCAACCGATTATTGCCGGTAAAGCTACCGTAGTTTTCCAGGTGCAGGTCGCCGCATATCCAGGTTTGGGGCGACTTTGGAAGGGCTTGTGCAGCAGCCAGATCCTCATAAAACAAGTGGCAGGTACCCCTGAAGAACCGGAATGTATTGTCCGACATCAGTTTGTATTTAATTGCTACCATCTCAGGAACCCTGTCTTTATTAAACTCTTTTATTTTACTTACAATCATTTCGTCCCTGTTTACCAGGAAGCAGGTAAAAACCATACCACTAGGTATGGTTTTAAAGTATATTACCTTATCACAGGCTTTTGTTCTTTATTTCCTCTACTACAGTTGGGTCCAGCAGGGTCGATGTATCGCCGAGGTTGGCAAAGTCTTTTTCTGCTATCTTTCTTAATATGCGGCGCATTATTTTCCCGCTGCGCGTTTTAGGCAATCCTGTTACAAACTGTATTTTATCCGGGCGCGCTATAGGGCCAATAACATCTGTAACAGATTGCAGTATTTTCTTTCGCAGTATATCTTCATCACCATGATCCCTGCATATCACAAATGCATAGATACCTTGCCCTTTTATATCATGTGGGTAACCTACTACCGCACTTTCTATCACATCGGCTTGCATATTTATGGCATTTTCCACTTCTGCTGTCCCTATACGGTGCCCGCTCACATTCAGCACATCATCCACCCGTCCGGTTATGCGGTAGTTACCATGCTCATCACGGTGGCAGCCATCGCCTGTAAAATATAAATGTGGGTAGGTAGCAAAATAGTTAGTGCGGCACCGCTCGTGGTCGTTATAAGTAGTACGCAATATACCCGGCCATGGGAAGCGAATGCACAGGTTACCACTAATATCATTACCAGTAAGTTCATTTCCCTTATCATCCACCAGCATAGGTTGTATGCCAGGCAGTGGCAGGGTGGCATAGCTGGGCTTGCCCATCGTCACACCAGCCAGGTTCGATATCATGATGCCTCCCGTCTCTGTCTGCCACCAGGTATCTACTATCGGGCAGCGTCCCTTGCCTATATTATGGTGCAGCCATTCCCATGCCTCTTCATTTATGGGCTCCCCTACCGATCCTAATACCTTCAGGCTATCCAGCTTATGATTATTTATATAATCCAGCCCGTACACCATCAGGCTGCGTATAGCCGTGGGGGCGGTGTAAAGTATATTTACTTTGTACTTGTCCACAATATCCCAGAAGCGGCCTGCATCTGGCCAGGTAGGTATCCCTTCAAACATCAGACTGGTAGCCCCGGCACACAGCGGGCCATAGGTAATATAACTATGCCCGGTTATCCATCCTACATCAGCTGTACAAAAGTGTACATCGCCCGGCACGTACTGAAACACGTTTACAAAAGTGTAAGTAGCATACACCATGTATCCGCCACAAGTATGCACCACGCCCTTCGGCTTACCTGTAGAGCCCGAAGTGTATAATATAAACAGTGGATCTTCCGCATCCATGTCCTCCGCTTCAAAGTATATGTTGCCCGCTGCGGCCACCTTTCCCATTTCATCTGTCCACCATACATCACGCCCTGCCACCATGTTCACGGGTGTACCGGTGCGGGCAAATACTATTACCTTTTCCACAAAATCACACTGTTGCAGGGCTTCGTCCACCACACTTTTTAGCGGTATATCCTTGCTCCCACGGTATGCACCATCGCAGGCGATCACAAAATGAGCTTGTGCATCCTGCAGGCGATCAACAATACTTTTAGCGCTAAACCCACCAAATATCACGGAGTGTATGGCACCTATGCGTGCACAAGCCAGCAAGGCTATCACCAGTTCCGGCACCATACCCATGTATATGCATACACGGTCGCCTTTTTTCACACTATTATTTTTTAATACATGCGCAAACTGCATCACCTGCTGGTGCAGGTCGTGGTAGGTAATAGTGCGGGTAGGATCAGCGGGGTCATTAGGTTCCCATATTATGGCCGGCATATTAGCGCGTTCGGGCAGGTGCCGGTCCAGGCAGTTTTCTGTTATGTTCAGCTTGCCACCGGCAAACCATTTTATGTTGGGTTCTTCAAAGTTCCACTCCAGCGTTTTATCCCACGGCTTCCGCCATTGAAAACTACCTGCAACCTCCGCCCAGAAATCCTCGGGCGCTGATACACTTTTATGATAAGCTTCGTGGTATTGTTCTGCAGTTGTTATCTGAAAAGGATACATACTATATGTTGTTAGCCATTACCTGCTTGTTACAGGTAGGTGTCAACAAATTAAGCATAAATTCAAAACCCGGCTAATCCAATAGTATCAATTTTTAGTCCTCCGGCTCCAGCTCAAATATATCCTCCACCTGCACTTTAAAGTAGCGCGCTATTTTAAGTGCAAGTATGGTAGACGGCGTGAATTTCCCTTTCTCTATAGATAATATAGTCTGTTTCGATACATTTATTTGCTCCGCCAGATCACTCTGGGTAATGTCCAGCTTTGCCCGTTCTACCCTTATTGTATTTTTCATTTTTTGTGTAATAAGAAGATGAGCACAAAAAGCACCACTACTGCCAAAAAGTAAACCACAAAGAACTGCTTATTCTTTTTAATGTTCACCATTACCGTATCATCATTGTATACCCAGGCAGGGTCGAAGAACAGACCAATATAAAACACGGTAAGGTAAGTGCCCAGTCCAAAATCCAGCATCAGGGCCAGTTCTGTACCGCCCAGCGTTGTCACTTCATGTTTCTTTATCGCCAGTACGTCTATACAAAATATAAATGCCAATATGCTAGTTATCATCACCCCCAGGCCCACCTGCATAGCTTTGGCCCGTATCTTCTGCACCCGTTCATCATCATTTTTCTCTTTACTCCATGCTATCATATACAGCCCAAACGTAACCACTGCAAAAAACAGGTTAAACTGCTCATCAGCACTCGCCTGTATAAAAGGCAGGGGGCCGTGACTTATCGCCAGTAACGCGACCAATGCAACCAGGGTAATCACCAAGCCATACACTTTGTTTTTGTAAGACGACATTGGAAAAATAGAAAGACTTTTCATTTTGGTTCTTATTTGTTTGTTAGGAATAGTTTGATAGACCAAAAGTAAAGTTTACTGGGACTTATATACCAAAAGACACGAAAATATTTTGTTATATGGATTACCTTTTGTAGCTTTGAGTATCAATAGCAACAAAATGGACTTCAAATTCAAAAGCTTAATCGAATTAATCAGATACTTTAAGGATGAGAAAACATGCTATGATTTCTTAGAACAGCAGATTTGGGGCGGCACTCCCGCATGTCCTCATTGTGGTTCTATCCACGTTTACACGCGCAGCAATAGAAGCAAATCTCCTGCCAAAGTTGGTGTGAATGAATACAAATGTGCTGAAAAGGGTTGCAATAAAAACTTTACCGCTACTGTAGGGACGATATTTGAAGCAACTAAACTACCATTGCAAACATGGTTCGCGGCCATTTGGTTATGCACCACATCTAGTAAAGGCATAAGCTCACGTAACCTTGCATTGCAGCTAAATATCACGCAAAAGTCTGCTTGGTTCGTCCTGTCCCGCATCCGTGAAATGTTTGCAAGTACACAACCCGATATGCTGTTAACTGGCATTGTTGAGGTCGATGAAACGTACATCGGTGGTAAGGAAAAGAATAAGAGTAAGAAAGTACGCGCTGCAAATAAAGCGGCTGCACAAGAGTTATCAGGCAAAACAAGGCACATACAAGCTATAGATACTAAAGTGCCAGTGTTGGGCATCCTGCAACGTGATGGAGTTATCAGGGTGCAACCTATGGTAGCTGCCAACCGGGAAGTGCTTATCCCTCTGTTGGATGCTAACATTAGCAAGGATGCAACCGTTGTAACTGATGGCTTACATGCTTATCGTGCATTGAAACACACTTACAAGCTGCATGTTGTTGTGAACCACGCAAAAGACGAATGGACTAACGGCGTTTATAGCACCAACACAATAGAGGGCTTTTGGAGCATCTTTAAACGTGGTATCATTGGCGTGTATCACCAAACAAGCCCTAAGCACTTACACCGCTATTGCAACGAGTATGCGTACCGTTACAACGTGCGTAATGAGAACAGCAATCAGAAGTTTGCAGACGCAATAGGTAGTGTTATAAAGGCAAGGATTACGTATCAAACATTGATAGGGAAATAGTGCAAACATTCAGCATCAAACATAACCTTCCACTATATCTATGTTATTTATTTTGTTATAAAGTAAAGTTTATGCTTGTTTTACGTTACGAAGTGTATATTTGCTTTGCTACATAGATAATAGAGGGTATGCTTTTTGCTTATATTATTTTTGAGTAGTTAAAATCCACATAGTATGACAATCGCAGCACTTAATGAAGCCTATGAAAGTATGGGTGCGCTAACAGGTACCTTTAACTTGCCACCAGGACAGAAGTCAATTACTTCTATGAAGAAGGCTATATGCCTAACTACGGATGAAGATAGCGTGCGCTTATCTGTAGATCTTGTTTCGTTGTTGGATAGAATTGCATCTGCACTGCCTACCACAAATGAAAATTTTAATATAGGCGCAACTCAATTGCATCTGGATAACATCAATGAAAACCTTGGGCACATAAATGGTTTTTTAGCGTCTATCAAGGAGCATTTTGACGGGGATTCAGATATCGAGATTGATGACGATAATTTTATCAATCTTATGGCTCATATGCAGGCATCGCAAAAGCGACTGTCCTATATAAGCGATTATTTAACATTGGTATTACAGATACAGAAAACCAGTATCGAGCCTGAACAGGAATTTACCGCTCAGGAGTTAATCGCTTTTTTAAACGCAGCGTAATTTAGCATCACATGTATACAATTGTATTAAGGGGTGGAATAGCAGAAGATTTAAGGAAAGCGCGCAGCATTTCAACGTCAATCGATGAGAGGCTTATAGAATTAGAAAACAATCCTATGTCAAAGGCTATCCCAACTTCGCTTCCTATAATTGGCGATTTTTATGTGAATGTAGGAAGGCATTGTATGCTGTACAATATCGATCAAGAAAATAAAAAAGTTCTTATTAAGTCAGTAGTCCAATCGGTTCTCTTATTCAAGGTTTTGGGTCGAATAATAGCTGCACCTACAAAAATGACAGAAGAATAAATATTATATCTAATTTTAAAAAGCCCCTATGCAGGGGCTTTTTTTATGGTTTCTAAATACTTTCCAAATACTTTTCATATCTTTGTAAAACAACAAACCCCGACACTCATTGCGCCTCTAATGAGAAGACGTGAATGTCAGGTTAAGGATGAATATAATTGCACCCTTATTTGTTGCGCTGCCGGGAAACAGCATTAGTTTAGACTTGTCAGGATTCCAACCTGAATTTGGGGCTTAGTTGCTTGGTCGCGTTACCCCTGTTCTGTGCATTAAACTACAAGTCATTGCAGCTACGCTGGAATCGAACCAGACCCCTATCTTTAGATTGAGATAGTATGCGTCCTTACACTCCGTAGCCTGTTAGTCGTCCAACTAACTATCATTAAGGGGCAGTAGCCCCTTTTTCATTTTCCTTCTTTAGCTGTATTTGTAAGGTGAACTTTTTAGTTTTTGCCAATAGCTCTATTGCCATTGTGATTATATCAAAATCTTCTATTACCATATTGCTTTTGGGGTACTTTAATATAGCTTTTTTATTTTCAGTTAACGGAAATTCATAAGTTAGCAGTTCACCACTATCGCTATCGTCTTCTTGCGGCTTAGCAGGAGGCTTTGAGGATACAGCATCTTTGGTATCGGGGTTTGTATATGCAGTTGGTATCGGCTGGATACCCCTTTTTACTATTAAGACATTCCTATTATTTAAAAGGCCATAATCCTTTAGGTTTTGGACGAATATTTCCGCAGCAATTGAAGCTGAATTATTCCTCATGCCATAGTCCCTCATGAACTTGTTGATTAAGCCATCAATATGAGGTACAACTGAATCGTTGTAAGATGTAAAAAGCTGAGTATAAAAAGGCACTTGCATTAAGCAGCTAATTACAGTCTGTATTTTTTCTTCATCATTTTCTGGATGGAATATTTTTGTAAAATCAGTGGTGATTTTATACCCCTTCCCATGTATATTTTTAAGGAAATTATATTGTTGACATGTGGAAAGAATCTGCTTAATGCTATTTACAGACAGATCATTAGCATCTGCAATTTTTTCATTGCTTAATACATCACTGCTACCATACTTTTGATATGCTTTACCGACAAATGGTATTACCCCATTTGCTGTTTTTACTGGATATTTAACCCTAGTTGTTTCGCTTTCTCCACTTCCACCGTCCAGTATCTCTTGATTGTTTTTGTTCTCTTCGGACATACCTTGTATGTTTTAATATTTCAAAGGTACGACACTAATTAATACAAACAAGTTTTTTTGGCGTTATTTAGCGTAATTAACGTAAAGTGGATATTGTGTGGAAACAATTGCTTGTAAATTCAGTTGATATTAATATGAAGTTTTCGCTTAAAATCCTTTACCATAAAGCGTTTTAAGTGTTAAACGCCAAATTAAAGACAATACACCAAATCACTTAATAAATTAGCACATTCACGCTAAATGTGGATAACTTAATCCAATTCGTATTTGTGACATTGAGATTTTTTTACAAAAATGGGGCGTAAATTGTACTAATTTTACCTTATGGCGAAAGCAGAAAAGAAAGAATCTAAAAAGCGTCCGAACCACTACGAAGCACCTTTAAAGATTAAGGGTGACTTTCTCGAAGTGTTTAAGGTCGTGAAGAAGGATAAAGAAGCGAAGACCAAGAAGAAGCCGTAATAATTCACATCTACACGGCTTAGTTCATATTGTTATTGTTGTGGTGTCTTTTGATATATAATCACCAGTTTACTTTACTTATAAACAAACAAAGTTTGATTTTTATTTATCAGCCTGTATAAAAAGAAGGGTTTACAGAAGCTATGGGAGTGTTATAAAGAATTATGTATAATCAGACGTTAAAGGGAAATAAAAGGCCTGCAATTCGCGGCCTTTTTTATCTTTATTTAATGCTATACATTCTATTGCATTATTCTCGTTTCGGGCACAATCCCACGGATGATCTATTTTTTTGGCTGGGAATTTTATTAATTATTGGTATATATTATGCTATAAAAGCAACGGCAAGCGGGGTGAATTGGCTTAAAACAATCCACATGTAATATGGATTGTAATAGGAATAGCGAGTTTATTGATAATTATGTATGCTGTATTTAAAGTAAATTCAAACTGAGACACTATTCAACAGCATATAAGCCCCATCATTAGCTATCACAAAAAAACCGCTGCACCTATGGTACAGCGGTTTTAAGAAATTATATAAATTAGTTACTGCCGTATGAAACTGTGGGTTGATAGCACTTTACCGCTCGCATCTACAGCCTTTAAAAAGTAGGTACCTGTTGGCAGGGGTGCAATGTTAAACTGTACCACATTCACACCGTCATCGCAGTAGTGGCTCATCAGCTTATCTACTACACGGCCCTGGGTATTGTATATTACAAAGTTTACCAGTTGCTCATGCTCTATATCAAACTTCAACTGTATAAAATGCCACGAAGGATTCGGGTATAATACAGAAGTCTGTTTAGCTGCGCTTATCTGCTGCGGCACTGCCGTGTAGTTAGGCGATAATATACGCGCCATGTAGTTACCATAATTACCATCGTGATGGCCAAATATGCCTTCTATCCATACGCTTTCCAGCTCATTCCACTGGGGTTGGCTGCCACTGTAGTCGCCCCAACGCTGCTCCTTACCTGCCAGTTGCTTAATGCTCTTGTCACCGGTTTTCACTACCACCATGTTAGAGTAGCTGCTGCCATCAAAGTATATGGCCCCCATTCCCGGGAAGGTTTTGGGCCCCGTAAAGTTGAAAGAGATAATAGACGGATTGCTGCCCGGCTGCCCTATGGTGTATTTATTACCCGCAAAAGATATGTTAGGATACCCAAAGTCAAGCGTATCTATGCTAAACAAGTGCCCCTGTACCGTAGGCGTAGTAGCATAATTGCTGATAATGCCGTGGTACACTGCAGACCCACCATTGGCCGGGTTCACACAAGCATGTACAAATTGTATCTCGCTGCCTTCTGTATATGCACCCAGTATGCGGTCATCATTGGTCATCAGCACCACACTGGTATCCGGCTGGCGGCCATCGGGTGGCACCCCATAAGCAAGGTTGCTTACCAATGGCGTCACCACCAGGTTGTTATTAGCACTGCCTATTGTGTCGGGTATCTTCACCAAAAAGAAACTATCGTTCTGCACTTGCAGTATTTTCTTGCCCAGCAGGTACTGGCTCGGGCCTTTAATGCTACCCCCGCCCTTCACCGGATAAAGGTTGCGTATATAAAGGCCATCGCTTTTTATACTGTCCCAGAGCTGGTAATTAAGCGTAGAATCGCCATTGTAACCATCCTGCTTGCGTATCTGGTATATCACACTCTCTTTAAAGCCTATCTGCCAGCTTATACCATCCATTATCTGGTTGCCGGTAAAGAAAAATTCATCGTGCGTTATAGCTATAGCCGGGTAATCAAAGGCTGTAGTGTCATTGGCAAAGTTGCCGTAAAATTTATAAAAGCTCCATGCGCCGGTAGGGTCATTTGTTTTTGAGAAACCTACAACTATGTAGTTGTATTGGTTCACCCCGTTCAGCATAATGCAGATGAACTTATCAGCCTCAGGGTCGTAGATCACCTTAGGGTCGTAGCGGTAGTTATTCGGGTTAGTGATACTCGTATTCAAACCTACTGATAGCGAAAAATTGTACAAAGATTTACGGGTCGTCATTTGCCCCGTAGTAGCATCATGTACAGAAATATTTTCATTGATAACAGATACTGCCTGGTTGTTGTTATTAATAGCCATGTAGTTGTCAGACGGTATGCCACCCAGGCTATCAGCAATAAAACCTATAGCTACTATAGGCGCTGGGGCAGTAGTGGTCTTATTATATCCCACGTTCGATGCCTTCCTTGGGAAAGCCTTTTGTATCAGCTTTTTTACAGAATCCAACTCACCCGTCTGTTCATTTTTATCAGGGTCGGGCATTTCGCTGTTGAGTATCCGGGCGTTGTACTTATCATCTACGTCTCTAAGCACTGCCTGGCCTGCAAGCGGCGTGGTATAGCGCTTCACCCTTGCATTTTGTGCATAGCTACTATTGGCGAGCACTAAAAGGATACCTAATAAAAATACACGCGTCTTCATACTGCAAATTTGCTTAAATATAAGAAAACCGCAGCACTTTTGTAGGTTGCTGCGGCTTATAAATATAATGTTTAATAACAATAATGACATTAGCCTTGCAAAGCTGCTGCACCACTCACAATTTCTGTAAGTTCTGTGGTAATGGCTGCCTGGCGGGCACGGTTGTAGCTGATCTTCAGGCTGCGCAGCATTTCGTTGGCATTCTCACTGGCCTTATCCATAGCAGTCATACGTGCACCATGCTCAGATGCATTAGCATCCAGTACAGCTTTGTACACCTGTGTGTTCAGTATCTTGGGCATCAGTTCCTGCAGCAATGTTTCCATATCCGGTTCGTATATAAAATCGGCATTGGTCTTCTTGGTTCCTTCCTCGTTCACCACTTTAGGTATAGGCAGGTATGGCTCACTGATAAACACCTGTGTAGCAGCATTCCTAAACTGGCTATAAACGATCTCAACCCTATCATACTCCCCTTTCAGGAAAGATTCCTGGGCATACACCGCAGCGTGCTTCACATTTTCAAAGCGCAGGTCTGCAAATATTTGCCAGTAGGTGTCTATCATGTTCACACCTGCACGCAAAAAGGCTTCGTAACCTTTCTTGCCTATTGGCATAATGGTAACATTGCCTTTAGCTTCCTGTGCAGCAAATTTATCTTTAATTACCTGGCGGGTAAGTTTTATAATGTTGGCATTATAAGCGCCACAAAGTCCGCGGTCGCTGGTTATAGGTATCATCAATATACGTTCAGGAGCGCGTTCGTCAGCCAGTGGCATGTTTACGTCAGCCGATGCACTGCTTACAATATTGCTCAGCATTTCCTGCAGCTTTACGGCATATGGGCGCATCTGTACTATCGCGTCTTGCGCACGGCGAAGTTTAGCAGCGCTCACCATCTTCATTGCCTTTGTTATCTGCTGCGTAGATGTAACTGATTTTATGCGGTTACGAACTTCCTTTAACTGTCCTGACATACTAAATTGTAAAATGTTATAACGGGCGCAAAGTTAAAATTTAATGATGAAGATTTCAAAAAGCATTTATTAATTGATTAATTTAGGGGCATAACAGGTTTCCTGCTTATCTGCAAGTATATGTGGTATATATTTTTTACAATCCAAAGTCAAATCATATCTAGCCACTAAATCGAATTAAAGTATCATGTCACGTAAAACAAAGATCGTTGCTACCGTAGGACCGGCATCAAACACTTACGAAAAATTATTAACACTTGTACAAGCTGGCGTAAATGTGTTCCGCCTCAATTTCTCGCATGGTACACACGAGCAGCACAAGCTGGTGATAGATCACATACACAAGATCAATGAAACATTTGGCTACACCATAGCTATACTTGCCGACCTGCAAGGCCCCAAACTGCGTGTAGGTGAGATAAAAGACAATGCCCTGGACCTAAAGATGGGCGACACCTTTTACTTCAGCAACGAGAAAACAATAGGCACACTGGAGAACATCTATATCTCTTATCCCGATTTTCATAAAGATGTAAAAATTGGCGAGAAGATATTGCTGGATGACGGAAAGATAGAAGTATTGGTAACTGAAATAACTGCTGACAATCGCGTAAAAGTAACGGTTACAGCTCCCGGCCTGTTATCATCACGTAAGGGTGTAAACCTGCCAGATACAGCTATATCACTCCCCTCTTTATCTGAAAAGGACCTGAACGATCTGGAGTTCATTATTACTGAGAATATTGACTGGATAGGCTTATCGTTTGTGCGCAAGCCCGAAGATATACTTGATCTGCGCAGCCGTATAGAAGCGCGCGACAGCAAAGCAAAGATCATTGCCAAAATAGAGAAGCCTGAAGCATTGGTGCATTTAAGGGAAATCATACTAGCGTCAGATGCTGTAATGGTTGCCCGTGGCGACCTGGGTGTAGAACTGCCGCTGCAGCAGATACCCATGATACAGAAGAATATAGTGCGCAAATGCATACACAGGGCCAAACCGGTGATCATAGCTACCCAGATGATGGAAAGCATGATAGACCGCAGCCGCCCCAACCGTAGCGAGATAACCGATGTAGCCAACGCTGTACTGGAAGGCGCTGACGCTGTAATGCTCAGCGGCGAAACTGCCATGGGTCAATATCCAGAACTGGTTATTAAGACCATGGTAAGTATAATAGAAGAAGTAGAAAAAGAAGCTGTGGTGTATAACCGTAACCTGGTACCTCAGCCCCATTCTCCGTCTTTTCTTAGCGATGCGCTATGCTACAATGCTTGCGTAATAGCCAAAGACATACAGGCCAATGCACTCATAGGTATGACACAATCAGGATACACAGGCTTTATGCTATCCAGCTTCAGGCCGCACTCACCGCTGTATGTATTTACCAAACTAAAGCAACTGGTAAATCAATTAAGCCTTAGTTGGGGCGTGCAGGCCTTCTTCTACAATAAAGAAGAAAGCGTAGATGAAATAATTACCGACCAGATGAATATTCTTAAAGAAAAAGACCTGCTGAAACAGGGGGATGTTGTAGTAAGTACAGGCAGCCTGCCTGTACTAGCCCACTTGCCTACCAATATGATAAAGATAAGCGTGGTAGAATAAGTTGTAAGTTGATAGTCATAAGTCGGTTTAGCAGATAGTACATGGTCAAAAGTCTAAAGTAGAAGATAGGAAGTCGGGCGGATGCCATGTAACAATAAGAAATAGCATAAAATGGCCGGGTGATGTCCGGCCATTTTATATTTGAGACAATCCCGTATCTAAATCTTCGTCAGGAGTATTTCCATAGACTTGTACTCCTTGCCCTTGGAGGTCATGAACATTTCGTTTTTTTGATGCGTATCATCTATAAAAGTGATCACTTCGCGGCAGGGTATTTCTTTTTTAGTTATTGGGTCAACCATCTTGGTTTTAAAATCGACGCACTTTTTGGCATCGTCCCACTTGCCTTCACCATACATCATACCGGTACCCATATTGTCTATCCACGTTGTGAAGAACACCTTCATTGCGTTATCGTAGCCAGTTATGCTCATACCACTAAAGGGCATGCCCATGAACGACCCTGTGGATATAGAACGCTGATAGCGGCCGTCCATCATCATTTCGCTTACAGAGGTAGCCGTCCATTTCATAGGTTCGGCACCTGGCTTCATCCAGAAAGTGATGTCCTCGTTCCAGTTGCCATTACATTTAGCCAGCATGGCATGCATAGGCCCGGGGGTGCCGTAGTCCATATAGGCTTTTTGCTCGGCAGCGCCATCTTGTGCACTTGCAGAAAAATAAAGTGCGATACTACATAATACAACAAACAGCTTTTTCATAAATAAAAGTTTAATGGAACATAAAAATACAAAAAGGGCAAATACTTACATAAGTATTCATTAAAATATAACACAGCCAAGGAGGTTCCTTAAAAATAAAAAGCATCCCACGGTTATGAGATGCTTTTTACCAACTATCTATCTATTCTTATTTTACTTCTTCATATTCAGCATCAGCTACGCTGCCATCGTTAGCGGCACCAGCATGTTCCTGATGCTGCTCCTGGCCTGCACCTTGCTGACCTGCGCTGTACATATCCTGGCTAGCTGCATTCCAAGCTGCATTCAATTCTGCTTCAGCAGTATCAATGCCATTCATATCTTCAGCCTTATGCGCTTCCTTCAGTTTAGCGGCTGCAGACTCAATAGCGCCTTTCTTATCAGCAGGTATCTTGTCACCGTATTCTTTCAGTTGCTTTTCGGTAGTAAAGATCAGGCTATCAGCTTTGTTCATCTTTTCAACCCTTTCACGCACTTCCTTATCAGCAGCTTCGTTAGCCTTAGCGTCATCCCTCATGCGTTCTATTTCTTCCTTACTCAAGCCGCTACCAGCTTCAATACGAATGTTCTGTTGCTTGCCGGTACCCTTGTCTTTGGCAGTTACATGCAAGATACCGTTCGCATCGATGTCGAATATTACTTCAACCTGAGGAACACCACGTGGTGCAGGTGGAATACCATCGAGTATGAAACGACCCAGGTTCTTATTATCTTTTGCCATTGGGCGCTCACCTTGCAATACGTTGATCTCAACGCTTGGCTGGCTATCGCTTGCAGTAGAGAATACTTCGCTCTTCTTGGTAGGAATAGTAGTGTTTGATTCTATCAGGCGTGTCATTACACCACCGTAAGTTTCAATACCTAAAGAAAGCGGGGTTACATCAAGCAACAACACATCCTTTACATCGCCGCTCAATACACCACCTTGTATGGCAGCACCTACGGCAACAACTTCATCAGGATTTACACTCTTATTTGGCTTTTTACCGAAGAATTTTTCAACTACTTCCTGAATACGTGGGATACGTGTAGAACCACCCACCAGGATAATTTCATCTATCTGGCTTGTGCTCATAGAAGCATCTTTCAATGCTTTGCGACAAGGTTCCAGTGTACGCTCAACCAGGCTGTCAGACAGTTGTTCGAACTTAGCACGGCTCATTTTGCGCACCAGGTGCTTAGGCACACCGTCAACCGCAGTTATATAAGGAAGGTTTATTTCAGTTTCCTGTGAAGAAGACAGCTCGATCTTAGCTTTTTCAGCAGCTTCCTTCAAACGCTGCCAAGACATTGGATCTTTACGCAGATCTATAGCTTCGTCTTTCTTAAATTCGTCGGCCAACCAATCCATGATCACTTTATCAAAGTCATCACCACCAAGGTGTGTATCACCGTTTGTTGATTTTACTTCAAACACGCCATCACCCAGCTCCAGGATAGATACGTCGAACGTACCACCACCTAAGTCGAATACAGCTATTTTGCTGTCCACATGCTGTTTGTCCATACCATAAGCCAAAGCAGCTGCAGTAGGTTCGTTAATGATACGACGTACGTTAAGGCCTGCAATTTCGCCAGCTTCCTTAGTTGCCTGGCGTTGTGCATCGTTAAAGTATGCCGGTACTGTAATAACGGCTTCGTTCACTTCTGTACCCAGGAATTCTTCAGCAGTTTTCTTCATTTTCTGAAGGATCATTGCAGAAATTTCCTGTGGAGTGTACATGCGGCCATCTATATCCACACGGGGAGTGTTATTCTCACCCTTTACTATTTTATAGGAGTTATGAGCTATTTCGCCTGTCACTTCGTCAAAACGACGACCCATAAAACGTTTTATGGACATAACAGTGTTTGTAGGGTTGGTAATGGCCTGACGTTTTGCAGGGTCACCCACCTTACGTTCTCCGTTCTTTAAAAAAGCTACTACCGATGGGGTGGTACGGCGACCTTCATCGTTCGCAATTACCACGGGCTCATTCCCTTCCATCACAGAAACACATGAGTTGGTAGTTCCTAAGTCAATGCCAATAATTTTTGCCATAATTGATTTTTAAGTATTGTAATTAAATTTTATTCTCTTTGTAATCTTAGACAATAAATATACCAGCATGGCAACATCAGAAATAATGTCAGTATTTCTGCCATTGTGAAAGAAAAAATACCACCTGAGCAAGACATTTATGATGATAATAATGCCATAGCAGGCAAAAAAGGTAATACACAATACTTTGGAACGACTTAAAAGGGGATAAATGAAAATGGTACCTGCACAGATCTTATGGATGCAAGCATGATACATTATAAATATAACGATCATGACCATACAGAGCAAAGAGCTCCCATTATTATACTTAAAATATCAAAATATGCTCCATAAAAACTTCCATTCAAAGAGAAATGTCTGTTGCGATAAAAAAGCTTAAAAGGACATTTTATAAGGATAGGATGGCTGAATGCCTTGCCTGCAGATCATATTAACTTAAGGCACCAAAAGAAAAATGCCCCAAAATGTCCGTTGACATACATTTTTAAAATCTGAAAGGATCCCGAACCCCAGGATTATTTAGCCTGATTTTCGTTATTTGATAGCTCACGATAACGGATGTAAGGTACGACACCAGCAGATAGCCTGTAAATGAAGATATCCACTTTTTGAAGGCTAGCTTGTTACAACTAAGCGCAGCAGCATAGATATACGGCTTAATAGGCTGAGCCTACTATGCCCAAATTCTTAGTAACAGGATTTGCCATTATTGAGTCGAGAGTAGCAACATCATATACTACATAGCCACTACGAAAAGCACGACCTCCATACAACCCAAGTACACGATTTATGCCCTTAGAAGATAACATATTGGTATAATTAGGCTCAATATCCATACCAGTAAGCCCCGTACCCAGGGTTTGGGTGATCTGCATATAGTTATAGAAATCTGTGTTAGCCGCAGAAAGAATCAGTTGCGCACTATCCATGAGCCTGGTTACAAATTGAGGCGGTACCTGCATGGCACCTGACAGAAAATCATAAAACTGGAAATTATTAGAAGTCAGGCTAAAGCCCAAAGACGTAGCCCCAGCATTGCCAGATGGCGTAGCCGTTGCAAAATCCCAGTCTGCATATTTTTTCACCGTGGTGTTTGTCTGCGAATTTTTCTCCACCCACCTTACTCTTAATATACCCTCCATGTAAGCTACAGTAGGTGGCACGCTGCCGCGTACCAGAAACGGGTTTGCAGAATGCGAGAAACTAAGTGTAGTACCCAAATTATCCAAGTAGGGACATGAAAAGTTTGCAGAAGATTCATCTATAATTGTGGTTTCAGCAGAATCAACCTCACCTGACGCAGGATTGGTTATGAGCAACCTGTAGGTATTATTCGGATCTAAAGCATTTTTAAACTTATATGCATAGTTGGGTGTAGTAAAAAAAGCACCACTGTCTTTTTGATATCCTTCCTGGTTAAGATCTACACGGGTAAGTGTAATAGGTGCGCCTACCATACTACCGCTATTAAATGCTTCCAGCACAACATTCAATTGCGGGTAGAAACTGGAATCTGCCACCTTCTCCATATTATAAGCGCTAAGGCTTTGAGAAAGGAAAGCTTTTTGGATACGTATATAATGTGCAGTATCGCCCTCATCGAGCAGACCATACACGATCGTTATATTTTGATAAGGGGCCGCAGTGTTGAATTTAGTGGAGCACCCAGCCATAGCAGCCAGTACAAAAACGCAAAAAGAAAAGAATGGAAGGTGTTTCATTGCTGCCAATTTGTTATAAAAGCAGGCAAAGATAACGGAATGCCTTCTAATAATAGTGTGCATAAAATCTTAAATTATATGGTATAGACACTAACAAGACGTAGTACAAGTGCTATAGCTTTGGTACAATTGCCATGTTTAAAAAGTATTTTTGCTGTAAATAACTATAAATGACGCTTGCCGCCCAGATAAAACTGATTGTTGCAGATGCCGTGAAGCATCTTTTTGCTGATGCCGATGTGAAAGGGGTTACCATTACTATAAACCAGACCAAGCCTGAATTTGAGGGCGACTATACCGTTGTACTGTTCCCTTTTGTAAAAGTGCTGAGAATGAAACCCGATGCACTGGGTGCACAATTGGGCACTTACCTGGTGGAGAAGACCGGCATTTTTACATCTTACCAGGTAGTAAGCGGTTTTTTAAACCTTACGGTTACCGACAACTATTGGGTAAATTTTTTGCTGAACAACTTTAATAATATACACTTTGGCGAAAAGCCAGGCACCGACTGCCGGGTAATGATAGAATATTCATCGCCCAACACTAATAAGCCACTGCATTTTGGGCATATGCGCAATATTTTTTTGGGCGCGGCCATGGCACAGGTATGCAAGGCCAATGGCAAACAGGTTGTAAAAGCCAACCTGATCAACGACAGGGGTATACACATCTGCAAGTCGATGGTGGCCTGGCAACGGTATGGCAACGGCGCAACACCGGAAACAACAGGAATAAAAGGCGACCACCTGGTGGGCGACTATTATGTGAAATTTAATGATATTTATAAGGAAGAGATAGCGCAACTAGTAGCTGCTGGAACAGATAAGGATAAGGCCGAGAAAGAAGCGCCCATAATGAAGGAAGCCCAAGCCATGCTGCGCGACTGGGAAGCGGGCGACATGGAGGTACGTGAACTTTGGCAGCGTATGAACGGATGGGTATATAAAGGCTTTGACGACACCTACCGTAAAATGGGCATCACCTTTGACAAGACCTATTATGAAAGCAATACTTACCTGCTGGGCAAGAACATTGTTGCCGAAGGCCTTGAAAAAAAGGTGCTGTTTACCAAGGAGGATGGCAGTGTATGGATAGACCTGACAGAAGACGGCCTGGACCAAAAACTGCTGCTGCGCGGCGATGGGACAAGTGTATATATGACACAAGACCTGGGTACCGCCCGACTGAAGTATGATGACTATAAACTAAGCCAGAGCGTATATGTAATAGCCGACGAGCAGAACTACCACATGCAGGTACTAAAGCTGATACTTAAAAAACTGGGCGAGCCATGTGCAGATGGCATTTACCACTTGTCTTACGGGATGGTAGAACTGCCTACCGGGCGGATGAAGAGCCGCGAGGGCACCGTAGTAGATGCTGATGATATGATAGCAGAGATGATAAGCCTGGCCCAAACGCAAACTGAACAGGCGGGCAAAAGCGACGGATTTACCCATGCAGAACTGGCAGCACTCTATGAAATGATAGGCCTGGGCGCACTTAAGTTTTACCTGCTGCGTGTGGACCCTAAGAAGAAAATGATCTTTGACCCCAAAGAAAGTATAGACCTGCACGGATATACGGCTACATTTATACAATATGCCCACGCGCGTATATGCAGTATATTGAGAAAAGAAAATGTGCCTTTGCTGCCAGGCAATACCAAGTTCCAGTCAACCGACTTTAAACAGGCTATAACACCGGCCGAAAAGAATATTGTAGTGGCCCTGGAACAGTACCCCGATATATTGGCATCTGCCGCCGAGGAGTACGACCCATCCACACTGTGTAACTACTCCTTTCAATTAGCACAGTTGTTCAATACTTTTTATGACGAACACAGCATTAGCAAGGCAGAGAACGAAGAGAAAAAACAATTGCGGCTAATGATGATCATTATGACCGCACAAACCCTACGCCATGCCATGAACCTGATGGGCATAAAGCTGCCGGAAAGGATGTAAAATCATAATATAAGCTATAATAAAATAGGGAGTATTTCTTTCGAAATGCTCCCTGTTTATTTTGACATACACCCCAAAATAATACAAAAATTACCTTATGTATTTGGCGCAATTAACATATCAAGCAGATCAGAATGTCTTTCCACATAACAGCCAATGAAGTACATGGGCTTCAAAAAAAATATTTTGAAATTATGTTAAAGAAAAAAACGAAAAAATTGGGTAATTATTTTCCAATATCTTATATTGCAACTAAAACATAAACTTTTATGAAAAAACTGTACATCTTACTACTTTTTGCCCTAGTAACCAATTCCGCTTTTGCACAAGCAGATCTTCAATTGTTCCGTTATATTGCCAATGTTTCAAGGGGAGAGGCGTTGCATTTAATGACGAATACAGACACGATATACGTAAATCCTAACACTGCAAATCCAGTACAATATGCCTTTGCCTGGTTAGTGGTAAATCACGGGCCTACACATTTTGTAGCTTCGGATAGTATTTATGTTTTGAAGAGATTCGAAGGTGTCTATCAATGGACTTATGGTAAAACATCCGATTCTATTATTTTTGGTATTGACACTATAAAAGGTGGTTTTGACACGACAAGTGCCACTGGACTTTATTCAAACGAATGTGATAGTACATGGGCAAAACACGCTGGTGGAACAATATTAACAGACCCTAATTTATCAAACAATCATTATTGCAATAATCTTTACGTCAAAAAATTCAAACTTGCCGTTTCCGAATTGCCCAATAATACACCAAGCAGCTTAAATATCTATCCTAATCCTGCTTCAAGCAATGTTAACCTGAGTTATGACTTTACAGGGGCTTCAAAAGCTACATTATCTATTTTGGATGTTGTAGGCCGAAAAGTTTATGAGGAAGAAATAACTGATCTTTCCGGGAAGAAAACAATGACTGTGAATGTAAGTAAGTTTACTCCTGGCATCTATATGGCAACACTAGTGGTAGATGATGTGCGGATAGTTGGGAAATTTAACGTTCAGAAATAGATTTTCAAATAGATATTTCTAATAGGTGGGCAAACGCCCACCTATTTTTTTTGAAAATTGCAGTAGAATAAAAACAAAAATACATTCATTAGTTTTCATCAGACAATTACTAAAAATCTATTACATATCAAGACATTAAAATAATAAAGCAGCGTAAACCAAAGAACTTACATTTTTTATGCAGTCGCTTTCAATTCTATTTAAAAAATACAGCACATTTATTTAGAAATATCCTTATAGTAAATTTGGTTGTAATCCAATACAGTAAAGCATTTTCAGGATTTTTTTTTGGCTGATAATACCTATAGGACTACCTTGCAGCCGAAAAAAACATTTTTATGAAAAAACTATACACATCCGTTATCGTTGCATTAATTCTTGCACTATCATCTTCAGTTTCATTTGCGCAATCAGATTTGCAGATATTTCGCTACATCGCAAATGCGTCTGCTGGTCAGCAATTGCACCTCATGACAAGTAGCGATACAATTATTATCAATCCTACAACCCCGGTAAAATACGCATTTGCCTGGCTTATAGTTAATCATGGCCCTACTCACCTAGTTGCAAGTGATACTGTAATTTTCCTCAATGTATTCGAACAGCAATACCAGGGTCGATATGGGATTACCAATGATACTGCAGTCTTTGGTATTGATACATTTAACTTCAATCCGGCTCTTACAACTGGTCTTTATAAAGGTAATTGCGATAGTGTTTGGGGTCTTCATTCCGGTAATACTGTTATTTCTGACCCTAACCCTGCTAACAATGAATACTGTACCGATATTTACGTTCTGGCTTATAAAACAGCAGTAGCAGAAGTTTCTAACAATCGTACCGGAGACCTAACAATTTATCCTAACCCAGCCACGAGCAACGTTAACTTCAACTACGATTTTTCAGGTGCATCAAAAGCAACTTTGATCATATCTGATGTTGTTGGCCGTACCGTTTACCAGGAAGAAATAACAGGCCTATCAGGCAAGAAGAACGTTACAGTAAATGTAAATGCTTTCGTACCTGGTCTATATGTTGCTACACTTGTTGTTGATGATGCCCGCATTGTAGGTAAATTCAACGTTCAGAAATAATTTTAAAAATCCATTTTATTTAAAGGCGGGCACATAGCCCGCCTTTTCTTTTTAGTAAATTTGGGGGTAATTTTGATCAGATGGTTTTTTCCTCGAAGTTGATAGAAGATGCGGTGCAGGAGTTTGCCCGGCTGCCGGGTATAGGCAAGAAAACCGCACTACGGCTGGTACTGCAGTTATTAAAAATGGATGAGCAGGACGTAGATGCTTTTACAAGCGCTATAGGCCGTATGCGGCACGAAGTGCAATTTTGCAAAGTATGTCATAACGTTGCTGATACCGAAGTATGTATGATATGCGTGAACCGTGCACGTAATAGTACACAGGTGTGCGTGGTGGAAACCATACGCGATGTAATTGCAATAGAAAGTACACAGCAATACAATGGACTGTATCATGTGCTTGGCGGCATTTTAAGCCCGCTTGACGGCATAGGACCTGGGCAACTATACATTGGCACCCTGCACGACCGAGTGAAGAATAACGGGGTGGAAGAACTGATAATGGCATTGAGCCCCACCATAGAGGGGGACACTACCGTTTACTACATAGCCAGGCAACTAAAAGACCTGCCCGTACGCATAACTACAATAGCCCGTGGTATAGCATTTGGCGGCGAACTGGAATACGCCGACGAAATGACCCTGGCCCGTAGTATAGCCAAACGGCTGCCTATTGAAAACTATGTGAACTCGACAGGCAGTTAATACAAGTGCATAGTATGGAATGAATCGACTGTTGATTGATATTTTGAGCATCCTGCAATACAGGAAAGTGAGTTGATCTGATTCTTTTTGAATCTAAGGCATGGTTTTGTCATGAAGTTTTACAACATGGCAGGTGAGACTGGTTTTAGAATTTATTCGGACTAATTATGCAGTTAAAATCGGGTTCAGACCACTTTACCAAACTATCTTACGGCGGGTTGCTGGTAGCGCTGGGTATTATTTATGGCGACATAGGCACCTCACCGCTCTATACCTTTCAGACCATTATCCGCGATGGCGGTTCTGCCTCATATAACCTTATTTTTGGCGCCATATCCTGTGTGTTCTGGACGCTTACCCTGCAAACTACGTTTAAGTACATTATCATCACCCTGCAGGCCGACAACAAGGGCGAAGGGGGCATATTCTCGCTCTATGCGCTGGTGAAGCAATATGGTAAGCACCTAGTATATCCGGCTATAATAGGTGCAGGTACCTTGCTTGCCGATGGCATTATTACCCCACCCATCACCGTAACATCGGCCATAGAAGGGCTGAACGGAGTGAAGGGACTGGAGCATATTATTGTACCTGGCAGCCACCTGGTAATGGGCATAGTGCTGAGTATATTGGTATTGCTGTTCATCTTTCAGCGGTTTGGTACCAATATAGTAGGGAGCGCATTTGGGCCAGTGATGTTGCTGTGGTTCCTTATGTTAGGGCTAGTAGGCTTTAACCAGGTGGCACAATACCCGCAGATACTTAAGGCACTGAACCCTTATTATGCATATAAGTTGCTTACTGCATATCCTAAAAGTTTTTGGCTGCTAGGTGCAGTATTCCTGTGTACCACAGGTGCTGAGGCTCTATATTCAGACTTAGGGCACTGCGGCAGAAAAAACATACGCATCAGCTGGATATTTGTGAAAACCACCCTTGTACTCAACTACCTGGGACAAGGAGCATGGATGATGATGCAACATCAAAAACAACTGGCAGACGGCGTTAATCCTTTTTTTGAGATAGTGCCCAAGGGTTACCTGCTGCCTAGCATCATACTGGCCACAATAGCATCTATAATTGCCAGCCAGGCACTCATTAGCGGTTCTTTTACCCTTATCAGCGAAGCTATAAGCCTGGGGTTCTGGCCAAGGGTGCGTGTAAAACATCCCACCAACATCAGGGGACAGATATATATACCCAGCATCAACTTCATACTGTTAGTAGGTTGTGTTCTTGTAGTGCTGTACTTCCGCACTTCTGAAAACATGACTGCAGCTTATGGCTTTAGCATAACAGTAGCCATGCTAATGACCACCATACTGGTGTACTACTTCCTGCGGTATGTAAAAAAATATCCGCTGACCCTGGTGATACTTATACTAGTGGTTTTCTTAAGTGTAGAATGTTCGTTTTTTGTAGCCAACGCAGTGAAACTCCTGAAGCGTTTATTCTTCCTGGTATTTGAAATAGGATTGATAGGCACTATGTACATTATGTACAATGCACGGCAGATCAACCAACGCTACCGGCGTATGGAAAATCTTAAAGATTACTTCCCCTTACTGGAGCAGTTGAGCAATGACAAAGAGATACCCTTGTTTGCCAGCAATGCCATATTCCTGACCACAGCCTCGGAAGTTTACGAAGTTGAAGACAAAGTGATTATATCTATCTTCAGCGGTAAACCCAAACGCGCCGATATATACTGGTTTGTACACATAGAGCGCACCAACGAACCTTATACGCTGGACTATTGTGTACATGAGTTGAAGAAAGATAAGATCATCAAACTGGAGTTCAGCCTGGGGTTCAGGATATATCCAAGACTGAACTTGTTCTTTAAACGTGCAGTGCATGAGATGATCCTCAACAACCAATTGCAGGTAAGTGTGAAATATCCGGTATTGGACAGGGGGGAATTGGGGGGCGACTTTATGTTTGTACTCTTGAAGCATTTCCTGTCGAAAGAAAACGATATACAGGGCAGGAATGGCTTTATACTTAAGAGCTACTATGCACTGCAAAGCATAGCAGAAACCGACGAAAACGCCCTGGGACTTGACCCTACAGAAACTTGTGTAGAACAAGTACCCGTTGTGATAACACCGGTAGCAAATTTACCCCTGAAGTGTACCTACTTTAAGATATACGAATAGAGCCATGCATAGAATAATTATAGCTCACTTGCATTAAGAGCGCTAATCAGCGCAAGTAGTCTATCAAAAAAATTCAGACTGGTTACTGCACTACAAGACGTTTAGCTACAGATATGTCGCCGCACTTTAGTGTAACTATATAAACACCTGTTGCAAGACAATTGATGGGAATATTCACGTTGCCATTTTTCATATTACCCAGGGTAATTTTGTAAACTTCTTGTCCCACCATGTTCACAATACGGATAGCGGTATTACCCTCTTGCGGTGCATTAAAATTTACAGTAAATGCATCGGTAGCAGGGTTGGGAACCAATTCTACATTAACCGATGAGTTTGCGTTTATACTGGGCACACCTACATTGCCTGCACTGTTCAGCTCAAAACGATTATTACCTTGTGACGCAGTATCTGAAGTGACGGCAAAATCGTATTGAGTACCCAGTTGTAATGCCTGTATCTTATTCAGGTATTTATCGTGCAGGTATAGCTGTGCACTTGAAGGCAATGTAAAATCGTCTACCCTTATTGAGTAAGCCATTGCAGTATCTGTTGCCAGTCCCAGTTTTATAACCTGCCCTGCTACAAATGGTCTTACATCTATAGACAATGCTTTATTGTCCGAAGAAAACGTATTAAAATCCAAGTCGGGATTATTCAATTTCTGATCGTCCAGCGCGTCATAAGCATCTGAAGACTGTGCATTAAAGAATATAAGCAACCTATCCCACGAAAGAGAATCATTGTTACTTAATATCCGTAGCTGCACAACATCATCACCAAAGCCTGAAGTTGTTTTGAAGAGGTTGCCCGAAGCAGAAGCGATCGTTTTATCAGACTCATGAAATGTAATGGTGTTATTGGTATTAGCTGAGCAGGTAGTGAAGAATGCACTGTATGCCGGCAATATATAAGAGAAGTTGAAAGGCTGATCTACATACGCCCCTTCGGTACCTTGATTGGGATCCCAAACCGCAAAATTTGCACCAATTGAACGGCCCCTTAATGTACGGCTAAGATCGATGTTGCTCGCATAAGGGTTGCCTATAAAATTGTAGCCATAGTTTGTATTCGTCTTGCAGGTTACCACCTGGTCGCACTCATTGACCGGACCTGTCATTTTTAAAGTAATAGGGTCTGGCACACAGATGTTGCAACCTAAGCCCTGCCCTTTGCTTCCCCTGATAAACAACCTCAGTCCTTCGTAAGGATCCCATGCATTGCTGCCCGCATCATCAGTGTTGGTATATGGTATCCAACCGGTGTTATCATTTACGCCCGATCCGTTACCGGTAAGCGTATTGTACCAGAAAGCCGATGGATTGTTGGTAGAAGTTGGCGTAAAACCATTAACAGCGCCACCTTGCCCTGTAATATCAACATATGGTGTAAGCTGACTTAAGCCAATAGACGAACTGAAAGGATGAGCTATAAAACGAAAGGCCCTTCGCGAACCATGTATCCACTTATCACAAGTAACTTGCCCCGATATATAATTGCAGGAGTTAACGCTGGCAAGGATAGTTGCGGTGCCTGTAGAGTCTGATAATAACTCAAGCCCACCATACACATGAAGTGTACCTGAAACGGGAGTATATGTTTTGCCAATATGGAGTGTATCTCCGGTATAAATGTTAGCGCCACAACTGTTGTTCAATACAAAATTATCGATCTTGCCACTGGCATATATTGCAGCACAGGTAGTACCCAACAAATTCACCGGCCCGCAACCATTTACGTTACCAGCCAGGTACATATCCCCATAAATACCCAGGCTGCCTGAACAATTTACGTTTACACTACTCCCAGAATCTACCTTGAGCGTGCTCACCAACTGCGGGCCTGTGACAGATGGCACACACGGGGATGGGAATGGTATATGAACGGAGATGGTTGCATATGGTACAAATCCACAATTCCAGTTGGCAGGATTGTTCCAGTTGGTATCAACATTACATTGCCATACCGCTTCTGGATTAACTGTTACGTATGCAGACGTAGCAGCAGAAGCGCCACAACTATAAATGCTGGAGGCCGTTACCGAAATATTGCCACTGGTTGCTGTGGTGCTAAAGCTTACCGATACGCTATTGCCAGTGCCCGTAACTATTGCCCCTGTACCCGTATAGCTCCAGGCATAGGTTACATTGGTATCATTAGGCACACTGTATGTCACATTGACTTGTCCTTGCAATACGGTGGTTGCAGATGCAGTAATAGCGCCTGGTGCAGCGGGGGCAACAGCATAATTGTAAGTAGCAGCATTGGTTGTTTGCGCCCCGCAAGTGTTTGAAAATACTGCACGATATTGGTAACCATTTTTATTTACATCACCTGCAAAACCATAAGTGTATGCAGTAGCGCCGCTTATATCTATCCAGCTAGTACCATTGTCTGTACTTACCTGCCATTGTACGGCCGGGGTTGGTACGCCCAATGCTGACGCAGTAAAAGCTACCGCACTACCTCCACAAGATGCGGCACTTACAGGATTAGCTGTAATAACAGGTGTATTGCTGATAGTTAGTATAGCTGCGGAAGTAGTATCTGTACCGCAGCTATTAGTATATATAACCCTGTACTCATAGCCATCCTGGGCTGTAGTAGCAGTAAAAGAATAAGCGCTGGCAGTTTGCCTGGCAATATTGGTCCAGGTACTTCCATGATCTATGCTTTGCTGCCACTGTGCGGTGGGTACCGGATAACCAGTAGCAGAAGATGAAAACGAAGCCGTGCCACCCGGACAAACGACAACAGAGAGTGGCGGTGTTGTTAAGGACCTCGGCGCACCAATAAATACAAGTACGCTGTCTGTTCTTCCGCAACCCGTGCTGTCGGTAACTGTAAAGTTGTATTCTGTAGTTACAACGGGCGATGCGGTTGTTGAAGCGCAAGTGCTGCACGTAATTGTAGAAGTGGGCACCCAGCTATATGATAAGGGCATATTGCCACCGCTTGCTGTAGCATGCAATACCACAGATCCAGCCTGGCAAATAGTATCATTTGCTGCATGGGCAACAGTAAGGTTAGATATTATTATTTGGGTAGCCAACGTATCGGGACAACCATAGCCATTGTAAGGTGTGCATATAACATGGTAAGTAGATGTTACACCGGGGGTTGCAAAGGTTGTAGTATCGCCAGACCCTACAATACTTGTATAATCTGAATTGTACCAGGTGTAAGCCTGGAAGCCGGGTGGCGCATAAAGCGTAGTATTGCCGCTGTAAGCACACTTGTAAATAGTAGCTTTAAATAAACCACAAGACATGTCTATATAACCGTAACCAAAGTGGCCACCCAAACCGCAATCGGTGCGTGTAAACACCACATGCACTGTTTTGCCAGCATAACCCGACAGGTTAATAGCGGCAAGAGACCATGGCTTGTAAAACACATTGCTACCAACACCTGAAGCTATAAACCCGGGCAATGAGCCTGCAACGTAAGAAAAAGTGCCACAAGGTATGGGACTGCCTGAAACAGAGTCGTAAGTATTTACATTAAAGCGGGGCTGCAAATCGGGAGAATGTCCCGGGTCCTGCAACACAATAGCATAACGATATATTAAAGAATAATTATCAACCCCTGCAGGAACATGCACCCAAAAATCGGCCCTGTCTGCATTGTAATTGATCGAATCATCGCCGATCTTCATGGAGTAAGCGCCGCCATCTGGCGAAAGAATTGGGAAGAGACCGTATTTATCCAGTGCACCGCCATAGGTCAAGGATAGAAATCCGTTGGAAGTTGCTACTGTTTCAGAAATATCAATATCAGAGGGTAACGAAGTGGCACTGGTGCCATAAAAGTATCCATGATAGAAAGTCCAGCCCGCTGTATTGCCATTTTCAAAATCCATATTCGGATCGCATGTAACAGACTGAGCCACGGCAGAAGCCGTTAAACAGGTAAATAAAATAAGTAGCAGTCGTTTCATAAATTCCCCTCTATTGGCGGATATTACCCAAGGCAGTTTATACAAATATATGTATGTGTTTTGTATGCACCCTGATTTACCAATCAATTTTTTATACCGCCGCCATATACCTTCAATAACCTCCTAAAACAGCGAAGCCACCCTATGGGTGGCTTCGCTTAAACACTATAATATTAACCAATCCTAAATTATTGTTTTACCAGGCGTTTAGTTACAGATATATCGCCACACTTAAGGGTAACCATGTAGATACCAGGAGCAAAACTACGAACCGGAACATTTACTTTACCACTCTTCATGTTGCCAAGTGCCACATTGTAAACATCCTGACCTATAGTATTCACAATACGTACAGTTGTATTGCCTTCCTGCGGAGCATTGAAGTTGATAGCAAATGCATCTGTAGCAGGGTTGGGAACCAGTTCTACATTGATAGCGCTGCTTGCATTAACGTTAGACACGCTGAGGTTGCCTGTAGTATTGAGTTCAAAACGTTTGTCGCCCTGTGAAGCACTATCAGATGTTACGCTGAAGTTGTAATGCATGCCCAATTGTAATGGCTGTACTACATTCAGGTATTTGTCGTGCAGGTACAACTGAGCACTTGCAGGTACATTGTAGTCATCAACCCTTATAGAGTAAGACAATAAAGTATCTGTTGCCAAACCAAGTTTAATAACCTGACCTGATACATAAGGACGTACATCTATAGACAATTGGTGGTTATCTGAAGAGTAGGTATAGAAATCCAGATCAGGGTTATTTAATTTCTGACCATCTAATTGATCATAAGTATCGTAAGACTGGCCATTGAAGAATATCAACAACCTATCCCATGAAAGCGAATCGTTATTGCTTAAGATGCGTAGCTGAACCACATTGCTACCATAACCAGAAGTTGTTTTGAACAGGTTGCCTGTTGCTGCAGCGTTTGTTTTATCAGACTCGTGGAAGGTAATGGTATTGTTTGTATTTGCAGTATTGGTAGCAAAGAATGCACTGTAAGCAGGCAGAATGTAAGAGAAGGCAAATGGCTGATCTACATAAGCACCTTCAGTACCCTGGTTTGGATCCCAAACTGCGAAGTTAGGGCCTACAGAGCTACCTCTTAATGTAGTGCTGAGGTCTATATTGCTTGCATAAGGATTGCCTACAAAATTGTAACCATAGTTGCTGTTAGTCTGGCAAGATACCACTTGATCGCACTCGTTAACCGGACCTGTCATTTTTAATACAATTGGATTTGGCACACATATAGCACAACCTAAGCCCTGTCCTTTGCTACCCCTCATAAACACACGGAGACCTGTAAGCGGATTCCATGCGTTGGCACCTAATCCATTAGTATTTGTATACGGTATCCAACCTGTATTATCATCTACACCAGAGCCATTGCCCAAAAGTGTATTGTAAGAGAAAGCAGAAGGGTTGTTGGTAGCAGTTGGTGTGAAACCGTTAGCTGCACCACCCTGGCCCGTAATATCAAGGTACGGAGTAAGCTGGTTGAGACCTATAGATGTACTGAATGGGTGACTAAGGAAACGGAAAGCCCTGATACGACCATGTATCCATTTATCGCAAGTTACATTACCTACTATATAGTTACATGAGTTACCATTTGCAAGTATTGTAGCTGTACCCAAAGAATCTGATAAAAGTTCAAGGCCACCGTTTACAGTCATAGTACCCAAGGTAGGAGTATATGTATTGCGTATATGCAATGTATCGCCTGCATTGATGATACCACCGCAGCTATTGTTCAATACAAAGTTGTTTACAATACCCTTGCCAAATATAGTAGCACATGTTGTACCCTTAATATCAAGCGGGCCGCAACCATTTACATTACCATTCAGATAAAGATCACCATACACATTAAGGCTGCCGGGGCAATCAATATTAATGCTGGTACCAGAATCAACCTTAACCGTACGTGCATCTTGCGGGCCTGTTATAGATGGCTTACAAGGTGATGTAGCAGGTATGTGTACAGATATAGTAGCATAGGGTACAAAACCAGCACTCCAGTTAGCCGGGTTGTTCCAGTTAGTATCCACATTGCACTGCCATATATCTTCAGGGTTAACGGTTACAGCTATAGACCTTGCTGTTGATGTACCACAACCGAAAGTAGAAGTTTCTGTTACACTAATACTACCCGCAGTAGCAGTAGTTGAGAAATTAACTGATACACTATTACTAGTTCCGGTAAAGGTTGCACCTGTACCAGTGTAGCTCCAGTTATATGTAACATTGGCAATACTTGGCACTGTGTAAACTACGTTTGTCTGACCTTGTAAAACCACAACCGGAGCTGCAGTGAAAGCCGCAGGCTGAGCAGGAGGATTTGAGAAGTTATATGTAGCAGCAGTAGTAGTTTGTGAGCTGCAGGTATTTGTGAATACAGCACGGTATTGGTAACCATTTTTAGTTACATCGCCGGTGAAACCATAAGATGTTGAAGTAGCACCGGAAATGTTGCTCCATGTAGAACCATTATTAGTGCTTACCTGCCATTGTACGGTTGGTGTTGGTGTACCCGTAGAAGCTGCAGTGAAGGTAACAGAGCTACCACTGCAAGATGCTGTATTAACAGGATTTAGTGTAACAACCGGTGGATGATTTAAGGTTAAGATACCCGGAGTAGTTGTAGAAGTACCACATTGGTTGGTGTAGACTACACGGTACTGATAACCGTCTTGTGATAAAGCTGTATTAAAAGTATAAGGAGAGGTTGTCTGGCCAACTATGTTGTTCCAGGTAGCACCATTATCTGTACTCAATTGCCATTGTGCAGTTGGTGTTGGGTAACCTGTTGCAGAAGAAGAGAAAGAAACACTGGTACCTGGACAAACTGTATAAGAACCGGGAGGTGTAGATGCAGATGCAGGTGTTTTTACAAATACAAGCACACTATCCACCCTGCCGCAACCAGTGCTATCAGTAACCGATACTGTATATTGTATAGTTGATGATGGTGTAGCTGATGGTGTAGAGCAGGTACTGCAATTTAAACCGGTAGTAGGTAACCAACTGTAGGATAATGCACCATTGCCACCAGTTGCGTTTTCATTTAACGTAACCGAAGTTGTCTGGCACAGTGTATCATTATTCTGATGTGTTAATGCAAGATTAGATACTGTGATCTGTGTACTCAGTGTATCAGGACAACCATAACCATTAAAAGGAGTACAGATAACATGATAAACTGAAGTAACGTTAGGGGTAGCAAAAGAAACTGTATCGCCGCTACCTATTGAGGTTGTGTAGTCTGAATTATACCAGCTGTATGTTTGAAAACCGGGAGGCGCATAAAGCGATGAATTAGCATTGTAAGAGCATTTTGCAATATTGATCTTGAATAAACCGCAAGTCATGTCTATATAACCATAACCAAAGTGCCCACCTAGGCCACAATCGGTACGTGTAAACAATACGTGCACTGTTTTACCAGCATAGCCTGAAAGATTAATGGCTGCAGTAGCCCATGGTTTGTAATAAACCTGGCTGCCTACATTAGAAACAGAAAAACCTGGAAGAGAACCAGCAACATAAGAGAAGTTACCGCAAGGTATCTGGTTGCCGGTTGCAGAATCGTATGTATTTACATTAAAACGCGGTTGCAGATCTGCAGTATGGCCCGGATCTTCCATTACTATGGCGTAACGGTATATCAGGGAGTAGTCATCAACACCGGCAGGAACGTGCACCCAAAACTCACCCTTGTCTGAATTATAGTTAATTACATCATTCCCTATTTTAAGAGAATAACTGCCACCATCCGGAGATACAATTGGGAAATGACCATAAGCATCAGTAGTACTGCCACTTGTCAAAGTAAGATACCCGCTTGAACTGGCAACTGTTTCAGGGCTATTAATATCGCCTGGCAATGATGTACTGCCTGTGCCATAAAACAAACCATGATAAAATGACCAGTTGGCAGTATTGCCATTTTCGAAATCCATATTTGGATCGCATGTGATCGACTGACCATAGGCTGACGCAGTCAAACATGTTAGTAAAATGAGTAAGAGCTGTTTCATAATTTATATCTTTTGGATGGTACTTGTAATGGTTTATTTATGACTTAGTTAGTTGAAGATTTTGTTGTAGTTGCATTGGTGTATGTACGCGCACCGACCGCACCTGGGGTACCATCCATTTTATTCACATGCTTTTGCACATAGCTGCCTCTGGCATCTACATTGTGCATTTCTGTTTCAACAGCTCCGGTATTATTCACGGCAGTCACTTTACCATCGGCAAAGATCTTCACTGCATTATCTGCAGGGTTGTAATACCAGGTAAGGTAGCTTTCGTAACCCTGTGCATTTACAGTAACCGTAGAAAAGTACAGTCTGTTTGCAACCTGGTCAAAAACCATGTTTGTTATTTTTTTGTCAGCTGCATTTCCGCTATTCAGTGTTTCCGCTGCTACAACATCTGTTGTTGTATTATCAGCAACACTGTAAGCTCTAATGACCATCTTATTACTTACAGCGTTGTTGATATAATAGACATGATTTGCAGCTGCAATAGGTTGAATATTGTTTAGTGCAGACGCTACCAATTTTTTGCTTACTCCGTCAGAAACAAAGATCTTACCGCTTTTCTGGGTAACAGCAAGCGTAGCAGCACTAGAACTTTGTGCGTGGGCGCTCGTTGCCATTACAAACGATACGGCCAGTACCAGTAGATGTTTTGGGTAATTCTTTAGGTATTGCATAATTGTTGGTTTAATTTTTTAGTTTTTTTGTTTTTATATCTTCAATCTAAGCTGTTATCGTACTGGATAAATCGTGTTATCATGGATTTAAATAACTGGTGTAAATTTTGATTATCCGACATAAAAGTATCCCCATAAATGAAAATCTATGACAATTATGAGTGGGTTAACGTTTCTTTAATTGGTCATTAACCATTGATTCATAACTCATTAACAATCGGATATGAAATTTAAGTCTTTTTAATAAGCACTGCTCACTATATTGTGCCATCTTATTGGAAGCTGTAACTTTACCGCATCCAATACACATTATTATAGACCATAATCACTTATAAAAAAGTAAATAAAACCCGGTATGAACTATCCTATTACTAATGCAAAATTCAGGTTCGTTTTATTATTCCTGACCTTATTTACCTGCACGAGCGCATGGGCACAAAATCCTATAGTGAGTTTAACAGGTGGCCCCTGTGTTGGTAGCACCCTTACAGTTACCAGCAACAGTACCCCAATACAAATTGAGTTTTCACTTAATGGTACTATCGTAGTAACATCTACATCTGCCACTTATACCACAACTGCGGCCGGTTCTTATACAGCTACAGTAACTACAGCCACTGGCTCTGCTACCACATCAGCAGTAGTTATATCAGCACTTACAACACCTTCAATTGTTATTTCAGCAATACCATCGGGCACCAATATATGTGCCGGCACCAATGTGAACCTTAACGCCAGTGTAACTACCCAAGGCACAGCACCCATATACCAATGGAAGAAAAACGGCAGCCCGGTTGGTACTAATAGCCCTACTTATTCCATCAATACGCTTGCTAATGGCGATGTCATCAATTGTACCCTTATTAGCAATGCAGCTTGTGCATCACCCACAACAGCAAGCAGCAATAATATTACTTATACAATAAACGCCCCGCTTACCCCGTCGGTATCTATATTCAGCTACTCAGGTACAAGCATATGCAGCGGCGCATCAGCGTTGTTTGTAGCAATACCAACAAATGGTGGCCCAACACCTTCTTATCAGTGGTATGTGAACGGCACATTAGCATTGACCACCAGTGTTGATAGCTTTGTAACTACTGCACTAAACAACAATGATACTGTTACTTGCAAAATGGTGAGCAGTGTACCATGCCCTACTGTCGAAACTGTATTGAGTAACAAAGTGGGCATGTCGGTATCTATATCTGTCACTCCATCAGTTACTATTGCAGCAAACCCTGGCAATACTATATGCGCAGGCACGCCAGTTACTTTTACCGCTACAGGTATCAACGGTGGTATAGGTGCTCAATACCAATGGCTGCGAAACGGAACACCAATAATCGGGGCTACAACTGCTACCTATACATCAAGTTCACTGGTAAACAATGACCTGATCAGCGCAACCCTGATTAGCAATGCAACTTGTGCCACAAACACATTGGCTAATAGCAATGCTATAAAAATGACGGTAAATACAGATGGAACACCTGCAGTATCAATAAATGCAAGGAATGGCTCTACTATATGCGATGGAGACACCGCAACCTTTATAGCTACCCCTTCGTTTGGTGGAACCTCACCCACATATACCTGGATGAAAAATGGCACTGCATTAACCACTGCGAGCAATACGGACTCTATTTCAATTACAGGCCTTACATGGCAGGATAGCATCACAGTAATACTTACTAGCAACCAGCCCTGTGCAACAACGCAGACAGCAATCAGTAATAAAATTGGATTTATAATAGACCAGCATATGACAATGGCTGTTGCAATATCTGCAAATCCAGGCGCCAGTATAACGGCAGGAGATGTAGTCACGTTTACAACTTCTATTACCAATGGCGGTACTGTATTTTCTTATCAATGGTATTTGAATGGAGTTAAAATCGCAGGCTCTATATCACCTACCTATTCTACCAACACACTTACCAATAACGATGTTGTAACTTGTATAGTAACTGCTGCACAGCCTTGTGTTACCAATCCTGTAGTCAACAGCAATGCTATTACTATGCACGTATCCAGTGATGTGGCAGGTATAAATAAGGGCGCACTTGTTATGAGTCTCTACCCCAACCCCAATAGCGGGAATTTTACTGTAAGCGGCAATATTGGTGATGGAAAAGAAGTGGGAATAGAAGTTTCAAATTTGGTGGGGCAGGTTGTTTATTCTACTCACAATGTGGTTAGCAACGGTATTTTAAACCAACAACTGAATTTACCCGGCAATATACCTAATGGCCTGTACCAGGTGAAAATAAAAACCAACAGCGCATTTGAAGTACTAAAATTTGTGCTGAATAAATAAGTTCCAAAATATCAAAAAACTATAGAGAGAGGTTGTTCCATTTACTGGACAACCTCTTTTTCTTTGAGGGAGCATTATCTATAAAGGAGGGAACCACTTCGTTAAAGATATTTTAGGAGACGAGTATAACAGTGCAGTCTTGTAGTCATTTACCGGGAAAAGAGCAGATCAATCAAATCTCACATTACCTGAATGAGATCATCTGAAATAAACACATAACAATGTGCTGTTTTTGGCATTTTAAGAGCCAACAGGCCAAGCAATAATAACGTTAGTGATCCTTATATAAGTAGCGAACAACAAATAAGGTCTTGATGCAATGCCGCACCAAGACCTTATTTGTTAACTATTATGTATCCTTTCTATTATTGAATACAAGATTCGTCTTGTATCGGGCTTCTTCCCATTCTTCACATATTCTTATCAAGGATCTGCTCTTCTTTATACCTCAAGGTTCGTAAGTCTTTATCTTTAAAAGCAACTGTTATCATGAGTTAGTTACTTAAAAAGCTTCCGTTATTCTTATGCATTCTCTGCCGCTTTCTTCTTTTTGTTAGAAGCTACCAGCTTAGCGCCATAACCTATACCGGCAACAACCAACATGCTCAGACCACCATCTATAGGTGCACAAACACCACCACCGCCATCATCTACACCACCACCAAAACCAGGGCCGCCAGCTAATGCCATCATTGGGAAAGAAGATATAACTATTACTGCCAGTAAAGTCAAAATTTTAGTTGCGTTTTTCATTCTTGGTATTTTTAGCGTTTAGTTTTTTATTAAAACCGATAACTGTTTGTCCGTTATCATGAATCAAAAGTAGAACGCGCAACACATCTGATGAAGGATTTTGAGCCCTTTAACGCCGCATTTGTAGGCCAATAACGAATACATTGAAACTTCGTTAACGACCAATACGTCAAACCATTAACAAGCTCTTCACAAGCTACCTGCCTGCAAATGAATTATATGATAAACTACCAGATGAGAATACCTATCAACAACACACCTAATGATGTATTCTTGGTACGTAAGCAGTTTGGAATAACTTTCAGCACTATTTTGTTGCCGTTGCTTCTGCTTTCTTCTTTTTGTTCTTTGCAACCAGCTTTGCCCCGTAGCCCACACCAGCTACAACCAGCATACTCAAACCACCATCTATAGGCACACATGCTCCGCCACCATCATTAACACTACCACCAAAACCAGGACCTGCAGCCATTGCTATCATTGGCAAAAA